>Ga0224558_1002894_pt1 | contig 15067 bp, 14 predicted proteins | sample 714S32024metaG_FD_180682 | JGI IMG/M metagenome (GOLD analysis project Ga0224558, IMG submission 180682) | Peat soil microbial communities from Stordalen Mire, Sweden - 717 S3 20-24 | ecosystem: Environmental > Terrestrial > Soil > Wetlands > Peat | place: Sweden: Norrbotten County, Stordalen... | reverse complement strand
GTGTACCGTTCAAACCCGCTCTGCGCTGCTAGTGTCCGCTGTTTCATCCCTCGCAAGCCCTCCGATGCTCTCCTCAATTTATCCTCAACACCGTGGAAAATGGAGAGCTTAATCAGAGTCTCCCTAAGGAGTCCATGTGACGACCGAGCGCAAAATAGTCTTCCAGCCGCAAGACGTAGAATGTATCCAGTTTGTTTGTAAAGCCTGCGATGCTAGTCTCACGCTCAATCCCTTGAAGGAGAAGCACTACATCAGGCGGGAGTGCCCGAATTGCGGTGATGAATGGATGATTCAGGAATCCATGCTGCATCAGGCTTCCACGGCGTTACTGAAGTCGGTTCGCATACTGGCACAGATGGAAAAAGAAGCTAAGTTTCAAGTTCGCTTGTGCCTGAGAAGTGATGAGGTCAAACAAGAAGCCGACAGCGTCACGCCGTCAGCTTCTCGAAAGTAAGCACTGGGGCGGTAACCATATGACGCAGGGTGTCCAAGAACAAATTCGCGTTCTTTCGACGATTAAACCGGAAACTCATTTCGTCGAGGTAGGCCGCGAGGTGCTTGGCGCTAATCCTGTGCCATGTTCCAATGATGCCGCGTTTCAAGAGCGAGAATGCGGATTCGACTGTGTTGGTATGAATATCACCGTCAACGTAGATTTTGCTGCTGTGTTTGATGCGCTTATGCTTCGCCTCGGCCACGGCAGCTTGCCTCATGGCGAACGGATAAGAACTAAAATCGTCGGTCATAATCACGTCAACATCTTCGGAGATGTTCTCTCGGATGAAGGTTGCCAGTGTTCCAGACTTCACGTCTTGGGAGTGGAAGAATCGCACGTCCCCGCCGCGCTGCCGGAGTCCGATTACGATTTCCTTTTCAGAACCGCGTCCACGAACGCCAGCGCCGCGCCTGCGACCGCCCACATAGGTTTCGTCCATTTCGACAGTACCATCAAGCATGGGTCGATCTACTTCCTTCATGGCCGCACGGATGCGATGGCAGAGATACCACGCGGTTTTATAGCTGACTCCGAGAGTCCGTTTGATCTGATTCGCAGACATGCCCTTGCGTGCTTCGCAGAGCAGCAGCGTGGCAAGAAACCACTGCTGCAGGGGGAGATGGGAGTCATTAAAAATCGTGCTGGCAGTCACCGTGAATTGGTAGTCGCACTGCTTGCAGTAGACACGCACTAATACCTTGGGAGTAAACAGCCAGCAAATAATGGAATCGAATCGAGCTACCGGCCAGCGTGGCTCGCCTCCGGCTGATAAACCGTCCAGCCGTTCGCGACCGCGATCTCTTTCAGATCCGGATTAGGGTTGATGGCGAAGGGGTGTTTGGACATGGCGAGCATCTCGCGGTCCCAGATCGCATTGCCGAAGGCGCAATCGGGCCGGTGATCGGGAGACGACTTGAGCGCGGATCGAATCGCCTCCGGTTTGCCGGGACCGCTGGGAACCCGGATGAGCTGATCGGTTATCGTGCCAGCGCCCATTCCAACGCACGTGCCATTTTCAACGGCCACTTCCGCGGCCAGAATGCGATTTTGCGGGATGCCGAAGTAGCGCATGGCGGAACGGATGATCCACTGGTTGGAAGAGGAAACGGCCCAGACGTCGCATCCGGAAGCGTGCAGGCGCTCGACTAATTGCTGCATCTCCGGGAAAATTTTGGCGGCGAATCCCTGGGCAAAGCAGGCGTCGGCAGCCCGCTGCACCACTTCTTCCCGCAGTCCGCGATGCATGGTGACCATTTCTCCGCACATGACCTCTTCGGCGACCTGGCCCGCTTTGTAGTCGGCGTAGCGCGCACGGGCCCAGCGCACGATCGCTTCCGATACCAGGCCCTGGTCCAGCTCCCACCAAAAGAATCCTTCCCCGGCGTCCCCGGACCAGAGCGTGCCGTCGCAGTCGAAGGCGGCGACGAGCGGTTTGAGGCGGAGCACAGTTTCGATGAATTCGGTTTGCAGAGATGTGAGACGCGTCATGAAATATAGAGCCTTGGCCGGGACTAACTCGAGGGCAGAAGCTGTGGCGGCAAATCCAAAGCGGCATACTGCTCCGGCGTATCGACGTTGACCGCTACCAGCGGGTCGTCCACCGGAACGTACTCGATCTCACTCTGGTGCGCGTGCTCGACCTCGCGCGCATTCGATGTTTCCGGAGCCTTCAGAAACGCTTCCATCATCTCGCGGCCCAGCAGAATGGGATGCCCGTGTTTTCCCTGGTATGCGGGGATCACCGCCCATTTCCTTTTTGTGGTGGCGTGTTCGAACGCCGATTGCAGCGTCTCAATCGTATTCATGCGGACCGGCGGCCGGTCAACGAGCGTGACCATGGCAGCATCGCTGCCCCGGTTCAGAATCTCGTGCAGGCCGGCCTGCAAGGAGCTGAACTGGCCGCGCTCCGGATCGGGATTGACTACCAGCGACGCGCCATTGGCATACACGATGGGAGCCAACGCGGCTTCATTTTTGCCGACTACGACGAGCACGACATCAACGCGGGAAAAGAAGAGCCGTATGGCGGCGGAGAGGAAGGTGTCGGCCGTTGTCAATCCTGCGGCCAATCCTGCGGCCGAACCTGCGGCGGATGGCGGCCACGGCAGCAACGCCTTGTCGCGCCCCATGCGCGAGGATTCGCCTGCCGCAAGTATTACTCCGCAAAAAGCCAGAGTTCGCCCCATGAGGGCACGATAACAAACTGCTGCCACTCTGCCAAGGAGACGCGGGCCACACAGATGCGTTAGCTGAAGGTGGGCAACTTGAACAGGTCGTCGTGGGGAACTCGTTCCACGGCGTGTCCAGCCTTGCGCCAGGCGCGCAGGCCACCGGCGATGACGAACACTTTGAATCCGAGCTCCTGTAATTGTCGCGCCACCCGGGCGCTTGTGGCTTCGCGCGCTCAAGTGCAGTAGAGATAAATCTCGCGATCCTTGGGCAGGTTCTTGACTTCTTCAACGAGGTTGTTGGGCTCAATGCGGATGGAACCGGCAATGCGTTCGGAGTCGGCATCGTAGTAGCCATGGCTGCGGACATCGGCAATCAGCATGTTCTGAGCGGCTGCGGAGGTCAATCTTTTTGCGAGCTCCTCGGCCGGTATGCGTGGAATCACGTCGAGCAGACGGTACTTGCGGTAAACCCAGATGCGATAGACGACATAGGCGGCGAGTCCGATGGCGAAGATGACCTCAGCGGCAAAGCCGGCGGAGCGCAGTCCGCGGGTGATGGCGCGCAGCGCGTCACTGAAGAGATATCCGGCGAGGGAGTACGCGCCCACGTAGAAAGCGGCTCCGAGGGCGTCGAATTGGAGAAAATTTCCCAGCCGCATTTTCATGCTGCCGGCGAGCGGCGGAGACATGGTGTTGATGCCGGGGATGAACTTGGCAAAAAGCAGTGTTTGTTTGCCGCGCCGGTAAAAGTATTCCGCCGAGCGCAGAATGCAGGTCTCCGGATTCGCCGAAAGCCGGCAGAGCAGGCCCAACAACGCCCACCCGCTGACCCTGCCTAGGAAATAGAGAATGACATCGCCGCTGATCATCGCCAGCAGAGCTACGCCGAAGACGAGATAGAAATGCAGGTCTCCATAGGCAGCGACCGCACCGGCGGTTAGCAGGGCGAGCGCGGCGGGCAGCGGAAGACCGATTGCCTCGGCGAAGCACACTACCGCCAAAAGCAGGTAGCCATGGTGCGAAAGCAGTGAGAGCAGGCCGTTCATTGTGAAATCGAGTTTGTTCAGTATAACAATCCCGCCACAACGCTAGTGGGGTCGACCTTGGCGCAACTCCTGCTAATGTGGTACGACACGAATTCAGGAGGAGCCTTTGTCATCCCAGAGCCGCCGCTACATCAATCTTCCGAATCGTCGCGCAGGTCTTCCTTTCAGCGATGGCGTGCTGGTGGGCGATACTCTCTACATCTCCGGACGGATCGGCATCGACCCGGCGACGGGCGAGGCGCCAGAGCGTATTGATGCCGAGTTGGATCTGTTATTCGAGGGCTTTCAGGCTGTGCTCCGCGAAGCCGGCATGTCAATGGATGATTTGGTGTGGGTGCAGGTCTATTCGCCGGACGTTTCTTTGTGGCAGCAATTCAACACTGCTTACGTGAAGCTGTTCTCGCGGGAGTTTCCGGCGCGCGCGTTTCTGGGATCGGGGACACTTTTGCTGAGGGGACACTTTGAGATGCTGGGGATTGCGGTGAAGCAGTGAAGCGCTAGGAGCGAATCCCAAAGTTGCCGCGCTCACTGGCAACTGCCGAGCTTCGCTCGGCTTGGACGGCCGGGGGCGGCCGTCCCTACACGAGCGCCAAATGCCGACCGCTATTTTTCTCTCGCCACCACGAACTCCGGCGCCCACAACAGCGCTCGCTTGATCTCCGAGTCGGGAAACATGCAGATGGCGCTGCGCGCGGATTCGGCGTAGCGGGCGGCCTCTTTGGAGGCGAATTCGAGGGAACCATGGCGGTTCAGGATGGTCAGGATCTCGGCGTGAGTGACGCCGTTGAACGCGCGGTCGTGGAGGATGGTTTCGATTTGGCGGCGCTCGGCGGCGGTGCAGCGCTCCAGCGCATGAATGACGGCCATGGTGGCTTTGCCTTCACGCAGGTCGCTGGCAACGGGCTTGCCCAGCACACTTTCTGAAGCCGTGAGGTCGAGCACGTCATCCACGATCTGGAAGGCCATGCCGAGATCGCGTCCGTACTGGCCCAGGCGTTCTTCCTGGGCCACGGTGGCGCCGCCGAGAATGCCGCCGACCCTCATGCATACGGAAAAGAGGCAGGCCGTCTTGCGATAAATCAGATCGAGATGCTCCTGCGGAGAGATCAACTTGCCGAGCTTCTCCATCTGGAGCATTTCGCCTTCGACCATCTGCTGCGTCAGTTCGATCAGCACGTCCAGGATGCGGAAATTGCGCTCCTGCACCGCGATCTTGAACGCCTGCATGTAGAGCCAATCGCCGGCCAGCACACACATCGAGTTGCCCCACAGCGTGTTGGCGGCGGGACGGCCGCGGCGGATCTGGGCCTCATCAATGATGTCGTCGTGGACGAGCGTCGCGGTGTGGATGATCTCGACGACCGAAGCGAGCTTTACCGCGCCATGGCCCTTGTAGCCGAGGAGCTTGGCCGAGAGCAGCAGCAGCGCCGGACGGATTCGCTTGCCCCCGCCGGCGCGCAGGTACTCGCCGATCTCGGTAATCGCGGCGACATTGGAGACCGTGTCGCGTCCGAACTGTTCTTCGATCGCGGCAATGTCGTCGCGCAGAAGATCGAAGATTTCTTTCCCGTTGATGGACGTGGTCGCGTTCAATGTCCTCAGTTGCTCCGGTAATTCGTGAACTGCAAATCGATGCCAAAATCCTGCTGCTTGACCATGGCGATTATTTCCTGCAGCGTATCGCGATCCTTGCTGCTGATCCGCACTACATCGCCCTGGATCGAGGCTTGAGCCTTTTTCTTCGAATTCTTGATCAGCTTCACGATCTCCCGCGCCTTTTCGATCGGAATCCCCTGCTGGATGGAGATCTTCTGCTTCACCGTGCTTCCGGCGGCTGGCTCCAGTGCACCGTAGGTCAACCCTTTCAGGGGTACGCCGCGTTTGACCAGCTTCTGCTGGAAGACGTCGTTCACCGCCTTCATCTTGAATTCATCGGCGGAGTGAAGCAGGATCGCGTCGGTGCCCTCCATGGCGATCTGGGACTTCGAGTCCTTCAGATCGAAGCGAGTGCTGACTTCCTTCATCGCCTGCTGGATGGCGTTGGAAACCTCCGCGAGGTCGATTTTGCTGACGATATCGAAACTGTTATCGGGCATGGAATGTCACCGTCATAAGCCTGTGACGGCCTTCTAAATTTCCAGATTGTCATGCGGAAGGGTGCCCGCTCGAAAGCTCAGAGCCACACGGATCTCCCGCCCCAAACATGTACCCATGAGGGTAACAGAAGAGGCACTATCTGCGAAGGATAGGATTCCGGGAAAGGAATCGGATCGGGAGTTGCACGAGCAACGTCATCCCGAACGAAGGGAGGGATCTGCAGTCCGCCGCAAGATGCAGATCCCTCACTTCGTTCGGGATGACAAAGTCTTGTGAATTGTGAGTTCAAAGAGCGGCGTCTCAGGTTGGCTACCTGCCGCTAGGATCGTTATGCGCCTGCGTCCCGGTTTGCATTGTCCGGCGCGAGTCCAAAGAAGTTATAGAAGTTCTGTGCGGTTTGCGAGCCGATCTCTTCCGCGGGCAAGCCTCGCAACTCGCCGATCTGGCGGGCGACCTCCCTGACAAAGGCCGGTTCGTTGCGCTGGCCGCGATGCGGAATCGGCGCCAGGTAGGGGGAGTCGGTTTCGATCAGCATGCGGTCGAGCGGAACCATTTGCGCCGCGTCGCGGATCGGCTGCGCCTTGGGAAAGGTGATGTTGCCCGCAAAAGAAATCATGAAGCCCAGATCCAGCCCGCGCCGCGCATGCTCGACGCTTCCGGTGAAGCAGTGCAGAATGCCACCGAGTCCGCTGGAGGGCCAATGTTCGGCGCTCCAATGTTCGGCGATCATGGCCAGGCAGTCGTCCCACGCGTTCTAGCTGTTGTCGGACGGACGGCAATGAATGATGATGGGCAACTTCGCCGCCCGCGCCAGTTCCATCTGCTTCAGGAGAACCGCCTTCTGCACTTCCCGGGGCGAGTGGTCGTAAAAATAGTCGAGGCCGATTTCTCCCCAGGCAATCACCTTGGGATGCCGTGCCCATTGCAGCATTTGCGAGTCAGCGGCTTCGTTCGCAAGGCTTGCTTCATGAGGATGAATTCCCACGCTCGCCCAGATTCGCGGATATTCCGGTTTCCCGTCGTATTTTTCCGCCAAGCGAATCCCGCAGTCGGCCGTGTCGGGTCCGTCACCGTTGCCGATGGCGAGATAGGCTTCGATCCCGTTTTGTTTCGCGCGCGCCAGCACTTGATCGCGATCGGCGTCGTAGCGTTTGCCTTCGAGATGGGCGTGGGAGTCGATGAACATCGGTCGTTGGTCGCTGGTCGTTAGTCGTTGGGAAGATCGTGTGGGGAGGGGCGCCGTCGGCCGTCCAAGCCGAGCGCAGCCCGGCATCTATTTCAGCCTTGTGCCCAACGGTACGTCTTCCAGAAAGCCGGCCAACACCGGCTTGCCGCCTTCGGGCGCGGCGGCGACGATCATGCCGTTGGATTCCAGTCCGCGCAGCTTGCGGGGCGCGAGGTTCGCCACGATCACGACCTTGCGTCCGATCAGTGTTTCCGGCTCGTAGGCCTCGGCGATTCCGGCGACTAGTTGGCGCACTTCGGTTCCTAGGTCGACTTCCAGGCGCAGCAGCTTGTCGGCGCCCTTTACGCGCTCGGCGGTCTTCACCTGGGCGACGCGCAATTCTACTTTCGCGAAGTCGTCGATGGTGATCTTGCCATCGGGAATGGTGGCGGCTGGCTTGGCGGAGGCCACTTCCGGCTTGGCCGGTGCGGTCTGGGTGGCCGACATTGCGGCGGGCTGCCGAGCTTCGCTCGGCTGGACGGGCGAGACGCCCGTCCCCACACTTGCACTTTGTTCTTCCATTTTCTGCATCCTCTCGACTGCCGATTTGTCTGCCCGCGGAAACACGGCTTGCACCTCGCCCAACTTTGTGCCGAGGTGCAGTTGTCCCCACTGCAATTCGGTCAGGTCGAATTTCCTGATGTCACCGAGGCCCAGCTGAGCCCAGATCTTCGCGGTGGCGTCGGGCATCACGGGATGCGCGAGAGCCGTTACGATCCGCAGAGCTTCGGCGCTGGTGTAGAGCACGGTGGCCAGGCGCGAGCGGCTCTCTTCGTCCTGGTTGGCACCGAGCGCCCAAGGTTCGTTTTCGACAATATATTTGTCAACCTCCGCGATCAGGGACCAGATTGCCTCTAGGGCGCGAGAAAAGCTGAATTCGTCATACCATGCGCCGGCGCCTGTGATCACAGTCTCCGCGAACTTGACGACGTACTTATCATGAGGAGTGTGCGCGGCGAGCGAGGGATACGGCACTTCTCCCTTGAAATAGCGCGTGATCATGGTCAGGGTGCGGCTGGCGAGGTTGCCGAGCCCATTCGCCAGATCGGAGTTATAGCGCTGCACCAGCGCATCGAAACTGAACGATCCATCCTGCCCGAAGACAACTTCGCGCAGCAGAAAGTATCGCAGGGCGTCGGTGCCGAGCACATCCACGATGGTTTCGGCGCGCACGATATTTCCGCGCGACTTCGACATTTTGCTTTCTTCAAACAGCAGCCAGCCGTGCGCCGTAATGCTTTTGGGCAGCGGCAATCCGGCGGCAAGCAGGAACGCCGGCCAGTAGACGCAATGGAAGCGCACAATTTCTTTGCCGATCATGTGCACGTCAGCGGGCCAGTATTTGTCGAATTTGCTGGTGTCGTTTGAATTAGAGTCTGAGCCATAGCCGAGCGCGGTGATGTAGTTCGCCAGCGCGTCGAGCCACACGTAGACCACGTGTTTGGGATCGTCCGGCACAGGGATGCCCCAGGAGAACGTCGAGCGGCTGATGGAAAGATCGCGCAGGCCGCTGCGCACGAACGAGAGCACTTCATTGCGCCGCGTTTCGGGGCGGATGAAATCCGGCTGCTCGGTGTAAAGGCGGATCAACTGGTCCTGGAATGCCGAGAGCTTGAAGTAGTAGTTCTCTTCGTGGACGGTTTCCGTCGGGCGCTCGCAAAGCGGACAGGGAGCGCCGGGCCCGACGGCATCCACGTAAAGCTCATCGGAAACACAGTACTGACCGGAGTAGGTTCCCTTGTAAATGTAGCCGTTATCGCGAATCTTGCGCCACAACGCCTGCACGCCGCGCTTGTGGCGCTCAGAGGTGGTGCGGATGAAATCGTCGTACGTCAAGCCCATGCGATCCCAGAGCGCACGGAATTCCGCAGAAATTTCATCGGTGAACTGCTGCGGCGTTTTGCCCGCGGCCTGGGCTGCACGCTCGATCTTTTGACCGTGTTCGTCGGTACCGGTCAGGAACCAGGTGTCATCCCGCAGCATGCGATGCCGCCGCGCGATGGTGTCGCAGGCAATCGTGGTGTAGGCGTGTCCGATGTGCGGATGCGCATTGACGTAGTAGATCGGGGTGGTGATGTAAAACTTTTTGCTCATTCCTGTGCCTTGGCGGAAAAACTCCTTTTTAAAGGTGCGTGCTCAAGCTGCGTTCGTTGCCTTCGATCTGATGTCGTCCACTTCGATTCCGATGTGCTGCAAGTGGTGCAACATATGCGCGACATAATCCTCGAATACAAACTGAAGCGTTAGCGGTTCCGAACCGGCAACGGTGAGCGTCCGTGACCAGGCAGAGTCGGACACTGCTTCGGCGGCGGCCAGTAATTGCCGGTTGAGTGCCTGCCACAACTCGATCAGTTCCTTCCAATCGCGGCGCTGATAAGCATGCACAGCCACCCAGCCATTCTGGTCGTAGCCGGGCATGGACGGGCGATCCTCCAATTGCGCACGAACGATGCGTTGATGATTGTTAGCGGCCGAATCGAGCAGATGTCCGAGCTCCTCCTTCGGAGACCAGGTTGACGGTGTCGGCTTGCTTTCGGCCGCGTTCTGGGAAAGCTTCTCGAGGCGGCCTGGCACGAGCTGCAAAAGGTCGCGCAACAGAGTGAGCGCTGGCATGAATCCTCCTGACTTATGATCCTGAGGCCGGACTTGAATCGTCGTCATTTTTATTTTTGCAGCTCCGCGAGTGCCGACAACACTTCGGCGCTGTGCTCATTTGGTTTCACCTCGGTGTATACCTTCACAATCTTGCCTTCTGGATTGATGATGAAGGTGTGCCTGGCCGCGACCTTGACCAGCCCGAAGTTCATCACCGAGTCGTAAGCGCTGGACACTTTGTGGTCGGTGTCGGCCAGCAGCTTAAAGTTCAGCCCTTCCTTGGCGCAGAACTGCTTGTGAGAGTCGGCGCTATCGACGCTGACTCCAAGGATTACGACATTTTTCTGCTCATACTGCGACAGGTCGCGCTGGAAGTTGTGCGCCTCTATGGTGCATCCGCTGGTGAAGTCCTTGGGATAGAAGTACAAGACCACCCACTTGCCGCGATAGTCCTTAAGGCTGACCGGGGTGCCTTCCTGCGAGTTGAGGGTGAATTCGGGAGCCAGGGTGCCCACCGACGGGGCCGGCCCCGCGAAGATGAGGAGCGACGTTAGCGCGACGAAAGTCAAGCAAAGAGAAATCATCCTTAGAGTTTTCAGCATATAGAACCTCCTGATTGAATTAGCCAGCCCCTGAAGGGGCGTTTGATTCCGGCCAGCTTGCGGCATCGCTAAAGCGATGCCCTGATACGAAACAGATGCCCTGATACGAAACAGATGCCGTGATACGAAACAGATGCCCTGATACGAAACCTGGTTCATGTTTTTCGACCGCCTCGAAGATACTGCTGGATCGCTTCCTGCATCACCGCGCGAAGCGGCACATGCTGCGCCTCGGCCAGCGTCCGGCAGTCTTCGTATTCCGGCGCATAGTTGGAGACGCTGCCATTCATGTTGGCGATCTTGATCCGCACCGGGCCCCAAGCCGTATCTACCGTTTCCCATCGTCGCGAGAGCGTCTGGCGCTGTTCCTCGCGGCGGCGCACGCCCAGAGTTGTGGTCTCGGCAAAGATCAGTTTGGTCAGGCGATTCGCGTCTTCCATTTTCGCCAGCACGGTGAGCAACGCGCCGGGGCGGCTTTTCTTCATCTGCACCGGGACGCTGAACACATCGAGCGCTCCTTCGGCCAGCAACCGCTCCATGGCGTAGGCCAGCACCTGAGGGCTGAGGTCATCGAGATTCGCTTCGAGCACCGTGATCCTGTCATTCCATTTGTCTGGCGATGTGCTCTCGCCATCCTGCAGCGCAGCTTCTCCAATTGTTAGCCGCAACAGGTTCGGATGCTCGGGGAATTCTCGTGTGCCAGCGCCGTATCCCGCCTTTTCAATCTTCATTGCTGGAAACGCCGCGAACCGGCCGCACAGCGTCTTCACGATCGCGGCGCCTGTCGGGGTTACCAGTTCGACCTGTGGCCCCGACGAATACACCGGCGCATCCCTGAGCAGCCTCAGCGTTGCCGGCGCGGGCACGGGAAGCGTTCCGTGCGCGCACTTGACGGTTCCAGCGCCCACGTTCAGCGGCGAGCATATCCATTCTTCGACCGCAAGAGATTCCGCTCCCACCGCGGCGCAGACAATATCCACCAGGGCATCGACGGCGCCGACTTCGTGAAAGTGAACTTGCTCGATGGACGTGTCGTGAATCTGGGCTTCGGCTTGGCCCAGAGTTTCGAATATGCGAATCGCGGTTGCCTTCGCCGTGCCGCCGATGGCTGACTTCTCGATGATCTCGCGAATTTCCGTGAGGCTGCGACCATGTTGTGTAGGGACGGGGCTTTGCGCCGTCGCTGGCGGGGCAGAGCCCCGCCGCTGATTGGGCTCGCCGTGATCGTGGTCATGATGCTCTTGTTCCTGCCGCTCCCAGAACACTTCGCGCGGCAGATCTTTTTCGCCGCTGGCGTACACATCCACTTTGGTCGCGGAAATTCCGCCCCGCAGCACCCGGGAAATCTCCAACCGAGCGCCGATATCGAGCGCCGCGACCGTGTCCTCCAGAAGCTTTGGAGACACCCCGGCATCCAGCAGCGCGCCCAGAAACATATCGCCGCTAATGCCGGAGAAACAGTCGAGGTAGGCTATGCGCATGATAAGAATCGCTATTGGCTCTTAGCTTTTGGCTCTTAGCTAAAGGCCAAGAGCCAAGAGCGCTTTTTCTTGTCGAGTTTTCATCATAGGTGCCACTTGCATTACCGTCAAACCCGCCGCCGCTCGCGAGTTTGTTAGAATCACTGTTCCTTCACTAGCTTAGAGGGCATCCTTGTATCGATATCTGGAACGCCGTCTGGTCGAACATCTGCGCGAGTTTCTGCGTCGTACATACGACCTGGAAATCGCTAACATTGTCGTCGAACAGCCGCCCAAAATCGAATTTGGCGAGTACGCGTTGCCGCTCGCTTTCGAACTCGCCCGGAAACTCCGCAAGGCGCCGCGCAAGATTGCCGAAGAGATCGTCGCCGGGGTCGGTACGATTTCCGGCTTTGAGAAATTCGAGGTCGCGGGCGCCGGGTACATCAACGTTCGCGTAAGCCGCGCCGAACTGGCCACGGCGCTCGCCGCCGACCAATCTGCGCCGGCCGAGGTTCCACCCCGCAAGGTGCTGGTCGAGCATTCGAGCATCAATCCCAACAAGGCGGCGCATATCGGTCACCTGCGCAACGCCATTCTCGGCGATACCTTCGTCCGCCTGCTGCGCTTTGCGGGCAGGGAAGTGGACGTCCAGAACTACATCGACAACACCGGAGTGCAGGTCGCCGACGTGGTGGTGGGATTCGTGCATATCGAGAAGAAATCCCGCGCTCAGATTGAAGCGCTCGCGGCCGCGCCCCGATTCGATTACGTATGCTGGGATCTCTATGCCCGCGTCTCCCATTGGTATGAAGAGGAGAAGTCGAACCTGCAGGCGCGATTAGCCACGCTGCATGCGATCGAGGAAGGGAATAACGAGACAGCGGCGATCGCGGATTTGATTTCGATTGCCGTCCTTAAGCGCCATCTCGAAACTATGGACCGGCTCGACATTGAGTACGACTTCCTGCCCCGCGAGAGCGAGATACTGCACCTGCATTTCTGGGATGCCGCGTTTACGAAGCTGAAAGAATCGGGCGTGCTTACTTACGAGGCTTGGGGCAAAAACGCCGGTTGCTGGGTCATGGTACGTCCGGGACGAGTTTACATCAGTCAAGCGCTAAGTGGGCACGGGGTTACGATGGCCGCCGAAAAAATTGAGATAGACCCTCGGGAATTGACCGTCGAAGTTTATATGTTGGACGGTCGTGAGGGGGTCCGCCTCACACACGTTCCGACGAAGATTACCAAAAGTTACGATCATTATGAATCCCAAGATGAAAACAAAGAGAAGGCACTTGCTTCTTTAGAGTTCGAGCTGAGTGAGAGACAGAACCAGAAAGTCATCGTCCGCTCGAACGGCACGGTCGGGTACGTCGGCAAAGACATTGCCTATCACATGTGGAAGTTTGGCCTGCTGGGGCGCGATTTCGGCTATCGGAAATTCTTTCGGTACCCCAATGCCCACGACTGCTGGATCTCGACCACCGAGGGCGAGCGAGATCATCCCCACTTCGGCGATGTGGCCGAGATCTACAACGTCATCGATGCGCGCCAATCGGAGGCGCAGAACACTGTGATCGAAGCTTTGCGTGGACTCGGCCACGGCGAGGCCGCCGATCGCTACACCCACTTCTCCTACGAAATGGTCGCACTCACCCCGCGTTGCGCTGCCGAACTCGGCTACCAACTCAGCGAAGAAGATAAGGGGAGGTCGTGGATCGAGGTCTCCGGCCGCAAGGGATTCGGCGTGAAGGCGGACGATCTGCTGGATGCGCTCATCGCCTCGGCCGGCAAAGAAGTGGATGCGCGTCATCCCGAGTTGAGTGAAGCGGAGCGCGCCAGCATTGCTACGCAGATCGCCATCGGGGCGCTGCGCTACTTCATGCTGAAGTTCACGAAGCCCTCGGTGATCGCCTTCGATTTCAAAGACGCATTGAGCTTCGAGGGTGACACGGGTCCCTACGCACAGTATGCGGTCGTCCGCGCTTCGAACATTTTCCGCAAGGGTGGGCTCGATCCGGAAAGTTTCTGTAGAGACGCGTCCCCGGGCAACCTGCCCTCGATCGACTCGGATGCGGCGGGAGACGAGGCAAGCCTCGTCTCTACAGAAGGGTTCGCTCAGTACCTCACTGGCGAATCGGGCAACGACATTTGGGAACTCTGGTTGGCGGCCGCGAAAACGTCTTACATCGTGGGCCAGTGCATCGCGACGACCGAACCTGCTTATCTTGCCAAGCATGCCTTTCAACTGGCACAGCTCTTTAGTACCTTCTATCACCGCTATCCAATCCTCAGCGAAGCGGATGAGGGCCGGAGAAAGTTCCTGCTGGCAACCGCAGGCGTGGTTCGCCGCGAGCTTATTCGCGTTCTGGCGGCGATGGGAATTGGTGTTCCGCCGGTAATGTGAGTTGCCGCGAACGAGCTTAGCGGCCTGCGGTGAAGCTCAAACGCCCAAATCCAGCGCCTAAAGGCGCAATCATAAGGCAGGCTTACGGCATGCCTAAAGGCATGCCCTGATACGAACATGCCCTGATACGAACCTGCCCTGATACGAACCTGCCCCGATACGAACATGCCCTGATACGGAGCGGACTTGCGCCACGGGCTGCTAGCGGCCGACCATCTCCAATACGGCCCCGATACTCGTCTCCAGGGTTTCGACCGGCATGCCCGGCCGCTCCAGGCGGAGTACCGCTCTCGCCAGGCTGTTGTTGGCGACTTCAAAGCTTCCGGTACAGTCGGTCTTTACGTAGGGAACACGATGGATGCTCGGCCCCGAGCCAGCGATCGCTCCTTGCAAGCGGAATCCATGCTTCGTCGAACATCGAAAATCCCACAGCAATTCATCGGGATCTCTTCTGATCTCTTGCAGATTCCGGAATTCGTGCTGCTTCCCCTCATGCCACAGAACCGCTTTGCGAAAGACCAGCCCGAATGGCATTTCGTATACCAAGGCTTCGAATGTGCTCGCGTGGCAGGCGCTCGCTGGCACTGGGCTCGAACGCCCGCCGGGGCGGGGAAAATAGGCATGGGTCCAAGTCCAGAAGTTGCGATGCCGGTATCCACAGTTGTGTCCTTGCACTCCGAACCCCAGAGGGGTTCCCGCAAAACTCCGGCCATCCAGCGTGATGTGGCCGGAAAAAAGCGCGTCGGAATGCGGTGTGCGCGAGAATCCAATCCAGCCCTTGTTGCTCAGCGTGACGCGAAACGCGGAACCGTAATGCAAGTCCCATGAAATCGCGTGCCCTCCAACTGCCAACGCTCCCCGGCAGGAGCTCTCGCCGATTTCATGGTTGCCGATTCGGAAGCGGAATGGATTTTGCCTTCGGGCGCTGAGGTCCAGACCCACCAAGGGAAATCCTTGAATGAAGC
>Ga0224558_1002891_pt1 | contig 15078 bp, 16 predicted proteins | sample 714S32024metaG_FD_180682 | JGI IMG/M metagenome (GOLD analysis project Ga0224558, IMG submission 180682) | Peat soil microbial communities from Stordalen Mire, Sweden - 717 S3 20-24 | ecosystem: Environmental > Terrestrial > Soil > Wetlands > Peat | place: Sweden: Norrbotten County, Stordalen... | reverse complement strand
ATGCCGAGAGGTGGATCCGCACAGCGCGAGCCGAGTGCCTCGACCGTGTGATGGTCCTCGGGCGACGCCATCTCGAGCAGCTGCTCACGACCTACGTGAAGCACTACAACGAGGAGCGCCCGCACCGCAGCCTCGGGCTCGAACCTCCGGGCGGGTCGGCTCGTCACAGAGCACTGAGCCCGGAGCCGGGCGAGATCGGAGGCCGCGATCGCCTCGGCGGGCTCATACACGAGTACTACCGGAAGGCTGCCTGAACCTTTCGATCGCGAACCGCCCGTCGGCGAGGTCCGCACAACCGGCGCCATTGGACTCACCGGGTTGGAATGCGGCCATGTTCTCGCTGCATTTCCCTCCGCGGACCAGCGCGACGATCAGTCCGCCATTGAAGTGAGCGCTATGGTCACGGAAGGTGACCGATCTTTAAGTGGCACCTTTCACCTATGTTTGACCAGATCGCGGCACGCTCCGACCGCCTTCGGCCTCTCGCCAGCTTGCCGAGCACTTCGGGGTCGCGCTCGCTGGCGATGAACACCTCGATGATCTGACGTCCCGAGACCCCGAAGATGTCGGTCGCCACGGTCGAGAGCCTCACGAGCGCGTCTTCCAACAGCTTCTCGACGCGTTGCTTGTACCGAGAGCGCTCCTCGATGAGGTCAAAGCGGAACCGGGCGTAGTCGCGCAGCTGGCGGATCTACTGGGGAGGGACGAAGCTCGACCGCAGCATGCCATGTTCGGTCAGGTCGGCGAGCCAGACCGCATCGATCTTGTCGGTCTTCGGTCGGCCCGGTATCGATGTCATAGACCTGATGACCGGCAATTGGTCGCCGAGGACGTGGTCGATGCGTTCAAATGAACGAAAACCGATCGAAATGACCTACTTGAGGAGCTGGTGACGCCATGAGGACCGAGAAGCAGTCCGTACCTTTCAATGATGCAGCAGTGACTCCGCCAACCCCATTGTGGTTGGCGAGGAGATCCCATCTTTGCTGGCTCGAGGATCAGGCCGACCGGCTCTTCCGCTTCTACGAGCAGTCCTGTGTCGATGCGGCCGGTGGCTACTTCGCCATGGGCGGTGATGGCCGTCCTTTGCCCGTGAGGGTCCGGGATGTGGTCGGGACGGGTCGTATGGTCTTCTGTTTCTCGCTTGGCTGTCTGCTAGGCCGTCCGGGCGCGGGTGTGATTGCCGACCATGGCCTTCGGTTTCTCAGTGACCGGCTCCACGACGATGTGCATGGCGGCTATGTGTGGGAGTGGCAGGACGGCGCTCCCCGCGACGAGCACAAGACTGCATACGGGCACGCGTTTGTGTTGCTGGCCGGAGCCGCTGCCACAGCTGCCGGGCGTCCAGGCGCACGCGAGCTCATGGCCGATGCCGTCGCCGTCCTGCACGAGCGGTTCTGGTCGGAAGAGCACGGTCTCCATGTCGACGAGTACAACGCTGACTGGTCGGTGCTCGACCCGTACCGGGGCCAGAACAGCAACATGCACCTCGTCGAAGCCCTTTCGACCGCCGCGGCAGTGACAGGCGACCTCTCCTACGCCGACAAGGCGGCGAGAATCGCCGACTTCATCGTGAACAAGGTGGCCCGGAGCCGGTCGTGGAGGATCCACGAACACTTTGGCGAGCGGTGGCAGGTCGACAGCGACTACAACCTGAACGATCCCGACCACATGTACCGACCGTACGGTACTGTCCCTGGCCACTCCTGCGAGTGGGCCCGCCTGCTTCTTCAGCTTCACTTTCTCAAGCCCGAGGGGACAGCCTGGATGCCCGACGCCGCTGCAGAGCTGGTCGACCGAGCCTTTGCCGACGCCTGGGAGCGTGACGGCGAGCCAGGCATGATCTTCAGCGTTGACGCCGACGGTACCCCGAGGAATCGTGACCGCTACTGGTGGTCCCACGCCGAGGCCATTGGTGCTCTCACGCTGCTCGGTCACCACTTCGGATCAGAGCGCTACGAGGATAGGTACCGCCAGGTCTGGGACTTCATCGAGCTGCGTCTGATCGACAACACGCACGGGAGCTGGCATCACGAGGTCGATGCCCTGGGCACGCCCCACTCGAGCGTGTGGAACGGCAAGCCCGATCTCTACCACTCCCTGCAAGCCTGCCTCATGCCGTTGTACGCCCGGGACGGGACCAACCTGGTCCTATCGGTCCAGCGGGGGTCGTGAAGGGCTCGGTCAGCCGTACTTGGATGGCGGGGCTCACTACCCCGGTAGGGTTGGTAGCGCACTCCGCCATGGAGCTGCCGCCTGAGCAGGCGGACCTCCCGGCGCAGCACCATCAGCTCGAGGTCCTTGTCCAAAGCTGTCCGTCGGCGAGATCCCAGCATCTCAAGAACGCGGGCACGCGACGAGGTAGTAGAGACAGAGGGCCATAACAGATGATGGTTGACGACGCCGAAGAGAGCCAGCTGAAGGGCGGCCGACGTTTTGGCGCCTTACACCTCCGTGATGGGCACTGTTGTATTGAGCGCGAACTTGATTAGAACCATTGGAGTTTCTGCCTGGAGCGTGAGTGAACAAGGCTGTCGAGGTGAAGCGTCGTCATCTCATCCGACCCATCCAGTCACCTGTTTCAGGATTCGCTGGATTCCGGTTCCCTCCAGAAGTCATCTTGATCGCCGTCCGTTGGTACCTGCGTTACGGTCTGTCCTATCGGGATCTTGAGGAGCTCCTGGCCCGAACGGGGCATCGAGGTCGACCATGTGACCCTGTTCCGGTGGGTCCAACGGTTCACACCCTTGCTCATCGACGCAGCGCGGCCTTGCCGCCACAGCGCGGGTAGTCACTGGTTCGTCGACGAGACCTACGTGAAGGTCTCTGGTTCCTGGCGATACGTCTACCGAGCTGTAGACCAGTACGGCCAGGTCATCGACGTGTTCGTGTCGAAGAAGCGTGACCTGAAGGTCGCGACAACCTTCTTCACCTCATTGATCACCGCACATGGCCAGCCGACCGAAATCACGACTGACCGGGCCCATGCGTTCGTCCGCGTGATCACAGAACTCCTCCCGGCTGCTCTCCACGACACCGACCAGTACGCAAACAACCGAGTCGAAGCCGACCATGGCCGCCTTAAGGCCAGACTCCGCCCCATGCATGGCCTCAAACGGGACCGGACCGCGAGCGTCGTGATCAGAGGACATGCCCTCATCCAGAATCTGCGGGGAGGCCACTACGAACTCGGGGTCGATGCACGTCCCGGACAGACGCTTGCCGCAGCATTCGACGAACTCGCGCTGGTAATCTGACCAGAGAATCCCGCTGGAGCTGGTGAGCCCGCGCCATACGTTCCAACAATGCAACAGAGCCCCTGCACTTGTTCGGAGCGGACGACGGGATTCGAACCCGCGACCCTCACCTTGGCAAACGTTATTTGGCACAACTCTGCCACCAGCCACTTTATACATTCCTCAATGTTTTACTGGGCTTTTGACTTACCGTAGTCGACCGTAACTTACCGTTATTGGCCTCGGCTTGTGCGTTTTTCGTGGAGCGCGCTCCACGGATTTTCGCACCACATGCACCACACAAGTCCGCGGAAAGGTGCGTCAACCCTCACCTTGGTGAGGTGATGCCTGGGTACAAGATAAGCGTGATTCGCCTTACCGAGGCGCTCGCGTAGCCGTCGTTCCGGCGCGGCGCCTGCTGCTCGACGGGGATGTTCTGCAAGGCCGTTCTGGACCGCCCTAACCAACTGGGCCGCTGGCGGGCTCGAGAGTGGGTACGTCGTCGGATTGGCTGCCGACGGCCGGGTGCGAGCACGACGAGCACCACGTTTGTATCGGCCTAGGCGACTGGAGTTCACGTTCTCAGTATCTGAAACCGGCCTCTCGGTCAGCGGTGGTGATGTCGGAGTGGAAGCGCTTGTGGACCCAGTGGCGCTCGCCGAGAAGGTTGAGTTGGCCCCATCGACCCGAGACTGGGCCGAGCTGAGTGTGCCGCGGCAACGTGCCCAGCAGCGACTTGGGCTTCGCACCCCCAGATGGCTTGGTGCTGTCCAGCACGTAGATGGCGTCGAGGGTGACCACCACCAAGCGATACTTGATCCAGAACATTGTGAGGCCACTGAGGTAGGTGATGAGGAAGAAGGCGAAGTTTGGCGCCGTCTGGCAGATGAACGCCTGCCGGATCTGGTTGCCCGGCGGAAGGAATCGCGTCGAATGCTCGACCAGGTCCTTCCGCAGTGACATGTGAGTCGGACTCCCTGTTTGTGTACGTTCAGCCAAAGGTAGCCGAGCAGGCCGCGAACACGGGCCTGATGCAATCCCCGTGGATCGGCTCGAGGCACCCACGCTCAGAACGACACGAGAGAATGGCAGCGAGGTTGCGACCTAATCGGCGCTCGGCGCTGATCAGCCAACCGCGCCCGTAGCCGTCGATCTGCTCGCAGGGCGGCCCCGACAAGCCTGGTGTTTCGCTGCGACAGATCAAGAGATCTGGCTCCTGGAGGACTATCAAAGCCGAGTGAGATACAGGACTGCATCCTCCACCTTCGTGACGGAACCTCCCATCTCCTCGTTGATGAGGTCCCGGAGGATGCCATCCCGCTCGGCAGTGTGGGTTCCACCGTAGGTCCGTGTGACTGCGACGAAGCTGTCTGCGTCTAATTCTCGCTCAAAGCGATGGCGACGAATCTGGAGATCCGCGAAGCGTCCGTTGTCAATGATCGGGTCCAAGGTATGTACGAACTGCTCAACGTTCTTCGGCCAGGGTGCGCCGAATGCGTCGGCGAGGCGCCCCTGGCGGCGATCCAGTCCGGTGAACTCGAAGGGTCAGCTGCGATGCGTTATCGGATCGAAGGAGCGATTGCCGCGCTCGAGATTGCGCTGGGACGATCTCCGCGAGGTGCGCTGAGAATACGGGAGTCTGTTAAGTCTGATTGAGCAATCGGCGCGAAATGTTCAAGGTTCGCCGGTGGGGGTTCGTGTCGGAGGGGCGACGACGCGGATCTCCAACTGGCGATGGGTCCCCGTCGGAGTGATGGGTGGTAGACGCGGAAGATTCATTCGACAGCGCATTGCCAACGGTTAACCAGTTCTCGCGACAGGAGACCACGAGATTGCGCTGCTGGTCGCAGCTGAACTCCCTGCCGGCGGTTGTGTCGGCCAGCCTCAACTACTCAACAAGCGGGTGTTCATCCCTCATCGGGGAGCGAAGGTGGTCGCTCATCTACTGGAGCCAGAGCAGGGTCTTGAGACGAAGCGCCGCCAGCGACCACTTCCACCGTTGACGGCTTGATCTGGTTTCTCCACGGCCGCGTGCGCGCCGTCCAGACAACCGCCACGAGGAGGGCCGCCGCGCACAGGACCCAGCCCAGTGTCGTCGTGCTCACCCCGACGTATTTGAGGCCCGAGGCGAAGATGACGAAGGTGATGACCGGGCGCACGATCCGGTCGGGCGCCCTCGAAGAGAGGAAGGACCCCACGAGCACCGCAGGAACGCTCCCGACGATGATGGAGGTCGTCACCGAGAATTCCACGTGGCCAAAGGCCAACGCGCCGAGTGCCGCCGCGCCGGTCAGCGGTACCGCCTGGGCGAGATCAGTGCCGACAAGCTGGTTGGCCCCGAGAAGCGGGTAGACGAACAGCAACAGGACGATGATCAACGACCCCGAGCCAACAGAGGTGATCCCGACGATGATCCCGCCGAGCATCCCGATCACGACTGTGGGGACCGGACGGACGACAATCTCGTGGACCGCGCCGCTGCGGTGGTGACCGCCACGACGGTCAAGGACGTAGCGCAGAGTCATCGCGACGGCGCCGATCAGAAGGGCTGCCCCGAGCCCTCGCTCCACGTTGTCCTGGGCGACATGAGATTGGCCCATCAGGTGCAGGAGGTAGGCGCCGAGAAACGCCATCGGAACCGAGCCCAAGACCATCCACCCGACAAGGCGGAGATTGACCGTTCCTTTGTGGAGGTGCACCGCAGCTCCGAAGGGGCGCATCACGACGGCGGCGACGAGATCGCTCGAGATTGCCGTCGATGGCTTGACCGAGAACAGCAGGATCAACATCGGCGTCATAAGGGCGCCGCCTCCCGCGCCGGTCATGCCGACCAGGAAGCCCACGACGACACTTCCGAGCACGATGTAGGGGTTCAAATCCGCTAGTCCCCCAAATAGTCGAGACCTGTCGAAGCGAGATGTAGCGCTCGTGTTTGCAAGAGAGGCCCGAGCGCTTCTGAAGATCACGAGCGACGGCCGGCTTCGCCGGTGCGGCACACAGTAGTCGCGCACCTCATGAGCGACATGTTTGGAGCGGTAGCTTCCTTGCACGACGCTCGATCGTTTAACGGACTCGGGGTTCGCAAATGTGGCGTGAGCAGGGGCCCTCCGAATGGCCTCTACGGCGTATTATGCGACGGGGTTGTCCCCTCGTAGGGCCCTTTCCACTCGAAATACGATTGCGTGCCCCCACGCGCAACGGTGGGCGGTCTACGGGCACCGTGGACGTGGCCATGGCGCGGCATCGCTCTTGGGGTCTGGTGCTCCCCAAGACTGCCTGATACTGCCTGCTTCACGAAATGGCCTGGTATTCGCATGGATCGCGAAGAGGGCAGCGGCGTGCACTGGAACCTGGCATCGGTGGTTCATGCCTGGGGCCCATCCTCGAGATGACGCTTACGCCCCCCAGTGCCTGTCCGTAGGATCAGGCCAATGCCAGAGAATACGCGTCCGCGGGCACGCAAAGCTCTCACCGCGACGCCTTCGTCCGCTGGGTGCTCACCGCTCGGGGCGTCTTGTTGGCGGACGAGAGGGCACGGTCCAACTCGGCGGTCGCGCAACGCAAGAGCAGGCAGGACGCTGGTTCTGGTCCCGGATACGGCATGGCGACAGGGCCGCGCGCCATGAGGCAGCCGACCGCCCGCGCTCTAGCCGCGGTCGCCGCACTCTGTCTCGGTCTCACTGCGTGCGGTGGCACCGGCGTAACCAAGAACACGACGAGCGTCCGTGACTTCCGCCTGATCGAGGTCGGGAAGATTCACCTGCAGATCGCCGGCGACGGCAGATCGGCGGTCGTGCAGGTCGAGACCAACCCGCCGACTGTGTGCGCCATCGCCTACGGCAGGACGGCAGCCTTGGGATCGATCGCAGACGATCCCAACATGGGCGGCACCGCGATCTCCCGACACAGCGTCCTCCTCGGCGGCCTGACCTCGGGCACGACCTACCGCTTCCTGCTCACCGCCACCGACGCGCAAGGTCGCGTCTTTCAGACCCGAGAGCTGACCACCTTCACGACGCCGCGCCAAAGCGCCGCCCCGGGACAAGACATCGCCATCGGCGCGAAGATCGTCGCCGTCAGCTCGCAGTGGAGCAACGCCTACGGGGCGGCAAACGCGGTCGACGGCAACCTCTCGACTGAGTGGGCCTCAGCCGACGACGGTGATCGGGCCTTCATCGAGATCGACCTCGGACGACAACGCAAAATCACCGGCATCTCCTTTGTCACACGTGAGATGTCGGACGGTTCGGCGATCACGCGAACGTTCGCCGTAGTCGTCGACGGTCGCAGACGGTACGGGCCTTTCCCCGCCGGCAACCGCTTCGACCCGCACATAGTGCCGGTGTCGTTCATGGGCCGCTTCCTTCGCTTCGAGGTCGTCCAGTCGACCGGCGGAAACACGGGCGCGGCAGAGATCGAGGTCTTCTCCCGCAGTTGAGTGCGCAAGCACCGCTTGGCGCCGCCATCTGCACATTCTGTCGCGTCCTTGGGCTCGTGGAGCCGTGCGCCGACCCGGAGCCGTCGATCGGGCGCGGCCCGAGCCTGTAATTGGCGACGTTATGCACGCCCGATCTGGGCGACCCACACCTCGGGGGCAGTCGGGTGGGCGGCGGCAGGCCACTCGCTATCCGGCAGTATCGGGCGGTCTCGCCCCCCTACGGCTTCAAGTGCACGTCGAAGAACGCGAGAATGCGCCTACGTGCATCTCGCGCAGATACCTCGTGGTAGCCCGATCCTGGCGAGAGTATTCCGAAGACCGGCTCCAAGACCGAGAAAGGGAATGGATTCTTGTCTCCAGCTCCCTCGTGGTCGTTGAGAAAGGAGTACCCGGCCTCCGGGTACTCCCTGACATCGTGTTCGACCCCGACGGCCGTCAATGCCCGCTCGAGGCGATCGGCGGCCCCTCGCAGTGAGCGATCCTTGCCGCCGTAGCTTCCGACAATCGGGCAAGCCCGTCTCAGGAAGCTGGCCGTGTAGGCGTCCTTCGGAGCGGTGCCGTAGTTGACGCTCGACACCGTGAACCCGCGCCCGGCTGCGAGCATCAAGGCAAACCCTCCTCCCATGCAGTAGCCGATCACGCCGATCCTGCCAGTGCAGTCATCCCGGGCCGCCAGCCAGACACGCGCTGCCTCGATGTCCTCGAACGACCGTCCTCGTCCCGCGCGCACGTCGCGCATGGCCGAGATCATGCAGGCCACCGTCCCTCTCCCAGAGAAAAGGTCCGGCGCTACGGCAAGGTACCCTTCGCCTGCTAGCCAGTCAGCCTGGTTCCGTAAGTCCTGGCTCATCCCCATTGCGTCGTGGATGACGACGACACCCGGCCAGGGGCCCTCGCCCGCAGGTGTCGCCAGGTAGGAGGGCAGCTCGCCAGGGGTGGGGATCATCACCTCTGTCATCACGACTCCTCGGACGTGGGCGGCCGTCCCGGCCAGCCCGTATTGGTGACGCCGTTCGATACAACGCTTGCCGCGAGCCGTTTGCCCCATTCTTGGGCTCGGGCCTCCTCACCCGGTTCGAGCTGATTCTGCAAGGTGACGAAGAAGCTCTCAGGCTTGAGCACCACCTCGAACCCGTGCCTCCGAAGCTTTCGGCTGATTACCCTCGACGCCCTCCCTCTAAGAACCGCCGGACCCCTGAAGCGGGTGTCGAAGGCAGCAACCTTTGTGTGGCCATGGCCCAGCGACCTGAGCCAGTCACTCACGCCTGGACCTTGGGCGTCGCGATCGAGCACTAGATCGTTCTTGGGCTTTTGTGCAGTGGCGGCCGCCCACTTACGGGTGCGGGTTCGACTCATGCCGTGAAAATGGGTGGGACCACCCACCACGAGCAGGTCGACGTCGGCCAGCATCTCGTGGCCTGCCTCAGGCACTGGAACCACGACGACAATGCCCACTGGTTCGAGGCCCTTGGCAATGGCATCGGCGATCACGCGCGTGTTACCGAACATCGACTCGTAGACGACCATCGCCCGCATGGCCATACCTCCCGTGCTCGCCGACCCTTTGAAGCGGTCTTACGCCGAGCACGCTAGTAGCTCTACTCGCCCCTGATCGCCGGTTCGCGGGCGCAGAATGACGGCACCATCCCTGGTGCCTGAGCACGCGAAATCGGCGTTACGCGTTTAGCGATCGCGCACCGAACAACGCGACATACAACAGCGGAGCGGTGGCACTTCGGAAATGAGATTGTCGCCCCGACGCCGGTCAGGCGGCTGGAGCTTAGTCACTGCCAGAGTCACGGAATGTCACCTGAAGTCGCTGCTCCCTGCCGTAGGCGGGAGGGTGATCCTCGCCAAGTCGGGCGGCCAGTCGCGGCCGGAGATGTCTTGGCGCGGTGTAGGTGTGGCGTACAGGATGCACGGAGTTGCGGGCCGTGAGCAGCGCAGCCGGAAGATCGGCGGCAACCGCTGACAGGTTCTTGCGCATCGATTGCAGTCTTTCGTTCCTTCTCCAGGCGACGCTTTGTATCGCCCCTCTTTCTTTGGGCATCCCCGTTCGGCAGCACGGCTCGCGCTCTGCCGAGCTTGATCGGTGGAGTGACGACCTTGTCATCGGCTCCGTGGCAGCGGGCAGAGCGAGGCAATTTCGCTGATGGTCACTGACGCACCGTTCAGCTGCGCCGCAGCGGCCGCCATGCTGCCAGGTGCGCCTAGAACTTGCAGCGAGAGCGGCGGCAGACTATCCGCCACTTGGACCGAGAGCGCTCCCGAAGTGCCGCGTTCGACGCGAACAGCCGGGTCCTTAAACCCGATCAGCGACAAGCTGGTCGGCTCGAGTTGGTCGAGTTCCCCCACAAATAGGAGATTGAGGTCCGCGTATTTCGCCTCACCGACCCGGTTGCGTGGCGAGGTCATAAGAATCGAAGCGCCGGCTCGCAGCCAAAGCGGAGCGGTATCGAGCGCGAGTTCGACGTTGTGCCATCCTGGTCCAACCACTGAGGGACCGCCCTTGTATGGGAGCCAGACTCCCGGTGGGAACCACACCGGTCGTCGTCCGCCCTCGCGATAGATCGGCGCGACAAGCAGGTCTGGGCCAAGAAGGTATTGCAAGTCCGCGCCTATCGCTTCACACAGTTCCGGAAATGCGTAGACCATTGGTCGCAAGATCGGCGCGCCTGTCGTGACAGACTCTCGCGCTGCGCCGTACAAGTACGGATGCAGAGCGCTTCGCAACTTCGCCACCTCGCGTACCGCCGTAAGGGCCTCTTCGCCAAAGTCCCACGGCCGACGAGATGAGTTTCCATGGAACCGACTAAGCGGTGAGAGAAGGCCGAACTGGGCCCACCGCACGAAAAGCTCCGGAGTAGGTGTGCCGTGAAATCCACCGATGTCGTGACTCCAGAAAGCGTGGCCAGACATCGCCATTGATAGCCCTGCCCTCAAAGTCGCGGCAAGGTCTTGCCAGCTGGAGTTGGGATCGCCACCCCACTGTGCTACGTGACGCTGTCCACCAGCCCAGGTCGAGCGGCCCCAAAGCATCGGTGCCCTAACGCCTGCCTCGCGAAGGGCCTCAGCGGCTGCATCGTTGTAGATCAGGCTGTAGGCGTTGTGAAGCCTGTCGCCCGACATCCCATCGTGGGCGACCATATCCGTGGGGATCGCCTCGCCGAAGTCGGTCTTGAACGCGACGACTCCCTCGGCAACGCGCTCTTTCAGCCTTGCTTTCCACCAGTTGAGCGCCGCTGGATTGGTTACGTCGATCACGGCGACGTTCGGGTGGAAAGCCCCCCAAAGGGCGCCCACCCACGCCGAGCCGTCTGGGCGGCGCAGGAAATAGCCTGCCTCCTCGGCGAGCTGAAAGAACGGGCTCTCGATACCAATGTATGGGTTAATCCACAAGCAGGTCTTCACCCCAGCGCTGGCAAGATCGCTGAGCAACGATGCCGGGTCCGAGAAGCAGTCCGCATTCCACTGAAGGTCCGACCAACTTCCGAAGCGCTGCCAGTAGCAGTCAAAGTTGATGACGTCGCACGGAATGTCTTGAGCGTCAAGTTCCTCCACCATGTTCCGCACATCGGTTGCGGCGTAGGGCGTGAATCCCGATGAGATCCAGGAGCCAAGAGCCCACGGTGGCGGCAGCTCTGGTCCGCCAACGAGCTCCTGATATTGCGAGAGACAACTCGCCGGCTCGCCAAGAACGACGTAATAGCTCAGCTGCTCATCAGGGACGACAAGAGACCAGGTGGCCTGACTCGAATGGCAGAGGTCGAAATGCACGTTAGTTGTTGTATCAACAAAGACGCCGTATCCGCGACTCGATACGAAGAACGGGACGTTCTTGTAGCTCTGTTCGCTCAAACACCCGAGCGCGTCGTGGTTCCAGCACGAGACTAGCTGGCCGCGCTTGTCGAAGTTGGTGAACCGCTCACCGAGGCCGTAGAAGTGCTCATCCGGCTCTGCAACATAGGATTCGAGGTAGGCGATTGTGCCGCTCGCGAGGCGCATGAAGCCCAAGGGCAATGTAACAAGCTGGTCACTCGCGTCTTGTGTAGAGCGGTCTTCAGTAAGAACCAATGCACCAGCGACGATCGACACGCGGACCGGCTCGAGTTCGATTCGCACAGTTGCGGAAGGGCCCACAAGACGCAACTCGTGACGCTCCTGCTCTATCCGCACCTGTGGCTCGGGGAGTTCCCGAGCAAGTGGAAGCCGGGGCGCAGCGGCCACACCGTCGCTTCGAGTGAGCACGTGCACCGCGCCGGCGGTCCCGACAAGTCGAACCTGGAGGGTGACCGGTGAGCCGGTCACTGTTACTGCTCGAAGCAGTACTCCGTTCGAGAGTTCCTCGACGATACTGGCGGACGTGAGGTATTCGACACGCCGTGGGGTCGCTGGTTGTAGAACTGGTGAAGGAACGTAAAAGTATCGATCGTCTCGCAGATTGACGCCTTCTAACATCTCCATTCCTTCCTTCTGAATCTCACGAGGCACGTTGCCTGCGAAGCGCCGCCGGACGCGGGCCGCTCCCCACCGACATGGCCGACGAATTCTCCATCAGGCGCCCCCACCGGAACCCGGCCCGTCGGCCGGACCTGTCACGTTGGGTGCCTCCGCAAACCCCTGGGGCCGAGACACTGTCGTGCCAGGCTGCCCGGTACCGCCGCCACAGGTCTCGTGACAAGCGGTACCGGGCTGCTGTCAAGAACTTCTCCAACTAGCTCGGCGGGTAGCAGCCGCCCGCGCTTGGGCGCCGGCATCTGCTCCCCTGCCTTCTAACCGGCCAATATTGACTTTATCTGCGACTGTGCTGTCGTCAATGCGGACTTCACGGACTGAGAACCCGACAATCCAGCCTGTATGGCAGTCCATACTGCCTCAGAAACCTTCGGGTATTTCACACCCAGGCCAAGAGTACGCGGATGGGCGTAAATGGTTTGGTTGGCGTACACGCTCCACGCAGCGCCTTCCTGTTGCACGAAGGTCTTGGCAACGGCTTCTTTAGGCGGCAGGTACCCGAACAGCTTCGACAGCGCCAACTCCGCCGAAGGCGACTGCATTCCTTCGATGTAGTCGAAAGCCAGTTGCTGGGCAGCAGTGCCACCACTGGCGCCTACCATCCAGTCCTCGCCGCCCAACGGCACGATCACGTGTTGCCCAGCCACACGGACCGGAACGGGGACGACCCCAAATTGCTTGCCGTAGTACATGTGGGCCAGGTTGAGGCCGGAGAAGTTCCAGGGGCCGTTGACCATCATCGCGGCCTTGCCCGCCTCGAACTGGCTCGACGCCGCCGGAGTCTGGCTCCAGGTAAGGCAAGCCTTCGATGCCGATCCGTCGGTTATGAGCTCCTTCCACAGGCTCAGGGCCTGTACTCCCGGCGCAGACGCGATATTGGCGAACGTGAAAGCGCCGCCGTCGCTCCAGAAGAACGGCTCCCACTGCCAGGTCGTGTCTTCTGCAGCCTCACAGGTCAACGCGATGCCGTAGTGCTGGCTCGTCGTCAGGGCCTTGGCGTCAGTCACAAGCTGTGCCCACGTCTTCGGAGGGGTGATGTTGGCCGCCTTGAACATGGGGATGTTGTAGATCAACGCGATCGAGTTGAAGCCGGCCACCGGGAGGCTGTAGTACTTGCCACTGGACAGGCCTTCGTCGATCACGGCCGGGAAATACCCCGTGGTGCTGAAGCCCTTGATAGTGCTCAAGGGGACTACTTGGCCTGTCGATATCATCGTCGACACGAACGGGTTGTCCACGGCCAACAGGTTGGGCAGGTCTTGGCCCGCGGCTTGTGTCAGAAGCTTCGTGTCCAGATTTTGGAAGGGTACATACTCTCTCGTTATCGTCGCACCGGGGTGCGCAGCTTCGAACTTCTTGGCGTACGCGGCCAATGCGGCGATCTGGCCGGGGGTGTTGAAGTAGTCCTCCTCAGTGAGGTTTATTGAGGTCGCGTGTGGGGCGGAGGTCGCGGCTGACACGCCTACCTGCAACAATCCCACCACGACAAACATCGCGGCAGCCACGACTGCGAGCCCCAGGTGCCGCCTTCTCCCTAATACTTTCATTGTCGGTCTCTCCTTCTCTTCTGGCAGTGGACAACCAATTCAACCGTCGTTTACAAGGTGAAACTGCCCAACTTGCTACCTTGGTCTTGTCTCCCACCCCCTTTCGGGCACTTCGATGAGGTGGGCGCGCCCACCCTCACCCGCACCTCTCGCATATGTGGCAAGGTCTTCATCGCTACTACCCCACCACCGAACCCGCCGTGAGGCCACTTGCGATATAACGCTGTGCCACCACCAGCATTACCGCGGCCGGGACCATGGCGAACGCTCCAGCGGCCATCACTGCCCCCCATTGCGTCGAGTAGTTCCCGAGATAGGTGTAGATCCCCAGCGTGACCGGCACTATGGTGGCGCCGTTGAGGATGGTCAATGCAAATATGAAGTCTCCCCAACCATTCAAGAACGCGAACACCGCAACGGTTATCAGCGCCGAGCGCGCGAGTGGTATCACGATGCGTTGGAACGTCTGCCATTCAGACGCACCGTCAACTCTTGCTGCCTGCGTCAGGTCGTTCGGCAGGCTGAAGAAGAAGGCCCGCAGCACGAGGATGGAAAAGGGAATGGCGTAAGTGCCGTCGGCGATAATTAGGCCCGGGTAGGTGTTCACCAGGTGGATCCAGTGGAAGATGACGAACAGCGAAGTGGCGAGCACGATGGAGGGCACTATCTGCGCCACGAGCAGGGCACTCACTATGACAACGGTCACCCGCAAGCGGTACTTCGAAAGCGCATAGGCCGCCGGCACTGCCACGACCAGGGCCAGCACAGCTGTCCCCACGCCCACGATGAGGCTCGTCAGCACGTTGCCCGATTGCGCCTGGATCACCATCCGGTAGTTGGCCAGTGTGGCGGCGTGCGGCAGCCAATAGTACGTGCCGCTGAACAGGGTTTCAGTGGACTCGAACGAGCCCACGATGACCGCGTACACCGGGAACAGCACTATTACGAGGGCAGCGACCGTCGCGAGCGTGCATAGCCACCGCAGGGCCCTCGAGCGTTGCAGGCGGGTCATTTCTCCGCTCCCGAGCTGCGCCTCAAGGAACCCCGACTCATGTACAGGTACAACGGCGCGCAGATCATCGCCAGCACGAGCAGCACGTTGTTGAGCGCGGCACCTTCGCCAAAGGAGAACTCCTGGAACGACAAGTTGTAAGACCAGGTCGTGATGAGTTGCGTCGTGTTGGCCGGACCTCCGCCGGTAAGTGCGATCACCAAGTCGAACACCTTCACGGTGAACACGAACCCGAGAAGCAGAGTGACCTCGATAACGGGCAGGATTATCGGCACTATGACGAGGCGGAGCCTCTGCCAAGCGCCGGCACCGTCGATGAGGGCCGCTTCC
>Ga0224558_1002887_pt1 | contig 15090 bp, 16 predicted proteins | sample 714S32024metaG_FD_180682 | JGI IMG/M metagenome (GOLD analysis project Ga0224558, IMG submission 180682) | Peat soil microbial communities from Stordalen Mire, Sweden - 717 S3 20-24 | ecosystem: Environmental > Terrestrial > Soil > Wetlands > Peat | place: Sweden: Norrbotten County, Stordalen... | reverse complement strand
TAGAGTAGGTCGGCACTACAGGCCGTTTAGATCCCCCTTAACGATAACGAGAATAGTCCCTCCATTGTAAATCAACAGCTTACGCTAAAGAGATTTCTTGGACTGGGGTCGAATCCGCGAAGTTCGGCTAGTCCTTCCTGGATCATGCCAAAGCCGTCCGGTCCTGGAGATGTCATTTTGTGCCAGTTTCGGGGAGATCGTGATGGTGGTCGTGGCCGGAGGTTTCAAACTGGCCGATGAGAACCGTCACAGCAAGGCCGGCCGCCAGAGCCAGCGAGAGCTTCAATCGGTCGTGCGAGTGGAATTGCAGTTCCGGCAGCAAGTCTGCGCAGGAAATGCATAGGAAGGTGCCGGCGCAAAAGGCCAGGGCGCCGCCGAGGAAAGCCGGATTCGAGCCGAAGAAATGACTCGCACCGGCATAGAACAGGATCGCGCCCAAAGGAGTAGCCAGGGCAAACAGCCCGTTCAGCAGGTGGCGGGAGAAGCGCGAGCAACCGCTGGCGGCCATGAGCGTCGAGACCGTCATCGCGTCGAACGGTTTGTGCAGAATGATAACGAGCGCGGTGCCCAGGCCCACCAACCCGCTGTGTCCGCCGGCTTCGGCGGCTACGGCGGCGGCCAGCGCCACGCCGCCCAGCAGCGAGTGGAACGCCATGCCGATCGTGGTCGCCGCCCACGAAAGCTGGCTGGCGGATTGTTCAGCCAGAGTGTGGCCAGCCAGGCCAGGTTCAGCACTCACTTCACGGCGGTGCGAATGCTCACCGCCAGCGTGCCCGTGTTCGGGCGCTCCCTCCGATACGTCGTGGTGGTGGTGGGGGAAGAACCGCTGGAGAAAGAACATCACCAGGAAGCCGCCCAGGGCCAAACGCATGGTCTGGTCCACCGAATGGTTTTCGTGAAAGGCGTGTGGAATGAAGTGGAGCATCGCCATCCCTAGCATCAGCCCGGAAACAAAACTTACTGCCGTTTGTAGCCGCGCATGGGTAAATCGCATGGCCAGCAACAACCAGCCGCCCGCCAGCGAGGCGAGTAGCACCAGCGCGCAGTAGATACCAAGCAAGACGGTCGGGGATAAAAATGGGCTGTCCATATTCAACGGGGAATTGCGGATTCTAGGCGCACGTCATTTGGTGGGCGGACTCGGATATTAAGGGGCCGTCCTTTGCAGGCGTGGCGGGCACCCGCGTATGCGGCTCCAGTTCCTCGCCCTGCCGCACCAGGCGGAAGCTATTGAGGACAACCAGAAGCGAGCCCGCCACGTGCAGCATGGCTGCCAGGATCGGGCTGATATACTTCATTGCGGCCAGGAACAAACCGCCGATCACAAAACAGATGCCCAGCATGACATTCTGATTGATCACGCGCCGCGTTTCGCGCGAGAGCCGCAACAGAAAGGGAAGGCGGCGCAGATCGTTGTTCATTAACGCGATGGTCGCACTGTGGATGGCCACTTCGCTGCCGGCTGCCCCCATCGCGATACCGAGGTCGCCAGCCGCCAGCGCCGGCGCATCGTTTACGCCATCGCCAACCACAGCCACGCGGTACCCCTTGGCTCGAGTCTGGCGGACAAAGTCCACCTTGTTCTGCGGCAGGCAATCCCCCACGAATTCCTCGCACCCAATTTCGCGGGCGACACGGCCGACCACCGGCTGGCGGTCGCCACTCACCATCGCAACGCGGCGCACGCCGTTCAGCTTGAGTTCGGCCAGCGACTCTTTCGCTTCGGCTCGGGTCTGATCCTGCAAGCCCACCCAGCCGAGGCACTGTTTGTCGCGCCCGACGAAAATCAGGCTCCAGCCTTCAGCCTCATTGAGGTCCACTGAGTCTAGAAAACCGCTGTTCACGCCGTTGTCCCGGAGCCATTGCGCGCGGCCAATGACCACGCTGGCACCGTCCAGCCGCGCCTGGATGCCGCGCCCGGCGGTCTCGCTGAAATCGGTTGCTTCAACGAGCGGAACGCCGGCTTCGCCGGCAAGTTGAACCAGAGCTTTGGCTGCCGGATGGTTGCTGTACTTTTCCGCAGAGGCTGCGACACGCAGCAGTTCGGTGGGAGTGATTTCCCCTAGCGGCGCGAGGCGGCTAACAGCGAGTTTGCCGGTGGTGAGCGTGCCGGTCTTGTCAAAAACAAAGGCATTGATCCTGGCGGCGAGTTCAATGTCGGCCACATTCTTGATGAGAATCCCAAGCCGTGCGGCGACCGACAGAGCGGCGACTATCGCCGTGGGCGTCGCCAGCACGAAGGCGCAGGGACAGGAGACAATGAACGCCGACACGACGCGGCTGAGGTCGTGCGTGAAAGCCCACACCAGCGCGCCAATCACCAGGACCAGGGGTGTGTAGAACCCCATGTACTCGTCCATGATCCGCACGATCGGCAGCTTGGTTTTCTCCGCTGCCAGAATCAGCTCGCGCACCCGCCCCAACGTAGTGTCCTGTCCGGCCCGCGTGACCCGGATATCAAGGACGCCGGTCAAGTTCACCGTGCCGGCGAAAACCTCATCGCCCGACTTCTTGTCCACCGGCAAGGATTCACCCGTGATCGTAGCCTGGTTAAACGAACCATACCCGTTCACAATGACACCATCGGCGGCCACATTATCACCGGGACGCACCCGGATCACGTCGCCAACGGCCAGATCATGCACGGCAACCTCTTGCTCTTGGCTGCCACTGACGCGCCGGGCTTTGGTGGGAGTCAGCTTTATGAGGGAATGGATCGAGGCCAGCGCCCCTTCGGCAGTGCGAGCCTCGATGATTTGACCCACCTGCATGAAAAACGATACAATCCCGGCCTCCTGGTAATGGCCGCTGCTGAACAAAGCGAGCACAGCCAACGCAACCAGCAAATTCGTGTTGAATGACCCTGCCCGCAGGTCTTTGAGGGCCAGCCATATGATCGGCAGTCCTAAGATCAATGCCCCCGTTACCGCGCTGAACCCAACCACGTTCGTGTCAAACGCGGGCAGCCGCTCGGTCACAAACGAGTTAATAATGAAGACCAGGCCGATAAAGGTCTGCGCAAGCTGCACGCGCACGTGCGAGTGGTGCTCGCCGCAACTGCACTCCGCATCGTACGCGTGCTCAGGAAGGCCTTTGGTGTGGGAGGTAACTCTCATGGCGTCACGTTTCCGGACCGCAGCGGGCCAACCGCCGGGCGTCGGTCAGACGAAGCTTCGGGTTCCCGGGCCACGTCCAGAAGGCTCGCCCGCGCCAGCAATTCATCCAGTTTCACTCGCGACACCTCACCCGTGAACTGATAGCAGACCACGCCTCGGCTGAATAACACCAGGCTGGGCGCCGACGGAACCCCGAAACGCTCCGCCAGCCCGGACGAGCCATCGGCGCTCAGTCGGAAGATCCGCAACTGACCCTGGGCTTGTAGCGCCCATCCCTCCAACAGCTTCAGCAGTGTTTGGCTGGCGGTCCCGCCTTTGCTACAAACAGCTACCAGAGCTGGCATCTCCGACTGGAGCACCCGCTGGCTGAAAGATGCCGCGTTGACTTCGGGGATGGATGAAAAGCAGGTCATGACTCTAACTCGAACACACTATCCTGGTCGCGCGCACCGCCAGGGGCCTTCTGCCTCCGCGCAGGGTGTCAGTGGTGAACATCATTAGGTTTCCCCCCCATGTCAGTTTGCCGGCGGCTTGGGCGTGTCCGTCATCCCGGTGAACTGCACCGAAGCCACTACTGCCCGCAGCCGCGCGTTGACGGCGCGGGCGGCTTCGGCCAGGGGAGGGTTCTCCTCCGTGTGGCAGAGGTGTTTGAGGTCCGCAGTGGCCAACGTGCAGGTGCCATCCCCGTTGTCCCACAGGCACACGTGACTGGGCATGAGCAGTCCGATGTCCGGCTCGCGGCTCAGCGCCTCATATTCCCACGAGGGCACCCACACCCCCAGAATGGTGTAGGGACGAATCTGCTGGCCCAATCTCTCCGCTAGCTCCGCTTGCAGATCAATCTCGGTGATGACGACAAACTCTTCCTCCGCCAGCGCCCGGTGCGTTTCCCGGAGCGCCCGGTCGAAGGGCAGTTTCACAAGCGTGGAGATGCTGTATTGTCCCATAGCTCACTTCCTTTCCGGGTGGTTGTTGCCTGCCTGCAAGGGATACGGCCAAGCCACCAGGCCGCCGTCTAGGAACTTGACGTTGGCAAAGCCCTCACCGTCCAGAACCCGCTGCGCTTCGTAGCCGCGTTGACTGACTTTGCAGAAGCAGACGATCTCCCGGTCGCGGGGCAGTTCGCCCAGCCGTTTCCGCAACTGACCCAATGGAATCCAGACCACATGCGGGTCGCGCAGTTGCATCTGGTCACGCTCCGCTGGCGTGCGCACATCCAGCAGCACGACGGGATCGTCCGTGTCGAGCTTGGCTTTCAACTGCTGCGGTGTGAGCGCCCTCGCCAGACCGTCGCGCTTGTTGCGCAAGACGTTGGCCGCATGGGCCAGCGGATCGACCGCCGACGAATACGGCGGCGCGTACCCCAGATCAAGGTCCGGCAGGTTATCAATCGTCGCGCCGAAGGTCAGCGCGGTGGCCACCACATCAATCCGCTTGACCGCGTCGCCGGGGCCGAGGGCCTGCGCACCGAGCAGCCGTCCGTTGGCGGCGTCCGCGACGAGTTTCACCAGCAAGGTGGCCGCGGTTGGATAGTAGTGAGCGCGGTCAGGTCCAGGCACCAGAGCGGTCAGCACGTTGTAGCCGAGACGGCGAGCTTGCGTTTCGGTCAGACCAGTGCGCGCGAGGTTGTAATCGAGCATCTTGAACACCGTCGTGCCGAGGATGCCGGGGAAAGTGGACCTGCCGCCGGTGACGTTGTCGCCGATGACGTGGCCGTGTTTGTTGGCCGTCGAGCCGAGCGGGACGAACACCTTCTGTCCCGTGAGCAGATGGGTGCATTCAACGCAGTCGCCCCCAGCATAAATATCAGGGTCGCTGGTTTGGAGTTGGTCATTGACCGCAATCGCGCCTGTCGGCCCCAGGGTCAGACCCGCGTCTTTAGCGAGCTGGACATTCGGGCGGACGCCGATGGCGAGCAACACCATCTGCGCCTCGATGACCTGGGCGGTCGTGTGCACGCGCTGGACGTTGCCCTCGCCATCGCCCTCGATCCGGGTGACCTTCTGGCCGATCCGGATGTCGAGGCCCCGCCCGCGCAGGTACTTTTCGAGGAATGCTGCCACTTCCCAGTCGAGCATGGCCGGGAGCAACTGGTCGAGCATCTCAACGATGGTGACGTGGATCCCGCGCGCGACGAGCGCTTCGGCGGTCTCCAAACCGATGAGTCCGCCGCCGATCAGCACGGCCCGCTTTATCTGCCCGTGCTCGGCCGCCTCGCGAATCGCCAGCGCGTCATCGGGCAAATTCAGGCGGAACACACGGTTGAGATTCGCGCCTTCCAGGCGCGGTTCGACGGGCATGCCTCCCGTGGCCAGAACGAGCTTGTCATAGGGCAGTTCGGCTTTTTCCCCGGAAGCGACGTTGACCACATTGACGGTTTTGCGGACGCGATCGATCTTCTCCGCCAGGGTTTGATTGAGCACGCGGATGTCCTTGACGTTCTGGAAGAACGTCCCGTCGCGGATCACTCCGACGGGCGTGGACATCAGTTCGTGAAAGTCGCGGACCTGGCCCTGAATGTAATAAGGCATGCCGCAACCGGCGTAAGACAGCAGTCGCCCGCGCTCCACAATGGTAATTTCCGCGTGCGGGTCACGGCGTCGGGCCCGGGCCGCCGCCTTGGCACCTGTGGCCACGCCACCGATTATCAGTATGCGATTATGTTTCATGGTCTGTGGGTTCTTTCCTGGCAGAGTTTGGAATAAATATGAGGATAGCTGGAGTCGCAATCATACTTGCAAGGAGGATTGAGCTATAGCAGGAGTTTGGTCGAGGCGGTCCTCCGAAGATGCTCGGTTGGCCACAACGGTCTCACCGCCCACAACCTTGTCCCCCGGTTGAACGGTGACTTGTGCTGACAACGGCAGATACAGGTCACAGCGCGAGCCGTATTGAATCAGGCCGAGGCGCTGGCCGCGCGCGACACTCTCGCCCACGTTGACCCATGACACAACCCGGCGGGCGATCAGGCCGGCGATTTGACGCACGGCGATGCGCTCACCGGGCTGTTCGCTGGGCTCAATCCCGATGAGCATGTTTTCATTGTATCGGGCCGACTCGGCCTTGAGCGCGCTCAGGAACTGGCCGGGTTGGTATTTGAGAAAGGCAATCCGACCCGCCACGGGCGCGTTCTGAACATGCACGTCGAAGACCGACAGGAAGATGGACACCCGGCGACATGCGCTCCTCATGAACTCCGGTTCGGCGGCTTCGTCCACACAATCCACCAGACCATGTGCCGGGGCAACCACCACTCCCGGGGCCGTGGGCACATGCGGGGTCGGGTCGCGGAAGAAACAAAGGGTGAACACCGAGAACAGAATCCAAATGGCGGCAGCGGCCAGCGCAACCACGGCAAACGACAATTGAACCCACAGCGCGAGGAGCGGGCCCGCAAGCCAGATCAGCAGCCATCCCAGCGACCTCCCCAGGACGCGCCGGCCCGCCGCAAAGGCTCTGGAATTCTCGTTCATGGGGTTGGCGGAGTTCTGACCCGTGGAGACGATTGATGGTTCGCCGCCGCCACGTGGGACTTTCGCCCATAGACCCGTTCGTAGGCGCGGCAGAACGGGCACAGCTTGGTTTCCACGTGCTGCACCAGCCAGAAGGCGGCGCCACCTTGCCGCTGCCGGGCGCGCCGACAGACCGGGCAGCTCACGCAAACCCTGGCCAGGGCCTTGTCAAACGAGGATGCATACCGGGCGCTCATGTCAGTTATTTCCAAACACGTCTATTTCAATGCCTGTTCCACGGCGGCCAGCGCATGCACGCGCATCGTGTCAAAGAGCGGGACGCGACAATCCTCAGGGCCGAGGAGCAGCCCCAGTTCCGTGCATCCCAGAATGATTCCTTCTGCGCCCATCTCAACCAGTCGGCTCATGATATCGGCAACTTGTCCTCTTGACTCTGGCCGGATGGTGCCGACACAGAGTTCCTCGTAAATGATGCGATGGACAGTCTCCCGGTCCTTGGTGTCTGGAATCATCACCTCCAAGCCAAATTGGTTCGCCAAGCGGCCCCGGTAGAAATCTTCCTCCATTGTGAATCGCGTGCCCAACAAACCCACCCGCTGGAGGCCAGCCTGTTTCACCTTCTCGGCCGTTGCGTCAGCGATGTGCAACAGGGGAATGCCGATGCCTGCTTGAACCGTGTCCGCCAGCTTGTGCATCGTGTTGGTGCAGATGAGCACGAAGTCGGCGCCGGCTTTTTCGACGCTTTGGGCAGCGCCCACCAGGAGTTGAGCCGCCTCTGACCACTTCCCCCGGCGCTGTAGCGCCTCCACTTCCGCAAAGTCAACCGAGCAGAGGACGCATTTGGCAGAATGCAGTCCGCCCAGTCTTTCTTTCACCGATTCGTTAATAAGGCGGTAGTATTCGAGCGTAGATTCCCAACTCATTCCACCGATCAGTCCGATGACTTTCATATTTGCATCATTTGCATGTTTTCCTTGATATAGTCATTCTGTCAGCAGGTGCCGCTGTGCTCCCCCCCCCTGCCGGCTGGGGCGGGATTGGTGTTTGCGCTCTTCAATCAGCACCGCCGGCAATTCCAGCGGACAGTGCAGGCAGCTCTCAACTTCCGGCTGTTTGTAGTCACAGATCAACATCCCGTTCAGATGATCCAACTCGTGCTGAATCACGCGTGCCCAGAGACCCGCCGCGCCGAAGCTGCGCCGCTGGCCGTGCAAGTCGTAACCAGTGACCCGGATGCGCTCCGGTCGCCGCACGTTCACCTGGATGCCGGGCAAGCTGAGGCAGCCCTCGGCAAAACCCCGCGGCTCGGTGGCGTCCTTGACCTCGAAGTTGGTCAGGGCGAAGAGCCGATCCTCGATGCCACAGACGATCAGACGATGCCGCAGGCCGACTTGCGGTGCGGCCAATCCGATCCCGCAGCGATACTGCATCAAGGAGAACATCTCCTCAGCGAAGTCGCGGAGCGCGCTGTCGAAGGTGTCCACCGGTTGGCAAACGGCGCGCAGGACCCGGTCCGGGTAGAGCACCACACTCAACCGATGAATCAACGACTGATTCTGAGCCGCCTCGTACCTGGGCTGTGAGCCCAGTCCGGCGTTGGCAGATGGGGAGTTCATGGCTTGGCGGCTTTCATGGCGATGGTGGGCGGAGTGGATTTCGCCGCGGTCTGCGCCGGCAAGACAGCGCGCCGAGAGTCGAAGTTGCCGCGCGGTAAAACTGCTCCAAGCCATGCCGGTCGCCTAGCACCTTGCCCTGCTTCTCCAAGTCCGCCAGGTGCTTCGCTACTTCGAGGGGCCTCATGGCAAGCCCCCCGGCCACGTCCGCTTCGGTGCAGGGACGCCGCCTCAGCAGTTCCAAAATGGCTTGTTGGTTGGCGTCGGTGGTGACAGGTTTTCCCCGCCGATGATACTCGGCGATGACCTCGGCTTTGGGGCTGAACAGGCAGGCCAGTTCGGTCAGACGTGCCTGCGAAACCGGCACGGCAAACTCCTCAGCCGGAGGCCGGATGGCGGTGTTCAGTTGCACTCGGTCCGGTTGGATGCGGCGGACCCATTCGGCAATTTTCTGAACATGCGCGGGGGGTGCTGTGTGACCGGCCAGCAGCAGCACTTCCAGCCAGTATTGGCCAGTGAACTCGCGACGGAATTGCTCCAGCCCCGACACCAACTTGTCGAAAGTAATTTCGGGGTGTGGCCGGTTCACGGCCTGGAAGAGCAGCGCATCCCCGGCGTCCAGCGAAGGCATCACCACATCGGCCAGCGCCACTTCCTCGCGCACTTCTTTTTGCCAAAGCAACGCTCCGTTCGTCAATACCGCCACAGGCACATCCGACATCGCTTGGATGTCCTCGATGATTTCACCCAGACGCGAGTGCAAGGTCGGCTCGCCAGACCCGCTCAAGGTGATGTAGTCGGGCCGGCACGCCAACTTCCGCTTCAACTCCTCCAGCACGACATCCATTCGCACCCACTCCTTGCGCTCGACCGTCTTGCAGGTGGTTCGGCCCAACTGGCAGTAGATGCAATCGTAGCTACACGTCTTGAACGGCACGAGGTCCACCCCCAGCGACCGGCCCAACCGGCGCGAGGGCACGGGACCAAAGACATATTTGAAATTCTTACTGAGCATCTGCCGCAACATCGTTACCGCTATTTCGCGCCGTCAGTCGGTGACGCCGCATCGAATTGTCCGGTCCGCAGCAGCACCAGAGTGCAGGCATTCTCAACCTGGATGCCGGCCGCCTGAAGTTGCTGCGCGAGGGCGGGGTTTTCCGCGCCAGGATTGAAAATCACCCGTTGCGGATGGGCGGCCAGGATCGCCGCCGCCAGCGCGGTGGAGCGTTCGGATCCCACATACACCGTAAGGGTGTGGAGCGGGACCGGGATGTCCCCCAACTGTCGGAACACGGGCACTCCGTCAATTGTTGCTAATGTGGGGTGAACGGGGAACACCGCATGGCCTTTCTCAACTAGCAGTTTCACCGCCTGAAAGCTGTATCGCTCCGGCTTATTGCTTGCGCCCAACACGGCCGCGTTCATCGCAGTTCTTTTCGGTTAAAGCAGTTTTTCGGCGCCGCTGTAGGCTTCCTCGACCCGCAGGAGCACGGCCGCCACGCCTGGATATTTCGGATCATGCCAGGACTGCATGTTCTCGAAAATTGGGCCTTGGGTATAATAGGACAGCGGCCCTTTCACCTGAAACGACTTGCGTTCCTTTGTAAGGAACAGGATGGCGCCTTTCGTTCCGGTCTTAATGTTCGCACGGGTTTTGTGAAAATAGTTGTCGGCCACAATAAAGCCCTCGCTGGGAACGTAGCGGACCTCGCCGACGTAAATAGCGTTGGGCGTTTTGGCGGCATCCACCGTCGCAAGCACCGCCGGCCCCTCCCGGTTGTCCCACGCCTGGGCCACGGCCTTCATGCCGTTGGTTGTTGATGACGCCTTGCTTGGTTGGTTGCTTTTCATGGTGAAATCCAATGCTGCCTATTTCATGCCCCCGCAGGTTACCCGACCTTCGGCAGCTTCTTGAACGTCATGAACCAGTCCAGCGCGTAGGCGTCCGGGTCCGGTTTCTCCATGCGCTCTTTGGCCGTGCCGCAAGAACCGGGCGGCGGCACGATGACATCCTCGCCCGGCTGCCAGTCGGCGGGGGTGGCGCACCCGTGCTTGTCAGTGGTTTGCAGGGCAATCAGGAGGCGTTTGATCTCCGGGAAATTGCGCCCGTTCGACAGGGGGTAATACAGGACGGCCCGAATGGTGGCCTTGGGATCAATGATAAACACAGCGCGCACGGCCTGGGTATCACTGGCCCCTGGCTGGACCATGCCGTAGGCCTTGGCCATCTCCATCTTCACGTCGGCAATGAGCGGGAAGGTGACTTCGACGTTGGCCATGTTCTTGTACTTGATTTTTTCCTTGATGGTGCACAGCCAGGCGATGTGGGCGTAGTGGCTGTCAATGGAAAGGCCCACCAACTCGCAGTTCAACGACTTGAACTCTGGCTGCATGGTGGCGAAGGTCATGAATTCGGTGGTACAGACTGGCGTGAAGTCTGCCGGGTGGCTGAACAGGATGACCCACTTGCCCTCGTAATCTTTTGGGAAGTTGATGGGACCTTGCGTGGTGTGCGCCTTGAAGGCGGGGGCGGTTTCGCCGATCAGCGGAATGTGTGCGGCGGGGGCGGTTTCAGGAACTACGGGTGTTGTTGTCATATTCTTGTTTGTTGGTTAAGGCTTAATCAAGGGGTTGCTTCACCGTGGTCTTCGTGCCCATGGTAGTGATGATGATGATGGCCGTGGCCGTCTTCGTGGCAATCGTGGTGATCATGATCGTGCCCGTGGTGCGCGCAACCCTCCGGCTTCCCGGTCAACTGGCCATTCAAGTAGGCCGCAACCAGTGCTTCGACCGGCTCCTCCGCAGGCCCGGCCACCACGTTGATGCCTTGCTCAGCAAAGAGCGTCAGCGCTCGCTGGCCGATGCCCCCAGCGATGATAACCTGAACCCCAAGGCTGTGAAGCCACCGAGGAAACTCGCCCGGTTCATGCTTGGGCGCCGGCAGCGTTTCGGAATGCAGAATGGTTTTGGCGTTGGCGTCCACTTCCATAATGGCGAATTCGCGGCTGCCTCCGAAGTGGCCATTAAGACGTCCGTTTTCAACAGGAATGGCAATTCTCATAGTTTCGCTTGTCTTGTTATCTTTCGTTAAATGGGGGGTTGCAGTTTTAGTCGTTTCGGAGAGATCCGTGCCCGCCTCCAGGCCGGAAAGAATGCCGCGTACCACATGGTCAAACGCCCGGGCGGAAGGGCTTCCGGTGAGCCGGCTCGCGAAAGGCTTTCCGGTGTCGCCGGATTCGACAATCTGTGCATCCAGCGGAATGCCACCCAGAAAATTCACCTTCATTTCCCGGGCCAGAGCTTCTCCCCCGCCAGCACCAAACAAATTCGTGATCTTCGAGCAGTGCGGGCACACAAAGCCGCTCATGTTCTCAACGATGCCTAACACCTTAAGTTGGAGCTTCTGACAAAACGTTACCGAGCGACGCACGTCTGCGATTGCCACCGACTGGGGCGTGGTGACGACCACCGCCGCCGCGCCGGCTCCCAGCATCTGGGCAACCGACAGCGGTTCGTCCCCGGTGCCGGGCGGACAATCCACCACCAGCACATCCAGGTCCCCCCAGGCCACCTCCGATAGAAACTGCCGAATCAGGCCCGCCTTGATCGGCCCGCGCCAGACCACGGCATCCGTAGCGTTTTGCAGCAGAAAACCCATCGACATCACGGACAAGTTCGGACCGGCCAGCACCGGACGAATCGCCCCGTCTCCGGCGGCCGGCTGCGCGCTCTCCAGGCCCATCATTTTGGGAATGCTTGGGCCGTGAATGTCCACATCCAGCAACCCCACCTTTTTGCCCGATGTAGCCAGGGCCATCGCCAGGTTCGCAGCCACTGTGCTCTTGCCAACTCCGCCTTTGCCAGAAAGCACAACCACCTTGAATCGAATGCGGCTCATCGACCTCCCGACTGCTTCGTCCTCCGCCGACGGGACAGGTTTCCGGCTCTCGGCAGGTCCCCTAGGCGCCGCCCCGGCGGCACCGGCCAAATCGCTGCACGGTGTCGGCCCGCATGCGGCCTGTGAGTTCGAGCAGGGGGCATCTTGCCGCTCTAATTGGGCCACAGCCGCGCACAGGGTCTTCAAGGCCAGCACCGCGCAATGCTTGTGGTCATCAGTCAGGTTGCCGACAGCGATTTCAACCTGTGGCGGCGTCAGGCGAGCGGCTTCCTCGATGGTCTTGCCTTCGGCCAAGCGGGTGGCCGCCGCGCCGCAGGCAATCGAAGCCCCGCACCCGTCGGTGGTAAACGTGGCGCGCAGGATGCGGTCGTCGCGAACCAGCAGCCAAAATTCCATCGTGTCACCGCACGGGCCGGTGACGCGCGCGTTGGCGTTGGCACCTTTCAGCGGGCCGAAACCGGCTGGAAGTGATCGAACACCAGGTTGGTAAAGTTTGCCGATAAGTTTTTCCATAATTGAATAATCGCTTGTGCCGCCGGACCATCATGGTTGTATTCCACGACCGGACGACCCTGGCGCTGGGCGGCGGTCACGGCTGGGTCATAGGGAATCCGGCCCACAATCGTCGCGCCCAATGCGGCGGCGCGGCGTTCGATTTGTGCCGTCATCGCCGGATTTAAATCGTGTTTGTTGACGCTCACCCAGGCGGGAATTTGAAAATGCCGGGCTAACATCAGCACCCGCTCCAAATCGTGTTCGCCGGAAGGGGTTGGCTCGGTGACGAGCAAAATCCGCGTCGCACCGGTAAGACTGGCCATGACCGGGCAACCGACACCGGGCGGACCGTCAATCAGGATAAACCGGCAACCAGCCTTGCACGCGGTCCGGCGCGCCTGCTCGCGGACCAGCGTGGCCAGTTTGCCTGAATTGCCTTGGCCGGGCCGCAGGCGGGCGTGAATCAGCGGGCCAAAACGAGTGTCCGATAAAAGCAATTCGCCGCCGTCGGCTGGAGCCAGTTCGATGGCATGTTCGGCGCAGAAATGGGCGCAGACGCCGCAGCCTTCGCAGGCGGACGGGTCCACGCGGAACGTGCGCGGCACGTTACCGTTGCCGGGCCCGTCGAAGAAAATGGCATCGAATCGGCACAGTTCCTCGCACTTGCCGCAGGCGGTGCAGAGGCCGGGCTTGATGCGGGCGCGCAGGCCGCCGGAAAATGTCTCGCGCCGCTGGATGCGCGGGTCCAAGACCAGCGGCAGGTTCGAGGCGTCCACGTCGCAATCGGCCAGCGCCGGCTTTTCAGCCAAGGCCGCCAGCGAGGCCGTGACCGAGGTCTTGCCCGTGCCGCCTTTGCCGCTGAGAACGACCAGTTCAAAAATGGAAGTCTCTTCGTTCATGCGGAGGGTGCCGTTGACGTGGCAATCTTGGCTTGGGCGAGGTGGCCCTTGCCGATGGACGCGCCGTTGAAGACCCGCTTTTCCAGTTCCGAGGAAAACGGGAACGGTTTGGGCCGGGAACCGAAATTATACTTGAAGTTTTTCCAGTTGTCGCCAGGCCTATAGTTGGTGCCCAAGGCCCCGCTGGGGTCGTAGCCGCAATGGACCATGCAATTCTCGCACCGCGGGTCGCGCGGCATCCCATCCACCACGCCGTATTGGGTCCAATCCACCTGATCGAGCATCTCCTGGTAACGGGCATAGTGGTCGTCCGTCATGAGGTAGCAGGGGGCCTTCCAGCCTCGGATATTGCGGGTGGGTATGGCCCAAGCGGTGCAAGTCAGCTCGCGTTTGCCGGCGAGGAATTCCTGATAGACCGGCATGCCGAAGATGGCGAACCGCTCGCCCCATTGCTGAATTTTGGCGAACTTCTTGCGCGTCATGGCACGGGTGAGAAAGAAGTCCTCGGGCTTTTTGCCCAGGCGCCTGACCATATCGGTTTTCGCTGCGTCGAAGTCATAGCCGGGGGAGATGGTGTGGCCGTCCACTTCGAGCGCGGAGAAGAACTCGAACATCTGTTCGACTTCGTTCATGTCGCTCTCCTTATAAACGGTCGTGTTGGTGGCGACCTGGAAGCCGAGGGCCTTGGCCATGCGGATAGCCTCGACGCATTCCTTGAACACTCCTTCGCGCTCAACGACCCGATCGTGCGTATATTCGAGGCCGTCCACGTGGACATTCCAGTAGAGCCACTTGCTCGGTTTGATGGGGGGCCGGTCGTCGGACTTGCCTTTGCGGATGGTCTCGGCGTCTTTTTTGGAGATGAGTTTCTCAACCAGCAGCCGGGCCAGAACAGGCTCCCTGGTAGCCGAATAGGTGCTGGTGAGGTAATCCTCCAACTCCCGCCGCATGAGTACGCCGTTGGTGCAGATATAGACGATGCGGCGTTGGGCCAGCAACCCCGCCACCAGTTCTTTGATCTTGGGGTAGATCAGGGGCTCGCCGCCGCAGATCGAAACCATCGGCGCACTGCATTCTTGGGCCGAGGCCAGGCAGTCCTCGAGGCTCAACATGTCCTGGAGACTGGTCGAGTATTCGCGGATGCGGCCGCAGCCGGTGCAGGTGAGATTGCAGGTGTGAAGCGGTTCGAGCTGTAGCACCAGGGCAAAGCGCGGCGTCCGCCGCAATTTATGTTTGATAATGTGGCGGGCGATTTTCACCGTCAATGCGAGTGGAAATCTCATAATGCAAGCCCTGGTTTGCCGACTGTGTGGATAGCACGTTCCAAATCCTGCCGGACTTGGGGCGGCAGCGCAGCCGCTTTGAACTTGCCCAGCAGCCGCAGCAGCAATTGGTCGAAAGTCGGTTGCAGCCCCGGCACCGCTTCGACCACCAGTTGCCCTTGGGAATACGCCTTGGCGATGGCCACCGCGTCAGGGATTTCCGCCAAAATGGGCACCCGTGCCGACTCGCACAATTCCCGCGTCTCGGTCATGTGCGGTTGGGCGCGATTGACCACCACACCGCAAGGGCGACTCAATGTTTTGGCCACATCCA
>Ga0224558_1002886_pt1 | contig 15097 bp, 14 predicted proteins | sample 714S32024metaG_FD_180682 | JGI IMG/M metagenome (GOLD analysis project Ga0224558, IMG submission 180682) | Peat soil microbial communities from Stordalen Mire, Sweden - 717 S3 20-24 | ecosystem: Environmental > Terrestrial > Soil > Wetlands > Peat | place: Sweden: Norrbotten County, Stordalen... | reverse complement strand
TCACGCGCTTGCGGCGATTGGGTTGAAATGTGCGCTTGGGCATGAAAATGCGCTCCTGTTTCCTAAAGAAAATCTGCGCCTTGACGGCAAGTTCTAAGTATACCGCAGGATGGGCCAGGAATCCAGCGGGGGCTCGTCAGGTAGTGGGTCAGTTTGAATAAACTTCCCCCAGGGGCTGAAGCCCAGTTGATTTTGCTGCATTTGTGGCACGACTGAAGTCGTGCCCTGATACAAAATGTGGAGATGCGGTTTTTTCTGCTTCACTGCGCTACGCTGAAGATGAGAGCGGCGAGGATGAGGCGCTCGTGGCCTTATACTAACCATGAAAGCGCTCTGAGTCGGCCACGGTGAGCACGCCTTCGGCTGGCATTCGGAAGACACTCTAGTAACCAATCCGGCGAGTTTCACCAGCGATGGTGCAACTGAAGAAGACGATTCAAAAGTTATGTGAAAGATTGATTGCAGCGACGCTAAGATGTGCTACTCTTGGGACCGTTCGAGGTAATTTTCCCGCGTCCCACGGAACAAGTCTCATACGAGGCTCCGAGATCAAGCCCCGGAACCTATCAGCGGCAATTCGGATGCAGGGCCACAGACCTTGCGCCAAGGGAGAGCCGTTGCCCAAGATCGATCGATGAACCAGCCTGGCCAAGAACAGGCAGCAGAAGCAAGGACCAGCACGATGGCATTTTCAGTTTCGCCGGCGACGGCTCTCAATCCCTGGCTCCAGATTTTAGCTGCTCTAGAGATGAAGGTGATTCGCCAGTCCTTCGAGACGTGGCTGAAGCCTTCCCGGTACAGCCATGTCGTGAACCGCACGCTCTATGTGCGCGTGCCCTCGCCGCAGTTTCAGAACCTGGGAGAACGCTATGGCGACCTGATTCAGGAGGCCATCGAGCAGCAGGGGCTGGAACTTGACGATGTGTGTTTTGTGACCGCCGAGGAAGATCCGTCGGTTCCGCCGCAGCGCAAGGACGGCGGCTTCGGGCCGGTTCCCGCGCATGCGCCCTCGGCTCCGGCACAGCCGCAACGCACGCCTGAGCAGGCGCGCTTCGACTGGTCTACCGCGGCGCAACTGAACCAGCGCTACACATTCGACGCCTTCGTTATCGGCAACGGCAACCAGTTTGCTCGCGCCGCCTCGCTGGCGGTGGCCGAGCGGCCCTCGAAGGCCTACAATCCGCTGTTTCTGTATGGCGGCGTGGGCATGGGCAAAACGCACCTGATGCACGCCATTGGCCACGAGGTGAAGCGCCGCCAGCCGACGGCCAGCATCTGCTACGTCTCGGCGGAAAAGTTCACCAACGAGATGATCACCTCGCTGCGCAACGACCGCATGACGAGCTTCCGCGACCGTTTCCGCTCAGTGGATGTGCTGTTGATTGACGACATCCAGTTCATCGCGCAGAAAGAGCGCACGCAGGAGGAGTTCTTCCACACCTTCAACGCGCTGCACGAGAGCATGAAGCAGATTGTGATTGCCTCGGATCGTCCGCCCAAGGAGCTGGCAGAGATTGAAGACCGTCTGCGGTCGCGCTTCGAGTGGGGCCTGATTGCCGACATTCAACCGCCGGATCTGGAGACCAAGGTCGCCATCCTCCAGAAAAAAGCCGAGTCCGAGCAGGTCGTGTTGCCCACCGATGTGGCGCTGTTTGTGGCCTCGAACGTGCGCACCAACGTGCGCGAGCTGGAAGGCGCCATGACGCGGCTGATCGCCTGGTGCCAGATGAACCACATGGAGATCACGCTGGCTTCGACGCAGCAGTGCCTCAAGCAGTTCATTGACATGCAGGTGCGCAAGATCACCATCGAGGCCATTCAGCGCGCCGTCAGCGAGAACTTCGGCATGAGAGTGGTTGACCTGAAGCAGAAGAACAACTCGCGCAACGTGGTGGTGCCGCGGCAGATCGCCATGTACCTGGCCAAGCAGATGACAGAGGCCAGCTTGCCGGAGATTGGCCGCCAGTTCGGCAACAAGCACCACACCACAGTGATGCACTCGATTGCCAAAATCGACGAGTTGCGCCGCACGGACAAGGATCTGCACCGCACGCTGAACAAGCTGCAGGAGCAGTTGAACGCGTAGCGGCAGCAAGTTAGCGAGTTAGCGAAAAACAAAAGCCCACATCTCGGTTGGAGGCGTGGGCTTTTGTTTTTCCTTTAGAACTGAGTCAGGCTCAGCACGTTTTTGTCGGGATCGTGAAACCAGGCGATTCGGGCTCCGCCGGGTGCGGTCCAAATGCCATTCGGGCTGGCGTCGTTGATGCCGGGATAGCGTTGGAAGATGACACCGGCCGCGGTGAGTTGATCGACGGTGCGTTCGATGGATTCCACTTCCCAGCCCAGCACTGTGAACGGCGCAGGGTTGTGTTCGCCTACAGGGGTTACACGGAGCATGGTTCCGTTGGCGTCGAAGACCAGAGCAAAGGGCTTTTCGTCCTCGACCAAGCGCAGTCCCAGCACATTTTGATAGAAACTGTGTGCCTTCGTCAGATCGGTTACGGGCGCAAAAGCTACCAGCTTGCTTGTTCCCAGAATCGATTCTTGGGGCATACTGCACCTCCTCGGGGAATTTTCTAGAGCCGTCCAGCTATTTTGCACCCGTACTCGTGATCAGATCCACAAACATTTTTTGGAAGCGCGGCAGGTCGAGGTCTACTTGCGCGTGGACAAGGCGCACGCCGGTCGCGGGCTTCATCTTTTCGTTCCAGGTGAGAGTGTCGCCGTAGCTTGGTCCGTGGCTCAGGTCGGTATCCATATAGAGGAGCTTTTCACGGGTGATGAGAGTGGGGTCAAGCCAGGCGCAGGCGGCCAGTTCATCCCACAGGTAGTAGCGGCGCTGACTCCAGGCGGCGATGTAACGCGCGGCGGGCGAGGAGGATTTGGCGATTTCGTCGAGCATCTGCTGAGTGAAGGGCGCCTTGATGGAGACATCGACCGTGGTCACGTCAACACGGGGCCAGTCGGCATGAAGCACGATGTGCGCGGCCTCGGGATCGAACCAGAAGTTGAACTCATGGCGCGGGTCGGAGGCAAACTCCGGGTCGTCGCTCTGCGGACTGAGGCTGCCGCCCATCAGCACAATGCCTTTCGTGAGCGCGGCGAAATCGGGGTCGATGGAGACGGCGAGAGCGATGTTGGTCAGCGGGCCTGCCGCATAGATGGTGACCTGATGGGGATGAGCGCGCACCTGGCGGACGAGGAAGTGGGCGGCGTCTTCGTCGATGGGCTTGATGGCGGGCTGCCCTTCAGGCATGGGCGGAATCTCGTAAGGCGAATGCGCGTTGGATTTTACCGGGGGGCCGGGGGTTGCGCCGGGGATCTGCTCCACGAAGAGGCTTTGGCCCCATGCGCCGAGCCACTCGACCTTGCCGTCGAGCGCGGAGGCCAGGCGGGTCTCCTCCTGCGTGCGAATCAGCGGGAAGACCGCGCCCCTGGCCACGGGAATGTTGGCGTGGCCGGTCAGCTCCAACATGCGCAGGGTGTGCAGAGTCTCCTCGTCGCGCCATGCGTCACCGGTGACGATGGTGATGCCCAGCACTTCAACCTGAGGGGCCTGGAGCAGCGCCAACATGGACATCTGGTCGGAGCCGCCGGGGCCAGCGCCGTCCTGGTCGATGAGCACCAGGCGCTTTTGCGCCGGGCACAGGGTAGCCGTGAGGGCCAGCAGAAGGAGGAGGGTCTTCGTTTTCATGGATAGTTATTGTGGCATATGGGAGAGGCTGCGCCAAGCTGGACAACCGGGCGCTGTGGTTTCGATCAAAAAGCGGGAGTTCAAGAATGCATTTGAGCTAGCGCCGGGGGCGGCCGCGATCTCCCGAGCTTCGGCTGCGATCGCCAAAGCCGCGGGGTTTGACGGGCGGGGCGACAGGCAGATCGGTCTTGCCCGCAGGATAAACCGCGAGAAAACGGTCCTGGCCTTCGCCATTGCTGGCCGTCTCCACGCCCTCGATTCCGCGGAAGGCCATGTGCATCAGGCGGCGCTCGCGACTGTTCATGGGCGGGAAGGCATAAGGGATGCCGGAACGGAGCACCTTTTCCGCGGCGGTCTCGGCGGTCATGCGCAGTTCCTGAGCGCGCAGAGCCTTGAAGTTGGCGGCGTCAAAGCTGATCAGATTGCCCTCACGCTGGTCGAGGCGCAGAATCTGCGCAGCGATGGTTTCAAGAGCCAATAGCAGTTCGCCGTTGTGCTGAGTCGCCAGCGCCACGTCGGGTCCGCCGAGTTCGACGCAAAGGGCGGGAGCTTGTCCTTCGGGGTCGGGCGTGCCGTCACCCGCACTGATGCGGTACTTGAGGCGCATGCCGCCCAGCTTGTTGAGGGTGGCGAGGAATCCGGCAATCTTCTGGGCAGCTTGCTGCAGGTCATCGATAGGCATAACAAACCAGTATCGCAGAGCCGGGCCGGGGTGGGCGGGGAAATCGGGGGGAAACCGGGCGCACATCGAGGGATTTAGGCGCGATCGGTAAGATTATCGCTGAGCCATGTCCCGGTGTCCATGGAGCGAGCATGGTTGTTTCGCAGCGGGATCGGATTCAGCGCCGCAGAAAGCAGACCCTGCCGGTCCAGTTCAGGGGGGCGGTCTCGCGGGCAAGAGCGGCGAGGGCGTGAACCAGGCCCCCGATATCGGAAGGGGAAATGGTCTTTTCGTCGATGAAGATGACGCCGCCATGGGATTGGCCGGCCTCGGCCCAGGATTTGAGCAGAGGCGGAATGGTGCGCCGGTCGTAGGTGACCAACGTCCAATGCCGCTCGGCTGCACGGCGCAGGCAAGCCCCGTCGTCCTGACCGATAAAACTGCCGCTTTCCCACTCGATCAGAGCCGAGACGGAAAGCGCAGGATTACGTCTGCGCAGGCCGGCGGCCACGCTGGGCGAGATGTGCTCGTCGAGCAGCAGCTTGAGCATCTCAGCGCTTTGATCTTCTGGCGGGAACTACGAACTCCTCCGCCTGGGGCAGCATGCGCTTCAGGGCAGAGAAGCCGACGGCATCGTTTTCCGCAAGAGCCGCGTCGATCTCTTCGGGAAAGGCCTCTGCGTAGTGGATGGCGGCGCGAACCTTAGCTTCGGGCCATTGCAGATGGCGGGCCACGACTGTGGCGGAGGTGTTGGCGCGGAGCAAAAGAAGAACTTCCCACACCGCCAGGGTGCTGCCCTGCAGAAATGCCTGACGGCCAACTGGGGAATCACGGAAGTCGATGAAAGCGAACTCGGAGCGGCGCAGACCCTCTTCGACGAGACGAGCACTGGCGTCGCTCGGGGTCCAGCCGTGGCGGCCGGCCATGCGCTTGAGGCGCCGGCCGCTCTCGACCGGCAGGCGCATACTGACGACCATGGATTGGGGCGAACTCATCGCATCCTCCACAATGTAATTCTTGCTTACATTGTAGCAGATTCGCGCTAATGTTGAATCCTTCAATCTTTCCGTGCCATGGGGGCCAGGTACTCGGGGCCGACGGGGTCGGTCACGGATTCTGTTACGATGCGGTCGATTTCGGCCATCGCGGCGGCGTCCAGTTTCCAGCCCATCACACCGGCGACGGCATCGAGTTGATCGGGGCGTTTGGCGCCCCAAAGGGCAACCGAGACGCCGGGACGGTCGAGGACCCAGCGCGCGGCCAGCTCCAGCACGGTCTTTCCGTAGTGTTCATGAGCGAAGGCGGCGAGGCGCTCGACGGCGGTGATGTACTGCGAGAAGCGCGGCTCCTGAAACTTGGGATCGACGCTGCGAATGTCGTCTGCGTCGAAGGTCATGCCGCGATGCACCCGCCCGCCGAGCAGGCTGCGGCAGAGCGAGCTGTAGGTGAGCACGGCGATGCCGTTGGCCGCGCACCAGGTTCGGATCGGGGGCAAGATGGCTGCCTCTGTGCCGCAGGCGCTGTCGATCTGGCGCTCGAAGAGGTTGTAGGGCGGCTGGTTCGAGGCGAGAGGAACCACGCGGCGAAACTCCTCCATCTGGGCGACGCGGAAGTTGCTCACGCCGAGGGCGCGCACCTTGCCTTGGCGCTGGAACCCGGCCAGCAGCGCGGCGGTTTCGGCGATGGGCGTGCGCGTATCCGGCCAGTGCACTTGGTAGAGGTCGATAAAGTCGGTGTCCAGGCGGCGCAGGCTGGCTTCGAGTTCTGCTTGCAGGCGCGGCGCGGTCGAATTTGCGTAGACGCCGCGGTCGTTCCATTCGAGGCCGGCTTTGGTGGCGATGAAGAAATCCTCGCGGCGGCCATGGGCGCGAATGGCGCGGCCCACGATCTCCTCCGAGCGGCCGTGACCGTAGATCGGAGCGGTGTCGATGAGGTTGATGCCGCGTTCGAGGGCGCCGAGGCAGGTAGCGACGGCGACATCGTCGGGCACTGTGCCCCAGTCGAGACCGCCGATGGCCCAGGTGCCCAGTCCGATGCGGGAAACCTTCACACCGGCAATAGTTGTTGTCTCCATGGACCACATCTTAATAGGGACTAGGGACTAGGAAACAGGGAACAGGAAATTAATGCCCCGCTCTGTCGATGGTCCAATACGTGCGCCCGACCGGGTGATACCTTGAGCGTGTATGTCTCGGATTTCGGGCAAGGCCATTTTACGGAGTATATCGATCGCCAGAATGCGCGGATTCATTCAACTGCTTCTGCTGCTTGTGCCGCTCGCGGGCGTGCTGCCGGCTCATGCTCAGGGCGGACCGCCTTTTATTACAGACGATCCCGGAACGCCGGGCAACCGGCACTGGGAGATCAACTTCGGGTGGATCGCGGACCACAACCCCGGCCTGGCTTATTACCAGTTGCCCGACATCGACATGAACTATGGTTGGGGTGACCGCATCCAGCTCAAGTACGAGCTGCCCCTGGCTGCGGCAACCGACGAGAACAACACCACGAGAGCCGGTCTGGGCGAGTCGCTGCTGGGCGTGAAGTGGCGCTACTTCGAGCATCACACGGCGGGCGAATCAAAGTCCGACGAGAATATGGATTTCTCGCTGGGTACCTATCCGCAGGCTTCAATCAACAACCCCACCAGCGCCGTGCGCCGCGGAATTGTCGAGAACGGGCCGCAGTACTATTTGCCGGTGGAATTCACGGCCAAGCTCGGGCCAATCGACTTCAACGGCGAGGTGGGCCGATGGTTCGGCAACAAGCTGACGCCCAGCCGCTGGGGGCGCGGGCTGATTGCGGGTCACGAATTCAACGAGCGGCGAGAGCTGTACGCCGAGATCTACGACCTGCAGGACGCCAACCGCATCGACACGATGCCCAAGCAGCGCCAGTTGACGCTGGATTTGGGTGGCCGGCAGACGCTGGACCGCGCGGGCCATCTGCGCCTGCTGTTCATGGGGGGGCGGGGCATACAGGCCGTGACGCGGCAAAATAGCGAGCCTAACTGGATCGCCTATGTAGGCATACAGATATTGTTGGGGCCGAAAGGGCCCACGGAGGGCAGCGCGAGATAGGAGGCGGCTGGGAGTCCAGATTCAGGGCGGTTCTGCGACAAACCACCCTGAACAGGTTTCCACCAGTTATTGGACCATTCGCAGGGCTGTTCTTAGTGTTTGCCTTTGCCCCCGGCGACCTGGCCGTGCCCGTTACGAACTTCATTTCCCTTGAAGTGGGAAACCTTATCGACACGATTCGCCGGCGCGGGCTTCTCACCACGTTGCGGCTTTGGGCCAGCGTAGCCGTGATCGGGATGAAAACGGTTATTTACGTGGCCCCGGAAGTTTTCGGAACCGTGAAACCACGGGCCAGTGCCGATGAAGATACCGCCCGAAAACCATTCCGAGCCGTAGTAGCCGTAGGGAGCACAGTCATAGGGAGCGACGTCATAGTAGCCGTAGGGACAATCGGGCGCAACTCCAATCTCCACAGCAACCTGAGCCGCTGCTTTCGGCGCGGTTACCATTATGAAGCATCCGGCAACAGCCGCCAGCACAACAAGCTTAAATCCAGTCATAAACCCTCCTTGCTATTGTGGGGCCTTCATCAAGCGCCCCCAGACTATCCACCGTAGCGGCCAGGATCATCATCGTCTGAGCAATATGGACCAACTGCGGCATCTGCGATATCGGGTCAGCTCAGGAACCGGATTCATCAGTACGCTTGCCGGATTGCGGACGACCTGGAAGCTGACCCACGACCGAACCGCATCCCTGCCTCGCCGCACCCAGCCCTGGTAGTGTATCTTCCAATTCGTATGGACCACACCGCGAACAACGCCCCGCATCCCGCGCCTGAGGCGGAAGAAGTCTACCGCCGCTGGATTCAGTTTCTCGATGAAGAGTTCACCCGTCACCAGGCTCCGGAGCGCCGCGCGGAGATTGTGCGCGACCAGCTTTACCAGCTCTACCTGGGCCGTCCGCACGGCACCAAGCTCAACCTGACGCTCACCTCCGAGCTGCCCGGCAATGTGCTATCGCTCTCGCTGGACCCGGAGAATGTGACCCTTGAGGCGGAACACTTTGGCGACGCCGACTCCGAGCAGTTCGCCAAGCGCAAGCCGCTGCTGTGGTTCTGGAAGATGTTTGACCGCTCACCCATCGGAATCAACCACTGGCTGGGGCTGCGTTTCCGCTCGATGCTGGGCCGCCACCTCTTCGCGCGCATCGGAGCAGGGGTCAAGATTTATCACGGCGTGGAGCTGACCTTCGGCTACAACCTGACCATCGAGGAGGGCGCCACCATCCGTCACCATGCCCTGCTGAACGACCGCGGCGGCATCACCATCGGCAAAGGCGCGGTTATCGGCTCGTTCGCCCGCATCTACTCCCACATCCATGCCGCCCATGATTTTGGCGAGGTTATGCTTGTGCCCACTGTCATCGGCACGGCGGCTCGCATCGCCAGCCACGCCATCGTTCTGGCCGGCCAACATGTTGCCGCCGGAGAACTGGTGGGCAGCTTCCCGGCAGAACGGCCCTGAACAAGGGAACAGGGACCGAGGCCTAGTGACAACGCTCGGCCTCACTGCGCCGGATTCATTCCTCCATGCACCACAAACCGCTCCAGGTAATCGTGCAGGAGCTGGCGATGTTGCTTGCGGTAGGCGTCGTAGTCCTTCGCGATGCCCTCGTCGGACGCACTGATCAGAATCCAGCAATCCAACATCCCGGCGTCGTTCAGCTCGACCAGATTGCGCAGGCTCTCGTCCAACTCACCGGTTTTAACGTTCTGGTTCTTGATGCTTTCGACTACGGTAACCAGCGCCGCATCTTCTTCTTTCAGTGAGTGCCGGTACTCTTTTTCGTTGGGAAAGTTCTTTTTGAACGCATCGCCCCGATAGCCGGCGCGAATCAACGAGTACATCAACCACGCGGAAGCTCCCGGATGCTGCTTATCATCGGTCGCGGCTGGATCGATATTGATGGTGACGTTACCCGGCTTCTTCGCGTCTACCACGGGCCCGGCGGGCCGGTCGATCTTCGGAGCCAGCAACGTCGCCTTCTCAATATCCGCCCATTGTCGCAGACCCTGCCATGCGAATTTGCTGTACGGCTCGGCCACGATGGCGTCGATAAACTTCTCCCTGGCCGCAGCCGGATCGTTACCCAGCTTGAGGATCGCGTCGCCCCAGTAGCGATAGGCCGTCTCGCGGTTCGGATCGATTCCAATCGCCCGCGCAAACCAGGGTGCCGCGGTGTTCAGGTCCTTCTGCACATAGGCTGTGTCGCCGGCATAGAGCGGGGCCTCGTAGAGATGCGGATCGGCCTCGGCGGCGGCTGTGTATTTGGCCATCGCCGTGGGGAAATCTCCCGCCGTGTAGGCTTTCTCGGCCTCGGTCAGCAGAGCTTTGGCAGGACTGATGATGCTGGCGTAGAGCGGCTGTTCGGGATCGAGATTGGCCATTTGCCGCACAAATTCGGCCGTGTCGCCCAGCGTGACGGCGCGTTTGGCAGCATCCCGCTCTCGAATTCGCACTGCTTTAACCTCGGCCGGGTCGCTCAATTGGGTGGCCTCGGCGCCGAGGCAGTCGGCCAGTCGCTCGGCGTAGAGCTGCTCGTTGGGATTCGCTTTGGCCAAGTCCTCATAGAGCGGCAGAGCCTCAGGCCGTTTGCCCGCCTTGTAAAGATCATTCGCCCTGGTTGCCTCATCGTCCTGGGCTAAGGCCGCCGATACCGCAAGGCACATGCAAATTCCTGCCATCCATCTCCGCATGATCGATCCCCTTTCGTGCTGAATTGTTCGGATCCCCTGAATCCTTAGACTGAGCCTCCCGCGCTATGTTCCCGGCGCGTGGCGAGAATCTCCGCGCCCCTCCATGCTAACCTGAGTTTTCAGCTTGTGGAGAGTTCGTTTGCAACAGCCCGACCTGATCAAAGCGGTATTCGAGTTCGTTTTGCTTATCTTTTCGCTCAGCGTGCATGAGTGCGCGCACGCCTGGACGGCCTCGCGGCTGGGCGACCAGACCGCGCGCATGTTGGGGCGCGTCACGCTCAACCCCATGGTCCACGTAGACCCCATCGGTACGCTGCTGTTTCCGGCGCTGATGATCTTTGGACCGTTCATCGGATTCAGCATGTTCGGCGGAATGCTGGTAGGTTGGGCCAAACCCACACCGATCAATACCCGCAACTTCCGCAAGATCGTCCGCGACGACAACCTGACCACCATGGCCGGCCCCGCATCGAATCTGCTCATCGTGCTGGTTGCCGTTGCCGTTATGGTGGTGATGGCCATCGCGCTTCCCAATGGACGCCAAGTTGTTCTCGATTCCTTCATTGGCACCCTTAGCCCGGTTGCGGACTTCACCCCGCAGCCGCTGGTGCTGCTCTGCACGCTGGCTATTTTGATCAACCTATCTCTCTGCATCTTCAACCTGCTCCCCATACCGCCATTGGACGGCAGCCGGCTGATGCGTAATATGCTGCCGTACAACGCGGTACAGGCCTACGACAGGATTCCTATTTGGGTCAGCTATCTGTTGATGATCTTTGTGGGCGGAACGATTATCAGGGCTTTTGTCTTCCCGGCGATCGAAATGGTGGCTTGGGCGCTGGTGCACGTATAGGCCGCGCCGCGCGGGTTTCCAGTTGGCGCTGCAATGGGCCGCTACAATAAGAGGAGCCGTTTTTCCGGATTTTCCGGCAGGGCGGCGACATTCTCCTGGCATCATCCCAAAATTGGAATCTGGATCGATCAACAAAATGGCAGAAATCGCAACATCGTCTTCCCGTCCGCGCGTTTTGAGCGGCATGCGCCCCACCGGCAAGCTGCACCTGGGCAACTACATGGGCGCGCTGGCCAACTGGGTCAAGCTCCAAGACTCTGCCCAGTACGAGTGCTACTTCTTCATCGCCGATCTGCACGCGCTGACGACCGATTACGCCGACACGTCGGGCATTGCGCCCAATACGCTTGAAGTGGCTCTGGATTTTCTGGCCGCCGGACTCGATCCGAAGAAATGCACGATTTTCGTGCAGAGCCAAGTGAAGCAGCACTACGAACTGCCGCTGCTGCTGGGGATGATTACGCCGCTCGGCTGGCTGGAGCGCGTGCCCAGCTACAAGGAGATGCAGGAAAACCTCGCCAACAAGGATCTGACCAACTACGGGTTCCTGGGCTATCCGGTGCTGATGGCGTCTGACATATTGCTCTATCAGGCTGACTTTGTGCCTGTGGGGCAGGACCAGCAAGCGCATGTGGAGTTGACCCGCGAAATTGCGCGCAGGTTCAACCAGTTCTATCCAAAGGCATCCTCCGCCGAGTACGAGAACATAGGACAGGTAGAGGTCTTACATCTTCCTGTTCTTCCCGAACCCAAGGTGCTGCTGACGCCTTCGCCCAAGCTGCCAGGGACCGATGGCCGCAAGATGTCGAAGAGCTACGGGAACACCATCCAGTTGACCGACCCGGAGCCGGTGGTGCGCCAGAAGCTGAAAACTATGGTGACCGACCCGGCGCGTGTACGCCGCACGGACGCGGGTGATCCGGATAAGTGCCCGGTGGGCGACCTGCACAAGGTCTTCTCCACGCCTGAAACAATGGCCAAGGTTTATGACGGCTGCCGTTCGGCGGGAATCGGTTGCATCGAGTGCAAGGGCTGGGGGGCCGATGGGCTGGTGCGGATCTTGCAACCCATTCAGGAGCGTCGCGCCAGTTTTTCCGCGACACAGGTGAAGGAAATGCTTGATGATGGTTCCCGTCGGGCCAGCGCCCGCGCCGAAGAGACGATGCGGCAAGTGCGCGCGGCCATGCAGATGACCCTGACCAGCGATACAGGTCAGTAGGCAATGAATGCAAGTGCTTGAAAAGACAATTCCGTGGTGGCGAAAGGCGCTCAAGTTTGCGCTGGGCGGCATTCGCTCCGGGTTTGGCTTTTTCCCGCGGCCCGCAAGGCTGGCGCCAGTTGCCGTGCCAATGTTTTCAGGCGGCTACAAAGAAAATCCGGAAGAAGAAACAACATTGACTGATCTGTTCCCCAAACTGGAGACCGTTGTAGCCGCACCGGCGATCCCGGCTGAGGCTGGGCCGAAGCCCGGTGCGATTGCCTCGTACATATCAGAGCCTGAGGAGGCTAAAGAAGAAATCGGGACAACGAGAGAGCTGCCCGAAGAGACTTCCGGGGCCAAAGCCCGCGTTGATTCTGTTGGTGTTATGCGGGGGTTGAAACCCCCGCCTCCCTCCGAATCGGGCTTTTCCGTACCTAGCGAAGCCGGGGTAGCCCGCGAAGCTGAAGTCGAGCCTGAGCCTGAAACCGCCCCGCTCCTGTCCACGGAGTCCCAAACCGTGACCGAGGCCGAACCTATTGCAGTCCCGGCCGCCGATGGTGCTTCTGATGACGATTTCAAGGTGCCACCCGTGGAGGTTGTGAATGCCGAAGCTGTGAATGAGGCCGCGCCGGAGCCGGTTGAAGAGGCAGAGTCCGAAGAGGAAGCCGAGCCTGTGGACGAGCCGGAGACCGAGAAGTCTGCGAATGTCGAGGTTGTGCCCGAGACCGCACCTGAGACGGTTGAAGAGGGAGTCGAGCCTGCGGCCGAGCCGGAATCAAATGACGCCCCGGAAGTGGTGGATGTGACCCCCTCCGAGCCATTCAAAGAGCCAGAGCTCGAGGAAATTACGGAAGCTGAAACCGTGAAGGAGTTTGCGCCAGAGCCGGTCGAAGCCGCTGAACCCACGATGGAAGTCAGGCCTGAACCCGCAACCGAGCCAGAGCGCGCGCCGGAGCTGGTCGTCGAGCAGACCCCAACTGCGGATGCCGGGGCTCAGTTGGTGCTCACCGCTGAGTCCAGCGCAGAGGAAAAGGCCGACTCAAAGGCGGAGGAAAAGGCCGCTGCCAAGCTGGCCGCGCGGCAGAAGAAGCTGGACGAAAGCTCCGAGCAATCTCCCTTTTCGGTTTTTGTGGGCCAGGTATATGACGGCCCGCTTGATTTGCTGCTGGACCTGATTCGCAAGCAGGACATCGACATCTACGACATTCCCATTGCGCGGATCACGGCGCAGTTCCTGGCCTATGTGAACCAGCTGAAAGCCGGCGACGTGGATGTGGCGGGCGAGTTCATCTACACGGCTTCGCTGCTGATCCACATCAAGAGCAAGATGCTGCTGCCGCGCGCCCCCTCGGGCCCGGAAGACGTGGCCGAGGACCCGCGCCGCGAGCTAGTGGAGCGGCTGCTGGAGCATGAGCGCTTCAAGAATGCCGCACAGATGCTGCAACAGAAGCAGATGCTCGAGGCCGCCACGTGGTCCAATCCTGGCGTGCGCGAGTTCAAGGACGATGAGGGGGCCGAGCCGGAGATTGCCGCCGACACGGTGGACCTGGTGCGCATTTTTCGGGATATTTTAGAGCGCGCCCACAACCGGCCTGTCCTCGATGTCGAGGAGGACTCGGTGACCGTGGGCCAGATGATTCAGTTTCTGGCACGCCGCCTCACCATGGAAGACAAGCCGGTGGCCCTGCGCCGCCTGTTGAGCCACACCCGCAGCGAGCGGGCGCTGATCGCCATGTTTCTGGCGCTGCTGGAGATGGTTCGCTTGCAGGCGATTTTGCTCCGCCAGGACCGGCAATTCAGCGAGATCTTCATCAAGAAGCACAGCGGCTTCGACGCCGTGATGAACGAAGGCCTGGGCAACGCACGCGACGATTGGCGGTAAGATCGAGCTCTATCTGGATCAATGATGGATCGATGTTTTGGCTGCTTTTCCAGTCCGCAGTGACGCGGCGGCCGGTGAGCGGTACGGGTACGGTATCAAGTGGAAGAAAAAGCAAAACTCGATCATGATCGCCGCAGCCAGATTTGGGCGGAACTCCAAGAAAAGGCGAAGGATGACCCTGAGTTGGCGGAGCAGTTGAAGGCTGCGAAGAGCGTGATCGAAGCGAACAGAGAGGTACTGCAGCGGTTGGCGGATTGCTGACCCTCTGCCCGATGGGTTTTCCACCACGACCGCACTACCCCCGCGCCGAGCCGTGCCCTTCACCGTGTAGAATTGTTGAAGACAGGTTAATTCCCTCGCCTGGCGACGCAAACAATCGTGCGAAAATGCAGTTGTTGGGGTTTTATGGACGCCAATTTATCCGGCTCTGCAGTCACCCGCATCAAACCATCCCCTTTGTATTTGCATTGTGATGCTGTTGTTCAGTCGCGATCCTGGAGGCCCAGGCGTGTCCGGAATCTCTCCGGCCGCATTGGTGAAGCCTGATGGCCGACCTGGCCGCCACAGTGAAAGTTCTGCCCTCAAAAGGATCGGGGCTTGATCGCAAGTTGAGCGCGAGGCCCAGCCCTGCGGGTATCGCTGTTTTTCTGGTGGCGCTGGGCGGCGCGCTGTGCTACATCGCATTTCACGTCGCCAGGGACATGGAGACGGTCACTGTAACCAGCATCTGGCCATATATGCTGCTGGCCCTGGCACTGCTGATTGCGCTTGGCTTCGAGTTCGTCAACGGCTTCCACGATACAGCCAACGCCGTGGCCACGGTCATTTATACCCACTCGCTGGAACCCAACATTGCGGTGGTCTTGTCGGGCCTCTTCAATCTGGCTGGAGTGCTCGCTTCGACGGGGACGGTGGCCTTCGCTGTTCTCACGCTTCTGCCGGTGGATCTGATTCTTCAGGTCAGCTCCGGAGCCGGCTTCGCCATGGTCTTTGCACTGCTGGTCGCCGCCATTCTGTGGAACCTGGGA
>Ga0224558_1002885_pt1 | contig 15112 bp, 17 predicted proteins | sample 714S32024metaG_FD_180682 | JGI IMG/M metagenome (GOLD analysis project Ga0224558, IMG submission 180682) | Peat soil microbial communities from Stordalen Mire, Sweden - 717 S3 20-24 | ecosystem: Environmental > Terrestrial > Soil > Wetlands > Peat | place: Sweden: Norrbotten County, Stordalen... | reverse complement strand
CCCGCCGCTATGATTGTGTGCGCCGGCGCGCCCTGCCGAATCGCCGCTGCCAGCTTCATTTGCACACCGAGCCAGCGATAGCGGTCGGTCAATTCCGGCTCATTCAGAACTTCCAGAAACACGCGGTCCGCATCCCACGTCGAGTAATGCTCGGCCAGGGCCCGCCAGAAATCGGCGAACTGCTCGACAAACTCGTCGTCGTTCGCGAGGCGCGCCTTGAAGTCGCTCTCCGGATGCAGGTCGATCACAACCGCCAGTCCGTGATCGAGGATCATCTTCACCGCCGCATCCAGATAGCCCAGATACTCCGCCGGAATCTTATTGGGCTCGCGCGCCGTGAACATCGGCTGGGGATTCACGCTCAAACGCACGTGATCGAAGCCCATCGACTTGATCAGCGCGATATCTTCGGCGGTCGTCCTGGCCTGAAAATGTTCCGGCGTGTAGCCGCGCTTGTCATACACCTGCGCGAACCACTCGCTGGCGTTGATTCCGCGCTTCAATTTTTCAGCCCGCGCGAAAGCGAGCGGGGCTTTGGAGGTCGCGGCGCCGCCAGTTTGCGCCGCGGCGCAACCAGCCGCGAGAGCCAACAACAATAGGAATACGACCCTCAATTTCACTCGACTCATTTTTATTCGCCTCGTCGTTAGCAACCCCTTCCGCATTGATACACTGAATGCCACAGGCTAGCCCATGCTCCCCTGCCAGCGCCATCTCTTCGATATCCCCGACGACGTCGCCTACCTGAACTGCGCCTACATGTCGCCGCTGATGAAGCCGGCACTGGAGGCCGGAACCGCGGGGCTTGCCCGGAAAGCGCACCCGTGGGAACTCACTCCCGACAAATTTTTTACCGGCTCAGACGAGTTCCGCACGACCGCCGCGCAACTAGTCGGCTGCTCAGCCGACGACATAGCTATTGTTCCCTCCGCCAGCTACGGCACGGCAACCGCCGCGCGAAATGTGCCGGTCAAAAAGGGCCAGAGCATTCTCGTGCTCGCCGAGCAGTTCCCATCCAATTACTATCCGTGGCGGCGGCTGGCTGATGAAACCGGCGCTGCGCTGAAAGTCGTCGCCTGGCCTGAAGAGGAAGATAATGACTGGACCGCCTCCGTGCTGAAATCGCTGACCGCCGAGGTCGCGATCGCGGCTCTGCCGCACGTGCAGTGGACGAGCGGCGGAAGACTCGACCTCGTCCGCATCGGCGAAGTTTGCCGCCAGATCGGCGCCGCGCTCGTTCTCGACCTCACCCAGTCGCTCGGTGCGCTGCCTTTCAGTGCGCGCGACGTGCAGCCGGATTTCGCGGTCGCCGCCAGCTACAAATGGCTGCTCGGACCTTATTCCATCGGGCTTCTGTATGTCGCCCCGAAACGGCAGGGCGGAAGGCCTCTGGAAGAGAATTGGATTCAGCGCGCCGACGCTAGCGATTTCGCGAGCCTCATCCTTTACACCGAAAATTACGACGCCGGCGCGCGGCGATTTGACATGGGCGAGCGCTCGAACTTCGCGCTGTTACCTGCCGCCGTGCACGCCATGAAGCAGTTGCTGGAGTGGGAAGTCGCGCAGATCTCCGAAACGGCCGGCGCGCTCAATCGTCAACTGGCGAACGCCGCGACGAACTTGGGATTCTTCGCGCCCGCCGAACCGTGGCGTGCGCCTCACTACCTGGCCCTGCGCAGGAAAGAGGCGATTCCGAAGGAACTTCCCGAAATGCTCGCGAGAGAGAAGGTATTCGTCAGCGTCCGCGGAAGTTCGATTCGAGTGACGCCGCATGTTTACAACACGGTCGAAGATTGCGAGCGGCTCATCGCATGCCTGCGTCGCATCGCCGGGAGAAGTACCGCTTGAGAAGTAATGCCTCGACCAGTCAGACAACCGAACGACGGCGTCCCGCCCAACCAGCAGTTTGGCAGCCGGGCGGGGACGCCCGGCTCTCCACCAGCGTTTGGCGGCACTACTGTTTGAGAGCCGCCGCTCGGCGCCGCGCCAGCGATGCCGCCTCGGTGGCCGGATTTTCTTTCTCCACCTCGTCGTAAATTTTCTTGGCCTCGTCTGGCTTTTGCTGCGACTGGTAGAATTCTGCGAGTTCGAGTTGCGCCGTCGCCTTGCTGACGACGAGGGTAGGCTTATCGATCAACTGCTTGTAAAGATCGACCGCCTGCGTGCCCTTATTCTCCGCGCGATAAACGGAAGCCAGCGCGAACTTGCCCAATGCCGCAAGGTCGGCGTTCGAAGAGCCGGCCGCCTCCTGCAGACTGTGCTCCGCTGCCGTGTTATCGCCAAGCTGCACCGAGGCCAGTCCCACAAAATAGCGCGCCAAGTCGGCAGTGTGGGTGTGCGGGTACTTGTCGACAATCACCTGGAACTGTTTGCGCGCCGCCGTGGCACGCTCCTGCAACGACGCGAAGCTATCGTACCCCGGTTGCGCGGGCACGCCTGCCGGACGCACCGGCGTCTCAAAGGTGCGGACCGCCGTCGAAAGCTCGGCGCTCGCCTTTTCGTCCTGTGAGTTGACGTAGTACCAGCCGCCGAACGCGACCGCCGCAATGACGACAACCGCAATCACGGCGGCAATGAGTTTCGCCTGGTGCTCCACCGTCCAGTGGGCGGCGTTCTCCGCTGCCTCGATCGTGACTTTGCTGAAGCGGTCTTGTTTCAGTTGATGCCGGGTTTCTGCGCGCACGGGCTTCCTTCTTCGCTTAAGGGTAGGGTGATAATTCTTCAGTTTAACAGGCGGATTTCGAGAGCGTCAAAGCTGCTGGCGGCCAGGTAGTGCCTCAGTTTGAATTTTCACTTGCGCCGATCAACTACGAACATATCGTAGGATGTTGGGATGCTCAAGTTTAAGGCGCCGGCAAAGACCTTTATCGAAGTTGCCAAACGTAGCAAGCTATTTTGGGCTTTCGTGACATTGGTCGTTGTCGGCTCATTCATGGTGTTTTGGAGCAGGTAATATGCGCTTCTTATCAAGGACCGCGCTTGCTGGGCTATGAGATTTCAAACTGAGGCACTACCCGCGGACAGGAGTGTCCGCGCCACACGAAAAACTATTGGGCGGTTTCGAGCAGGCCCTTCTCGGCTTTTTCCTGGCACTCGATGCAATGGCGGGTCCAGGGCACGGCTTCGAGGCGCTTAGCGTTGATCTCTTTGCCGCAGGAGACGCATTCTCCGAAGCTGCCTTCGCGAATGCGAGCGAGAGCGCCATCGACCATGTTGAGCAACTGGCGGTCGTTGTTGCTTTGGCTGAAGAGGAATTCCTTGTTGTAGGAGCTGGCGGCGCGATCGGCGACGTCCTGAGTGGCCTCATCGTCGACGGTACGACCGTCCTGCTGATTGCGGACAACCATGTGGCGCAGTTCCTGGCGCCGGGTTTCCAGCCTTTTTCTGAAGGTCTCTAGTTTCTTCTTATCCATGATTGCTGCCCGCCGTGAAGCCGATGACGCGCTCCAGAGGACTCCATTACTCATGAAGTCGAACAGATATCCTAAGCGCGGGAGAGATCGGGCGTCAACTGGAGGGATTGTGTCCGTCACCCGAGCACCCGCTTCTCGATTGCCTTAGGAGCGGCGCTCGGCTAGACTAGAAGTAGTTCTCTGCACCCTCGGGCGAGGGCCCCTCCATGAACGGCGACCGCGTTTTCCACATCGGCGACAGGGTTGTTTACCCTAACCATGGCGTCGGAATTATTGAACAAATCAGCAGCCGGACGATGGGAACCTCGGTCGAAAAATTCTATCTGCTGAAAATCCCAGCCAGCAGTTTGAAGGTGATGGTGCCGTTTGCCAACGTCGACAGCGTGGGGATGCGTCCGGTGGTGCGCAACGGCGAGGTACAGAAGATCGTGGACTACCTTTCCTCGGGCGAATGCATTAACGCGGCCGACTGGAAAGACCGGTTTAAGGAGAATTCCGATCGCATGCGCACGGGGTCGCTCTGGGACGTGGCCGCGGTGCTGAAGAGCCTGCTGATCCTCGGTCAGGAGAAGGCGCTTTCCTTCCGCGAAAAAAAGATGCTGGAGCGCGCCCGGTATCTGCTGGTGAGCGAGATCGCCATCTCGCGGAACTGCGAGGAGGGCCTGATTGAACAGGCGCTCACCAAGGCTTTGACCAAGTGTAATCTGCGGTTCCCGGAAATTAGTGAACTTGCCTCCTGATCGGGCTCGGTGCGCTCCTTAGCAGGAGCTCCCCTGGGAGTTTCCCTGTGGCCTCCTGCGTCCTCGGTGGTTGGAACAAATCTCCACCAAATTGGTCGCAGAGGGCCACAGGGAAAGCCTGTCAGCGGGCGGCGCGAGCTTCCATCCAGGATTGGAGAATCAAGACGGCGGCCATCCGGTCGACCGCTTGCCCCCGTTTCTTAATTGAAAGATCGGTTTCGCGCAGCAGGCGATTGGCTTCGGTAGAGGTCCAACGCTCGTCCCATAGATGAACGGTCAAGCCGAAGTGAGCGTGCAGATGCTCGGCGAAACGGCGCATCTTTTCCGATTGAGTTCCTTCCGCTCCGCTTAAACGCAGTGGCAGGCCGACCACAATTTCCCGGACTTCGTATTTCGCCAGCACTTGTCCCAGAGCCTCCAGATCGCGACGTTTGTTTTGACGCTGGATCGTATCCAATCCCTGCGCGGTGATGCCCAGCGGGTCGGAGACGGCCACTCCGATTCTTTTTGAGCCGACATCGAGGGCCATGATGCGGCTATGGTTGGGCGTCCCAGGTGCTTGCATTAGTCAATTGTAGATGGCAGAGGCAGAAAGCTCTTGCTCCTGCAATTCCGGTGATGCAATTCCGGCGGCGGTAAGGCAGAATTGTTGACCAGTCGGGAGCGGGGTAAGCAACAACATAGTATGGAAGCTACGGAAACACGAAGCGCGCATCACTGGTCATTGACGCTGCTGGGCATGGGCCTGGTCATTATGTTCGCGTATTACGGGGAATCGGTGCTGGCGGTGCTGTTCTTTGCCATTCTGCTGAGCTTTATGCTTTCTCCGGTGGTGCAGGCGCTGGAGTATTTGCACATTCCGAGAGCCATGGCGGCGTTGATCAGCGTGGTCGTGCTGCTGGCGGCGCTCTACGGCATCACCGCTGCGTCGTACAACCAAGCTCTTATTTTCGCGGACAACGTTCCGAAGTATTCGCAGAAGATTCGCTCCATCCTGCAGCCCTACCAGCAGCAGGCGGAAAAGCTGGAGAAGACGGGCGAGGCGGTGGGCGAGCCCGAGCCCTCGAATGTTGTGCCGGTGCGGCAGGTGAAGAGCTGGACCGAGGTGCTCACCCACGGAGCCGGTACTGTGACCGACATCGTGCTGGCGGCGTCGTTCATCCCGTTCCTGGCCTACTTTCTGCTGACCTGGCAGAGCCACGCGCGGTCGGCCACCGTGATGCTGTTTCCTTTGCACCACCGGCACACGGCATTCGTGACGCTGGGGCTGATCGGGAAGATGTTGCAGAGCTTCATTGTGGGGAACCTGCTGATCGGACTGCTGATTTCGGGCGCCAGCGTGGCGATTTTCGGGTTGCTGCACGTTCCGTTCTTCTACTTCGTCGGATTTCTCAGCGGCTTTCTGAGCCTGGTTCCCTACCTGGGAGTGGTGCTGGCGATGGGTCCGCCGATCCTGGTCGGGCTAGGACAACTCGAGGCCGGAGACCTGGTGGTGGTAGTGTTTTGCGTGGTCGGTCTGCATCTTTTCGCGCTGAATGTTCTCTATCCGAAGCTGCTGGGAGGCCGTCTGAAAATCAATCCGCTGGCAGTCACGATCGCGCTCCTGTTCTGGGGAGCGGTCTGGGGCGCAATCGGATTGGTGCTCGCCATTCCGATCACGGGCGCAATCAAGATTGTGTTTGATCACGTGGAGTCGATGAAGCCGTATGCGGATTGGCTGGGGGAGTAGAAACCCCGCTTCACCGCCGAGACGCAGAGCGCGCCGAGAAAACCTCTTTCATCATTCTTGCTGGTGTGGGGACGGGGCTCCGTCCTGTCCAAGCGGGGCGTAGCCGTGCTCCAAGCGGCCTTGTACTCCAGCCACTTTGTCCCAATCTGAAAAGGCCTCTACACTGTAACCTTGCGTACGCTAATCAAGCTGTTCTTGATTGTCGTTCTCGGCGTTGGCGGCTGGGTGGCTTGGCTGGTCCATGCCCCGGTTACGCCCCCAGCCAATACTTCTTTGCTGCTGCATTCCGGATATTCGACGCGGCGCATTGCAGCGGAATTGAAAAAGGCGGGGGTAATCCGAAGCGAAATCGCTTTCCGGCTCTGGCATTTGTTGCACCCCAAGCCATCCTTGAAGGCGGGCGAGTATCGTTTCGAGCGCGCGGCGACGCTTCCGCAGGTTTATGAGCGGATCGCGCGCGGCGATATCTACTTCCACGTGGTCACCATTCCGGAAGGCTACACGATGTTCGACATCGCCAAGGCCATGGAAGACGCGGGGCTTGGGTCGGCGGCCGATTTTCTGCGGGTTGCCGAAACCCAGACCCAGTTGATCTCGGATCTGGCGCCGGAGGCCACGTCGCTCGAAGGCTATCTCTTTCCCAACACCTACCAGTTCACGCGGACCGAAAGCCTGGAGGAAATGGCGGCGGCGATGGTGCATCAGTTCCGGGCAGTGGCGCAAGAGATCGGGCTGAATACCGACATACCCAGAGTCGTGACCATGGCCTCGATCGTGGAAAAGGAGACGGCGGCTCCGGAGGAACGGCCGCTCGTGGCCAGCGTGTACTACAACCGGCTGGCGCAAAACATGGCGCTCGATGCCGATCCCAGCGTGATCTACGCCGAGTTGCAGACCGGCACTTACCAGGGAAGCCTCCATCATGCCGACATGGCGGTGAACTCGCCCTATAACACGTATCGTTTTCCCGGGTTGCCACCGGGGCCGATCGGCAATCCGGGAAGAAGCTCTCTGGAAGCGGCGCTGCATCCTGACAACTCCAAGTTTCTTTATTTCGTTAGCGATGGCAACGGGCACCACCGCTTCGCTCGCAGCCTTGAAGAACATAATCGGAACGTGGCCGCTTATCGCCACGCCATCGGCCTGCGGGGCGGCGTCCGGTAAGCACCGAATCCTGCGCTGCCTTATACTAGTCTGATACCCGTGCAGCAAAGGTGTTCCCAGGTACCCAAACAGGAATGTATCGTTCTCATGTGCGCCTTTTTTTGCTTTTTCTTCTGTCGGCGGCCGCTTTTCCGCTGAGCGGATGTTTGTTCCGGACACGGACTCTGGACCGTCAGTTTTCCGACCGTCCGCTGAAGACCGCGACCCAGCAGGAGCTGATCGTCTACGTCAACACGCAGGCCGCCAGGATTCAGTCGATGCAGGCGACCGTGGACATAGACTCTTCGGCGGGAGACCCGAAAAACGGACGGATCACCGACTACAAGGAAATTCGCGGCTACGTCCTGGCACGAAAACCGGCCATGCTACGCATGAAGGGCCTGATGCCCGTGGTGCGGAACACAGCCTTCGATATGGTGAGCGACGGGCAGGAATTCAAGCTGTGGATCCCTCCCACGAGTAAGTTTGTCGTGGGCGCAAATAATGCCCCCTACCAGCCCGGCAAACGGCTGGAGAACATGCGGCCACAGTACATTTACGACGCGCTGCTGCTGCCGGAAATCGGCCGGGACGAGATTGCGGTGCTGGAAAACGGCTATGAAACCGTCCTGGACGCGAAGAAGCATCGGGTCGAACAGCCCGATTACAGACTGCTGGTTATCCGACAGGGGCCTCAGGGCCCTTATCTATCCCGCAGGATCGAGTTCAGCCGAACCGACCTGCTGCCGTACCGGCAAAGGATCTATGACCAAGAGGGAAACGTCGCGACCGACGCAACGTACCAGGAATACAAAGACTACGCGGGGACAACATTCCCGAGTAGGATTAAGATCGAACGGCCGCAGGAGAATTACGACATCACCCTGAACATGGTTAAGTTGGAAATCAATAAAACGCTAAGCGACGACCAGTTTGCGCTGGAGCAGCCGCCTGGGGCTGACGTGGTACACCTCAACCAGCCCAATTCTACCCCGGTGAAAGCGGCGGATGGCCAAAGCAAGTAGTTCTCAGGTGAGTCCTCTGGAAAAGACATGATGAATCGCATGATCGTCGGGAATTTAGTGCATCGGCCGGTGCGCTCGCTGATCAGCATTGTGGCAGTCGCGCTTGAAGTCACGCTGATCCTGTTGATCGTAGGCCTTTCACTGGGGATGCTGCAGGATCAGCGCACGCGGGCTGCGGGCATCGGGGCGGATGTGATCGTGATGCCTCCGGGATCGTCTTTTATTGCGGGGCTGACGGGCAGCCCGATGCCGATCAAGGTGGGCGGCATTCTGGCCAAACTGCCGCACGTGGAAAAGGTCGCCCCGGTCATCACCCAGGTCTCAACCGCAGGGACACTCGAGATCATCACTGGAATCGATCTGCCGAGTTACGAGAGCCTTTCCGGTGGTTTCCGCTATGTGAAGGGCGGTCCGTTCCAGGGTCCGAATGATGCGCTGGTCGACGATCTTTTCGCCCAAGCCAAGCACTCCACGATCGGGGACAAGATTGAGATTCTCAACAACAGTTTTCGAATTTGCGGCATTGTCGAACACGGCAAAGGAGGACGTAAGTTTCTTCCCCTCAGTACCATGCAGGACCTGACCGGGTCCAAGGATAAGGCCTCGGTGATGTATCTCAAGCTGGACGATGCGGCCAACGCTGACGTTGTAGTGGATGAGATTAAGCACGTGCCGGGCATGGAACGCTACAGCGCGAGTTCGATGGCCGCCTACCTTTCCATGATGTCGCCGGCGAATTATCCCTACCTCTCGACGTTTCTCCAGGTGGTGATCGGGATTTCGGTGATTATCGGGGTGCTCGTGATTTTTCAGGCAATGTATACGGCGGTGATGGAGCGCACGCGGGAGATCGGCATTCTGAAGTCGATGGGCGCGTCGAAACTATACATCGTGAATGTGGTGCTCCGGGAGACGGTGCTGCTCGCCTTGGGGGGCATCGTGTTAGGTGTCGCCTTCAGCCTGGCGGCGCGCGCAGTTCTCGCCCAGAAACTGCCCCTGCTGCAGGTGATTGTGTCCCGGGGATGGATTGCGCGGGCTGCCCTGATAGCAATTGCCAGCGCCGTCGCTGGAGCGCTGTATCCGGCGTTCAAGGCGGCGCAGAAGGATCCCATCGACGCGCTGGCGTACGAATAGGGGCGTCCATCATCCGGTTTCGCTTTTGATTCGCCGGAGCTTGAGGATTTTTTCTTGCTCGCAATTTTCCTTATAATTTTCCTCGCAAATCGCTAGAGAATGCACGATACTGCCGGTGAAAGTGCGCCGTGCTATAATCACGCGCCGTTACCGAAAAGCACTGCCGTTTCGCAGCAGGTTGTCCTAATTCAATATTCAGGAGGAGATATGCACTTCGATGATCCGACTCTCTACGGTCGGGACGATGAGACGGATGAGTACGCTGACAGCGGCGCCTACGGCGAATCGCTGGAAGAGGATCTGGAAGAAGAGGAAGAAGAGGAAGAAGAACCCGTTCTCGTAGAGGAAGACGACGAGATCCAGACGTTGCCACCTGTGCGAGAACCTGCGCCTATCACTCCATCGGGTGGTGGTGGGGGCGAGAGCGGACCCGCGAAGAAGAAGGCGCCGGCAAAGAAAAAGGCGGCCAAGAAAGCACCCAAGAAGCCGGCGAAGAAAGCGGCAAAAAAGCCGGCTCCCAGGAAAAAGGCTAAACCGGCCAAGAAGAAAGCGGCGAAGAAGCCAGCAAAGAAAGCGGCAAAGAAAAAAGTGGCCCGCAAGAAAGGCCGGCGTTAGCGGTTTCCCGCTGGAGCCCACGGTAAATGATGGCGGAGGCCCAACTCTCGCTTTGGCTTCCGCCATCCCACTTACTTTTCGTTTAATCTCCGTCGGGCACGATTGCTTCCGCTTCGATTTCCAGTAGCATCTCTGGAGAAACCAGGGCCGTGATCGCCATCATGGTGCTCGCGGGACGAATGTCGCGGAAAAACTCTCCGTGGGCTTTTCCCACTTTTTCCCAATCCGCAATGTTGGTAAGGAACACGCGGGTGCGGACTACATCTTTCAGTGAAGCTCCCGCGCGCTCCAGCGCGCGTTCAATGTTTTTGAAGGTCTGGACCGCCTGCGTATAGGCATCGCCCGCTCCAACGATTTTGCCGTCGGCTCCAGTTGCGGTTGTACCGGCAACGTGGACGTGCGCACCTACGCGAACTGCACGAGAGTAACCGACAACCGGCTCCCATGGTGTTCCGCTTGAAATGTTGATTCGCTCCACTTCGCCTCCGTTTTTGTGCCTCATCGTGTAAATAGATTCGGTGAACCATGCAGATAGGTTCGGTAAATCATGTAATTAGATTGATTGGATCAGATTTTTGAATCCGCGATGCAGAATTAGCAGTCGCCTCCCTTGGCTGCCAACAAATATCTTTAAACCCCGCGCCCCGCGCGGGCTTCTTACTAAAGCAGTGGCTCGAATGGGTACTTGCGTTAGATCGAGTTTCAAGGTATCTAATGCGCACAAGGTTCTGTTCCGATGGAACCAATAGGGGCCAGTTAGGAAGGAAGTGGGGTCATGGAGATTCCGGAGACGCATCCGCTGCAGCAGTTGTTTCTTGAACTGGTCGGCCGTCATTATGCCGAGGAGATCGGAATTCGCGATCCGCAAATCGTGGGTTATGTCGCGCATCTGTTGTCGGAGTTTTGCGACGCCGAGCAGTTGTTGAAAATCCGCAATTCCGCGGGGAAACCCTTGAACGATGTGGGCGAGATGCTGATTGAGTCGGACCCGATCTACGGCCCGGCGCCGTCATTCGATCGCGAGCGCCAGGTCCGCAAGCACATTGGCGACTACACGTTGTTCTATGCTGGCATGTTTCCGGAGAGCATCAATCACTATCGCCTGCGCCGCCAACGGGTCGAAGGGTTCGTCGATTGGGTGAAGGCCGGAAAGGAAAGCTACTACATCGTCTCGAAGTTTGAGCACTTCGAATACGCCAAGGTGGCGCCGCTGTTCGCGCAACTCTCGCAAAGATTTGAGCAGTGCGTTTACGGACTGAATCTGGTGAAGAACGAGCTTGAGGTGATGCAGCACCCGATTGTGAGGAAAGGCAACGAACTCGTTATGTAGGATTGCAGAGGTGAGAGGTCAGATTGCAGAAGTAAGAATCCAAGACTCACGACACACCGGTTTTCACCTCTGCAATCTGACCTCTCACCTCTGACCTTTCACCATCCGCCTGCCGACGATCTCAAATTTTCCCTCCAGCATAATCTTGATGGCTTCGGTGTATGCGATGTGTTCCTGATCGAGAATGCGTGCCGCGAGCGTGTGCTCGTCGTCGGAGTCGAGCACGGGTACGGTTTTCTGCACGATGATGGCGCCGTGATCGAGTTCCTCATCCACCAGGTGCACGGTGCAGCCTGACACTCTCACACCATAGGCGAAGGCTTGCTGCTGCGCTTCCAGGCCGGGAAACGCAGGTAGCAAGGACGGATGGATGTTGAGAATTCTTGACGAAAACCGCTGCACGAACCAGGGCGAGAGCAGACGCATGTAACCGGCGAGGCAGACGAGATCGACTTTGTTGTCTAAGAGTGCAGCGACAACTTCGCGGTCGTGTTGCTCGCGCGGCTTGCCTTTTGATGGAATGGCGAGCGCGTTGAGGCCTCGCTGGCGGGCGGTTTCAAGACCGGGAGCATCGGCACGGTTCGAGATCACGACCGAGATGCGGGCATCGGGTATCCGGCCAGCCGCGATGCTGTCGGCGATGGCCACAAAATTGGAGCCGCGTCCGGAGAGGAGAATGCCGAGATTTTTCATCAGGACAACATTATTCACCACGGAGGCGCAGAGACACGGAGAAAATCCGAGAGCGCTAAACTTTGTCACCCCGAGCGAAGCGAGGGATCTGCCGTTCGCCGTAAAATGCAGATCCCTCGCTTCGCTCGGGATGACAATTCATAAAAGGGCTTCTTCCGCGACCCGACCAAAAGCACAGGTCTAGCTGAACATCACCTTGCGATCGCCCTTGACGATGCGGCCGACGCTGTAAAATTTTTCCCCGGCGCGCTCCAGGAGCGTCTGCGCTTTCTTGAATTTCTTGGCGGGAACCACGATCAGCATACCGAGACCCATATTGAAGGTGCGAAGCATTTCTTCCTCGGCAACATTGCCGAGTTTCTGCAGATGTTCAAAGATGGGCAGAACCGGCCAAGTGCCGAGTTCGATCACGGCCGACGTGCCTTTAGGAAGCACTCGGGGCAGGTTCTCGGTGATGCCGCCGCCGGTAATATGCGCCAGCGAAGCGACGCACTCGCCCGCGATCATCTTTCGAATAATCGACCAGTAGCTGCGATGGGTCCGCATGAGTTCGTTGCCGACTTTGTTCTTGATCTCGCTGACAAAGGTCTCGGGAGAATAGCCGGCGATTTCAAAGAGCAGTTTGCGAGCCAACGAGTATCCGTTGGTATGGAGGCCGTTGGAGGGCAAGCCGAGGACGCAATCCCCCACCTGCACGTCTTTGCCGCTGATGATGCGGTCGCGTTCAACCACTCCGACGATGAATCCGGCAAGATCGTATTCGCCTTCGGGATAGAACCCGGGCATTTCGGCGGTCTCGCCGCCGATCAGGGCGCAGCCGTTATGCTTGCAGGCTTCGGCGAGGCCGCCCACAATTTTTTCCGCGACCTCCGGGTCCAGCCTGCCCGTGGCCAAGTAGTCCATAAAAAACAACGGCGCCGCACCCTGCACTGCGATGTCGTTCACGCAGTGATTCACCAGGTCGGCCCCAATGGTGTGGTGCACTTTCATTTCGAAGGCCACTTTTAATTTGGTGCCCACGCCATCGACGCTTGAAACCAGCACCGGATCCACATATTTCTTATCGACGGAGAACAACCCACCGAATCCGCCAATCTCGCTCAGCACTCCCTTGGTGAAAGTTTTGTGGGCCAGATACTTGATGCGTTGCTTGGTGCGGTTGCCACGATCAATGCTGACACCGGCATCGGCGTAGGTGATGGAGCTGCTTTGAGCGTCGGAATTCTGGGCCACGTTTTCAGTCCGTCATTGCCGGGTGGAGAGATCCGGTGCGCCACCGAACCGGTGGAAGCGTTTCAGGCGCAACAAATTCTAGCACGTCTGGAGTTGCCTCCGGCGGGACGGGGTGGGTGGCCGCAAGAGAAAGGCCCCAACCAGAGGCGGCCCGAAAACGAGAAGCGATGCAGAGCTTATTTCACTTCGTCTTTCCTTGTCTCGTCTTTATTTTGCTTTCTTGTGTTCCCAAGAGCGATCGGCGAAGACGCTGTAATGCGGGCCAACTCTTTCGTCCCGGAGACACGATAGTTTTCGCGTGGCAATCGTTTCGAGGCGGCGCGTGTGTTCTAATGCTTGACGTTTGATGCTGGACGGTTAACGTCTACCCTATGCGCGCCGCCGTCATCTTCGGGCTGGGAACTTCACCGGCAGACTTGAAGCCGTTTCAAGCCAGCTCTCGAACGGAGTGGCTCCAGGGACTGCCCGCGTCTTCGGGCGGCAGCGATGTCGACGCCATCATCCTCTTTGGCGGGGACGGCACCATTCACCGTCATCTCCCAGCGCTGGTGCGGCTTCAGCTTCCCGTGCTGATCGTGCCGGCAGGCAGTGGAAATGATTTTGCCCGCGCGTTGAACCTGCGCTCGGTGCGAGACTCGTTGCGCGTCTGGCGTGATTTCGAATCGGGGAAAATCCGGGCGCGGGCAATCGATCTCGGGGTCATCGTTCCATCCGCTTCGCCGGAGCGCGCGCACTATTTCTGCGGCGTCGCCGGGTTCGGTCTGGATTCTGCCGCCACACGGCGCGCCAATCAGATGCCGCGCTGGCTGCGTGGACACGGCGGCTATGCCCTGGCGTTATTGCCGGTGCTGTTCGAACTTCCGGCTTTTTCCATGCGGCTGACGCAGTACAACGGCACGCAGCTCAGGGGCAAAGATGGCGCCGAGGCCGAAAGGCTCACCTTGCTCGCCGCATTCGCCAACACGCAGTTCTATGGCGACGGCATGCGCATCGCGCCGGAAGCGGATTTTGCCGATGGCAAACTCGACATCTGCCGCATCAACACGCTGAATCCCTTCAAGCTGTTTTGCATGTTTCCGACGGTGTACTTCGGGCGCCATCTCCTTCTGCCTGAAGTTGAGTATTCGCGGGCGGAACGAGTCCACGTGCAGACCGAGATTCCGCTCGAGATCTACGCCGACGGAGAATTTGTGTGCGAGACGCCCGCCGAGATTTCCGTTGCCGCGGGCGCATTGCGAGTGCTTCATTCGCCGCGCTAGAGGGGAGTCATGTGGGGACGGGGCTTTGCCTCGTCCAAGCGGGCAAAGCCCCGCTTCTACACAACCTACTTCCAGCGCACTCGCCCGTAGCGCGCATCGAGCGCAATATTCAGTTCGAGTACGTGGACGCGCGGCTCGCCCAGGAATCCCCATTGCCGGTTCTCGGAGTTCTCAAGCACCAGACGCGCGACTTCAGCTTCCGAGACCTTGCGTTCCGAAGCCACACGGCGAATCTGGAACTGGGCCGCCGCCGGCGAGATATCCGGATCGAGACCTGAACCGGATGCGGTCACCAGATCGACTGGGATAGGAGTACCGGGATTCTCGGCTTGCAGTTTAGCAACGTCTGCGTTGACGCGAGCAATCAACTGCGCGTTGGTCGGGCCCAGGTTCGACCCGCCGGAGGCAGTGGCATCGTAGCCTGCGGCGCCCGCGGCCGATGGCCGCGGATGGAAGTAGCCCGGCCCTGAAAATGGCTGCCCGATCAGGCGCGAACCGACTACCACTTCGTCCTTCCCGCGGATCAGCTGACCGTTGGCCCGCTTGGGGAAGATCAGCTGTGCGAGTCCGGTCACCAGCAGGGGATACAGAATTCCCAACAGGACCGTCGTCGCGATTGTCATAAGTACCGCTGTGATTATATTTTTCTTCATTGTTTTCTCTATAGCAGCTCTCACTCTTGTCCAAATTAGGTTTTGAGCGGCGGGGGTAGAACTCTGCTACGGTTTGCGTTGCGAGACGTGAATCGTAGGGAGGGCCACCACCGCCGTGATACGAGTATCCAGCATTTTCAGCCAG
>Ga0224558_1002884_pt1 | contig 15116 bp, 18 predicted proteins | sample 714S32024metaG_FD_180682 | JGI IMG/M metagenome (GOLD analysis project Ga0224558, IMG submission 180682) | Peat soil microbial communities from Stordalen Mire, Sweden - 717 S3 20-24 | ecosystem: Environmental > Terrestrial > Soil > Wetlands > Peat | place: Sweden: Norrbotten County, Stordalen... | reverse complement strand
TCCGCTTGGACGGGCGGGGTCGCCCGTCCCCACATTGGCCGCCCCCACAGGGCCCTTGGGACCGACTCGCCGCATGGGATAGAGCACGCGCTCCGGCGAGTACACGCGGTCGAGATACTTGGCAACTTTGGCGCAAAGGAATCCGCGGGTAACAGGGTGCTCGGGATCGCCCTGAATTTTGGCGGCGCGGCCGTCTTCGATGGTGATCAGGACGCCGCAGGCATCAGGGCAGTCGTGCGGGCAGGCGGCATGGACGACGCGTTTCATCCCCGGATTATAAAAGATTCCGTAGAGACGGGGCTTGCCCCGTCTCCCGGCGCGAGGGGAGACGCGGCAAGCCGCGTCTCTACTTGAATTCCAACACTTCTTTTTCTTTGGCCTTGCTCATCTCTTCCATCTTCTTGATCTCGTCGTCGGTGAGCTTCTGGATTTCGTCGAGGGCGCGCTTCTCGTCGTCCTCGGTAATTTTCTTGTCTTTCAGCGTCTTCTTGATGGCGTCGTTGCCGTCGCGACGGATGTTGCGCACCGCCGTGCGGTGCTCCTCGAGAATCCGGTGCAGGTGCTTGACCATGTCCTTGCGCCGCTCTTCGGTGAGCGCGGGTACGGGCACGCGCACCATCTTGCCGTCATTCATTGGGTTGAGGCCGAGGTCGGCGCTGCGGATGGCTTTTTCGATCGCCCCGAGCTGTGACGGATCGAAGGGCTGCACCGTGATCATTTGCGGCTCGGGCGCGTGAATCTGGGCGATCTGGTTGAGCGGCATCTGCGACCCGTAATAGTCGACCGAAACGGTGTCGAGCATGTGCACGTTCGCGCGCCCGGTACGCGTGGCGGTCATTTCGCGGCGGAAGTCTTCCACCGCTTTATCCATGCGCGTCTTGAGGGTTGCGTAGACTTCCTTCAGGGCAGGATGAGCCATCTCTCAGCTCCCAAACGTAGCGATATCGGAACCGTGAATTATAAACGCTTTTGGCTGTTAGCTTTTGGCTTTTAGCTAAAGGCCAAAAGCCAAGAGCTAACAGCTAACAGCTTTCAAGCGCTGACCAGCGAGCCGATCTTCTCTCCGAGCACGACGCGGCGGATATTACCGCGCTGGTTCAGGTTGAAAACGATGATGGGCAGATTGTTGTCCTTGCACAACGAAATGGCCGTCGAGTCCATCACCTTGAGGCCCAGCTTCAGAACATCCATGTAGGTAAGGGTCGAAAACTTCTTGGCATCCTTCACCTGCATCGGGTCGGCGTCGTAGATGCCGTCCACTTTGGTGGCTTTGAGGATGACATCGGCTTTGATTTCCATGGCGCGCAGCGAGGCGGCGGTGTCGGTCGAGAAATAGGGGTTGCCGGTGCCGCCGGCGAAGATGACGACGCGTCCTTTTTCGAGATGGCGGATGGCGCGGCGCCGGATGAAGGGCTCGGCAACCTGATTCATCTCGATGGCCGTCTGCACGCGGGTAAAGACGTTTTGTTTTTCGAGCGCGTCCTGCAGCGCCAGCGAGTTGATGACGGTGGCCAGCATGCCCATGTGATCGGCGGAGACGCGATCCATGTCCTTGGCCTGATCGGCTACTCCGCGGAAGAAATTGCCCCCGCCTACAACGATGGCCAACTGGATGCCGAGGCTGTGCACATCGGCAAGTTCCGCCGCGACTTCATGAATGCGTGTGGTGTCGACGCCGAAGCCTTGCGTGGCGGCGAGCGCTTCGCCGGAGAGTTTTAGAAGAATTCGTTTGAAGATGGGAGTCGGCATCGAGTCTCCTCGCAAGAAAGGGGCGCCGCAGCGCCCCCAAATTATATCGGCCGCTACTTGGCGGCCGGCGCTGTCGCCTCGCCGCCCTCGTCTGGTTTGCTGCTGACGAAGGCGACGGTAGCCGTGACATCGCCCACTTTGAACCGGGCAAAACGCCGCACCGCGATGTTCTCGCCGAGCTTGCCCACTTTGGCGGCAATCAACTGCGAGATGCTGATGGTCTGGTCCTTGATAAAGGGCTGCTCCAGCAGGCAGACCTCTTCGTAAAACTTTTCCATTTTGCCGGCGACGATTTTTTCGACCACGGGAGCGGGCTTGCCGGTAGCCGCGGCCTGGGCGCGATAAATGTCTTTCTCGCGCTCGAAGGCTTCCGGCGTAACGTCTTCTTTCCGGACAAACTTCGGATCGCTCGCCGCAATGTGCATGGCGATGTCGTGGACCAGCTCTTTGAAGTCGTCGGTGCGCGCCACGAAATCGCTTTCGCAGTTGACCTCGACCAGCACGCCAATCTTGCCGCCGGCGTGAATGTAGTAGCCCACCGAGCCTTCGCTCGTGACCCGCGCCGCTTTCTTGGCTGCGACCGACACCCCCTTCTTGCGCAAAAGGATGATCGCCTGTTCCAGGTCGCCTTTCGCTTCGGTCAGGGCCTGTTTGCAATCCATCATAGGCGCGCCGCTTTTCTCGCGGAGCTCTTTTACTTGGGCAGCAGAAATATTTGCCATAGTGGTACTCATTCGGAATTTTTCCTTCAATTGAAAGCTTGCGGTTATAAGATTCGACCCGCGCACAGTCGAGCTGCGCGGGTCAGATGTGGTGGTCGCGGTCCGCCCTAAAGGGGCGTCTAATTTCGAACGGCTAGCGGTGTCGCTAAAGCGATACCCTGATACGAAAATAGGCTAGAACCGGCGCGTCTCGGCCTGCAACTCGTCGACGTCTTCCGTGGCGGCTGAGGGACGCTTGCGCGTGCCCTTGCCCAGCACGTCTTCCATGCGGATCTCTTCACCTTCGACGCCCGTGCCGTCGGGTCCCGCAGCGGCAGCCGCAGTCGCGCCCTCAGTTGCGACTTCGGCAAGCAGGCCTTCAGCGCCCGGGGCTGCAGCTGCGACGACTGGTGCGGATTCTGCCGCCGCCTGAATGTCCGCCGTCTGCTTGTCGTCCCTGGCATGGACGCCTTCGGCAATCGACTCCGATATCTTAGAGGTGAACAGCCGGATCGCGCGCAGCGCGTCGTCGTTGCCCGGTATCACGTAATCCACTTCGCTCGGGTCGCAATTCGTGTCGACCACGGCGACTACGGGGATGCCCAGCTTGCGCGATTCGCGTACCGCGATCTGTTCTTTATTCGAATCGATGACGAAGATCGCATCCGGCAACCGGGTCATGTTCTTGATGCCGGCGAGATTCGCCTGCAAGTGCTTGCGCTCGCGCTCGAGCTTGATCACTTCCTTCTTCGGAAGCAGATCGTAGCGGCCATCGGTGGCCATTTCGTCGAGTTCCTTGAGCCGCTTCACGGATTTCTGCACGGTGACCCAGTTGGTCAGCAGGCCACCCAGCCAGCGCTGGTTCACGTAGAACATCGAGCAGCGCTGCGCCTCTTCGGCAATTGCATCCTGTGCCTGGCGCTTGGTGCCAACGAAGAGGATGATTCTGCCGTCCGCCGCCAGGTCCTGCACGAATTTCGACGCCTCTTTGAACATCTTCAGCGTCTTCTGCAGATCGATGATGTAGATACCATTGCGCTCACCAAAGATGAACTCCTTCATCTTCGGGTTCCACCGCTTCGTCTGATGCCCGAAGTGAACGCCGGCTTCGAGCAACTCCTTCATCGTGATGTTTGCCAATCAACCTCCTCAGTTGGTCTGCATCCGGGCCTGAAAGGCCCCGGATTGCCATTCCCGACCACCCCGCCTCGGGGAGGTGGGGGGATGAATTGAACACCTAACAGCAGCTGTCAGCTGTCAGTTCTCAGCTGTCAGTAAAACCCTACAACCAGTCGTTTGTCGTTGGTCGTTAGTCGTTTGCGAACGACCATCGACTAACGACCAACGACTATCTCTTCGAGAACTGGAAGCGCTTTCTTGCGCCCTTCTGGCCGTACTTCTTGCGTTCTTTGGCGCGCGGGTCACGAGTCACCATGCCCTCGGCCTTGAGCTTCTTGCGCAGTTCCGCATTGAACTCCATGAGCGCGCGCGTGATGCCCAGGCGCACGGCATCGGCTTGTCCAGCGATTCCGCCGCCGCACACGTTCGCCAGCACGTTGAAGTTGGCCGCTGTCTCGGTCGAGACCAGCGGTGACTTTGCGCTGATGCGCTGCGAGGGCGTCACAAAGTATTCGTCGAACGCTCTGCCGTTGACCTTGAACTCGCCGCTGCCGGGACGAAGAAAAACGCGCGCGATCGCCGCCTTGCGGCGTCCGGTTCCGTAGTATTGAACTGTTTCTGCCATTTAAGCCTTCAGCACTCAGCCGTCAGCGGTCAGCTAACCCAGGTGCTTGTCACCTTTCCAAAATTCTGCGGTGCCGGCCCCTGAGACCTAAGACCTGACACCTGAGACCTGACACCTGAGACCTGACACCTGAGACCTTCCCTACGCAAACACCTTCGCTTCCGGCTTCTGCGCTTCGTGCGGGTGCTTGTCGCCTCGGTAAACCTTCAGCTTGGTAAACATTTGCTTGCCCAGTTTGTTCTTGGGAAGCATGCGCGACACGGCGTCTTCAATCACCAGTTCCGGCTTGCGCACCATGCGCTTCTTCATTTCTTCCGAGCGCAGTCCACCGGGATAACCCGTGTAGCGATGATAGACCTTCTGATCCGCCTTCATGCCCGTGATCTTGATCTTTTCGGCGTTAATGATGACCACGTGGTCGCCGGTGTCGATAAATGGCGTGTACTTGGGGTTCTCTTTGCCCATCAAAATGCGGGCCACGCGCGAGGCGAGGCGTCCGAGCGGAAGCCCGGTAGCGTCCACCACAAACCACTTGCGCGCAATATCTCCCTCTTTCGGGAAATAGGTTGACATCGGAAATCTCCCAGAAATTAAAGAACGCGATGAAGACCGCTGAGTGCCCTGATCAATAATCCATCCACGCAGAACGCGCGCTAGGTGTTCCAGGCGGGCAACCGCAGGACTTCCAAAGGCTTCTAGGATAGCCCAGCAGAGACGCGCTTGTCAACGAAGTGAGGGTAGTGGCTGAATTCGACGGACCGAAGTTTTCCGCGGCACCGGAGAGATTGGCGACTGTGGAAGGAGCGCTGGCAGAGCTACACTCTGCCAGCGCTTTATTGGAGAGGTAGTCCCTGTGAGGATTCTTGTGGAAGGTCGCAAAGCTGGAACTCCAGTGAGTGGGGTTTATTTTTGTCTCCGATGGTGATGAGAGCGTCGAGGATGCACTCGAGGGCTGCCGCGGAACCCGACCAGACGCGGGAAAAGGACTCGCGATGAACCGCTAATTCGCCGACCAGGCGGCCGATGGCGTGAGGGCCGAGATCGAAGTCGGCCAGAGTCGGGTCGCTGCCAATGGGCAGCGGAGGGTAGTGTGCCGGAGGCAGGCGGAGGCTGGCCTGGGTTAGCCAGTAGGCGATGAGCGCTCTGAGATGCTGCCGGCAGCAAACGCTCCTCATGTCGTTCTGCGCGGCGAGCGAGGAATGCCAGGAGAGGATCTTGAGGCGGTCGAACCAGCGGTTCTCGACCACCAGGAACCATCCTGTGCGGCGAAACGTGTCGATGCCGCAAACCGAGCAAGGCGAGCGTTTTGTGATCGCGTAATCCATCGGGGTGCCTTTGAAAATCAGCAAGCGCCAACTGCGCGGGTGAGGAATCGTGGACCCGTGCGCTCGCTGAGGGGGACGGTCAGCATCCCCAAGGTGGTGTCGAAACGGAGCGTGAAGTGCGCGGAGCAGGCGTCACAGAGCCAGAAATGTTCACGCCGGCGAAGTTTTCGCCGGTTGCCATTGAAAGCAGAGTTGAAGTCGGAAGGAATAGTTTCCGCCAGGAACAGTTTGCCTTCGCGTAGGGAGCGGAAGGGAACCGTGCACGTGGGGTTGGCGCACTTATGCAGCATGGGCTGGATCCAATCTTCTCTTCGGTGGAGCTTTTGCCAGAGAGCCCTAAGGACTTTGCACGCAAGAGGCCGAACATGTGGCCACTCCATTAGAAGCGGTTAAACCGTAGTTACAGTGAGTTAGGTTGCGGGAAAGTGATCTGGATCACGGTGCGCTGTGCGGTGCTGACGGAGAGCAGTCGCGGCCGCCGAATGGCCGTCATTGGTGGCGAACATTTCAGCCGTGATGGGGATCACAGGTCAGTTGGTTACAGGGAAACTCTGGCAGCGATATTCCCACTGCCTTCCGAGCTGAATATGCAACCAGCTCCAATCAGAGTTTCACTAGCGCACCATCCAGGTCGAGGCGGCGACGAGAACTCCTGCGGTCGCCATCAACAGGCCGAAGTACCAGAATATTCGTCGGCCGGAGAGCAGGGTGATCGAGGTGACCACCAGGGCGATCTCCAGGAAGACTTCGCCGAGATCGAAGCGGTCGGCTTTGCGGTGGGTGAGGACGAATTCCTGCTCGAATTCGCGGGCTTTGGCCTCGAGCTCTTTCTTCTCGTCCTTGTAGCGGTCGGCTTCGGCGCGGACTTTTCCCTCAAGCTTGGCGGCGGCTGCGGCGTCCTTGGAGGTGACCACGCCGGCCAGATCGGCGAATAACTCGTCGGTGTGAAGGCGAATGTTCTTGGCCTGGTAGTAGGCCCACTGGTCGGTGACCTTGTTCTGCAAAATGATTTCTTCAGTGTGGGTGCGATGGCCGAGCAGTGACACGGTTGCCACCAGCACGGCCAGCACCGCCATGGTCAGCGTGATGGGGGCGAGATCGGGACGCTCCCGGGCGTGTTCGGCGTTCTCGTGCAGTTCGGTGAGTTCTTCGGTCATGTTGTCGTGCTCCTGTGATCGGCTGCTGGCTGCTAGCTACTAGCCGCTCGTTTTCTTGCGACGACATTTGAGGATAAACCAAGTTGCCTATTCTCCCATCACTTTAATGATGACTCTTTTGTCGCGCTGGCCGTCGAATTCGGCATAGAAGATCTGCTGCCAGGGGCCGAAGTCGAGCTTGCCGTTGGTGACCGGGACGATGACTTCGTGGTGGATGATCAGCGATTTCAGGTGCGCGTCTCCGTTGTCTTCTCCGGTCTGGTGATGCTGGTAGTTCTGCCGGAAGGGGGCGAGCGTTTCCAGCCACTGGTCGATGTCTTTGAGGAGGCCGCTCTCGTTATCGTTGACGTAGACCCCGGCGGTGATGTGCATGGCGGAGACCAGGATCATGCCGTCCTTGATCCCGGACTTCTTGAGGGCGCCCTCGACCTGCGGGGTCAGATGGACGTAGGCACGCTTGGTTTTCGTGTGCAGGCTCAGGTATTCGGTGTGGAATTTCATGCTTTCACATTTACCACGGGGAGGGGCCGGCAGGGAGGAAAAGTTTCCGCGCCTCCGACTTGCCGCGTTCAATTGTACGTACAATGTTTCACGTGGAACACTTGTGCAGGTTATAATATACGTATACGTATGTACATACATGGCGCAATTGGATGGCCATTGTCGCGCGGGGCGGGTTTGCAAGTCATTGATAATGCTGGGGGTCGGGTGTGGTTAAACAGACACTAGCGGGTAGTTGTTACACTGTAATTATTACAACAGTCATTATTTGGTGGCCGGGCGTCCCCGGTTGAGAGTTCCCTTCGAGGGTAGAAATCAGCGGCGTGTTCTGTCTGCTGATACTGTGCGTGGGGGTCGAGTCGCGGGTCTCGAAAGGCGCGTGACCTGGTCATCGGGCGGCATAAGGCGGTGTCGGCGGTTCGGCAGGCCACTTCTCGAAAAGCGCGAGAAGTGGCGCACCCCTGATTGATTCGGTCGAGGTTCAGCGAGAGATCCTCCTTATGCTTCCCCGTTGATGTGGCCTACACGCCACGATAAATGACATCATCTGATGCTATCATCAGTGCCATGAGGACAACGGTTGCGCTGGATGACGATCTCGTACGCACCGCCCAGGAGTTCACCGGGGTGGCGGAAAAAACGGCGCTGATTCGTGAGGCGCTCAAAGCTCTCATCGAGCGGGAGAGCGCCCGCCGATTAGCATCCCTGGAGGGCACGATGCCGAAACTGAAGAATATTCCTCGCCGCAGGCAGGGGTCGAATTGATTCTTGCGGATACGTCGATTTGGATCGACCACTTTCGTTCGGGAAACCTTCGTTCCCGAAACAAGGAACTGCGGAAGCATCTGAACGAAGGGCACATTGTGATCCATCCCGCCATCATTGCGGAACTCGCGCTTGGATTTCTGGAGGACCGCAGCAGGACGCTTGCACTGCTGGACCTTTTGCCCCGGTTACAAGTGGCGCAACTAAGCGAAGTGCGGCGAATGATTGAGGCTCGTCGCTTGTACGGCCTTGGCATCGGTCTGACCGACGCCCACCTGATAGCCTCAGTCTTTATCAATCCGTCCACGCTTCTGTGGACAAGAGATAGGCGACTGCGCAAGGCCGCAGAGGGTCTCGGGATTCACGCCCGTCTGCTTTAGAGAATTTGAAGGGCGGGCCCGCCCAAGCAAAGCTTGGACGGGGCACCCTCGTGAGTTCAAATGATTGCGATGGCCCGGGCCACCCGCCACCCCCGTGTGGGTGTGGGTGCGGAAGGCAGGGCCGGGCCTCGTCAGTGTGCGTGCAGTTCCTGGAGCAGATGCTGACGGCGGACCTTGATTTTGCTTTCGTCTTTCCGGGCCCGTGCCAGATCATAGGCGAGCTGCATGCGTAACCACGTTTCCGGAGTGCTGCCAAATGCCTTCGAGAGCCGGATCGCCATCTGGGGGCTGATCCCCGACTTGCCGTGGATGACGTTGTTGAGCGTTTGCCGGGTGACGCCGAGGACCCCCGCTGCCGCGGTGACGGACAGGCCCAAGGGTTCAAGACACGCGGTTCGGATACTGCGTCCGGGGTGCGGCGGGTTTTTCATCGGCATGGTGTTTTGCTCCTTGATTATTGCTTGCCTAGTGGTAGTCGGTCAGTGCAACGTCAAACGCATCCGCCCCTTCAAAGCGGAAGATGATACGCCAGTTCGCCCGCACAGTGACCGACCAAAAGCCTTTCAGTCCGCCCTTCAACGGGTGCAGACGATAACCGGGAAGGTTCATGGCTTGCGGCGTTTCGGCTTCGTCGAGCCGGGCGAGAATGTCTTCAGCCGCGTCGAGTAAGTCGGGGCGTATTCCGCCACGGTCCCCGCGCTCATAGAGTCGTTTGAGGCCGCGATGCTTGAAGCTTCTGATCACTAGAGTACACCGTAAAGTGTACATTGTCACTTGTCAAGGGGGGGGCGGGTGCGCCACTTTAAAGGGGGCAGTATGACGCGGGGTTCGTCTACGAATGCACTTGCGGCACGCCTGAAGGCGTGCCCTGATACGAATCTACTTGCGGCACGGGCTGCTACATATGCTCATTTCGGGCTTGCGTCGGCGTGAAAGGCGAAGCCCATGGTGCGATCAGTCTGCCTCCCACCCTTGCGCAAAGAACGCGCAAGGATGGGGCACCCCCGGCGCTGGTTGGTTATGCGAGGTCAAAGGCCTCGGGCACCCGCCGATCAGTGTGGCTTCCACCCCTTCGACTCCGCTAGCGGGCCCGCCCAAGCAGAGCTTGGACGGGGCACCCTCGTGAGTTCAAACGATTGCGATGGCCCGGGCCACCCGCCCCCACACGCGCTTACTTAGCGCATGGACTCTTCTATTTCTGAGATCCAGTCGGGGCGCTTTAGGACTTCTCTTGGCTTGGGGCCGTCGGCGGCTCCTACTATTCCGTCGCGCTCCATCAGGTCGATCAGGTGGGCGGCTCGGCCGTAGCCTATGCGGAGTCGGCGCTGCAAGAGCGATGTGGAGGCTTTGCCGAACTCGACCACCAGGCGAACGGCATCGTTGAAGAGGGGATCGTTATCATTGTCGCCGGCGGAAATTTCTCCGGAATCGTCGTTGGCACCGGCTCGCGACTCGGGATCTTCTTTGGGGGCCTCGAGGAATTTCTCCTGGTATTGCGCCACGCCCTGGGCCTTCCAGAATTCCACCACGGCTGCGATTTCCTTTTCGGTTACGTAGGGCGCATGGAGGCGGTGAACGCGGGCGGAGCCGGATGGCAGGTAGAGCATGTCGCCGCGTCCGAGGAGGGATTCGGCGCCGTTGGCGTCGAGAATGGTGCGCGAGTCTACTTTGGTCGCTACGCGGAATGAGACGCGGGCGGGGAAGTTGGCTTTGATTAGTCCGGTGATTACATCGACCGACGGGCGCTGCGTGGCTAGCACTAAGTGGATGCCTACGGCTCGGGCCATCTGCGCCAGTCGAGTTATCGATTCTTCCACGTTGTGGCCGTCGAGCATCATCAGGTCGGCTAACTCGTCGATGATGATGACGATGTAGGGAAGGGGTCCGTCATCGGAGCTGGAACTGGAACTGGACTGCTCACTGAACAGGCTGGGCGTGTCGTCGAACAGACGGTTGTAGCTGTCGATCTTGCGGACGCCTCGGGCGGCGAGCAGTTTCAGGCGGCGCTCCATTTCGCGGACAGCGTTGCGCAATGCGTTGGCGGCGAGCTTGGGCTCGGTGATGATGGGCGTGTAGAGGTGCGGAACACCTTCGTAATTGCCTAACTCGAGGCGCTTCGGGTCGACTAACACTAGCCTTACTTCTTCGGGGGTCGATTTGTAGAGAATCGACATGATCATGGCGTTGATGGCCACGCTCTTGCCCGTGCCGGTCGAGCCGGCGATGAGCAGGTGGGGCATGCCGGCTAAGTCGGCGGCGGCGATGCGTCCGTTGATGTCTTTGCCCATGGCGACCGTGAGCTTGGATTTGGAGCCGAGGAATTCCTGCGACTCGATGTTCTCGCGCAGCCAGATGATTTCGCGCTCGCGGTTCGGCACCTGGATGCCGACCGTACTCTTGCCGGGCATGCGCTCGACGAGGATGCTTTCGGCGCGCAGGGCGAGGCAGAGATCGTCGGTGAGGCTGACAATGCGGCTGTACTTGATGCCGGCTTCCGGCTTGAATTCGAAGGTGGTGACGACCGGGCCGGGGTTGATCTGAGTGACTTGGCCGTGGACTTCGAATTCCGCGTATTTCGCGGTCAGAACCTGGGCGACGATTTTGAGCTCTTCTTCGTCGACGGATCCCTGCTCGTCGGGACGGTGCAGCAGGCTCGACGGCGGGAGCTTGTAACTGCCCGCGATTTTGGGGAGGATGGTTTTGGGGCGGTGCTCGGCGTCGGCGCGGTCAGTGACTTCGACGGCGTTGGCTTCGAGTGCGATTGCGGAAGCGGCGGCGGGCGAATCCAGTGGCAGCGGGGCGAGGGCGGAGCCGTCTGGGTTTTCCTCGGCCATCATGCGTTCGATGCCGGTGCGGGGGGCGCCCGCGCGCTCGGCTGGGGCGGGCGCGTAGCGTGGAGCATCGGGGCGGGGCGTTTCGGTAAGCGGCGCTTCCGAACGCGATGCACCTGTACCGGGGCGCGCGGGCACGAGTTGCGCGGTGACGGTTGGTTTTTCGGCGCGGCGCTTTTCGAGTTCTTTTTGCTGGCGCTTGCGCTGGCGCTCGTCCTGCCAGTCTTTGAAGCGATCTCTGAGCGCCAGGACGAAGGCGAAGCGGGTGGGCGCCCAGACTTGAATCGCAGAGAACGAGAAGGCGGTGGTGAGGTAGAGCGCAACGGCCAGCACGGTTGTGCAGACAATGTAGGCGCCGGCAACGTTAAGGTAACGGATTAAAACATCGCCGACGATGCGTCCGGCGAGGCCTTCGATCGGGATGGCGCCCATCCAGCGAATATGCCCGGGAAGGATGGCGAGCAGCGCGGGCACGAACATGAGCAGCCAGATTCCGCCGAGAGTTTTCGCAAACGGAGTCTGCACGGGTCGGGAGCGGAACCAGCGCAGGCCGAGCATGCCCATGAAGATGGGCAGCAGAAACGATCCGACTCCCCAGAATTGCAGGATGAGGTCGGAAAGATAGGCCCCGAAGATGCCGATCCAGTTGCGGGCAGCGTGAGACTTGGTGAGGATGGAGGCGCTGTTGAGCGAGGGATCGAGCGGCGAATAAGAGGCCAGCGCGAGGAAAAGAAGGAGTGCGGAGACGCACAACAGGAGTCCGACGAGTTCGTTCAGACGCCGGTTCCTGGTGGGCGCAAAAATATTCGAGAAAAATGTCATGTGGCAGCGACGGCACCGCTGGGCAAAGCTCACCCACAGGGCCGTTTCGAGGCCAGAGCTTAATAATTATGACAAGAAGCGGCGGCTCCTACAATGCGGAAAAGGGACGGGGTGGCGAGTTGGGTACGGGCGGCAAAGTCGCAAGGGCGCTGAGTGCGAAGGGGATTTTGCGACAACTGACGCCCTGCTTGCCGGATATACTGGGGCGGCTGTGAAGGGCAACGTCCCCGCAGGGTCAGGTGGTGGCTGGGCGCTTGTCCTTTGCGCCCATGATCGCGAGCCAGAGCATGGTCGCTACCTCTCCCAGCACGATAGGTTGGATAGCGGAATAGACCTTGTCCTCATACCCTGGGCGAAGTAATCCAGAAACGCTGAAGGCCAGCCATGCGAAGCCGGCGATCATCAGCCACACACCCAGCAACCGTGGCAGGAAGTGCGACTTGTACACCAGCAGCCCGAAGGGGAAGAGCCACAGGCCCGCAAACATCATGTTGGCTAGGTCAAGCTGGTGATGCAGATTGAGGAACAGCCTGGCGGAAGGCGTCGCGCTGCGGCTTCTCGAAGACTGTGAGGAAATCGGCGCCGCGAGCGAACAGCAGGGCGGCTACGTCGTTCGCCATGTTGACAAAGAATATAGGCACTTGCATCAGACTGCCCAGGATCACCATCAATACCGCGAGCGTTTGGTCCACTCCCTTAAGCAGCCGATAAAGAGCCAACGGAACGAAGAGCCAGAGGGCGCTGGCGAGCAATTGGCTCACAATGCCAAAACGGAAGAGCGACTCGTGCGCCACGATATTGTTGGCCGTCGCTTCCGCGTTCCCACCCACGAACAAGGCGTTAGGGATGTACAAAAGGCGCACGACGCCAACCGCTGAGGCCAAGATGTATAGGAGCCCGGCGACTCTGGCGTTCTTGCTGAGCGAGGTCATGAGTCCTCCCCATAAAGATGTACCGATAGATACGGGTGGACGGCGCGAAAGTTCCGGCGATTTACTGTGGCGGCTGATAATTGTTGTTAACGGCGTTAGCAATCAGAACCCTGTCAATGAGCGTTAGCGCGATTCTACGACATCGCTGACGACGGGATTGCTCGATCGTTTCCTACCCCGGCGATTAAGCGCGAACAACTGATCGATCACATAGACCGTCAGATACCAGCCAATCCGGCCTGCTAGTTCGCTAGCCGGAAGTCTATCGCCACGGTGGTCTCAACGGTCGCCGGTCGTCCATTCACAGAATAGGGTTCATAGCGCCACCACCGCACTGCATCCATGGCTGCTTGCGACAGTGCCTCGGGCCCGCTGACAGACTTCAGTTGTGTCACCGCACCCTCCGCACTCACGACGGTTTCCAGCACCACTGTGCCCTGCACGCCAGCCCGTCGTGCCAGCTCCGGATATTCGGGCATGACCCGGTGGATGATCCGTCGCTCCATTGCGTCGGCTGGCACCTTCAACTGTGGTTGCACCACCACGGTTTCCTTCGCCGGAAGCTGTGCTTCCAACTCCGCCCATTCTTGCTGCCAATGCCACCATCCCAGCACAGCCGCGATCACGGCTATGGGAATGGCGAAAGTAAGAATGCGCCGGATGCCGATCTTGCGTGGCGAGTTTCCGGAGTCCAGGCGCAACTCGGGTTTGTCTGCCGGCTCTTCCAAGGCGACTGCTGGTGCAGGCAATAAAAGTTCGCCCTGGCGTCGCGTCCAGTAGCGGACTATCGATTGCTGTTCGACCGGCAAACGGAGAAACTGGAGGCCAAAGCACCGTTCACTTTGATAGCGCACCACCGCCGTCGCCCGCACCGGCGCGCTCATGTGCGGAACAAGAAACTCGACGCGGACGGACTCGCCGACGAGGAGTTGCGATGCGGGGACAACTCCCATTCCGCCCTCGCCTATCTCGACGGTACGTCCGGGGATTTGGTTGGGGATGCCCGCGCGCAATACGGTGAGAGCCAGAGGTACCGTCAGCTTGTAGCGAGGGACACCCCGCGTGGACGCAGTTACTTGCGAGAGTGCCGGACTCACTCCTGCACTCATCGCCCAGCTTCCTGACGTTGATTCGGCATCAATTTCATTCGGACGGAACCTTCACGTCCCGGCTAATTGCTTTTTAACACAGGCGAACACCGTGATTCGCGTAACGGACGTAACCAGGGGTTAGCACAAACTTGAGCCTTTGTTCGCCAAATAGGCGAAAGGAAAGCGCAAACTTGCGCTATCGCGATTTTTCGACAACAATCGCCAATCGCATAGTTTTTCTGGGTTGTCGAGGACACGCCTCGGACTCCAAGTGGGAATCTTTTCGCAATGTTGCAAACGGCCGGGATGGTGTAGACTGGGGCCGCTTTTCAAGCCAAAAAAGGAGGTTCCTCATGAAGAACGGCAAGATTTTCGCCGGTGTAACGATAGCTCTCCTCAGCGTCGGCCTGTGCACCGTCGCCGTTGGGCAGGACCACGCAACCCCTCAGGAGGTCGTCGCTAAGGTAAGGGAAGCGGCCAGCGCCCTATCGAAGACGGGTGACCTGGCACAGTTTAACCAGAAGAGCGGTCCGTGGATGTGGAAGGACACCTATATCTTCATCCACGACTGCAGCAAAAAGGTCACGGCGGCTATTCCCACCAAGCCGGAGATGATAGGCCAAGACCTCTCGTCCATCATGGATGCAAAGACGGGAAAAAGTATCTACCCGGACTCGGCAGCTTACTGCAAGCAGGTTCAGGATTCGCCTTCTGGCGTCTGGAACGAGTATTGGTGGCCGAAGCCTGGCGCGACCGAGCCCTCACGCAAGATCACCTATCACCTGGCCGTTAAAGGAACTCCCTACATCGTGAATGCTGGAATCTACAGCGACAAGGCAACCATCAAGGAAGTGTCCAAGCTGAGCAGCATGAAGTGACCGTCAGCGCTCACCCACCACGTCGCAACAAACACCAAGCCGCCTGACGGAGCGGCTTTTCTCTGCATCACGCTGAATGGTTGCGTGGTAACTTCTGTTATCAGGCGTTAGCACAAGCTTGCGCCGTTTGGTCGCCTTTTTGGGCGTCAATGAGTGCAATCGAGATTTTTCACCAACAATCGGCACTGCACACTCGATCAACCCCCATAAACCGTCGCCGCACACACGGTTATCCATCAC
>Ga0224558_1002882_pt1 | contig 15121 bp, 25 predicted proteins | sample 714S32024metaG_FD_180682 | JGI IMG/M metagenome (GOLD analysis project Ga0224558, IMG submission 180682) | Peat soil microbial communities from Stordalen Mire, Sweden - 717 S3 20-24 | ecosystem: Environmental > Terrestrial > Soil > Wetlands > Peat | place: Sweden: Norrbotten County, Stordalen... | reverse complement strand
GGAACCTGCTGCGACAACTTCTCCGGTCATCCCGTAAGTGCCGGGAGTTAAAACGGGCAGATGGTTAGAAGTGAACACCTTGAAATTGGCGTTCTCGAAAACCTTCGCCCTGCGGATGGTTTCGCTAATTTCCCCCTGTGGGTTGTAACCGGAAGCTACAGCCTGCGCCCATTGGCTAACCATGGTCGGGTCAACGAAAGCGATACAGTCGGTCTGGGGAGTGTTGCTCACTTTGGTAAGCTTCGCCCTTGCATCGCCGAGGACTTTTACAGCTGTTGCCGGAGAAGTCCCAAATCCCGTTCCCGGTGTCCCCACCTGATTGGCAACTTTTAAAATGTTATTAAACAAATCCACTTCGATCTGGGTGATAATCGGGTCTAAAGCGGGTTTGAGGTTTTCCATTCCCCAAACGTCAAAATCCCTTGCCGAGAAATTGGCTTCCCATCCACTCATCGAGAACTCAACCGTATACCATTTGTTAATGGTAAGGGGCATGGTTCCGATATTGATGGGCTGCGGATTCTGGACTGAAGGCCCGTTCTGCAACGTATAGCGGGGAGGGTTTTTAATATTGATTGTCTGACCGAATCCCCACGTTCTGCCGTCAGCCGTAAAATCCTTGTTATATTGCTTGTTGCAATAAGAAAGAATCGGTGAATACATAGTGAAGTATTCCCTCATTTTCTTTGCAATTCGAACTTCTACTGGTATCTGGTTTGGCATTTTAAGTCTCCCTTAATGTGTGTTACCTGTAACCTGCTCTTACTTCGGCGCGTTTGATGCGCTCGATTACGGGTAATTTGGTTTCATCTTCTTCGTTATTGCCTCCACCTGCTCCGCCCCCGGCTTCACCGGAAGTAGTGGCGGTAGCCTGCGGTTTTGGTTTTATCTCTTTATTTACGGTGGTTCTTGTCGCGTTTGCTATCGCGTAATCTTTCTTCACCAAAGCCCTGATAGCGGGTTTACTTTTAAACTCTTTTTCGGTAACTCCTAACGACTTGGCGTGTTCGATGATTGCAGAAGCGTCCGGCCCCAATTCTTTATTGAGGATTTCGTCTGCGCTCAACAGTTCACGCTGTCTTTCGGAAACCTCGGTTCTCCTGATTGAGAACTCGTCTTTAATCCCGTTCCAGTAGGCAATTTCTTTTCTTGCCTGACGGTATTGTTCAACGCCGTCATCGGGAATAATGCTTTCAAGCCGTGAAAGTTCAGAATTAATATCTCCCACGACCTTGATGGGGTTCTTGAGATAGTCCTTGAACACGCCATCTTTCCGTGAGTCCTCAAAGTATGTTTCCGGTTCGGGCACTTTCTTTAAATCAGCCAGCTCTTGAGTCTTTTTGGTATAGTCCCCTTGAAGCAGTTTATATTCCTTGATAGTCCTTTCGACTATTGGACGGACTGCCGGGTCAACACGTTCAACGTCAATAGCTGTCGGGTGAAGTGATTCAAGTTCCTCCGCGTTGTAAAATGTTTTTGTTTCGGTTGAAGTTTTCTGTGAAACATCTTCCGGGTTTTCTGGGTTCGGATTAGCCGCTACGGTTTCTTTCACCAGTTCTATAGTCATTTCGTCATCTCCTTGCACTGGTCTGTGACCTTGGTGCTGTTAAAATTAGTCATTTATTGCTTTCTTTTTCTTCTGCTTATTTTCTTCAATGAGCATGGCATTGACCATCTTTTTAAGGTGTAACCTTATGAGTGACAGCCCTTCCATGCGGTAATACAAATGTTCCCGTGCCACTTCTTCCTTGGGCGGTGAAGTTTTCCATGCGTTAAAAATCTCATGTTCCGCCCGCTTGAACGCCTCGTCAATGGCGGGGTTCTTCAGGACTGAATTGGCATATCTGCCCAACATGGTAACAGTCATCCCTTCATCTGAGGGCATGAAGTCAACTGTGTTATCCGGTTCTTTCTTTTTAAAGAAATCAAATAGACTAAACACCCTTACCTCATCATGTTGATGACATTGTTGTAACTTGGGTTCATCATATCAGTAGAAACTGGTGTAACGTTTTGCAATTTACCTGTCCTGATATAATTTTTCATTTGCTCAAGAAGTTGTAATTGCTTCGGTGAATACATCGTCCCGCCATAGTGCTGTTGCCCCTGCCGGCCTGAATCGTTTAGCCATCCGCGGATATAAGCATCATGGACAGCCATATCGTTGGCATCTTTACCGTTGGCATCATCCCACCATGACTGCTTGGATTTAATCCTTTGCATTTCCTGCGGTGTGTAGTTGCTTTTAAACTGTTCTCTCATATTTGACCATGTCGGGTCATTAACCATCCCATGAATCAAATCTCCGTAAATTGCATTTTTTAACTTTGCCGAATTACTTTTAAGTTCATTGTCATAAATCTCCAAAACATTTTTCCCGCCACCTAACGGGTGAGGAAATTGCGGCATCCCTTTTTCATTCGCAGGCCAATATTCCAACCCTCCAGCAGAACCATTAGCAAATGCGGCTTTTATTCTTTCTGGCGACGCATACATGACTTGCGTATTATCCATATTGTGAACTCTTGCCAAACCTTTATTTTCATCCAAAACCTGATTTAAAACATCATTGCCCGGCCCTAATGGTTGTTGCTTCTTAGAAACAAGAGGGCTTATGGAAGCTATGGAAGAATCACCGTTAGGCAAAATAATTTCCTCCAGAAATCTCCGTTGCCGGGTTCATGGCGTTTGCCGGCTGTTCCTGAATCCTTGCGGGCGTTTCTCCCGTCTGTGTCCCTTTGGCGTTCTGACCGCCCTGCTGTTCTGGCTGTATGCCAAACATCGCCAATACCTGCTGTGCCATCTGGCTTATCGGCTGGACTGCCTGCGCCGTTTCTGGGTCGGTCTGGGCAATATGTTCCATCATCATCTGAACCATCTGGACAAACTTAATGACTGTTTCCTTAACCTTCGGGTCGGTGACGAAATCGGTTGTATTCAGGAACCCCATTGCCTTGACCAGTTCGGACATCATATAGTGCATATTCTGCGGCGTTATGATCCCCAACTGCATCTGCTGGGCTGCCAAGCCGATTAACTGCTGAAGCTTAACAATCAAGTCCTGCTTGTCATGCGCTCCCAACCCGACATTCACTATCAGGGCATATTTGCAGATAATTTCTTCCGGCGCGATGTCATAGTCCTGCTCAAGATACCTGACCGTTGTTTTCTTGGTCATAAAACGCGCTATACAGTCAAGAGTGTCCTGAAACAAAGGCCCGAACACTTCTTCCATGTATGCTCTCACCATCATCAGGAGTTTCTTGGATGCCTGGCTGACCTTCATCTGCTTGCCACGGTATGTCCGTTCATCCTTCGCCCCTTCCAGGCCGCCATACGCTCTTGGAGTTGGGATGTGGGCGTCCTTCTCTTTCTGCTGTAATTCATAGAATGCAAGGACTTCCGGAGTAAGTGCCTGTTTCGGCTCCGGCATAATCACCTGTTCCAATGGCTGAGAGGAATCGCAGGGGATATAGGCATTGGTGGCTGAGTTGTTTTCGTAGGCATCGATGTCCATCCCCGCTGCCGAGTCCACAAAGAACCGCCTGTGGCAGTTCATAGACACAACATCGTTGATTGACCTCAGCAAGAACGTATGTTCTTCCTGAATGTTCTTGAGGTAATCAACATACCCTTTCCCGATTAAGCTATGGGCGATAAGGAACGGGGATCCTCCTCGATAAGGGGGTTTGCGGTATTTGTTCTCAACGTCAAAATCGGTAAAAACAATGTCCCCGACCCACGTCATCATCCACGGTTTGTCCTTGTTCCAAAAATAGCTTTCGTAAGCCTTCCAGCGATTTCCCTTTTCGTCAAAGATGTGGTTTACGCTGACGTTTCCAAGGTGTTTAAACCGTTGATTGAAGTCCTCGTTTTTCCCTTTGCCACAGGCTTCTTTAAGTTCCTTAACCTTCTCAAAATTATCATCCCCGTACATTTTCCGGTATTCGTGTTCGTAGAGCCTTACTTCTTCAATCACCATTGGACATTCGGCAAAGTCACGGGTGTCTAAAGGAAACATGATGCGTTCGGAAGGAACGACATCATATCTTACATATTCATCATTGACGGTATATTTTATCTCGGTGGTTCGTTTCCCATCTTCTCCGGTTTCATCCTTTACGATTTCTGCTTTCTTTTCTAATTGCAATCCGATTATCTGCTCATCGGTTAAGTCCTCAAATATTTTCGTTATAACTTCTTCGCTTATTTCCCATCGGTATTTGATACAGCCGAACTTCAAGAGCATGGAGTCATCGAGAAAGTCAGAGCAAATCCTGAACCATTTGTTTTTCCGCTTGACCATGACGTTTCCAAGCACCTGCAACTTTTTAACAGGTTCCACATACCTGGCTTCGTCCGGGTCGAGTTTCAAAGGTTCATCAATTCCGGCAATGGTTTCAAGAATGTCAGGTTTCGCTGTGTCAATGGCATCCTGCAAATCGGTTGTGGTTATCTGCGAACGTCCTTCTATGACTGTAACAATACTCGGGTCGGCATCACGATAGAGGAATGATTTTCTGCGGATGTCCTTAAGCTCCCGATATTGGGAATCAAGGAACTTGTGCCACGTCTGGCAGATTTCAAGGCGTTTATCCCGGCCAGTTTTTTCATCTGTTCCGCTTGTCGTCCCGGTTGTTTCCTGTTCTTTTATTTCTTCAGGCATTATTACACCGCCATCTGTGCATAGTGAAAGGGTCTGTTTCTATCTGCGGGCCTTGTGTATTTCAATCCATTTTGGGTGAACCGCCCGATACATTCTGGGAAATGCCCATCAGCTTTCGGATGCCCGCTGTCATCGTAAGCCCATCGCGTTACCTGCCTTATGGTTTCCTTGCAGTTTCGGGTTATATATAGTAACGGAATACCGTTCGGGCCCTTGAGCATTTCCTCAACCTTCCGGATATAGGATTTCTCGTCCTTTGAACCAGCTCCAAGTGCAATGCCAAAAGGCCTCAGCTTCCTGCTTAACTCGTTAAAGCTATCTTCAACCCTGCCAAAGCGATTATTGACATAAGAACTATCGCCCTTGGACAGCGGATCAATCTCCCCGTATTTCATCCTAAGACCGTGCTTTTGCTTCCGCTTGACGATCTCATCCACAATCTCATCATTGCCCATGTTCTGCCATACCTCATCCCAGATGAAATGCTGTCCTACTTCATTGACCGTTCTGAAGCTGATCGCATGGGGTTTATCAAGGTGAAAATCAATCTGAAAATCGCAGGGCATATCAACGTGGGGAATGAACGGTTCTACAATGTGCTTCTCCATATTGAATATCTTCCAGATACGCCCGGTAAGCTGCAGCCAGCCGCCGTGAATACGGGCAATCTTCTCATCCTCGGTCAAGCTGGATTCGAATATCCTGATCGCTTCGGCTGTCAGTGTGGTATTTGCTTCAATCGGAATATCAGCCACAATCCCCGTTGAGGAATCTGGTTCAAGTACGATCTCATCGAGAATCCAGGGTTCGCTGATTGCCGTCATGGTCATAATAAAAATCCCGTTATAATCAACAAGGCCACGCCTGTTAGCAACATATTTGTCCCTCGGCGGCGGTTCATCCGCCCACACCCAATGAAGCCCTTTCCCTTCATGCGACTTGGTATCTTCCTTGTAAGTGAGGATTGTGAACCTGCTTCCCGTTCTGGGGAAAGTAAACTCAAAATCCACACCCACATTGTTCTTCTTTGTTTCGTAAGTTCCCGCCGGTAGCCATTCTTTTAAAATTGGAACGATGGTGTCCCGAGCCGCCTTCTCCCAGTCGTTACAGAGAATCCTACCAAGGATTCCCCTCTTTGTTTCTCCCATTGCCAACGCAGGCAATAACTCGGATTGGTCCCATGCACATTCGCACCCTTGGGAAAAAGCATTAACCACGTTAGCCCCGAATACTGTTTTGCCGATACGATTCGCGCCGACAAGCAGCACCGTCCTTTTCCCATCCTTGATAAACTGGACAGCTTTCTCCTGATGAGGAAACGGCTTAAAAAACTCCGTCTTGTGCGTGTCCTCATACTGCCGCATCTGAAGCTTGCATATTTCCTCAGCTTCCCTCAGTTTGAGCAGTTTCAGTTTCCGTATTTTCTCGGCATCCTTTTCAGCAACGGCTGCTTTAGCCGCAACCCTTTCCGCCTGTTTCTGGCGGTTGGATACGGGATTATTCTTTGAACCTTTTGGCCTGCCTTTACCTGCCATCAATGCTTCTTTTTCTTATCAGCCTGTTCGATAACCCTTATCTGAGCCTCTGCTTTAGCCTTAGTAGTTCCCTTGGAGTGAATTCCTGATGGGCCTCTAACTTGATATTTTCCACTTTTTAACTTCTTCATCTTCTCAGGCATTGGCTATTTCTCCTTCTTCGGTTTTTGGGCGTGCTTTCCCATGTGAGCATGAATCACCTTTGGCTTTTTATTGCCACCACCGCTTGTCGTTTTAAACCCGGACCCTTTGCCACCCTTTGCATTTGCCATGTTTCCCTCCTTGATATTTGGTTACACTCTCAAAATAAGTCCCCCTGTATTCCCGCATCTCAACAATGCCGTACCACTTATAAGAACGCCAGAGGAACTTGCTCATCAATAATCACCGGAAAGTTTCTTTACAAATTCCCGATCTACCTCACTCTGTTTTACCGTTTCTGGCTGCGCTTTTACTTCCTCCGCTTCCGGCCAGTTAGGTCCATCATCAACCGCTTCGTATTTCTCCCACGCCCGATCTTCCTCAATCTTCTTTTCTGGCTCGGGCGCAACCCACACAACCCACAATAATACCTCATGCACCATAGGTACAGCCTCCCTGACTAAAGCCTGGGTGAATTCCCTGTACCTTGCAGCATCCAACGCCGGGTTGCCACCCTCTACGACCTCACCCCCTATCGCCTGAATCAAAGCGACAACCTTTTCCTCCTGACCTCCTGTACTCCATTTGATCTTCTCTATTTCTTCGTTTAACCTCGGAGATAAACCTTCAATCACAATAAACCTCCTTATGTTTTAAAATGAATGCACTACCTCACAATTTTACTTGCCCGCTTGTCTAAACGCGCCATCACCACGTCCTTGTCAAATTGAAGCAAATCACTACAGGGATAACACATCAGATAACTCCTCTATATGCGTTTTACAAAGATAGAAATTAACCGATCCCCTCATTACAAACCTCGAATAATTCCTGTTACAAATACTACATAACTTACTCATATCTTCTGTTATAAACTCCCAATATGGATTGTATAATGTGTATGTATCACTTGTAGGATATACCATATATACTATATGCCACTATACTATAAGATAGACATACTATAAGAGCCTTTTAGGATTTTTCTACACAATAATGAGTATGACTGTATATATTAGTAACAGCCGAGCCCCCGCCCTCCCCCATCTTGATATATTGATGTATTGATATCATGACATCAAGATATAATGATGCAAGGATATTATACACCATGGCATCACCACCCGGGAGCATACCCATTGCCTTGCGCCTACTATGCTTAACGATATTACATACTTGCACAGCATAACCTAATGTATATATCGAAAGTTATCAGAATGGTTTTTATCAGACGTTGATTGTAACATACTAATAACACTCATTGTAATAGTTCAAGATTGTAACCATATTGGGATTATCACTCATCCGCGCCACCTTCCAGGGCCTTGATCTCGTTCTGGATGGCCTTCAAATTGGATGAAATATCCTGATATGAGACGTTCTGGGTGGATTGACCGCGAATTAGACGTTCTGCGTTATGAAATTGGCTATAAGCATAGGCAAGGTTATTAACGCTCGCGCTTTTGAGTTTTCCCTTGTCAATACTTTGAATTAACTTCATTCTTGTATGAGTTAAAATGTCAGCTTCATTAGTTTTATAAACAGGAGTTAAATCGTTTGGAAGAATAGGTTTTAATAATCTATGAATAGCTTGTTTTGACTTACCTTGAATCTTACCTATTTTCTCATAAGTGAGTTTATGATTCACTCTCAGGTCAATAGCTTGTGACAGGTCAACAGGACTCATATTTTGAATGCTTTTGTATAAAAGAAAAGATAAAACATATAGTTATTATACGCCTTTTACCTACTAAATGTAGTTTTATTTAGATTATTTTGTCAAGCTATTTTTCACTTAATTTATATATAGGCGCAATTTGTCATTTTGTGACAATTATTGTTCTCATATTATTAAATACTTACACAAAATAGTGACAATTTACTTTTTTTAGGCTTAACAGGTACCGCGGTTAAAACGAAATAGTGCAATAAAATCAAGATGTGATTATTTTATAGGTTTGGCATACGCTTTGCTAAGATATATTGTCGATTGTTTGATTAAAAATTTTAAACGAAAGGAGATCATACCATGAAAAAATATAAAAAAATTGGAATCGTTTCAAAAACAGACGCGTACCAGGTGATTTACAAATCGGCCGGAGACGGGAGAGGGGGCCTAATCAATACTGGTAAAAACGTACTAAATTACGACGGGATTGTTGTCGTAGGGAAAAAATCAGCCGGTAATTATTGTAATGTTTATGAGGTAAAGGAGAAAGACCATGACATCTTATAGAATGAATACCAGATATTACGGAATATACATTGATGTTGATAACGGTAGATATTTTTTAACCACAAGCGATGGAGCGCAAAAATACATTGGGTTGTCCGGTGTATCGGATGCCGATATTGAAAGATTCAGAATGGAGGTGACAGATTTTTCTTATCACGAAATACATTAACCCTGGCCGGAGCAATCCGGCCTTAACCTTATTTTATAGGAGATCATACCATGAGAACATTAGTAATCGATAGTTTAAAAGGCAGCAACCCCACTTTCAAAGATTTGTCGTGGACTGTCCGGGCAATGAGCAAGGGCCCAATAAGAATTAATCTTAACGCGGTTTACATTAATGCCGGGAATATGGTTGCCACTGACGGGCACCGGATGCACCTGGCTGAAATTAATCTTGACGGCACACCTTTGGAAGAAGGCCTTTACGAGGTTATTAAAAACAGTAAAGATCAAATCATATTACAGGAAATTGAAGGCGAAGAATTTCCTGACTATAAGCAAGTTATTCCCGAAGGCGAGACACAAAAAACAGTTGAATTGGTTTTTGAGAATCCGAGAAAAGGAAAAGCGAATCATTCCCGAACTTATTCCCAGACAATCCGGGCGTTAAAAGAAAATCTCGTTTTGGACTATAACCTTTTTTCTCAGGCAATCGAAGGAATGGACACCGCAACTTTTAAGGTTTTTACCAACAATGGTCCAGTAGTATTAAAAAACGGGAATAAGTTGGCTGTAATTATGCCAATGGAGATCAAAGAATAATAACAACCCTGGCCGGAGCAATCCGGCCTTAATGGAGGTATGAACCATGGAAACCAAACAAGAGATTATAAAAATGAGAGAAGAAGGAAAGGTTATTCTTTCAAGTCATGTTTTTAAAAATCAAGTAACTTATGAACCCGGCAATGGAGATTATCCCTTTTTAGTTTATAAGGGAAAGAAATATCGAAACCATATTTTTCATTTAACTTACGGAAACGAAAAATTTGAAGAGTTAATTCCATAAAAAGCGAGGTCACACCATGAAAGAAATAATCACCGATAAACCCTTGAAAATAGAACTGGATAAATGCAAGCCTGAGCCGACAGCGTCGCAATTTGCCTTTTTTGTGAGTATGTTCCGGGCAGATATTCGCTCAGTATTTTACGCCTCAAGAATGTTCCGGGAGGTAGCACCGATAAGTTTTCAGCAGGTCAAAGACGGGCAACAGGAGGTTCGCTTGACCTTTGCGGACGGTTCAACCTTTTGTAAAGTGGAGGTTCTGCCATGAAAAAACTATTAATTTGCTGGATTATATTTCTGGCAGCGGTCGTGGCGTTTAGTTGTTGGAAGATTCACCAACGCAATATTGATAATGCTTATGGAGCGTGGGCAGATCAGATCGCGGCAGAAAGAGCGAGCAAATAGGACAATACAATAGGACAAATAACCTTTTTTGAACGGGTGGGTTAATGAGAAATTAATCTTCCCGTTCTTATCCAACAAGCCTTATGGCCAACAAAATCAATCGTTACCCACTTCCCGTCAACGAATATTTCTGGTTCATACATAAAATTACATTTTAGCAAATCATTATGCCAGAAAATATAATCATCAAAATCTGATATTGGATAAACCATTATTAACCTCCACTAAGCCTCCGGCAACGGGGGCTTTTTTATTTGTTTTATATTTTCCTCGATATATTTTAAGGTTTTTAATATTTCCTTAAGAAGTTTAATCACTTCTTTATCGTGCGGGGTTAGAGGCCGGAACTCTGGACAACCACATTTACTACATTCAAATTTGCTTCTGTGAAGAATATGATATTTGTCTAAATGACCACAAATACATTTGTTATTTTTTGTTCTCAAATTAATACCTCCTTGATATAGCACCATTTTTAAATGATATGAGTTAAACCACCCCTAAAAACACACCACAAGGGCTCAGGAACTCTTCAAGCCTCCTTCCCCATAGTTGTTGGGTTAGGGGGCTTGTGTTATTACCCTTCCTTGCTTTTCTGCGTTCTTTGTTTGTTACTCTGTAGAAATTTCTGCCTATGCTCTGCGGTCATTATTTTAACTTTTCGGGTTGGTCTTTCGTCTTTACCGTTTCTGAAATAAAAAAGAGGGCACAAAATGGTTTCGCAATCCTTTACTTCCATACCGGATTTTGTGAAGGGAACTCCTACCGTTCCATCATATAAACCATCATACCCAAAGCACTCACGACACTTTAAAGCGATGGCATTATTACGGTTAAACTTTTGATACCCTTTGTTTTTGATTTGCGTTTCGTTCATTTTAATACCTCCGTGATATATAATAACTTTCCAGATGTTTAGCCATCGGGCAGAACTCACAGCTTAAACTCGCGTCCAGTTTAGCCGGACGGGATAGGCAATCCGAATAATGAGGACAGCAAATATCCTTGAGGACTTTCACGCCATATTTATAGAGAACGGGGTTTGGTGTCACTTTAACCGCCATTCAAAATGTTTATCATCCCAATATGCTATTTTATCCCAATTATCTAAGAACTCCTCCAAGGTTGTGGGGACTTCCTTCAGGATGCGGTTAAAAATAGCGACGTCCGTTGTGCTAAGGTTCTCAAGAAATTTGTGCAGGTTCATTTTTATCAGCATTTGCTCTCCTTTGAAATAAGTTATTGAACTATTAAGGAATCTCTCCACCATGCGGGAAAAAGTCCTGAGTTTTCGCCATAAAACCGCTCGAATTGGCGGTCAAGGATATAAGTATCAGCAAAGTCGGAACTGTTGCGGACGGCCCGGCCTGATATTTGTACTACATTACAGGTCGTCACCCATCGGTACCAGGACTTGCCCTGGCTTGAACCATAAAACCGGGCAGAAACCTGTTTATCGCCAAGTGACGGGAACGGCACTTTTAAAAGTACCGCGAAACGCGCGAGGTCGTCGTGCAGGTCAACGCCTCGGTCCATCGAGGGTGATACAAGCACCAATGGCTTCGGCGAGCTTGTGAAGGCATCCAGGGCTTCCTGACGGCCTAACCCATCGGTGTGAGTAATCAGCCGGGGGTTGTTCAGGGTTTCCATGAGACGTTTGGCGTTAATGTAACTGACGGTGTGGATGATTCCCTTCACATCGGGGTACTTGTTCAGGATCCGGCCCACCTCGTTGATTGCCTTGGGCAGTTCCTCATCGTTTGTTTTGTACGTGAGATTCGCCACGGGGTTGTAATAAACCGGGCGGTGATCGGGGTCGAAACTTGACGGCATGGGGAAATAATCATAGCCATCGGTCAGGCCCAGAGTGCGCGCCATGTCATCGGCGCTGAGAATCGTGGCGGACATCAGACAGAACTTAACACCGTGAGACCAGAACAGTTTATTACACAGGTCTGACACCCAGACTGGCCGGAATGAGTATCTTGAGCCGTACCGGGTCTTGACCGGGTGGTAAATCCACTCCGGGGTAACGTAATGCTCAAAGTCCTTGAGCTTCTCGTGTAAGTTTTTAACCGCCTTGAATAGTTTAATATTTTTCAAATCACCGCCTTTAATGTCACCGTCCAGATGGTGAAAATGACGCTCAACACGGGGGCGGTTGATTGTCGCCCAATCCAGCCATGATTCATAAACGGTTGTTTTCTCAGGGAGAGTTAGGCCGAGGCGGTCAATCAGGCGGTCGGTCATGCCGATCTCGGCAAACTTGAGAATAAGGTCCTCCAAACGGTCGCACTCATCAACGACAATCATTTCTCTGCCGGCAAACTTCCCGATGAAGTTGGTCTCGGTCAGGAAGTAGGGCGTATTGAGAATGGCCAGGGGGGAACTCAATGCCTCCCGCTTGGCTATCTCATACGGGCATGATCTCTTGCACGTTTGCAGGTTCTGGTCATCAAGCGGGCAGTCATCGGCTGAGAACCGGGGGAACATATCGGGGTATTCGTGGCATGGGTAGTTCGATCTGCCCTTGAGAATGGGAACGGGGAAGTCACCGGTCAACTGGTCTTGGAGCGTTTTCGTGGTGCACAAATACAACGAGTCATCTGATTCTTTGGCAACGGTCATTGCGACGAGCGACTTTCCTGATCCGGTCGGTCCCTCAACAAAGGAAACCTTCGCATCGGAGGATAACACGCCGGAAATGGTTTCGGCTTGGTGCGGTCGGTAATCTTTGAACTTGCTAAATATCGGTTTCATTCCACTCATTCCACTATTCCACCCTTTCCACTCATTTGGTTCTGGCTTCTTATTATATTACATTACTATTATACAACAGTACTACGTACTGGGGATGCCTCTTTTTGAGCATCCACTATTCCACTCTATCCACTATTCCACTCACTCCACTATACACTCTATCCACTATTCCACTTCCACTTATTCCACGCGTTCCACGCGGGCATATGTATGTGTTTGCAAATATTGATTTTATTGTTATTGATTTTATTTTAATTGCTTTTATAATTATTTTTAAGTGATTATATTTTTTCATGCTAAAATTTTCTTCTTCACGAAATCTTTTTTTATCGTTTTTTATAGTTTTTTAAAACATGGAGAGGAGTATTTCTTAAAGATTATAGACAATAAACCCGGCATTGTGGTACGCCATGAACTATTTTTTAACTTTTCTGGCATATTTAAGCTATTTTGGGCTTTTTTGGCCATACTTTTTGGGCATATTTTATAACCAAGTTGTCACTTTGTTGATTTGTTGATTTGTTGAAAATATTAATATTCAATATTTTCAGTATCTTCAATTTTTTCATCATCGCTATTTATTTCGTCCCCGAGTTCTTTAACTAATATATCAATTTTGGAAATCAATTTTTTCTTCTTGCGTTCTGTGAAAACTTCACTGTTAAAAATCTCCTGTTTCTTTTTTCTCAACATTTCCATCTGGTGCAAAAGGGTAAAAAATCCAGAAAGATTTTCTAAGCGTTTTTCCATTTTTTCAAAATTAGTTGTCTTTTTGCCATCGGGGAGTAAAGCGGTAGCAAAGTGTAAACCGATGGTAAAAAGTGCCCGGGCGGCCTCACTTTGGCTCTTGTACCATTCGGGCATTTCTTCCCGCATTTTGGCAATCAGGTCAAGGATAATTGGGTGGACCCGAACCCGGAGTTCAGCGCAATGCCCGTGACGGTCATACACTCCCCCGGCACTTTTCTGGTTCATACTTGCCTTTTTCCAGAAATCATCGGGCTTGTTCATAATCCGTTCCTTCAGTATCTGCCAGTCGGCATCGGGTACATCATACATTAAATGAAAATCAACGACTTTTCCACGGCTCATAATCATAACCCCCTTTTTATTTTATAGAATTTAATAAAGCGGCTTAGAATATACTGTTCAATATTATCACGGCTGCCGAAATAAATGTTAATGTTCAGGCGAACATTTATACTGACCACGCTCTCAAATATCGCCCGCGGGTGCATCCGGCTGAAATCCTGCCAGCGAAAGAGATCAAGCTCAGACCCTTCAATAACCAGTGCTTTAAACTCGTAAGTGGCTAATTTCTCAAGCTCCCGTTTGAATCGGGCGCGGTCCTGACCGAGGGAGTGGTACAGGTCGGGTAACGACTTGCGTTCAACCGCGCAGGATTCAGCAAAGCCATCAACGGAATAATCACCCACGGGTAGGGTTGTGCGCTTGATAATCAGGTCTTTAAGTGGTTTTTTTAAAAATAGTGGCAGCTGTTCTCTCGAATCTATAGTGACAATGAAACCCGCGGGAAAGTCGGGCGTGTATTGCTCGACCTTCCCGGCTTTAGGGTTAATATCATAAGCTAAATTCCACGGTTTACGACTTTTCGGCTTCATCAATCCCAGGCGGTGTCATCAGAGGTTGCTACTGAACTGGAACTTGTTTCTTGTGGAGCCGCGGTTCCAGTTTGCGCCTGCGGTTTCTTCTTTAGTAACGCCTGAGCATCTTTCACGGTTCGGTACCGTTTAACCTGTGGGAACAGCATATCCGTACCGTCGTCTTTTTTGACCTTGCCTACCTGATGGTCAACGTCTACGCCGAGGAGTTTCTCCGGTAGCTTCATTTTAAAATTAGTCTCAAACGCGGGCGTGTTAAAAAACTCCGGTCCGGTGATCTTCACAGCGGGAATAACCCCGGCGCAGACCAGTAACGCACCGAACTGTTTCAGCGCGAAGTCGTTCTGCGTGTTATCGGCGAAATACTTGGTCATCTTGGCGCCGTCATCTTCGCTGCCCTCATGCACCTGCATTTCCACAACGAAGTTCTTCTCGCTCTTGGAATCGGGGTTCTTGGCCTTGTCCACGGCCTTAATGGATGCGCCCGTGACCTTGACTATATGCCAGCCCTTTGATACTAACTTAAACTCAGGGATGTCGAATAAAAGGTCCTTCTCTGTCCACGACATAATGCACTTCCTTTCTTGATAAATAATTAATATAAACGTTGGACTTTATTGTCCTTTGATAACCTTGAAGATTTTACCGAAATCAAGCGGTGCGGGGTTTTTCCTCGCCAGCGCGGTGCTGCAGCACTTGCAAACATACGAATCATCATCAGAAACAAAACTAACCACGGGCGGTTTAACC
>Ga0224558_1002879_pt1 | contig 15138 bp, 9 predicted proteins | sample 714S32024metaG_FD_180682 | JGI IMG/M metagenome (GOLD analysis project Ga0224558, IMG submission 180682) | Peat soil microbial communities from Stordalen Mire, Sweden - 717 S3 20-24 | ecosystem: Environmental > Terrestrial > Soil > Wetlands > Peat | place: Sweden: Norrbotten County, Stordalen... | reverse complement strand
GAGGATCTGATTTGTCCAAGAAGATCGCGCGCCTGTAGTCACGAGTGGCTTCAGCTATATTGCGTTCTCTCTCGTGTAATTCGCCTTGCAATTCCCACATTCCGCTCAGATTCGGAAGCCTGGCATTGATTGAACGAACTATGCTATTGGCTTCATCAAGGCGTCCAGTCTCTGCGGCGAGACGGGCCCGGACTTCGTTGCGGTTCACATCACCGACCCCCGCCTGTTCTTGATCGAGCGCCCTAAACGCGAATTGCATAGCCGCATTCGCCGACTCAGGCTCATTCGTCTTAAAGTCGTGCCAGAATACTGATTGCGCAAGGCGGGGGTAGAGAACCAGAGCCTGTCCATATGCCGATTCGGCCTCATTAATTTGGCCCGCCCGGTCGAGAAATGCACCGAGAAGAACATAATATGTATAGTCATATCGATAAAGCGCAATTGCCACTTGCTCACTGGCAATAGCTTTGGCTGTATCCCCGTGGATGGCATATAACCATGCCAAATTGCTCCATGCTCCGTCCTCATCCTGCGTGACTTTAACAACATGCGAAAGTGCTGTAAAGGCTGATTCCGCGTCCTCTTTCTTAAGTAGAGGGTCGGGTCCGGAAACGATAAACCGTCTTAGATCGAATGAATCCGATGTTTCCCTCAACGCTTGCGTATATGCAATGTCATAATCGGCATAACGGTCCCATGAATCGATGCCGGACGCGCGGCTCTGCATCATTTGATATGCCATTGAGCCCTCACCGTATGCGTTGCCCCGCTCATCTGCAGTTAAGGTAATCGTGATTGTTCCTAAGAGGATCACTCCGCAGATCGCAGCGTCCTGCCAGTTCAGTCGAGTTCCACTTCTAGACATTTTCTGCCCCACTTTGTACCGCTAGCGCACAGAAGACCGCAAGCAGTGTTGCGGTTGCCTGATCTGCAATAACGAATGTCTGGGTCATGCTGTACAGCAGCAGTCCGGAGTAGCCACCGAGAAGCACCTTGCCGTGACCGGTTCGAAAACGCCTGACAATGATTGTTATCATTCCGACACAAATAGTTACCAGCGCCGCGAGGCCGATAATGCCTTGTTCTGTAGTGACCTCAAGGGCGGTATTAAATGCGTGCGCGGTGAGCAAAGAGGGAGACGTTAACCCACGGCGTCGAATTTCAAGGGCATAGTTGCTAACACCCGCACCTAACATGCCGGCCCGTGTGGCCAGATGCAGGGCGATGCTAGCGATAGACAGCCTGCCGCTAGTGCTCCGTTCCTGCGAGAGGCGAGTTCCAAATAGCACTGTGTCGCCAATGGCGTTGGCAATTGGGCGAATCCACAATACCGCAACAGCTAAAACAAGAAGAACCGCAACGAGGCCTGCAATCACCGCTCGCTTTCTCAAAAGAGCCGTATTCACAGCGCCCCACGTGGATAGCAGGACACATAGAAAGGAACATATATACAACGACCGAGAAAAGCTAAGCAGAATGCACACCGCCGAAAGCGTTATAGATATTGAGCAGATGACCGTCTTAATGCGCCGCGCTGAATTGCTCTCTTGTCTGAGCCCATATATACCGAGGGCGAGAGACGCAATGTAGATAGCAGCGTAATTCCCGGGTCTTTCACCGTGTAGAGTAAGTGTTACCGACGACCGAAAGTCCACTAATGATGCGAACTGGAGCCCACGCCACTCAAAGTAGGACCGAGAGAACGCCACAAGCGATTCGATACAGCGGATTATCATCCCGAGCCCTGATGCCGTAACGATATCCAAGAGAGCTACTCCCGACGACCGGAGCGCCAAGTAGAGTAGCACAAATAACGTCCGCAACTGCACCTGCGGAAGAGCCGTCGTGATATCGTATGCGAACACAGATGAAAGAATAGAGCTTACATAAAACGAGATCAGGCCAAGGTCCAGAAGTGAAAAGCGTCCTCGACACGTCGATGGGGAAACAACTGACAAAAGGGCTACCGCTGTGATCAGCGTGAATGACCAGAGAGAAGATAGATCGCCTCCCAAAAGGACAACGCAAGCCAATGGTCCAACCCATGGTAGGAGCGAAAGCGCTTTCTTGCTTTTCCACAGCATATGCAATTGGTACGACGGCAGGCGCATGCCTCTCTTTATAAGCACACCCTCGCGCAAACCAAATTGGCTTACAGCGTTTGGGCCTGCATCTTCATTTGCTTTCACCAGCCGTTCGTTTCCGACTTGGATTTCGCTGCCGACCAATTGATCCGCTGCACACTCGGAATCGGCCCTCCTCCGCAGGGAGTTATTCGCAGGTGCAAGGGTCATAGCCGGGGCACGAGGGGTCGGCACAGGTCCCCACACATTCGCATGGGTCGTAGCCGGAGCAAGAGGGGTCGTCGCAGCTATTGCTGCAACCGCAGGTTCCACCCATGCACACCAAGCCTCCTGGGCAATCGTCATTTGTCGTGCAGGTTCCACTGCAGTTGGTCCCGCACGAATCACAGCTATAGCCCGAACACGACTGGTCGTCACATGGATTGCTGCAACCGCAGGTTCCACCCATGCACACCAAGCCACCTGGGCAATCGTCATTTGTCTGGCAGGTGCCATTGCAGTCGGTCCCGCACGCATCACACGTGTAGCCTTGGCAGCTCTGATTGGCGCACGGATCGCTACAAGGAGATACTGGTTCTGGCTGAGGGTTATTGACATCAGAATAAATCTTCTCAAGATCAGACTCAGTAAAACCTGGTGCCTGCAGGCTAGGATCCACATTCGCGAGAGAATTGCAAGAAGTGCAGTCGGTGAGACTATCGAGCCCATGCGCGACAATTTCGGCCTCTTCTATTGTGCCAGTCTGATAACTAGACGATATATATGTTAGTGACGATGTCACGTAGCCTGTAGATGGGTCGATCGTATTGGCAGTGCACGCGCCGGCATTAGTACACCCGGCCGGCAAATCAGCCGGTGCGACAGCAACGATTACGGATATCACGTTCTGGGTTGTAGCGCCTTCGAATCCAGTATTCTGGTTTATGGTCGGCAGGCTATCAGCGCTCTGATAGTTGGGCGGAGGATAATCCTCATCTGGTACACCGGGCCCGCTCTGAGAGATTCCCGTATTCACGGCATTCTCTAATGTCTGCGTCTGGCTCTGTGTCCAACTCGCCGTACCCTGTACTAGGACAACATTCACCTGCGCACCGGGCTGCAACCCGTTCTCGGTAACAATCGTTCCACTCGGCATCTGTATAATCTGTTGCGACGGACCTCCTGTTGGAGGGGGATTATTATTTGTTAAGTTGCCGCCGTTAAAGTTTGGATAAGTTTGGCCATATGCTAGTCCAATACCGAGAACACTCGCAATACTGCACACCAGAATGTGTTTTGCCTTCCAAAGCCTCAACATGCGAGACGCTCCATTTAGTTACTCGGAGATTGCGAGGATAGCGCATCTTGGATGAACCTAACCGCATCTGCCACTGGTAGTCCTACGAGTTGTGACTTACGGGTCTTGACATGCTCTTCATCGACGATAGAACTTGTCTGCACTGTTCCAGCAGTCACGTCCCATTGTTTGTACACGCGGAAGATTCCATTAGGCTCCGCATAGAGCGCCAAGATGTATTGATGATTAGGCTCAAAAGCATATTTAGACGGAGAGAGTTCATAGGAGTGCACAGCGCCGTCCTTCGTCCTTATCGTGCCCCCATAAAGGGCGATGTCGATCGTTGATCCGGCCACTAATGCGGATGTGGCGGGTTGTCTAATGACCCTGTCGACCTGAAGATTGACCTCGGTATATAGGAATCGCGCTGTGCCGTCTGCATCATATACGTGGTAGGAATTGAAGGTTCCGACAAGCCAAACCATGCTAAGCTCCTCTTTTGTCGGTGGACTCACGTCAGGTTGGCTGAAGTTGTATTGGACGATCATCGAGCCGGAAAATCGCATCAGGCGTAATCGCCGCAACATATACGAATTCCTTGCGTCACGGACCGCAGGACTGACCGTATCACCTTCGCTCGACAAATCAATGGGCGCTAAACGCCATCGATCAGGTGCGGTTGTCCAATCAGGTGCTGGCTTTTGTGGTACCTGAGGATAGGCGAATGGAGCCCATGCCACACAGCTTCCCAAACACACTGAAAGTAACCAGATACGCGCAAGTTTAGAATTCACGATCTGCTCCTCCTGATTTGGGTAACCTTTGCCCGCGCAGACCTGCAATAGCCCCTTCTGCGCATGCCCATCTGCGATCTATCAAACTCCTGGCAAGCTTATCGCCCAAGGTAACCTGCGAAGGTCTCATCATCTTCTCTCACTAACCATTTGTTTTCGCCTGGGATTCCGCCGCCGACCAATTCATCGACCCTGTCCTGTCTCGATACGCAACAGCGGAGCCATCTTAGCCAAGAACCGTGAATCCCGCATGTTCGTCGTCGTAATGAACCTCTCTCGCGAGATGCTTCACCATCATTTTTCCTTGCACAGATTCTAGCCGAGGCTGACCTTACTGGTTCAACGCGCCCTGCGCTTTTGGTGGGCAGGCGGCGCGGCGCCCCGAATTATCGTTCGCTGCGGAATTCTCGGGCAAACTCGCCGCATGAAAATCGCCCTTCTGTGCACCTTCAATCAATGCGCGAAGCTGCGGTGCGTCCTTAAATCCTGAATAGAAAGCGCCGTTGATGAAGATGGCCGGTGTGCCTCTAACTCCCAGCTTCTGGCCGAGGTCCATTTCTTTCTTCACCGGTCCCATCGCCAGGTCGTTATCCACGCAGGACCAGTATTGCCCCTGATCGATCGCAACATTAGCGGCGATAAACTGGGTCAGTTTGTCTTTGATGTTGTCGGCGGTAAGTTGGGACTGGTTCTCAAAAAGAAAGTCGTGAACCTTCCAGAACTCGCCGGGCTTTTGTAATGTGACACACTCCGCCATCTCCGCGGCGGCCATCGCCCAAGGATGCATCGGGAGCGGATAGTTCCTGAAGACGAACCGAACATTGTTCCCTTCGCTGGGCAGGAGATCCTTCCGCAGCGTGTCGGCCATTCGCTTGCAGTAAGGGCACTCGAAATCGGCAAACTCCACAATTGTCACAGGGGCATTCTCAGGGCCGATCTCCGGCATGATTCCCTCAAGAAGAGCCTTCTGATTTGCCACCCTGAGCGCCTTCTTCTCCGCTTGCGGATCGACGCTCAGATCGTATAAAGTTGGCAGCAGATAATTCCCATCAGGACTTAAATAGACACTGATTTCCTGTTTCTTTGGGTTTGACACTTCATAGCGAAAAAGCCAAAAACAGGCTTCATTTGCTGCCTTGCTCTCTAAGAGGACTACATTGGGCAAAGAGAGCTCATTCTGAGCAATCACATAAGCTTCCACCTGCGCGCGCTTGGCAGAACTTGGCGTTGGACAGGTTTCAGCGGCGAGCTGCGGTGCAATGAATGCGATACTTAGCCCAGCACATACAATCCAATACTTCCTCGCGAAAAGCTTCGTGTTCTTCATCGTCTTCTCCATTCGTCTTCTCCTAAAACGTTCAAAATCGTTGATAGCGCTTGCTATAGCAGACGTCGCCCGCACCACCAACCACCACTGCAGGTTCTCTATTCGCTACCTGCCCTCAGAGGCGTCATCTCGCTCCTTATGTTGACTCTCGGCTGGTGTATGTTTTTTCCAGAAAAACGCCTTGACCGGAAGAAAGAGAGCAACCGACATGACAATAAATTCAAGAGCGCCAATCGCAATTCCGCTGTTTACGCATTCAACACCTTCGCAATGGCTAAATCGTATTTCCCTGAGTCCCATTAACAACAAGGACCATTGATAGGTTCCTGCGTGAATGTTTAAGAGCGTGGGCAGCACATTGGAGGGAAATATAAAGAACGTGAGGATGGTGAGCATTACGAACCATGCCCAGCGTTCCTGAGTTCTATAGCCAGTCCATAATACCACTAGACCGATTATCTCAAGCGCCAGAGAATAGAGCCCCAGTGGCATAAAGTAGTTTTGTACCCTAATACCCCCGGTCGGAATATATGCGATCATCCAAGTTGAAGCGAACCGCAGGCTTCCTGGGACCAATGCCAAGAGACATAGGGACAACAGCACTGCAGAAATCAGCGTGACGCGGTTACGTATCGTCATTGTTTCAGATATCTCCTTTGACATTCGTGTTCACCACCTAACCGACGCTTAATCATTATGGATTACAACACGGGCAGTACTCATAATAGCCAGTTGTCAAACTACCTCCTACAAAGCAATTTAGAGGGAGTTGCTTCTGACCCCAACACGCGTCGCTAAAGGGTAGTGTATTGGCGCTGTTCCCGCAGTCTGGTCCCGCGCAGGTCAGCAAGGAATAGATTGTGTTACTTCCAAAACCTCCACAAACATTTCCGAATAGATTTGCTGCCCCTTGGCCGTAATAGATTACCTCTGTACAGTTTCCCACCGCACACTTCTGGTTTCCAGAACAAGGTACTTTTATCTGTTGAGTAAAGATTAGGCCGGGGAGGCCGATGGTGCAGGTTTGGATCGAGTTACCACTACCACACAGCCCTGATTGATCCACATATTTCAGCGGATCGTTGATCACATAGGAGTATAGGTTCAGCGACTGCGGATTCGTGAGGCTTGCATATTCTTCGCCGGACGGGTCCGGGGACATCCAGCGTCCCAACAGGGGGCTATAGTAACGATACTTATAGCTGTACAGCCCGGTTTCGGTGTCGTACTGTTCTCCGCCTGTGAATGGAACTTCGTCCGTATCGGAGTGACGATTGATCATTTGCCCAAATGGCGTCATCTCGCTTTGCGCAAGGATTTCTCCCGAAGAAGACAACGCCATCCGCGTAATGCCAAGCGGGTCGGACACGTAGTAGGTGACACCCGATGCGCCGATCGCAGCCATGCGTTTTCCGTTGACGTACAGGTAATCAATCCAGTTTCCATCGGGCCTCAGTTCCGCCAGGAGCTGATTTCCTACCCAAATCGTCTCTGTAGTATTATTACCGACTTGCTTCTGAATCCGGTCTCCTTCCGCGGAATATAAATAGGTGACCGAGCCATCATCAACCTGGGTGATTCTTCCCTCTGCATCGTACCGATAGGTGTGTCTGCCGTCACTTGTCATGTCACCGGAGGCATCATATGTGATTGCAGCATCTCCCGTGATGCAGTTAGCGGCGTTGAATGTGCATGGAGAAGCGGTGTCAATACTCAAGTTGCCGAAAGCGTCATAACTGTAACTATGTTCCTCCGTGCCGTCGATGCGGCTGTATCCGGCGACTCTCTGTAGACCATCGAAACTATAGGAGAACCCGTTCTGCGGAGCTAATGTGTCGCTGATGCTGGAAATGCTTCCGTCGGAAGTATAGACATACTGCTTGCTGAGGATCGTCTTGCTTGACCCTTCAATTCGCAACAGTTCGAGCTCTCCTGAGTTATAAGTAAAGGTACCGGTCAGGTTATTTCCGAAATATCCATTCGATAAAGTTCCAGCCGCGTCATACTGCAGGCCCGACAGATAAACGGCGCCGTCCTGATCGTTTATGGAGCTAATATGGCCGCCCGAATCCGAGGTTTGACGTACGACACGGCCATCGGGATAGGTGATCGCAGTGAGATGGCCGGAAGCATCATAATCGAAAGACAGTACGTGTTCGGCAGTTATATTCTGGGTAACGCGAACCAGTTGTTTGCCATTATACTGGTAGGTACGTTCTCCAACATGGCCCGTGGCAGTCTGCAGATAGGACGAGATAAGATTCCCAGATGTACTATCGTATACATATACAGCAGAAGGATCTCCGTTGGAATATTGCTCGCCGATGAGGCGCCCGCTGTCATCCCATGTGTAAGCGGTAGTTATTCCGCGAGCATCTGTTCTGGAAGCGACGAGGGCGTTATTGTAGGTATAGGCGATGGTCCCAGTTTCCGGATGTGATGCTGACAGGAGGCGATTTTGCGGGTCATACATAAACTCACGCAGCCGGGGAGTATCGCCATCGAGGCCGTGCTGTATCATCTGAGTCAGCTTGCCGGTGTTGCTCCACACATAGTCTGTTTCAATCTTTGGCTCGCCGTTTGGGTCGGCCTCAAGCACCGCAATTAATTGGTGTTGCGCATTGTAGCGGAGAACTTGTGTCCGGCTTCCGTGACGTCCTTCGCGTATATGCCCACTTGATATACCGCTCGCCCAGGAAGAGTGGCGACTGGAGTTGCCACCTAGAGACGGCGTAGATATTTGTGGCACCGGCATAAATATCTGTGGCGCCACCTGGCTCTGAGCAAATGAACAGAACAAAAAGGCCGTAGTCGCAGCCGTCAACATCAAAAGCATCCATCGAATGGTCGAGAAAAGGCGGTTCGGCTTCATTGTTTTCTCCATTTCATTGCTCCCTTCGTTGGCCCGCACTCAACAGCGGCTCTAAGTTGTGACAGGACGACGGAAACATTACCTGATGACCTCGGTCATTACAAAGATCGGCAACACTCGAAATCGGCCCTCCTCCGCAGGGGAGCTATTGGCAGGTGCAGGGATCGTAGCCGGGGCAGGAGGAGTCTGCACATGTTCCCACGCATGTGCAAATTTCGTAGCCGGCGCACGAGGGGGCGTCGCAGCTGCTGGTGCACGTGCCGCCGCAAGCATCGGAGCTATAGCCCTCACACGACGGGTCGTCGCAGGGGTCGCTGCAACCGCATGCATTGCCCATGCACACCAGGCCTCCTGGACAATCGTCATTTGTGGTGCAGGTTCCATTGCAGTTGGTTCCGCAGGCATCACAACTGTAGCCCGCACACGACGGGTCGTCACATGGGGTGCTGCAGCCGCAACTTCCTCCCATGCACACCAGGCCTCCTGGACAATTGTTCTCTGTCGTGCAGGTTCCACCGCAGTTAGTCCCGCAGTCATTACAGCTATAGCCCGGACACGTCGGATCGTCGCAGACATCGCTGCAGCCGCATTGGCCGTTGAGGCACACAAGTCCGCCTAAACAATCATCGTCTGAACTGCAAGAGCCGCCGTATGAGCTTCCGTCGCAATAGCCGTCCGGGTCGCAGGAGTTCGAGCAGCAATTTGTGGGCCCACAACAGGGGCTGTCAACCGGTTCACACTGCGTGCCAGCCCCATTGCCGCATTGGCCGCCGCTGCACACAAGTCCACTTGAGCAATCACCGTCTGATTGGCATTGGCTGCCGTATGAGCTTTGGTCGCACCAGCCGTCCGGGTCGCAGGAGTTCGTGCAACAATCTGAGTTCAAATAACAGTTGCTGCCAGCCGAAGCACACTGCGCGACAGCGCGCCCCGCAGCACTGAGAAGCAGCAGCGCAATCAAAAAGGCACCGGCCGCGCGAGGAAGAGCAACAATTGAATGACTTCGAAGAAGCGGCATTTTCCGTACCTCCGCTACATGTTATAGGCCGCAAAGCAAAGAGATGTAAGGGCGGGAGTCAGCGGTCAAAGAAGGAATTGGGCGCACCGTTTGATTTTGAGCAGTACGGTGCGCTGTGGCGGTCGGCACAATCGGTGGGACAAGCAGTGGCCCAGGGGCCGTCGATGCGTTTAGGCAAACGACCGGGTTAAGAACAGAGCAAAGCGGAGCCAGCCCAGGTTTCTTCATCTTCTCTCACCAGCCGTTCGGTGTCGCCTGGGATTTCGCTGCCGACCAATTCATCGACCCTGTCTTATCTCCGTAAACAACATTGGCGCCGTCTGAGCCAAGAACCCTGAATCCCTGCATGTGAGTTGGGGTAGTTGACGTGTCTTGTGAGATGCGCGACCATCTGGCGAGACCTCCCGAGCGGGAAAAACTCAGCGTAAACGGGCCCAGGGACTGAGAATGCTGGGGGGCCGAGTTCTTTATGCTTGCATAAATGTGTCCGTCAGACGACAGAGTAAATCCCGTAATTTTCTCTTGCGTACCGTAATCGAACGCTGCGCCTTGCGAGATAAGACCTTTGGCGGCAGTATAGCGATAGAATGTTCGATTTAAGCCGTTATACAAGACGGTGTTCGATCCCGAGGATCTCAAGAATATCTGGCTGGATAGATCCCCTGGGGCCGCATAGCTCCATAAAGCATTATTTTGGCGGACTGTCGTAGCTGGCGCACCCTGGGAATCATACGCGGCCAATGTTCCATGACCAGAGCTGTCGTAGCTTACGGTCACGGACGCTACGTTAGGTTCCCAGCGAGAAAGAAAATGTTCGATGAGGGTGCCGGCAGCGCTGTAGTGACGCAGAACGTCATAGTTATTCCATCTCGTCACCGTTATGCCCCCGCTTTTAGTGAGCGTATTATGTTCCGCGCCTACGGCCCATATCGAGCCATCGTCCGCCAGGGCGATTTGCGATGCACGGTAGCGCCCAGTATCGAAGTATTTCGGATTCTGTCCGTTGAGATCCGAGGTTGCGATGAAGAGAGAAATGCTGCCGTCTGTTTTGACCACTGCGCCGGCAAATGCCAACTGCCCGCTCGCGCCAACATCCACGGAAGTGAGAAGCAGCTTGGCTGCCCCCTCCGGCCATATCGTCACCTCGTCTCCGGCCTGCCCGGAGGAATTCCAAAGAAAGATATTCGATTCGCCGGCAGAGGTGATCTGATGCTTGAATTGAATAAAATAGCCGTGACTGAAAACAGGGGCTGTGGCCCCCGCGGGCTTTGTTCCCGTGTAAGAAATGGTCTTGTACGGTGGCGACAATGTGGCCACGCTGCCCGCGGCATCTGGCGCGGGCTGCTGCGCGGTCAGGCCGATGCTGGCGGCGACGAATACTACACTCAAAATTCCGACGCATTTTACAGGCATCCGCATCTCAAACACTTCCTTTCCTGGCAGGCATAAACATTTGCACGGAGCCCATGTTTATGCGCCACCCATCATCTACGATGCGCTAAAGTTTGAGTCCACGACTCTTATTCAAAACCGCCAAAGCAGCCATCGCAGCCGCCGCCGCAATCGCAGTCGCAGTCGCAGTCGCCGCCACCGCAGCTTTGCCCAAGCGCGGGATGCGCCCCTCCGCGCGTCATGATCGCCTTCAAATTTGCCTGGGGGCCGCGGCTTTCAACCATGACAAAAGGGAAAAAGTTGGCGATTCGAAGCAGATAGGCATTGGTCCCTTTGGGCGCATGAAACATCAGCGCAGCCTGCTTGAAAGGTCCCTTGTCGGACAGAAACAAGCTATTGCGTCCCTCTCGTTGGCTATGACCGGCCGAAAGCGAAATAAGGCGAATTAGGAATGTGACAATGACCGTGGCAAAGACGAGCACGACACGACGCTGGGCATTGATAAACCTAGCCATAGTCGAATCCTTTCGTGCAACAACCCGGGTACCTTGAATGCTTACTGAAAACCTGCAGGAGCAGAATGGAGGGAGGTTTGCAGGTCTGGGCAACCATTTAGGCACAGCTGCGATATCACATTATGTGATGGTGGATACATCTGAGTGTGACAACATTGCGCGTGCCGACCTACACCACATGTTGAACATTTAGCACGCTCAAGACCATGCCGCGCAATGATGAGCGTAATCCTCCAACCGAGCGGCGAAATAGAGCCTTGATCCTTGAATCTGGCTATATTCGTCACTGAGTCCCCATTTGCGAATCACAATGTTCGCCACCCCGTCTCTACATGATCGGTTTGAACCCCTAATCTCCTTTTATGTTTTCGAGACATCTCTGGCCACTTCCCTTTCGCGTCAGGGAATGATAGATTCCTTGCAAATATCTCGTCGAATTCGAAGGGCATAGCTGGATTAAGAGGTTAAGCATACAGATTCAGGGAGGGGCAGGATGATTAGTACTCTTGTGGATGATCTTGTTGTCGGGGTGAATGACGGACTTATACAAGGAGATGTTGACGGTCATCGATATGTTTTCAACCCGCGGGGCTACCATGGCGTGATGCTTCTGCCAAAGGAAGCCTATCAAGTTCTTGTTTGCTGCCTGAAGGCTTTCAGTATTTCCGATATAAAGACGGCTTTGCCATGGGCACGAACACACCCGTGGAAGCTAATAGACTTACTAAATTTGCTCGGGGGACGAGGTATTCTAAACCTTGGTAGAGAGTTTTCTGAGCATTGTGAGGCCCAACAAAGGCAATTGAGGAAGCAAGGAATGACCGTCTGGCTTCAGATGACGGATGCCTGCAACCTCCGATGCAGCTATTGCTATATCTCGAAAAAGCCTACGCATATGAATCCAGAAACCGCGCAAGCGCTTATGTTGAAGATAGCAAAAGAATGTCGTCAGGCAGGATATGATTCGCTTCTGTTCAAGTTTGCAGGTGGCGAACCGACGACTAGGTGGAGGACAGTTAAGGAGCTTGTAGATTGGGCGGATGCTGGTCTCAAAAACATGCCATTTAAGACCACTTTCCTGATTGTTACGAATGGAACATCTTTCCCTCTGGACCTTATCGATTACGCTGCCAGCGGAAAACTAAAGCTATCGATATCTCTCGATGGAACTCGACAATGGCACGATAAGCACCGCGTCTACCAGGATGGCCAGGGTTCTTTTTGCGACGTGGATAGAAACATCGAGTTGCTGCTCAGACGCGGCATTAGAGCAGCTGTTTCCTGCACTATTACGAAAGATAATGTCAATGGCCTTACGGAGTTCGCACAATACTGCGTCGAGCGAGACCTGACGTTTCGCTTTAGCCCCTATCGTCAACCTTTTGCCTCAAGGGAATCTCTCAAGAGCGAAAACAAAACACTAATCGAAGAACTAGGGCGTTGTTACGGATGGCTCGAAAATCATCTCCCAGCTCGGAGCTTATACGAGGTTCACCGATTTGCCGATGTAGACCTACGAAGACCGAGAATGCAGCTCTGCGGAATCGGCAGCAATGCGATTGCAATTACGTCGGATGGCCAGGTTTGCCTTTGTCCATTCGATTTAGATAATCCAATTGGGAATGGTCTAAAGAGCAATATTGTGCAGATTCTGAAAAGTCAAGACCGCTACTTACCTAAGGAGAACCGCGTAGATTTGATTCCTGTTTGTCAGGATTGCAAATGGCGGTTCACCTGTGCTGCGGGTTGTCCACAGTATCGAAAAGAACAGTACGGCACCTTTCGCCACGCATCTCCCTATTGCGAGGTTTACCGGGCTATTCTTCCGATATTGGTGCGGTTGCACGCCGTTCAACTCTTGCGACCCGGGAGCGCTACGATACCTATTTATCCTTCAATGAAAGAAGGCGTTCAGAGTATCGACGCAGGGGCCGGAATGGGGAGCGAATAGCCGCAACTACTTGTGGCAGAGGCGCGACTGTTGTTGACGGCTTACGCATCCCAACATGTTGTCGTCCGTGTTGGCAACGGCGTCAGCCCCCCGGACTCTATTCTTACGCGGCTCAATCGCTGGCCTGTGGACTCCCTTGCCCTTCGTGTGCGTTGTTCGGCTGACCTTGGCGAACGTTGGGCGTCGTACACCTGGTGCGGGTATCCACGCTGGGATTGCTGCTCTGATGCGCTGCGGAGTCCCAGACAAGTTTTCTTTTCTTCCCCCACGGTTCGCTTTATTGTGATGGCTTCGGTTTGGACGCTAAGTTGATGTGGGGTTGTCGACAGCGGTGCGAACGTACAACGGGGAAGCAACTCCATGTTTAATCAACGACAGGCTTTCCCACCTGTCATTGAGCTATCTGCCACCACGTTCGTTGCTGGGCATTCTGGAGTTGTTGCGCGATGCTTGATATGCAGTCTGGCGGAGTTGAAAAACTCGCTCGATGATCTCTTGCCGCTTCCCCTCCTGAATCGATACTCTGAAAGCCTGTTGGCCCGTGGCGGACCTGACGAGAGTAATTGTCAGGTCGCCTCCTACATTCGCCTTCTGCTCTGGTTGTTGCGATGCTTTCAGGATTTCGAGAAGTTGTCGGGACTGGGCGGCAGGCTGGAGACTTGAAAGAAGCAGGCGCGCATCTACTTCGTCGGAGAAGATTAAATCCTCGGTTTCCTCAGATCTGAGCCTGATTTCGATGGAGTGCAGTCGCGCAGCCCGGAGTTGGAGAGGATTCGCCAGGAGTTGTTCCTGGTGGAGGGCGCCTTGCATCTCCGGATCCGTGAATTGGGCATAGATGCCGTGCTTGACCGCACACATAGTTACCATCCGTTTCCACTCGTCGCTTCCAGTACAGGCGATGCGCGATCCGTATTTCTGGACGGCCATCTCTAATCCAAAGACGATTGCCGCCTCGTCCTGATTGAGTACGGTGACTATGCGCCCGCGGTCGATGACGGAGACCCTGCCGTTCAGCATGTACGACACGTCGCCCGTCTTGCGGTTGATCGTCCAAATGCGCGTCGTGGCGATCTGGTCGGCGAGAGTTTGGCCCTTCGGTTGAGCCGAAAGCCTCTGCTGCACGACGTCCGCCCAATCGGATTGTTGACTGCCCTCCGACGGTGGCACGATATGGAGCGCGCCTGATTCCAGCCTTGCGTTGAGCCGGCGTTGATTTCGCTGGTCGGCATAACGCCATCCACGAAGTTCTGCGGCCGCTCGCGCATCTCCTTCGTCGGCTCTGTCCGCGACCCATGAGCGGAGATCCTTCGGAAATGCTCCCTTCCGCCTCTGTTGAATAGACAGCTTCAGCGATCGAACTTCGAGGACGGACTGAGCTGCCGTCTGGGAGAGCAGGATCTTCTTGTCCCGCCACGGCAGAGCGGATGCGCGAATCTCCCGCTTTTGTTCGCGCAAGACGTCAAGAATATAACGTCGGCCTTCTCTGCCATCTATGGTGAGGGTTTTGCACACTTCGCGTCGCCGATTGCGATACCGGTTATATTCATCCATCAGAGCGGATCGGTCAGCCTGTCGCTGCGACTTGCGTTCCTTTCCCTGTGTGGCATTACGGCCGCTATGTTGTGCCGCATGTTGTGCGCCACGATGATCAGCCTCATAACCGGATGTTGAGGCGGGTGCCCAGGCCCCAAGAGCAGTCTCTGTGGCTTGGCGGTTGATCTTTCCAGCGAAATTGTTGCGGAATACGTCGGACGCCTTTACCCGGATGTTGTGGTCGATAGCAAGGACCGTATATCCACCCGATTCTCCTCTCTCAAGTTTGAGATGAGCCTTGGAAAGGAGGCGGTGTAGGTGATCCCACTTGACATTCTGTCGCATCAGAAGTTTCCGGACACTTGGGGCCAGTTCC
>Ga0224558_1002878_pt1 | contig 15141 bp, 6 predicted proteins | sample 714S32024metaG_FD_180682 | JGI IMG/M metagenome (GOLD analysis project Ga0224558, IMG submission 180682) | Peat soil microbial communities from Stordalen Mire, Sweden - 717 S3 20-24 | ecosystem: Environmental > Terrestrial > Soil > Wetlands > Peat | place: Sweden: Norrbotten County, Stordalen... | reverse complement strand
ATGTTCGGAAGAGGTCACAGCTGCGTGGGTGACGGCTCGCCCCATGACCGACGGCCTCCAGAGCTTCGAGGATTGCCTGAGCCAGTCGCTGCGGAACGCTGGCCTGGTGACCGACCGCGCGCCCAGACAATTAGCACTAACTGGATTGGATGAGCTGAGCGCAGCGCTGCTCATGGAGTCTCCCGATCGGAAGTTCGTCCTAGTAGTCGACAATTTTCACCACGTCCGCGACGAGCGAGTCCTGGCGGAGCTGATAGGTCTGGTCGAACGCAACCGCCACTTTCATCTTTACGTGTGCTGTCGAGGTCACCATCCCATTGAATCGTTGGCCGCCGGAATGATGCAGGTCAACGTCATCGAGGCCAAGGAGCTGCTCCTCGGGGTCGATGAGATCGTCGAGCTTGCCCAGGCCATGGGCACGCCACTCGACCGGCCCGGGGCCGAGCGCCTGCACGAGGCGGTCGGGGGCTGGATCTCGTTGATCAGGATGGCATTGACCGGCGCCGAAGATGTCGGGGTAGGACCTGTCGGCATCGAGGAGTACCTGCGAACCAAAGTCCTGTCCGATATCGGCGACGAGGCCCTGATGGCGCAGCTGATGCGCTTCTCGCTTGCCGAACCGGTGAGCTGGCAGCTCTTTCGCGACCTGTGTGACGACTCCGGACCGAGCCGGCTCCTCGACGCTATGGAGGCGACGGGGCTCATGGAGCGTGTAAACGGGGCGGAAGAAGTGCTGTTCACGATCCCTGCCTCCGTTCGCGCCGTACTTCGTGATCAGTACGCTTCGAGCGCGCCGGGAGGGGCGCAAGAGTTTCACCGTCGTCTCGGCGAATGGTTCACCGTCCACAGCGACGGGGAACACATCCCCTTCGCGTTCCATCACGCCGCCATGGGCAGGGACTGGGAGCTGATGGACCGGCTGTGGTCCGAGAACATCCCGACGATGATCATGAAGAATGCCGGCCTCTTGCGCGAGACGCTCGACGCCCTGCCCGCCGCCGTGCTCGCAACTCGTCCCTCCATGCAGGTCTTCCGCGACATCCTGCAGATCGCAGCCGTCGATACCGACGCAGACGGTCGTAGGGCGACTTCACGTGCGTTCGCCGATACGTGCGCGCGGTTGGTGCGAGTGCACTGGGACGCGATGTCTTTGGGTGAACTTCTTATTGTCGCTACCGGCTATCTGATCCAGCTCCGCCTGCTCGGCCGGTTTCAGGACTCGGCTGCGTTCGGGGATCGCGTGAACGCCCGGGCCGGCGCGCTCGCAGTGACGCAAGAAGCGTCCAAGAGCAGGTTCGCGTGGTTCCATTTGCAAAGAGGACTCAGTTTTTCCCTGCTTCACGACGATGCCAGTGCCATTCGCTCATACAGGCGGGCGTGGGATTACGGCACGGGCTCCGGGGTCGATTTCGTCCAGTCCCAGGCGGCGGCGAACCTAGCCCTCACTTATGTCATCCGAGGCGATACCGCGGGGGCACAGAAGTGGGTGAGTCGTCACCGCGACTTCGATACCCGTGACTGGCCGGGCGACTATGTGATCGGTATCGGCGCCCATGTGGCGGCGGGATTCCTGGCTCTTGACCGACTCGACGATGTCGGGGTCCGGTCAGAGCTGGACTACCTGGGTGACGGCTCGGCACCTCTCGAGCTTTGGCCGTTCATCGCCTACCTTTACGCGCAGCACGCTCTGCACTCCGGTAACGCCCGCGAGGCATTGGTTCGCCTCGCTCAGGTGCAAGCGGCGTACGACGACGACCACTTCACCAAAGGGGCTGTCGCGGCGCTCATGGCGCGCGCCAAGGCGGATCTGCTCATTGCTTGTGGACGGGGGGAAAGGGCAAAGCAGCTCATTGGTTCCCAGGGCGACAGCATGCCCCTAAACCGCGTGCCAGCCGCCAGGATCCGTCTTTTGAGTGGCCATTACGCAGCTTCGGTGGAAATCGACCCATTGACGTGGGACCCGGCGACGTCGACTCGAGATCGTCTCGAGATGCTGCTGCTCGGGGCGGTCGCAGCCTTGAGGGGAGAAGACTCGCGCAACGCCCAGCGCCTGGTGAACCAAGCACTCGATCTGTATGGGGAAACCGGTATCCTGCGCGCGTTCGCCACGATCCCGGCTACAGATCGCGCACAGCTCCTCACGCTCGGCGAGCGGGACATGGAACCGGATGACGCTGCGATCCTCGCCCGACAGGCCCCGGTCTACCCCGAGGAGCTCGTCTTTGTAGATCTGAGCGAGCACGAGCAGGCCGTGCTGGAGGCGCTGTCAGGAACCGGCTCACGGCAGTCGATCGCCGACTCGTTCTTCGTGTCGGTCAATACCGTGAAGACCCAACTCGCGAGCATCTATCAAAAGATCGGAAGCACAACTCGCGCAGAGACGCTCATCAAGGCTCGTGAGCATGAACTTCTGCCAGCAAGTGAATCTGATTGAGATAGCCGACGGGGACGGAACTCTCGTCCGCCCCCGTCGGATCTAGATGTGAAGAAGGACTAGCTCACGGCCTTCAAACAGTTGAAATCTTGGCCCTACTTCTTCGGCGCTGTGGTGGTCGTCGTCGACTTGGCAGCACTAGGCGGCTTGGACGCAACGGTCACTTTCCGACTGCAGGTCGTCCTCATCGCAAACCTGTACGTGCCCGACTTGGTAAACGGCCGCTGGCCGCCTCCGCCGAGCCCCGTCTGGTCGGTGACGGCGAGCAATGGCTGTCCTTTCTTGGTTGAAGTCAGTTTGAACGTCCCGCGCTTTGCTCCGCAGTTGAACGTCCAGAGCAGGTACCACTTCGATGGGAGAGCGACGGAGGAAAGGACCTTATTACCCGTTCCCGCCTTCTGCAGATAGTACTTAGGGGCGGAACGCGGGATCGCGCAGAGTAGCTCGCGCCGACCTGCTTGCCGTGCCTTCACCCACCGTGAGCTGCGGTGCCGCCGAGGCCCTGGTGAGGCTCCGTGCGCCACGACGGAGTAGTCCGCTACAGATAAGTAGCGGCCTATCAAGACCTTCGAGTCGTGCCCGGTCCGCCCGGCATCGGGCCGAGGGCCGGGCCCAACGTGGCGGCGTAGGGGGCGGGTGGTAGTCGTGTGCCCGTGTCGATGCCGTGCGCAGGCAGTCGACACGGTTCCTTGTGTCGCCCATCGACGAGAACCCGGCATAAAAGCCAACGGCTCGTCACTTGGCGATGGTGAGGGTCTCCTTGGCCGATATCGAGCCCTTGAAATTCCTGCTGCCGCTGTATGTGCCGACCAGGTGGTAGGCGCCCGGCTTGAGTTTCTTATCCGACATCGTCCACCATCCCCTACCAGAGGACAGCTTGATCACGCACAGCGTCGTTGCCGAGGTCTTGATCGTCACCGTCCCGCTCGGAGTCGTGCCTGAGTGCTGGGGCAAGACGGTGACCGAGAGGAGCTCGGTCTGCTCGTCGCCGTAAGTGACTTTCGTCGCAGAGAGCTTGAGGGTGATCTTGGTTGTTGCCATGCCGACAGTGATGGTCTTGTGGACCTGAGTAGCTGCGAGATAGTCCGCGTTGCCAGTCTGGTTCGCGTCGATGACGCAGCGTCCGGCGTGGAAGTAGCGCACAGTGTCACCGGAGATCGAGCAGGCGTCGTGCGTCCTCGTACCGTCGACCGACAGCGTCACCGTAAGGCCCGAGGACGCCGTCGCCGACAGCAAGGCAGAGCCGTTCACGGTCCCGCCGGACGGGGCGGTGAAGGTGATGGTCTGGGAAGCTTTGGCGACCGTGAGGTTGAAGGTCCATGTGCCGATGTCACCGCTGGTGTCTTTGTCGCCGCCGCCGACCTCGTAGGTACCCGGTGTGAGCGAGGCGACCGCGCTGATACCCCCAGAGCCGCTGACCACGATCTCGGTGGAATCCACCGAAGTGGCCTCGGTGTAACTGACTGTCCCGGTGGCGTTCGTCACAGTGAGACTCTGGCCGCTGTAGCCGGCACCGTAGGTGACGGTCGCCGAGGTCGGGCCGCCCTGCGTGAGGGTGACGGTGACCGGAGCTGGTGGGGGAGGCGGTGGTGGCAGCGGCGTCGAGGAGGTCGTGAAAATCAGATTGCCGCCGTCGGTCGTACCGTTGGCGTTCGTGGCGACGAGCCGGAAGTCATAGGTCGTGTTCGCGCTGAGCCCTGTGAGGCTCGCCGTCTCAGCCACCGTGCTCGTACCTGACCCGGCGCTTGTCGAGCTGGTGGTCAAGCCATAGGAAGTAGTCGTGCCGTACTCGAAGTAATACGTCGTGGCCGAGCCGTTCGGGTTCACCGACCCGTTGAGCGTGGCGCTGCTGGAGCCCACGGAGCTAGCTGCACCGGTCGTCGCGCTCGGCAACAGCGTCGAGGTGAAGGTGAACTGGTCGGCAATGCTGACGGCCGACGTGCCGCCCGAGGTCGTGACCGTGACGTCGACCGTACCGGCCGACTCCTCCGGGCTCATAGCTGTGATGGAAGTGGACGAGACGACGGCGAAGCTAGTGGCGCTCGTGGTCCCGAAGTCAACCGTGGTCGCCCCGGTAAAGCCGGTCCCGGTGATGGTCACGCTCGTTCCACCCGCAGTCGTGCCCGAAATAGGGCTGACATCCGTGACTGCGGGCGTGACAGGGGTCGGTGTGACAGGTGCGGTTGTGGCTGTGTACGCGGAAGTCCAGTTGCCAGCGCTGTAGGCGGCCACCGAGAACGAGTAGAAGTTGCCAGGCGTGAGTCCCGTGAGGGTTGTCGACGTGGTCGTCACGTAGATGGTCTGCTGGAGTGCTCCAGAGAGATACTCGTTTACGTAGTAACCGACGATCGAGGTTCCGCCGTCATAGGTCGGAGCCTGCCACGACAGGTAGACCGAGTTGACGCCTGCTGTTGCGACAAGGTCGGTTGGAGTGCCGGGGGCGGTGACGTAGGTGTCGGAGAAACTCTGTCCGGCAGACGAGGGAGCGGAAGGAGCGGACGGCATGGCCAGGGTCGTGGTGCCAGCTTCGTTCACCATTGCGATCTCGTTGTCGGCGTCCATGTCAGTGCTGTACCAGCCCGTACCACTACTGCCGAAGTCCCCATAGATCTCCGTCCCCGAGAAGTCGACAGTGCCGAAATCTGCCGGGGTCGACTGTTGCCCGCCCACGGTGGGGGCCTCCTCGATCCACTCCGCCGATTGGCCAGGTCCGTCATAGCTGAAGGTGTCGTCGAAGTACCAGTTCTGCGTGCTGTCCTCTATGTAGATCGTCCACACATCGGAAGTGGCCGTCTCGACGACATGCGCGTCTATCTGGTCGCCCGGCTCAACTGGAGCAGGAGTGCCGCCGGAGCTGAAGATTTCCTCCTCATCTGCGGGAAGGATTTCGATCCAGGCGTAGTAGCCGTCGATTGTGTCCTGTCCAGTGCCAGTCTGGATCAGGTCGGTGTTGTTCATGCCGTCGACGCCAACCCACGATGCGGAGTACAGCGCAGACGTCGAGGGCTCAATGGCTGGCACGGTCCACTCGCCCGCAGCGCCTTGGATGCCGCTGCCCTCCCCGCCCAGACCCGACCAGTTGGTGGAGTCGGTGCTCTCTGTGACGCGGCCCAACCGCATCCGGCGCCCTCCTGGACGGGGCAACTCGGAAGCCATGCTTATGCTCGCTCCCGCCCGCAGGGGGGCGAGATGGCCCATGAGCCCTGCGATTCTGCCCGTAGGCACAGGTGACGTCGCTGCTGAGGCGCCGGCTTCCGCGATGCCAGTGGAAAGCAGCACGGTGACGACAACGAGGAGGACAGCTACTCGCACCCGCGAGTGGCTTCCAGCTCCCATGGCCCCATCGCTAGCTCGTTCAGCCAAGCTCATGGCCTGTTCCTTTCAGGTCAATGCGGGGTCCGTCTCATTTCCCCGGCTGGACACGAGCGGTACCGTGCCGGCTCGGTCCAGCGTCTGCCACGGTCGAGTCCTGTGCCTGTGTCGACCTGCACGCCGCCTCCTTACACGGAGCGTCGGCGACCCACGGCTCCTGCGTGACTGACGATACCGCCTCTGCGAGAGCCGCACTAGAGGCGAATATCCGGTACGACTCCTCGCCTTTTTCGTCAATGCGCTTGACTTCATGACACTCGAGAAACGCTTGCATGGTTCTGTGCGACCGCATCAGGTGCCGACTGAAAGCGGTGTCGGGAGAGGCGGGAGGGAACAAACGCGATCCGGCTGGCCGAGATACTCGTCGAGTTGCTGAGACGTCAATGGACGCGCGATCCAATAACCCTGCCCGATGTCCGCACCCATGCTCTCGAGCAACCGGAAGACCTCCTCGGTCTCGATGCCCTCAGCCACCGTGGTGATCTCGAGGGCACGGGCTACTTCGATCACCGCGGCCACCACTGCCTGAGCACGCGGGTCCGACGTGAGTCGAAAGACGAAGGACTGGTCGATCTTCAACTCGTCGGCCGCCAGCCCGAGCAGCTGGGAAATGGACGAGTACCCGACTCCAAAGTCGTCGACCGACATGCGCAGTCCAGCAGCACGCAGCTTGCGCACGGATGCTTCGACCCGGCCAGGGTCACCACCGAGAGCGGACTCGGTGATCTCGAGTGTTAGACGATCGTGGGGGAACCCATATAGCCCTAAGACGCTGTCGGCGTATTCAGGCAAGCTCTCGTCGACCAGGTCGCACCGCGAGATGTTCACACTCATATTGAGCCGATGGCCGGCCCGGCCAAGGCGAGCCGCTTCGGCCACAGCCAGATCGAGAACGGCGCGGGTCAGCTGTGGCATCAGCCCGTTGCGCTCGGCTAGAGGAATGAAGGAGTCAGGGTAGAGCAGGCCACGGGTGGGGTGCAGCCAGCGGACGAGTGCTTCGACGCCGTAAATGGCGCCTGTGCGCATGGTGATGGTGGGTTGGTAGTGCAGCACAAGTGTCCGAGAGTCGATGGCGTCTCGCAAAGCGTCGAGGAGCACCAGGCTGTCGCGGCTGGTGGGGTCGATCTCGGCTCGGTAGACCGATACGACGGACTGGGTGTGCTTGGCTTGGTACCTGGCGACATCGGCGCGTCGCAGGAGCTCATCTGGAGTCGAGCCTTCGGGGCCAGAGACCGCTACGCCGATGCTGGTGCTCATGCGAACGCTCGTGCCGTCCACCATGCACGGGTCGCCGAGCACATCGGAAATCTCGTGGCCGATGGCCACGAGGTCCTCTTCGCAGTGTCCCGGACAGGCGAAGGCGTATTCGTCGCCTCCTACGCGAGCAACGATTCCGCGCTCGTACAGTCGGTGCTCGAAACGCCTGGCCACCACGCAGAGAAGGTCGTCGCCCGCCGTCGGCCCGAGGGCGTCGTTGATTGCTTTGAAGTCCTTGAGATCAGCCAACAACACTCCGGCGTCGACGGAGTTGGCTTGCCCGGACGGGAATGCCGCCCCCAGGTGCTCGAGAAAGGCCCGCCGGTTCGGAAGGCCGGTCAGATAGTCGGTACGAGCATCCTGGTAGTTGGTCACCGAGTGGCGTACCTCGCCGAGCGTCATCCACATGCGACAGATCACGAGGGCGAGGGCGGCGATGGCCATCGACGCCACCACCGGCGAGTCGTGTCGCGAAAGGGAGGCGACGAGCACGGCGAGCGACACGAGTGCGAACAGCATCGGCACGACGCTTACGCCCGCCGGCGAACTGGCGGGTACACGTGGACCGGCCGAGCGGCGGCGGTCGCGCATCGAGGCCGCCAGCCCGACGAAGAAAAGGCCTATGGGCCATGTCGCGTCGAGGGGCGTCCCGGACGCGTAGGTGTTGTCGGCCACGCGGTTCAAGGTGATCACGTCGCCGACCACGAACCACGCGACACCGGACATCAAAAGGACGGTGGACCAGTTGGGCCTGTAGCGATGCGGCGCGAGCCCTGCCGCCAACAACACGATGAGCGCGAGATCGCACGAGGGATAGGCGAGGTATACCGCCATCTCTAAAGGACGGCCGCTCGCATGCAAAAGGGGTCCGAACCAGATCATCCCGACAACGGCGCCAATAGCCAGTCCTGAGATGGCGCCGTCGAGGCGAACACTTACATGCACGCGTCCGAACGACGACTGGGTCAAAAGGGCCACGCCCACGATCAAAGTGGCGTATGCCAACAGATAGACGGCGTCGCACGGTGCGGGCTCGGGGATCGGCTTTAGGTTCTGGTCGTGGTAGGTGTAGACGAGGTCTCCGACCACGATCAGGGTGATCCCGATCGCCATCGCCAACCAGGCCGAGCGCAGCTCGGGCGAACGCCGCACGCGCATGAGCACAGGTATGACAGGCAGCATTTGGGCGATGTTGTAAACCCATCCGTCCCAGGTCGTGTCGTAGCCACTTGGGCCACGATGGACGACAAAGGTTGAGATGGCATACGCGATCACCGCCGCAGCGATCACCCCCTGCAACCACCACTCCCGCGGAGCGGGGCCGAGTGCTGGTTGCTGTCCAGTGCCGCTCTCAGGCGCCGTGGCGGACGCGACGTTGCGTTCGGTGCCGGCAACACCTTCAACCGCAGGTCGTCTCATCGATGACTAGCCGAGGGTCACTGCCACTGTCACGCGTCGACTGAGCGCCTGGCTGGTTGCTCTTCCGACCCGGATGACCATTCGAGGGGCTCCCTTGTAGCCCAGGTGCTTCAGGCCAGCCAGGAGGTAGTTGGCAGCCGCGGCCGCCTGGGTGTGGCTGAGTGTCTTGGCGCATCCACCGGTGCTGTAGGTGTAACCGGTGATGACCACCGAGGATGCTCTCTGAGCCTTGATCGTGGCCGAGAGGTTGCTCAGTTGGGTCTTCATCGAGGCGGTGAGGCTCGGAGAGCAAACTCCGAAGTTGCCGATCACGATGGACTGGGTCACCTGCTTACGTACAGCGACTCCTATCGCAACGGCCAGCCTCTTGTCGGAGGTCGCAAAGCCCTGCAGCTGAATCGTGTGGGATCCGATCGCCAAGCCTGCGGGTAGCCGTAACGTGGCCGAGAATTTGCCGTTTGACTTGACGACGCCAGTCCCGAGCAGGGTAGCCCGGGAGAAGGCATAGACGGCAACGACAGAGCCACGAAGGAAGCCGGATCCTGAGAACCACGCCGTGCCTCCGGTTATCAGCACCACTGTGGCTTTGGTCCCCTTGCCCGTGGTGGCACTGGCGGCGATTACCACCTGGAGACCCTGTCCGGTGGCGATCACCGAGTCGCCCCTCATTGTGACCCCGACCTTGGTCGTTGAACTGCCGGACTGGATGACATCGGCGCTGCCGGGGCTCAGCTCCAAAGTGGTCGTGCCATTTTGGAACGGGGCATCGGTTGGCGTTACGGGCGACGAGGCGGACGAGGTTATCGAGGAGGACGTCGGATCGTTCGAACTGGCGGTCACCATGAAGGTGTAACTCACCGAGTCAGAGATGCCTGTGACGAGGCAGCTCAATGTTCCGGTGCTATCACAGCTCGCCCCGCCCGGTGATGCCGTCACCGCGTAGGAGACGTTCTTGAACTTGGAGACATTCGACGGTGCGGACCACGACACGAGAACCTGGCCGTCTCCGGCTGTGGCCGTCACACTTGCTATCGAACCGAGTCCCGCTCCGCCCGAGAGCTGGCTGATGACGATGCTCTGACTGGCCGTGGCGGCGAGGTAGTCGGTGTTGGCCGGGGTGCTGGCGTCGATTGTGCAGGTACCGAAACCGGTGAACGTCACGACCGCCCCACCGAGCGAACAACCCGAGGAGGAGGCGTCGAGACTGAAGCTCACCGGCCCGCCCGGTGCAGTGGCGCTGATCGTGTAGGTGCCGCCCACTGTGGGCGCCGCAGGAGGCTGCGAGGTGAACGTGACCGTCTGAGCGGTGGGCGGAGTGGGCCCACCGCCACCACCATCGTAGGTGTAGTTGGCCGCGGAGGCAGACTCGCCCTCGGTGGTCACGTAGACCCCGTCGGTGCCGGCCGGCTCTGCGGGCATCGAAGAGATCGAGACCTGACTGCCCGATTCGGTGAAGCATCCCGCCGCCGCGCCGCTCGCGCAGAGGGGCAACGCGGTGCCAACTCCCGCTGCGATCTGGGCGGCCGTGCCGATCTCGACCTGCGTCGCCAGGCTCAGGTTGGTCCCCGTCACCGTCACCGAGCCCCCGCCAGCGATCGGCCCACTGGTGGGCGAGACCGAGGTGACCGTAGGAGCAGAAGGCTCGGTCTGTTGAGTGGAGCTGTACGTGGTGACCGGGTTGGCGTCCGACGACGACATCAGGACGTAGTTGCCGCTGGTGGTGCCGCTCAGTTCACCTTGAGTCTCGCTAGCACTGATTACGACGCCGTTGATGTACACCGACGGGAGCGTCGTGCCGGCCGTCCAAGGCCCGGAGGTGGAGGTAGTGCAGCTGATCGTCTGGCCCGATGGTGCCGAGCAGCTCCAGCCGGATCCTCCGCCACTGGTCGGAGTCACGCCGGTCGGGAGGGTGTCGGTCACCGTCACGGCCTGGCTTTCCGTCGAACCGGACGAGTCGACGGTCGGAGCGTCGACGTAAGTGACGGGATTTCCCTGCGGGGGGGTGCCGTACTCGTTCGAAGCGGCGTCGAGGACCGGTATCGCGGTGAACGTTTGCACCTCCACATTCGAGACGGCGTGGTAGTCCTCGGAGCCGCCGGTCGATGCGACCCAACCGAACGCGATGTCCTTGGGGATCCCACCGGCGCCGAGCCAAGAGGCCGGGTCGTAGGCCGATGCCGAGGGGAGTGTCCCAGAGAGCGTCTTTTGAGAACCTCCGATAGGGGTGAATGCGATCTCCCAGTCGCCGGCACCAACCGAGAGGCCGGAGTTCGTGGTGATCGAGCTCGCGGTCGGGTTCACGGCCACCTCGACGGGGATCAGCGACCCGGCGCGCGTGGTCGAGGTGAGAGCCAACGCGGCCGAGCCGGTCGAAGTGGCGGTACTGGCCAAAGCGCAGTAACCGGCAAGAAGGTTGCCGGGGCCACGCACCAGTACCTGCCCCGGAACATTCGCCCCACCGGTAGCGATGTAGGCCGGGTCGGTGCATCCGGTCCCGTCGACTCCCGCGGTCGAGTAGTTGCCGTATACGTCCATGCCCATGCCGAGGTAGCCGTAGGAGAGCCCATCGCTAGTGCCCGCGACGGGGGCGTAGCCGAGAGAGCCTCCCGGATTCCCAGCCGCTGAGGGGTCGGCCAGGGTGGAAGGATTGACGCCGGCGACAACAAAGGCAACGCCGTCGGCGCCCGTGCCCGACGGCTGGTACTGGTAGGAGTCGAAGGTCACGTCGAGACCGTTAGAGGTCGGGAGCCCCAAGGTCGAGAACAGGGCACCTTCTTGGCCGCCTGAGTCTGCGGTAAGTTGCAGCACCCCCGATCCAGCTGCATCGCTTGCGCCCGAACAACTTGCAGGAGTTCCGCTTCCGCCGGCGACAGTCAGGCAAGTGACGTTGGTACCTGACGGCACCGTGGGAAGTTCTACGGCGCCGCGTGCGGTCGTCGCGCCGACGCTGTCAGCCGAGAGCGAGTTCTGAGTGAAGGAATGGACGAAAAGGATCGCGCCGTTCGTGCTCGCACTTGCCGGCCCGAGGGCCAGCGCGTTCAGTACGGCGAAGCTCAAGGCGGTGGCGAGAAGAACGGTGAACAGTTGCCTGGTCGTGACCGTGACCTTCGCTAGCAGGTTCCGCGCGAGGTCCCAGCTCCGAACCCGAATCGACCCACGTTCCTGAGAGTCGGTCATCTTGGAGCCCAGAACCGTGATGTCGCCATGAGCCTCGGCGGAGGGCACTTGACTCGATGACCAACGAGGGTGTTCCCGGCGTGCAGGCCTGCTGCCAGGCGGGGGACCGAGACGATAGGTGGCTCATAGGTGCTCGAGCAGGCTTGACCGCGGAAGACGAGCACCTGGTCGATGCACGGGTCGTAGGCGGCGGCGCCGCCGGAGCGTTCCGGTGGGCTGGTCGCCGGGCTCAGCTGGGCCCATAGGACTCGTGTCGTCGCTGTGGCGGACTCGGCTGTCGGCGATGGTCCGTTTCCAAAGATTCCTGTCACTGTCCGCTCCTTACGCCCTGGACATGAGACTCCGCGTTCCGTGGGTTCCCGCTCGTGTGTCGCGGTTATCACGATCTGACTTGCCCATTTAGCATCGATATCCGCCGTTTGAAATGAAGCGAAATGCGTGAAAATCACCCTCCGGTCACCCCCGGAAAAGTCAGGTCACCCTCACTTTCACCCTGAATCACCCTCGCTTTCACCCTCTCTTTCACCCTCAGCTGTCACCCGTAAGCGAGAACCAGCTCGGCTGAGGTGGCTCGATGTAGATCCAGGGCCACAACCACGACTCCTAGCGATGTTGCTGCTACAGGTGAGCTGTAGCGCTCAAACGAAGTCCTAGTCGCGAGTCTGTCGGAAGGACGCCAAATCTCTTCTGCTTGGGATCGTGCTCGCCGACGACGCAAGCACTCGTCAGCGGGTGCTGCACTCGGCTCCCGTTCGCAATTACGAGTGGGTACTGGAGCTCTTGTTCGGAGGGATCCGGAATGGACAAGCGTCGCCGGCACGGCCCAGTCGGCACAGCCCGGCCCGGACGCGACTAAAGGCCAGCTGAAGCCGCTTGGCTCAACTAGGGCTCGGCGTCGGGCTGGCGCCGCCACCCCAGCGGTCGTTTCCTACTTGGCAGCACCAGGTGGGCTCGCCGAGGTGCTAACCGTCCAGCTCCAGGTGGACCTGGCCGCGAACTTGTAGGTGCCGGCCTTCTACGGCTGTTGGCCGCCTCCACCAAGATCCGGGCCCTGGCGGGCGACGGTGAGAGAAGGATGGCCTTTTCTCGTCGATGTCAGCACGAAGTCGCCCTTTTTCGTTCCGCAGTCGAACCTCCATGTCAGGTACCACTTGGAGGAGAACGCGAGCGAACGAAGGACCTTGTTCGCCTTCTTCGACTGCTGCAGGTAGTACTTGGTGGCTGCGGTGCTGACCCCAGTCGCTGACGAGCTCGAGATCGAAGCCCGGGGCGAGCCAGTCGTCGGGGCGGCCGAGCCTGCGACGGCCACCACGGTGGCAAAGAGAGCGACGGTCACCGCCGAGGAAAGGAGCTTCGGCGCAATGAGCCGTGGCCTTTTATTAAAGCTGTGAGAGGAGATGAAACCAAAGACCTCATGGGCGATCGCCTTTCTCGGCTGGAAGCGTAGCGAGCTGGCATCGGCGCCATTTCCGTGCGGGTTGAGCAGAGAGTGTGGTGTTGTCCCGACAAGCCCCTGTTCAGATTGGGCTTTACTGCTAGGTCGCGGACATACCACCCACATTTAAAAAAAGCGGTGGCTCATAGGCTCGCAACCTTTCTGATGCCAGCAGGCGAACCGTCTCGTCGCTTCGCGATGGCTCGCGGGGTGAAGGTGGGGGTGATTTGTCGCCCGGCGCGGCTAGAGAGCCGTTGACTGAGGCCTTGTCTTGTCGCTACAGATTCTGGAGAGTGGTCAAACTCCGCGGCGCTCAGGGGAATCGTCGCTGAGGTTCTCGGCAAGGACGTGGTCATGGGCGAGAAACCCCACGCCCATTTGCCAGTAGTTCAGCGCGGAACACCGCCAGGGTGACAGTGAGGGCGATTCACCACCTCACCTCGCCCGGGCTCAAAGATGCGCCTGGTGACGGGGACACGAAGTCACCCCCACCCCCCCACCCCCCCCGCCGGTCCTTGTTGTGCCCGAGCTCACCGGGGTGAAGGCAAGGGTGATTCACACCCGTGGCCTCTCCGTCTAGAAGCGAGTTCTGTCGATACGAACCTTGTGTCAACCACCAAGAGGAGTGGTACGTGCGCGAAATGGACGAAAATGATGCCTCATCCTGTAGCGGTGCAACTCCGAGACCTCTCACGAAGACGCCCGCATCCGCGGCCGCACCGCGTGCTAACTACGTCATCGGTCTCGCAAGGGCATTCTTTCAGATGATTGTCGCGTTCGTTGGGTCCGTTGTGGGCGTCGCGAGGCGCGCAGGTTTGCGGGCCGGTTTTCGCCGCCTGGGCGCAGCCCTCGCGTCCACGGGCGGTTTTCTCGTCGTCATGGCGCTACTAAGCGCGACGCCGGCCAGCGCGGCGGGATCGTCGCTGCTCAATGACCCGTTCACGACTTCTTCGGTGAGCGACGCGTGGACGTTCCCTTCGGGCAATATCGGTACCCCGTGTCTGACTGCCGGCACCACTACCTCTGGGCAGATAATCAACGACTGCACTTCGACCGGCGGGAGCTCGGGGGTACTGCAACTCACCAATAACACCGGCGGTCAGGTCGGCGCGCTCTACAGCGGGACGATTCTGCCAACGGTGAATGGTCTGGATGCCACGTGGACGGACTACCAGTACGACAGCACCAGTCAACCGAACTCTGCCGATGGCATGTCCTTCCAACTGGCGGCGGTGGACCCCTCGGGCGGCACCGCTCCCACGTCAGTCGGCCAGCCGGGTGGAGGCCTTGGTTACGCGTCGTCGGGCAGTGCCTCCGGTGTGCCCCACGGCTACCTCGGTTTCGGCTCTGACGTGTACGGCGGCTTCGAGGGCAGCGGCTACGGAGGATCGACTTGTACCGGAGGGTCTTCCTCGACCGTTCCCGAGTCCTTTACGGTGCGCGGACCGGGCAACGGGACCTCTGGATACTGCCTAATCTCGGGCGCGACCACTCAGCTTTCGAGCCCCTACACGCTGGACGACTTCGGCGCGACATCGTTCACCGGAATTGGCGTTCCCGAAGAGGTCGTGGTCAACACCACGGCTAACGCGGTGACGGCGAGTGCGTCTGGATTCTCGGTCCCCTCGGGCGACTGGATGTTCGCGATTAAGCCGCTCAAGAGTGACGCAACTACCGGCACGACGTGGTCTGACCTGGAAGGGACGCTGCCCACGAACCCGGTGGGAACACCGTCGACGTGGCTGTCGAGTGGCGTTCCCGAGGACCTCGCCTTTGGATTCGCCGCCTCAACTGGTGGCTCCTATGAGTACCACCAGTTGAGCAACATGACGGTGGCGAACCTCCAGGCGGCGCCCACGCTGGCGATCACCAACACTGTCAATGGCGCCTCGAGTGGAGCAGTAGCAGGATCGGGAACTGCCGCGAGCGTGAAGTTGACGGCGTCGGTGCCCAGCACAAGTCCTTCGTCGGAGACTTCGCCGGTGACTGTGACCGACACGTTCCCCTCGCAGTTCACGCCCACCGCGGCTAGCGGAGCCGGATGGAC
>Ga0224558_1002877_pt1 | contig 15146 bp, 6 predicted proteins | sample 714S32024metaG_FD_180682 | JGI IMG/M metagenome (GOLD analysis project Ga0224558, IMG submission 180682) | Peat soil microbial communities from Stordalen Mire, Sweden - 717 S3 20-24 | ecosystem: Environmental > Terrestrial > Soil > Wetlands > Peat | place: Sweden: Norrbotten County, Stordalen... | reverse complement strand
GAGGAAAGGGCTTTAGCTGCGGCCGCGCTCACCTGCACTGTATCGCATCGCGCGCGGCGCGTTCGAAGTCACAGGTTATTCAATCCGGCGCCCCGCCGGAGGCAGGGCTGTCTTCTGACTTCTGTCTCCTGCCTTCTCCCTTTCTTCCCTTTTGGCATTGTTCGGACAAAAACGCAAAGCCCCCAAAACCAACTACCTCCACCCCCCGAACGATGCTACACTCGCAACAAATGCCGACCAAACCGACCGGCCGCCGCGGCTTCCTGAAGACCGTCGCGCTGGCCGCCACGCCCTTGGGAACCGCCGCCGCGCAAACCCCGCCCAAAACCACCCCCGCCCCGTCCGCGCCGGTCGCCTCGCAGCCCGTCACCCTGCCGCGCTCCTCCATGCGCTATCCGCGCGTCTACACAGGCCGCCAGCTTGCCATGTTGGCCATGCCCCTCGGCGGAATCGCCGCCGGCAGCATCAGCCTCGGCGGACGCGGCCAGCTTCGCGACTGGGAACTCTTCAACCGCCCCGATAAAGGCCGCTCGCCGGAATACGCGTTCGCCTCCATCTGGGCGCAGGCCGGCAATCGCAAGCCCGTCGCGCACGTCCTCGAAGCCCGCCTCATGCCGCCTTACGAAGGTCCCGACGGCCTCGGCTCCAAGAACGCGCCCGGCCTCACCCGCCTGGAAGGCGCAACTTTCACCGGCGAATTCCCCATCGCCCAAATCGCCTTCCGCGATTCCCGCCTGCCGGTCAACGTCTCCCTCGATGCCTTCAGTCCCTTCATCCCGCTCGATGCCGACGAATCCGGCCTGCCCGTCGCCATCCTGCGCTATCGCATCCACAATCCGGGTAAGGATGCCGCCCGCGTCTCCATCGCCTGGTCCATCGAAAACCCCATCGGCGCAACCTATCAGGATGTCGCGCAGCACCACCCCGGCGAGCAGCGCGTCATCGAGTACCGTGAATCCGACCAGATCAAGGGCCTGCTGATGAGCAACCCCGGCATGCCCGCCGACGACCCGCAGTCGGGCACCCTCGCCGTCTGCCTGGTCAAGCCCGAGGGCAAGCTCACCTATCTGCGCGGCTGGACCAACGCCAAATGGTGGACCAGCCCGCTGCTGTTCTGGGACGACTTCAGCGACGATGGCCAACTCGGCCCCGAAGCGCCCCAGCGCAAGCCCATCGGCTCGCTCTGCCTGCAGCAGGAGATCGCGCCCGGTACCGAAGCCGCCTACACCTTCCTGCTCGCCTGGCACTTCCCGAACCGCACGCCTGCCTGGTCCGGCTGGACTGCACCCAAGGGCGACGAGCACACCATCATCGGCAATCATTACTGTACGCGCTTCGCCGGCGCCTGGCAGGCGGCCGAATACGCCGCCGGAAAGCTGCCCGATCTGGAGGCCCGCACGCGCCGCTTCGTCGCCGCCATGCGCGACAGCACCCTGCCGCCCGCCGTGCGCGACGCCGCCATGTCCACCCTCTCCACGCTCGTCACCCAGACCTGTTTCCGCACGGCCGATGGCGAGTTCCACGGCTTCGAAGGCTCCGGCGATCACAATGGCTGCTGCTTCGGCAACTGCACGCACGTCTGGAATTACGAGACCGCCACCCAGCACCTCTTCCCCACGCTGGCCCGTTCCCTGCGCAAAGCCGCCTTCGGCTTTTCCGAAGACGACCAAGGCGGCCTGCGCTTCCGCCAATTGCTCCCCGATGGCAAAGAGCGCTTTCACTACGCCGCCGCCGATGGCCAGATGGGTCAGATCATGAAGGCCTACCTCGATTGGCGCCTCTCCGGCGACACTGCCTGGCTGCGCGATCTGTGGCCCCGCATTCAGCGCGCCGTCTCGTTCGCGTGGGTCGCGGGCGGTTGGGATTCCCAGCGCCGCGGCGTCATGGATGGCGTCCAGCACAACACCTACGACGTGGAGTTTTACGGCCCCAATCCCATGTGTGGCATCTATTATCTGGGAGCGTTGCGCGCCGCCGAAGAGATGGCCCGCGCCGTGCGCGACCAGCAGGCCGCGGAAGACTATCGCAAGCTCTTCGCCTCCGGCAGCCAGTGGATCGACGCCAACCTGTTCAACGGCCGCTACTACATTCAGAAGGTGCGCGGCATTCCAAAGGACCAGATCGCGCCCGCCACGGTCGGCGACATGGGCGCAGAAAACTCCGAGAAGCCCGAATACCAGGTCGGCGATGGCTGCCTGCTCGATCAGTTGATGGGCCAGTATATCGCCGATGTGGCCGGACTTGGTCCCCTCGTCGATCCCGCCCACATTCGCGAGACACTGCAATCCATCTATCGGTACAACTACAAGCGGCAGCTTTACGATCACGAATGCGTGCAGCGCACCTATGTGCTGAACGACGAAGCCGCGCTGGTGGTCTGCGATTACGGCACCGGCAAGCGCCCCGAGGTCCCCTTCCCCTATTTCGCGGAAGCCTGGACCGGTCTCGAGTACCAGGCCGCCGCCACCATGATGTATGCGGGGCTGGTCCGCGAGGGTGTGGAGGCTTTCGAGAACAGCCGCCGCCGCTACGATGGCGAACGCCGCAATCCGTGGGATGAAGCCGAATGCGGGCACCACTACGCGCGCGCCATGTCGGCCTGGTCCGGTGTGCTCGCGCTGAGCGGCTTCCGCTACCACGCCGCGGAGAAGAGCGCGACCATCATGCCCCGTGTCAATATTGGCGTAAACAAGTTCGTGTGCTTCTGGTCCGCCGCGCCGGCCTGGGGCACCTTCACGCACGCCGCCGACAGTGGACGCCGCCGGGTGACGCTCGCCGTGGCTGAAGGCAACCTGCCCTTACGCAGCATCGTGCTGGCGCCCGGACCAGCCGCCACAGCATCCGCCACGCTGAACGCCCGCTCCATCCCGCTCGCGCCCCCCGCGCCCAATCACGATGTCTTCACATTCGCCGACGAAATCGCCATCCACGCCGGCGAAGAGTTGGTGCTGCTTGCCTAATCGCCCCATCCTGGTCCTCGTGGGCGGATTCCTGGGCGCTGGCAAGACGACGCTGCTCCTGCGCGCCGCGCGTCTGCTGCATGAACGCGGCATGCGCGCCGCCATCATCACCAACGATCAAGGCGCCGCGCTGGTGGATACGCGCATGACCACCGCATCTGGCTTCGATGCCGGTGAAATCGCCGGCGCCTGCTTCTGCTGCCGCTTCGGAGACTTTGTCGCCGCCGCCCAGAGCCTTATGGCGGTGAGGCCCGACGTGATCCTCGCCGAGCCCGTGGGAAGCTGCATGGATCTATCCGCCACTGTGCTCCAGCCGCTCAAGCAGCACCATGCCGCGCAGTTCCGCCTGGCGCCGTTTTCCGTCCTGGTGGACCCGCGCCGCGCCGCCGAGTTTACCCAACCGGACGCCGACCCGCAACTAGCCTACCTGTTCCATAACCAGCTAGCCGAAGCCGACTTAGTGCTCTACACCAAGTCGGATCTCCAAACACAACCACCAGCCACCAGCCACCAACCACCGGCCACCCCGAGCGGAGCGGTCCGCCACATCAGCGCCCTAACCGGCCAAGGCGTAGCCGAATGGCTCGACGAAGTCTTAGGCGGCCGCCTATCCGCCGGTACCCACCTCCTCGATATCGACTACGCCCGCTACGCCGCCGCCGAAGCTGCCCTGGGCTGGCTCAACTGGGAAGGCGAACTGCGACTCGAAACCGCACTCACGCCCGCCGCCGTAGTTGGTCCGCTGCTCGAACGCCTCGACGCCGAACTCACCCGCGCCGGCGCGCCCATCGCGCATCTGAAAATCTTCGATCGCGCCCCCACCGGCTATATCCGCGCGGGCATTTGCAACAATGGCGACCAGCCTTCGGTCGAAGGAGACCTGCTAGCTTCCCCCGCCCGCCGCCACGAGCTTGTAATCAACCTGCGCGCCCGCGCCTTGCCCGCGCTACTCGATCAGGCCGTCGCGCGAGCCACCGCCGAGCTCCCCGCCACGCTCCGCGTTCTCCAGCATCAGTGCTTCCAGCCCTCCCCGCCGGTCCCCGAGTACCGCTACGATAAGGGTTCACCATGAAAGCACTGGTCAAAAGCAGGAACGAACCCGGCCTCTGGCTGGAAGACGTCGAGAAGCCCCGCATCGGCATTAACGACGTCCTGATCCGCGTGCATCGCACGGGTATTTGCGGCACCGACGTGCACATCTTCAAGTGGAACGATTGGGCGCGCAAGACCATCCCCATCGGCTTGGTCATCGGACACGAGTTCGTGGGCGAGATCGCCGAGGTCGGCTCCAACGTGGCCGATTTCTATCCCGGCGATATCGTCAGCGGCGAAGGCCACGTGGTCTGCGGACGCTGCCGCAATTGCCTGGCCGGGCGCCGCCATCTGTGCGCGAAAACGCAGGGCATCGGCGTGAACCGCGCCGGCGCTTTCGCCGAATACATCGCGCTTCCCATGACCAACATCTGGCGGCATTCCGACGGCATCGATCAAGATGTCGCCGCCATCTTCGATCCGTTCGGCAACGCCGTGCACACCGCGCTGTCGTTTCCGGTGCTCGGCGAAGACGTGCTGGTCACCGGCGCCGGCCCCATCGGGATCATGGCCGCCGCCGTCGCGCGACATGCCGGCGCACGCTACGTGGTCATCACCGACCTCAACGAGTACCGCCTGGCGCTCGCCCGCAAAATGGGCGTCACCGAAGCCGTCAACATCCGCGAGCACACCCTGCCCGAGATCCAGAAGAAGCTCGGCATGACCGAAGGCTTCGATGTGGGCCTGGAGATGTCCGGCAACCAGGCGGCCTTCCGCGACATGCTCTCGAACATGAGCCACGGCGCAAAGATCGCCATGCTGGGCATTCCGGAAGGCGACATGGCCATCGACTGGCGCACGGTGGTCTTCAATATGCTGACCATCAAAGGCATCTACGGCCGCGAGATGTACGAGACCTGGTATAAGATGACCGTGATGCTGCAATCCGGCTTGGACATCACGCCCCTCATCACGCATCGCTTCCATTACACGGAGTTTGAAAAGGGTTTCGACGTAATGTCCAGCGGCCAATCCGGCAAAGTAATTCTGAACTGGCAGTAGCCTTGTATTACAACTGGTCGGAATCTTCGCAATGAGCGCCGATTTTTCGTGGGGCAGGCCCTCGGCCTGCGGCGGCCTCTCAGGCCGCCTCTTTTTGGTTGCGGCTATGCTGCTCTGTGGGGAAGGCTGCCAGCCCCATTAGGTTTCCGATGCCACCAAAAAGAATTCGCAAACAGGAATTGACCACTCCGAATCTGGTGTGCTATTCATCTAACAACGATTCGTCTTCATTTTTGGCCGAGGGTGCTGTAACATATGGGGCGGGCTGAGGGGGCCTGCCCCGCCTGGGTTCCCAACGACCGCGTGTTTCCTGCCCTCGGATCTCAAGATCGCCGCGCCGCGCCGGTGGAACCGATGGCCGCCCTCCGCTGCGAGGGAGTCGCCGGTTGGTACAATTGGCATTAGAGAGATGGACGGCGAACTGAAACCAAAATACCAAAATGGAAAACTCGGCTCGTCAAGTCAAGGGCCGATTCCCAGATCGTGAATTCGACGTCGAGTTCTGGCAGGACCAGGGTGACGAAGCTATCTTCCGGGCAGCTTGGGAAATGGTGGAGCTGGCAGAGCGCCTGAAACATGACAGAGAGCCCACATTACAAAGAACTGTTACAAGCCTTAAACGACTGTCAAGTTGAGTACCTAATCGTCGGCGGTTACGCACGCTGCAAGATTACTTAGCGCGCTAGCGAAGTTCGGCGCCCTTTGCAGGACGACGGAGTCACACCGGAAACCTTTAATCAAGACGGCATGGTATATCAGATAGGCGTAGCCCCTTTCCGGATAGACATTCTGACGCAGATAACCGGGGTTCAATTCGCGGACGCATGGCAAGGCCGCATCGCGAGCGCCGTCTTGGTGGGCGATCAGATCCTCTAACGAAATGAAGTGTACCGGAACCCGCGGACAAGTCCAAGCGTGAAACGTAAACCGCACGCCAGAACTACCCAACCCGGCCCACCATAAGCCCGCTCGGCCCCGGCAGTCGCACGCGGATCGCTTCGCCGAAACCCGCCTCGCGGAGCCACTCCGCATATTCGCTTTCGTTATAGCTGGCGCCGCCCTCCGTGCCCACCAGCATATTGAGCGAAAACAGGGCTGCCATCTTGGGCGCGGTCTTGTCCTGCTCCAGGATGAAATCCTGAATCACCACCCGCCCGCCCGGAGCAACGGCATGGCGGCAGCGCCGCAGCAGATCGCGGTTCTCGCCGGGGCTCAGCATGTGGCAGATGGCCGAGACCAGCACAAGGTCGTAGCCTTCCCCGAAGTCGTCCGCGCGCAGGTCGCCCACGCGTGTGGTCACGCGGCCGCCCAGGCCCGCGCGATCGATGTGGACCTGCGCAATGTCCAGCACCTCCGGACGGTCCAGCACCTCGGCGTGCAGTTCGGCGCTGGCTTGGGCGAAGGCAATGGAGTATGCGCCCGATCCGCCGCCGACGTCGAGCATGCGGCGCACGCCCGCGGTTCCCACGGCTCCGACCACGTGCGGCGCGCGCTCCCGCGCATTGCGGTGCATGGCCGCGATGAACGGCCGGGTCCATCTATCGTCTACCTCGCGCGGCTTCCGGCGCGCCACCGCCGTGCCTTCCCGCACGCAATCGGTGAGGGTGGACCAGCGATGCCACAGGTGGGCGGTGTGCATGGTGGCGGCGCGCGCATCGTCCGGCGATCCGGCCACGAAATAGCGCGCGCTCACGGGTGCGTTGTGAAATGTGCCGTCGTGCTTCGACAGCAGGCCCAGCGCGGCCAGTGCATTCAGCAGCATCTCGGTGGCGCGCGGGTCCGTGCCCATCTGCGCGGCGGCTTGCCCGGCCGAAGCGCCGTTCGCCACCGCGCTGAAAGCGTCCAGTTCGATGCCGGTCAGGACGGCGCGGCTGTCTTGAAAACCGCGGATGGTCTGGGCGAGGTCGTCGGGCAGCGCGCCCGCGGCATCCTTCGCTTTCATGCCCGCCTGCATCTTGCTCTTGTTGGATTCAATCTCCACGCGCACCGCCTGGACATCCCGATTCACCAGCCGTTCGACCGGGTTCCCGTCGTGAAAGTGGCTGCGCACCAGCTCGGGCACATCGCCCGCGGTCACGCCCGAGTACCAGACGCCCTCCGGATAAACCACTATGTTGGGCCCGCGCTCGCACAGGCCGAGCGAGCCGCACGCCGTAATCTGTACCTGGTCCGCCAACCCCTGGGCCGCGACCTCGCCGCGCAATGCGTCCACCACCTTGCGCGAGCCGCGTGCTGAACAGCACGGCGCGCCTTCGGGCTTCTGCTGGTCGCACGCGAAGACGTGATAACGAAAAGGCTGCATGGCGACCTCCATTGTAGTTCGCCGCGGTTCGGGGGATATTGGAAGTACGGATGATTGCTCTGATTTTCGTGCGATGGCAAAGCGTCGTGGACTTCGTCGTACTGACGGCGGCGCTGTATATCCTGCTGCGATGGGCGCAGCAGGCGCGGGCCTTGCGTGTGGCCCTGGTGGTGCTCGGGCTGCACGCCGGAGCCCTGGTGTCGCGGCATTTCGACCTGGCGCTCACCAGTTGGGTGCTGGATGGCGCGGCCATCCTGGCGATCGTGGTGCTGCTGCTGGTTTTCCAGGCGGAGCTGCGGCGCTTCTTCATGCGCCTGGACAGCCTGCTGAACTGGCGGTCGCAGGCCGCCTCCAGGCTGGCCGAGACTTACCAGTCCATCGCCGAGGCGGCTTTCCATCTGGCCAGCGGCTCGGTGGGCGCGCTGATTGTGGTGGTGCGCCGCAACGCGGTGGCGGAGCTGGTCAGCGGCGGCCTCGTCATGGAAGCCGGCGTTTCCGCCGAAATCCTGGAAGCGATTTTCCAGAAGAGCTCGCCCCTGCATGACGGCGCAGTGATTGTGCGCGGCGACCGCATGGTGCGGGCCGCCGCCGTGCTGCCGCTGACGGAACGGGAGCGGGTGCCCAGCTACTACGGCACGCGGCATCGCGCGGCCATGGGGCTTTCCGAACGCTGCGACGCGCTGGTGGTGGTGGTGTCCGAGGAGCGCAGCGAAGTGGCCTTGATGGAGGCCCGCCGCATCGTCCGCTTCGACGACCGGCAAAAGCTGGTGCAGACGCTGGAGAAGCTCTGCGCGCACCCCGCCGACGGCTTGGGAAGCAGGCTGCGTCAGTCGCTGCTCTCCAACGTGCCCGTCAAGCTGGCCGCGCTGGGCCTGGCGGCGGCCATTTGGAGCACCTCGTTTCTGTCCACCGGAACCACGGTCCGCACGGTCAGCGTGCCGGTGCAGTTTGTGAGTGTGCCATCCGGCATGGAGGTCGGGGCGCCATCCACCGACCGGCTCGAGGTGCAAGTGCGCGGCAGTGCATGGTTGATGGATTCGGTCAGCCTGACGCGGCTGGTGGCCAGCTTCAATCTGCGCGGGTCGCGCGCGGGCGCCTTGAATCTGACAGTCGACGCGGGGAACCTCAACCTGCCGCCGGGGATCGTGATGGAACGCGTCGTGCCCGCCAAGATCGTCGTACGTCTGTTGCAGCGCGCACGGTAGGCCGATTGTCAATCGGCCTTCCGCTTGCGGCTTGCCGCAATGCGGATGAGCGCGATCTAAGACGTCTTTTTCTGCATCCACTGCATCCTCGGCGACAGACTCGCTCGTTATGACGGCCTGTTTGCCCATCGCCTGTTCCACGAGGCTTAGCAAGGCAGCCCTGCGGTCCCGAAAGAAACTGCCGAAATCGTCGGCACGAAGATAGCTGGGCGTAACGAGGTGCGTACCCAGAATCGCATCCATGGCTGAGGGCGTTAGCTGCACAGCCGGATCGTGTTCTAATTGCCCCAAATAGACCGACGGCGCACTGCCGCCGAGCGGCGATGGGACGCTGCCCAACGCCAGGGCCTTCGCGGAAGCCGAACACCGGCCAATACAGTCTGTTGTCGCCTCGCCTGAGTCGCCTCGCCTGAGTCGCCTCGCCTGAGTTGACCGTCATGCTGTTTTAAACGATAATCATTATCGAGATCCTTACCGCGCTTTCGACGTCCGCAAACAAGGAACTATGTGCAGCGCGCATCTCTCGTCGTAGCATTCCTATCTGTCGCCTTTACCAGCGCACAAGCTGGGACCCAGACCGTCACGTCCCTCTCGGCTGCGCCGTCAGCCGCCATTCTTGGACAAGCAATCGCGTTAACCGCTTCCGTGAGCCCGCCGGGCGCGACCGGAAAAGTTACGTTTTACGACGGCGCCGCCATCCTGGGCAGCGCGACCTTATCCGCCGGCGTGGCAAACTTCAGCACCATAGCCATCGGCTACGGAAAGCGTGTGCTCACCGCCCGTTACGGTGGCGACAGCAACTACGCCGGCAGCCTTTCGCCGCCTTTTGCCGAACAAACCACTACAAAGCCCGGCGGGGCGTTGATTCCCGGGCCCGGCACGAATGCCGTGAGTTTTGGGCAGGCCCCGATTCTCGCAGACCTCAACCATGATGGATACCTGGATCTGGTTTCGACCGGGGGGAGTGGGATTGCCGAAAACCCCGCTACCGTGTGGGTTCTCCTCGGCAATGGAGATGGCACATTTCAACCCGAGAGTTCTTATTTGCCTGGTATCGGCGGTGCCAGCGTAACCGTCGCCGACATCGACATGGATGGCAACCCGGACTTAGTGGTCGCGGGGAACGGCGGCGTAACTTCTCTGATCGGGAACGGCGATGGCACGTTTCGAGCCGGCTCCAATATCCTCACTGGAAGCGGCCCCATCGTGGTTCGCGTCGCGGACATTAATGCCGACGGCAAACCCGACCTGCTCGTTTTAAGCCTGGCTCCGGAAGTGGAAATTCTGTACGGAAACGGAGATGGCACATTCCAGACTCCCGTGATTCTACCGCTCACCAGCACTCCATCGGATCTCCTGGTGGCCGACTTCAACGGAGATGGCATTCCCGATCTGGCCGTGGCCAGCCAGGATGGCAACTCCGTCACCGTGATGCTCGGTACGGGTGGAGGCGCTTTCGGCGCGCCGGCCGTGTACAAGTCATATGGCGCATTTTCCCTCTGCGTAGCCGATCTAAACGACGATGGTAAGCCGGACCTTGTTGTAGGTAACGTCGGCTACGCGTCATTTGACCTCATGCTCGGAAATGGCGACGGGACCTTCGGCCAAGTCCACACTATTCCCAACCCGGGCGGACCCGCCCTGGATATTTCCGTCTACGACTTCGATGGCGACGGCAAGGCCGATGTGATCTCGAGTTCATATAACGCCGGTGTGAGCGTCGCGCCAGGCAACGGCGACGGCACGTTTCGAGCGCCTTTACTGTTCTATACTTTTGGCACCAATGGGTTTATGGCTGTTGGCGACCTGAATCATGATGGCATTCCGGATGTTGTGACTTCCGGTTTGCCCGTTCCCATCCAAACCTACCTTGGGAAACTGGCCCCAGTATTTACCATGACCGCCAGCCCCAACCCGGCCAGCTTGGGCCAGAATGTCACTTTGACTGTCACCTCCAGCTACCCCGATGCTACCGGAACCGTGACGTTTACCGACGATGGTTACAATTCCGTGCCGCTCGGAACTGTAGCACTCTCAAACGGCGTGGCGACCATCACCATGAGCCAGCCGCCCAGAGGGTGGTACTACGTGAACGCGACCTACAGCGGCGACAGCAAATACGCCGCCACGGTCGTCCCGCAACTCTACCTTCTGGTGACACAAGCGGTCGGCATCACCATGTCCGCCTCTCCCAATCCGGCAGCTCCCGGCCAGCTCATCACCCTGACCGCCACGGTTTCGATGAACGTGGGCAACGCCGAAGTGGCGTTCTTCGACGGAACCACCCCGCTGAACGCACAAACTCTGTACTCCACCACCGCCACCTATAAGACTTCCCTGGCGGCCGGCGTGCATCAGTTGACGGCTTCCTTCCCCGAGTACAATGGCCTGCTGCCAACTTCGGCCACCGTGATGGAAACCGTGCAGGCCGTATCCGGCGGCCAGTTGCTTGCCGGTACGGAATACGAAACCGTCTCGACCGCGACGCAAGTGCTCGCCGGCGATTTGAATGGCGACGGCATAACTGACTTCGCGGTGCTCGACACCGGGGCCAAGCTCGTAAGCGTCTACCTTGGAACCGGCCAGGGCACTTTCCAGTCGCCCCGGCAGAACCCGTTGGCCTTCGTTCCCGGCGCGATGGTAGCCGGGCAATTCGGCGGCTATGGCACAGCTCTCGCCGTCACGGATCCCGCCGATAACCTGCTCGCCATCTTGCAGTATTACAACAACGGTTTTTATGTCGGCGATGGCCCCATTGCAGCCACGATCCCGGTGGGGCAACAGCCCGTGGCCATCGCCACCGCCGATTTCAACAGCGACGGCTTTGCCGATCTGGTGGTGGCCAATGCCGGTTCGAACAATGTCAGCGTCCTGACTACATTGGGTGCCGCAGGATGGCTTCAGCAGGCCGTGAATCTGCCCGCCGGCCAGTATCCGGATGCCGTGGTTGCAGGAGACTTTAACAACGACGGCAAGGCCGATTTCGCCGTTGCCAACCGCGACGACAATACCGTGATGGTCTTCCTGGGCAACGGCGACGGCACATTCAATCCCCCCGTGGTCACGGCCACAGGTTCCGGCCCGGTAGCGCTGGTTGCGGGCGACCTGAATGGTGACGGCAAAACCGACCTGGTGGCCGTCGACAGTGCATCGAACCAGGTCACCATCCTCCTCGGGAATGGCGATGGCACCTTCCGCACCTCCGCCACCTATGCCCCCGGTACCGGCCCCACGAGCGCGCTTCTGGTCGACCTGAACGGCGATAACAAGCTGGATCTGGCCGTGACCTCGGCCTCCGGACTCTTGATATTTACCGGCAACGGCGATGGCACATTCAGCGCCCCGGTCAACTATCCCCAATATGCCGGCGCGGGCTCCGTGGCGGCGGGCGCGTTCAGCGGCGATGGCCGCATGGACTTGGTCCTTACCATGCCCGCGGCCCATTCCGTGGAGCTTCTGGTCAATGGCTCGCTAACGACTACGACTTTGTCCGTGACTCCTCTATCCACAGCCATGAGCGGCAAGGTTACCCTCACTGCGAATGTCTCGCCGACCGGCGCCGTGGGATCGGTCGCCTTCTACGATGGAATCACTCAGGTCGGCGCCTCGCCGGTTTCCAATGGTGTTGGATCTTTCTCCACGACTCTCTTATTCCCCGGCGCGCATTTGCTTTTGGCGCGCTTCGTTGGCGCCTCTGGTTACGGCTCCAGTTCCTCCGGCACGGTTGCCCTGCAAGTCTCGCCGGTACCGGCGACGGGCTTCTCCGGGCCAATCCGGACCGCTTTCCCTTTCAATAGCCCGGTGAATCTGATTCCCGGCGATTTCAATAAGGACGGGAACGAAGACTTCGCGTTTTGGCGCACAGGAAACGGTCTGGTCGTGATTCTGGGCAATGGCGATGGAACCTTTTCCCTGTCTCCGAGCACCCAGCAGGCTTTCGGCGGAGCTTCGCCGGCCACCGCGGACTTCAACAACGACGGGAATACGGACCTGGCATACATTGAAGGAGAGCCGTCGATGGCGCTCGGCAATGGCCAGGGAGGCTTCACGGAGTTTCCGCAGATATACAATAATCCGCCTCCGTTTCCGGCATCGCTCGCTGTCGCGGACTTCAATGGCGATGGCCGGATGGACATGGTGTTGGCGGACCCGGCCGGCACCGCGGATGTGCAGCTTGGAAACGGCGATGGAACGTTCCAGCAGTATCACAGTTTTCCCGCCGGCGCCAATCCGGTCTTGGTAGCCACCGGCGATTTCAACGGAGACGGGAAGCCGGATATCGCCGTAGCCAACGACATTCCGTCGTCCTCCGGACCACCGTGGTCGACCGGCGCACTCAATGTTCTGATTGGCAACGGCGACGGCACCTTCGGAACTCCGAAGCAGGTCTCCATCCTCCCGCAGCCCGTCTCCATGGCGGTCGCCGATCTCAACGGCGACGGCCACCTCGACGTAGCCGTCGTGCACGCCGGCGCCAACCTGGTGAGCATTCTCCTCGGCAAGGGCGACGGTACCTTCGCGCCCGCCGTCACCTACGCTCTAGGCGCGGCCCCGGCACAACTCTTGATCGCTGACATGAATGGCGACGGCCACCCGGACTTAGTCGTCATGTTCACTTCCGCGGCGCCCGCCTTCGCCGTATTATATGGCGCCGGCGACGGCACCTTCGCCGCTCCGGTCAATTATTCGGACATCTTCCCGCCGGCCGCTATGGCCGTAGGAGATGTGAATGGCGACGGCCGGATGGACGTGATCCTGGCAGAGGGGGACACCGTGAACGTATTCCCCGGGGCCACGGGTTCGTTGTCGATCTTGCAGGGCTCGCCGCAATCCACCGCCGCCGGAACCGACTTTCCCATTGCCTTTGCGGTGAGCGCGCCGGCTGGAACCAAGGTCACGTTCACGGCCCCGAACGCCACGCCGGCTAACTGGGTTGCTGGGGGAACGTTTGCTGGGGCTTTGGCCGTCACGGTAACGGCCGACGCCTCGGGCATAGCTACAGCGCCAATATTCAGAGCTAATGCGAGTTCCGGAAGCTACGTCGTGCTCGCCTCCGCATCGGGAGTCGCGGGAGTCCTAAGCTTTTACCTGACCAACAGCCCGCACTCGTCCGGCGATTTCAACGGAGACGGCCACCCAGACCTGCTCTGGATGGACGCCGGCACGCGCCAGGTGACCGTGCATTACTATGACGGGGCGCAGGGCGCAACCTACATTGGGTGGAATTGGCTGAACAGTTCCGGCGAACCCAGCGGCTGGCAACTAGTGGGAGCGGCGGACTTCGATGGCAACGGCGTGCCGGACCTGGTCTGGGAATACATGCCCACGGGCCAAGTCACAGTGAACTACTATGGCGGACCTGGCGGAGCTACGTTGCTCGGTTGGAACTGGCTGAATGAGACCGGCAATCCCGGATGGACGGTAGTGGCCGTGGCCGATATGAACAACGACGGGGTGCCCGACCTGATTTGGCAAAACAACATGACGAACCAGGTCACTGTCAACTATTACGGCGGCGCGGGCGGCGCCACGCTGACCGGCTGGAATTGGCTCAATAGCGCGGGGGAGCCGGCGGGCTGGCACGTGGTGGCGGCGGCGGATTTCGACGGCAACGGGACGCCGGATCTGGTGTGGCAATATGCGCCGACGCGCCCGGTTACGGTGAACTATTACGGCGGCGCCGGGGGAGCCACATATCAGGGGTGGAACTGGCTCAATAGCGCCGGGGATGCGGGGTGGACGGTGGTAGGGGCCAACGACTTCAATGGGGACGGCGTGCCGGACTTGGTCTGGCAGAACGATGCGACCGCCCAAGTGACCGTGAACTACTACGGGGGGCCAAAAGGAGCAAGCCTCATCGGCTGGAACTGGCTGGCGGCTACGGGCTACCCCGGGTGGAAGGCCGTGGTCCCCAGGTAGATCGTTTAACAGGCTTGAATTTCAGGGATTCGCGTCGAGGCTCCCATGACCGCGCTAACAGGCATTGAACTAAGCCTTCGGCAAGAATATCATCGCGGCAGTGTCTTGAATCGCGGCCAACGACGAGACGACGATTGGCGCGTAGCCCAACGCGCCTTCCAAAACATGGCCCTTCCGATTGATGCGGTGTTGTGATCTCCGTTCCAACGAGGAGTTTTTCGTCATGACCGCATTACGGCAACGAATGCTGGAGGATCTCCAGATTCGCAACTACGCCCCCACGACCATCCGGGGGTACATTCTACAAGTCGCGCAAGTTCGCCAAGCATTTTGGCAAATCGCCCGACCAGCTTGGAGCCGAACACATCCGGGCCTATCAATTCAATTGTTGCTAGTCAAGGAAGGTAGACTCTCGCAGTCCACGTACATCCAAGTGGTCTCTGCGCTTCGGTTCCTCCATTCAGATTGGCGAGCCCCGCAAGAGGATTTCGGGGTGCTCACGCGCGCCGGATGCGAATCGCTATGGCGCGCGTTGCCGCCTTGACTCGCGTAATCTCGTCGCTGTAAGCTAAGAATTCTTGGTATGGGACGCAAGGCGCAAAAGAACGATTCGTTGCCCGGTTCGCTGGACATGTTGATTCTGCGAACGCTGTCGCGACGCGATCT
>Ga0224558_1002876_pt1 | contig 15149 bp, 15 predicted proteins | sample 714S32024metaG_FD_180682 | JGI IMG/M metagenome (GOLD analysis project Ga0224558, IMG submission 180682) | Peat soil microbial communities from Stordalen Mire, Sweden - 717 S3 20-24 | ecosystem: Environmental > Terrestrial > Soil > Wetlands > Peat | place: Sweden: Norrbotten County, Stordalen... | reverse complement strand
CGCCCTGGACGCCCTGGCCCGAGTCAATCCGGGCCTGGACGGCTGGGCGGAGATCTCGCCATTCCACCTGGCGGACCTCACCACCGCGGTCGTGCCCGGCGGCGAGTTCGCCGGGGCGGCGACGCTCACCCTGTACGGCATCGCGGTGGTGCTGATCGCGCTCTCCGCGCTCGGCTTCCAGCGCCGGGACCTGTTCGCCTCGCTGCTCCACCGACGGGCGGGCGAGACCCAGGCGGTGCGCTCGGCCTCCACCGTCCCTCTGCTGCGGATTCCCGTGTTGCGAGCCCTCTGGCAGCAGCGGATGGGACTCGCCGGCTGGGTGATTGGGAGCGTCGCGGGGGCGGCTTTCATCGTCTCCATCGCGCACAGCACCGGCAAGCTTCTGCAATCGGCCGGCGGCTTCAAGAGCTACTTCGCCGCGGCCGGGACCAGCTCAGCGGCGACGGCCGTGGTCACCTCCGTCTGGCTCAGCATCGCGGCCGTGATCGTCGCCGCCTACGCGATCACCCAGACCTCGCACTGGGCGAGCGAGGACGCCGGTGGGAGATTGGAGATGGAGATCGCCCAACCCATCGCGCGCTGGCGGGTCGTCGCCGAGCGAGCCGTCACCCTCGTGGTCGCGGCCCTGGTCATGGCCGCGGTTGGATCCGTGGTGACCGGTGCAGTCGCGCCGAGCCAGGGTGTGCACCTCGACACCGGAGGGCTCGTCACCGCGACGGCGTTGCTGGCACTGCTCGCGCTGACCTTCGGCGCCGTGGGGGCGCTCGTCATCGCGCGTCTCCCGCGCGTCGCCGTCCCGTTCCTCGCGGTGGTCGCCGTGGCGGGCTTCTACATCCCCCTTTTCGCGCCGCTCTTCAAGTGGCCGAGCTGGGTCCTGGATCTCTCCCTCTTCCACCTCTATGGGACGCCGCTCACCACCGGCGTGTACTGGACCGGGCTGTGGGTGATGCTGGCGGTCGTGGTGGTCGGCTTCGGCGGGGCCGTGGCGGCGATGCGCGTCCGCGAGGTCGGCAGCTGACCTGACGCGGCGGCCGGACCTGGTGGCCGTCGCGGCGTACCCGCTCGTGCTAGCGTCGCCGGGAGATGTCGGGTGATGCCGTTCCGCCCCGCCGCCCGGAGCTGTCGTTTGCCGGGTTCGAGAGCGTCGACATGCGGGCGGGGCGGGTGGTGAGCGCTGAGATGGCCATCGGCACGAGGGCACCGTCTCGGATCATCAGCATCGATCTCGGCCCGCTTGGCATCGTCCAGTCGGTGGGCCAGCTTGCCCTGGTGCCCGAGGCCGAACTGGTCGGGCGCAACGTGGTGGTCTGCATCAACCTGGGGCCTCGCAAGATCGGCCGGTACGTCTCCGAGGCCCTGGTCCTCGGGGTGCCCCATCCCGACAGCCCGGAGGGCCAGGCCCAGGCTACGCCGCTCTACGTGGACGGCAGCGCGGAGGCGGGCAGCCAGGTCTTCTGAGACGGGCTTCACGGCCAGCAGTTCACGGGCCAACTGTCTGGGAAGTGCCACCCCTGGACTGGTGGAGCGCCTCGGCCACTAGGACGGAGCGGCTCCGTCACCTCCGGCTGCTGGAAGAGCCTGGAGGGTGCCGTCGCTCTCCAGGAAGTACGTGTCATAGGGACTGCCCGTGTCCTGGATGAACATGGCGGCGCCGCTGGTCAGCGGGATCACATCCCCGAGGCCGAAGCCCGGCGGAAGCAGGGGCGCCATGAGGACCGCGAAGGCGCCCTGATCCCCGGCGCGCGCCAGCTCCACCAGGGGAGCCGCCTGGGTCTCCACTATCGGTGCTGCCCGGCTTGCGATGACCACAACCGGGAGGGAGCACCTGCCTGACGAAGTGAGCGGCCCAGCGAGTTGCTCACGCGCTCCCGGAGTCAGGGTGGGAGCCATGGGGCGGCCTCGCCCGATCGGATTGACCGCGCAGAAACTCTTCGAAGCGGTCGGGGGGGATGGGCGGGCTGAAGAGATACCCTTGGAAGAGGTCACAGCCGTTGCGCCGGAGGAAGGCCAGCTGATGGTCGGTCTCTACGCCCTCCGCGGTGACCTGCAGATGGAGCTGGTGGGCGAGGGCGATCATGGCCGCGACCAGCGGGGAGTCCTCCCCCTCGTGCGCGATGTCGCGGAGGAAGGAGCGATCGATCTTGAGGCGGTCGACGGGTAACGTCGCCAGTTTGCTGAGGCTCGAGTACCCGGTACCGAAATCGTCGATGGCGACAGTGATGCCGGCTCGGCGCAGATGGCGCAGCTCGTGGAGGGCCGCCGCCGGCTGCGATACCGCGCAGGTCTCGGTGACCTCGATCTCGAGGCGCTCCCGGGGAAGCCCGGTCTCGAGAAGTGCGGCTGACACCCTGTTGACCAGCTCGCCCCTGCCCAGATCGCGCGCCGACGCGTTGACAGCGAGGAGGAGATCTGGGAGGCCCGCAGCTCGCCACTCCGCCATCTGAATGCACGCGGCGCGGAGCACCCAAGTGTCGATCTCGCTGATCACCCCGATCTCCTCCGCGAGCGGGATGAAGGTGTCGGGCAGCACGACACCTCGGGTGGGGTGGTGCCACCGGACCAGGGCCTCGCAGCCGACGATGGTACCGCCTTCCACCGAGACGATCGGCTGGAGTAGCAGGCGCAGCTCGCCGCGCTCTGTGGCGTGACGCAGGTCCTGGTCCAGTTCCAGGCGCTCCGTGGCCGGCGCCAGCATGCTGGGCACAAAGACCTCCACTCTCGACCTGCCGGATGTCTTGGCCGCGTACATCGCCAGCTCGGCGTTGCGCAGCAGCTCACCGGCACTCGTCGTCGATTTCGACGCCGCGGTGACACCCATGCTCAAGCTGATCACTAGGCTGCCACCGGCGAATTCGAGGGGGGGCCCGAACGCCTGGTGGAGGCGCTCCGCTGTCTCGAGCGAGTCGCGGGCCCCATCGACGTCCTCGAGGAGCACGGCGAACTCGTCGGAACCGAGCCGGGCGACGGTGTCGCCGGGGCGGAGCGCGGCCGATATGCGTGCCGCAGCCGCCTGGAGAAGGGAGTCCCCCGCCCCGTAGCCCATGCTGTCGTTGACCGTCTTGAAGTGATCCAGGTCCATGACCAGGACCGCGATGGTTGCACTGCGGCGGCGCATCCGAATGAGGGCGTGCGCGACCCGTTCAGCGAACAGAACGCGGTTGACGCCGCCTGTCAGGGGGTCGCGGAAGGCGCCCTGGCGTAGCTGGCGGTCCAGCCGGTTGCGCTCGGTCACGTCGTGCACCAGCGAGAGGACCGCACGACGTCCGGCGAACTTCAGGGCCACAGTGCTGACCTCGACGTCGATGACCCGCTCGTCCCGCAGGTAGTGGCGGGTGGAGAACGCCGTCCTCCCCGTTCGCGCCCGGCCGAAATCGACGGCAAGGTGCGCCGCATCATGGCGGATGACGGCGATGGTCAGCGCCGCGAATTCCTCGGCGGAATACCCGTATGCGGCGATGGCGGCGTCGTTGACGGCGAGGAAGGCGTGGGTCTCCGCGTCGAGCACCCACATCGCTTGAGGGTTCTCGAAGAAGAGGCGGCGAAACTCCGTCTCGCTGGCCACGGGGATGCCCTCGCCCTTCCGCCCGACTTGGCGCAACTCGGCGATCATCCGTGACCCGATCGCCGCCGACGTGACCAGCCCGGCGAGGAGCTGCAGGACAGCCGTTTGGGCATCGTCGAAGGCGTTGGGTCGGGAAGAGGTCACGGTGATCGCACCGATGCGCACTTTCCGGCGGTGAAGGGGGACGGTGACAACCGACCTCGTCCTGAGGCGGCGGCACACCACGGGGTCCACTCGCGGGTCGTCCTCGGTGTCCTGGCAGACCTCCACAGTGCCGCTGATCAGGGCGTGCCATGGGTCGTCGGGCACCGAGACGGCGAGCCGCGAGCGACTGCGGGAGCCGATCCCCACCGCCGCCCGGTGGACCGAGCCGTCGCTGTTGACGATCTCGACGACGGCTCCGTCGGCCCAGCTGAGGGCTCGAGCCCGCGCAGCGACCCTGCGGGCGATGGCGCGCACGTCGGAACCCAGGTCGAGGATCTCCTGCTGGAACGCCGCGAGGGCGAGTATCTGCCGCACCGACGGCGTCAATTCCAACCGGTGTTTGACCTCCGGGAGGGGACCTGGAACCCGTCGCGGCAGATGCGCCGACATCGTGAGCCAACGGTAGCCCGGTCTGGGCACCTTGTGCAACAGACCGCCCAGGTTCAGATTCCTTCGTGCTTGCCAACGCAGACGTCCGGGGCGACCGAACGAGTGGGGCATCGGCAAGCCCGAGCAGATGCGTCACGTCCAGCGTGCCGGGTCCGATCTCAGCGAGGGTTTGGGCGAACGACCGGACCTACCCCGAATGATCGTTCGATGGGCGATTAAGGGCGTGGTAGAGGCCCCGGAGCCGTCGATATGCCTCCTGGTACCGCCGGAACAGGAAGTCGTAGGTGGGCACGTCCTCTGGGCGCGGATCGAAGCTTGCAGTGACGCGCACCAGCTGGCGCAGGCTAGCGAAGCTCGGATGGATGCCGAGCGCCACCCCGGCCGAGAGGGCGGCCCCCACCGCTCCGGCGTCCTGCGGGTCGTCGACGACCTCCAGCCTCCGCTGGGTGACGTCCGCGATGATCTGCATCCACACCGCGCTCCGCGCACCTCCCCCCACCACTCGCAGCGTCTGGGGGGTGAGGTGGAAATCCTGCTCGAGCTGCTCGAGGATCCAGCGGAAGTTGAAGGCCACCCCCTCGAGGACGGCGCGCGCCAGGCTCTCGCGATGGTGCTCGGGACCGAGGTTGAGGAAGGCGGCGCGCAGGAACGGGTCGTTAAGCGCCCGCTCCCCGCACATCCACGGGGTGAAGAGGAGCGACCCGGACCCGGGAGGTGAGGCCTCGGCGTCCCGGTCGATCTCCGCGTAGACGTCCCGCCGCGCCAGCTCCCGTTCCCGGCCGCGGTACATCTCGTCGGCGAACCAGTCGATGCAGGCCCCGCCGCTGTCCATCTCCGCCGTCATCAGGTTGCGCTCCGGGTCACCCGACTGGATCACCGCGACCCCGTGGCGGCCAGTGGGATGTCCGGCGGTGACGATGCCCACCCAGCCCGAGGTGCCCAGGTAGAGGTGGCCATCACCGTCGCCGACGGCCCCCGAGCCGATGGCGGCCGCGGGGACGTCACCCATCCCGGCCACGATCGGGGTGCCCTGTGCCACCCCGAGGTCGGCGGCCGCGTCTTCGCTGGCCCCGCCCACGACGTCGATGGGGCGCACGAGCGGCGGCAGCTTGTCCGAGGCGATGCCCGCCATCCGCATGACGCCGCTCATCCACTTCTTGCTCTTGAGGTCGAAGCCGTACGCCGACGCACCTGTCCACTCCATCGTGGTCCGCCCGGTGCACCGGTGCATGAGGTAGCCGCCCACGTCCACGAAGCACGCCATCTTCCGCCACGTTTCCGGCTCGTGGAAGCGGAGCCACCTCAGCTTGGGCATCATGTCCTTGCCGGAGAGGGTGGCACCGGCGAGCTGGGCGAAGAGACGGGCACCGCCGAAGCGGCGCATGATCACGGCCGCCTCGGCGCTCGCCCTGCCGTCGAGCCAGATGATCGGCCGGCGCAGCACCGCCCCTCCGGCGTCGAGCGGGACGAGGCCCATCATCTGGGTGCTGAAGGTCACGCAGGCCAGCGAGCCGGGGCCCCGGTGTCCGCCCCACACCGCCCTCGTGCCCGCGCAGACCGCCCGCCACCAGTCCTCCGCCTCCTGCTCCGCCCAGCCGGACCTCGGGAAGTGGGTGGGGTAGGGTTCGATGTGCTTGGCGAGGACCTTGCCTCGAAGGTCGGTGAGGACCGTCTTGACGCCGCTCGTGCCGACGTCATGGGCCACGATCAGGTCGACGGGATCGGGCACGCTGGGACCTCCGGATGACCTGGGCCGCCAGGATGCCGCCTCCACTGTGGGGGCGGAAACCAGCGGGCAGCACGGCCGGCATTCTCAAGCGCCAGCATTCGCCGTTGCGCCTCTGCCTGTACAGGGGCGGAGGGCCCAGCTGCCCAGAACCGAAGGACCCTTGGCGCGCCACGGGCAGGAGACCACACTGCTTTGATCGGAAGTCCACGGAGGATTGAAGCGTGATCACCGAGGTGCCCGCAAGCCAGCAGGTCGTCGACATCTGCCGTGAGCTGCTCGCCCGTGGCTATCTGAAGGCAAACGAGGGCAACGTGTCCGTGCGCATCCCCGGCAGCGAGCAGTTCGCGATCACGGCGTCGGGACGCGACTACGACAAGTTGACGGTGGACGACGTCTGCATCCTGGACCTGGATCTGAAGGTGGTGTCGGGCACCCAAAAGCCCTCCATCGAGTCGGGTTTGCACGCCGCCGCCTACCGATACCGACCTGACGTGAACGTTGTCGTCCACTCGCACCAGCCGTATGCGAGCGCTCTGGCGATCATGCGCAAGCCCATACCCGCGCTCTTCGACGAGCAGGTGCGCTTCTTGGGTCGGGGTGTCCCCATCGTCAGCTATGCGCCGTCCGGCACCGGCCTTCTGCGCCGCAATGTGGTGCCAAAGATCAAGGCCGGGGGCAACGCGCTGATCCTCGCCAACCACGGCGCCCTGGTCCTTGGCAGCGATGTGGACAAGGTGTTGCACAACCTGGCACTGCTCGAGAAGTGTTCGAAGTCGTATCTCATGAGCCTCATGACCGGCGAGCGGACGCGGCGGATTCCCCTGTTGGTGAGAGAGATTGCGTTCGCCCAGCTCCGGAAGGAGGAGAAGGCGGAGGCGGTGCCGGTTCAGGGCAATGGGAGCGGACCCCGGCACGAGCCGGAGGCCGGGCCGGCCGAGCGCGCCACCTCGGCGGGCCCGCACGATGCGCCGTCCGAGGCCGGCGAAGCCCAGTACGCCATCAGCCGCTATCCGGATGTGCCGGCGGTCTACGCAAAGCTCAACGAGCTGGTGGAACAGCCCATGCGCCGGATCCGCCGGCAGACGATGACCGAGTACCTCGGCTACTTCGAGACCAAGTGCCAGCGTTCGAAGCAGCTCACGGACCAGGCGAAGCTCAGCATCCCCGGCGGAGTGCAGCACAACCTCGCCTTCAACTACCCGTTTCCGATCGCCATCGAGAGAGCCGAGGGCGCCTACCTCTGGGATGCCGACGGCAACCGGTACATCGACTTCCTCCAGGCGGGCGGCCCCACCGTGCTGGGCAGCAACTACCCGGCCCTCCAGGAGCGGGTGATCGAGGTGCTGCGTACCTCCGGCCCGGTGACCGGCCTCTTCCACGAGTACGAGCTCAAGCTCGCCGAGCTGGTGCGGCGGTTGGTGCCCTCGGTGGAGATGTTCCGGATGTTCGGTTCCGGAACCGAGGCGGTGATGGCGGCCATCCGAGCCGCCCGCGCCTCCACCAAGAAGGGCTACGTGATCAAGGTGGGCGGCGCCTATCACGGCTGGAGCGACCAGATGGTGTACGGGCTCCACGTGCCGGGGACCAGGAGGTACGAGTCGAAAGGGATCCCATGGGCGGCGACCAGCCACACCTGCGAGGTTTACCCGAACTCGGTGAGCGCCCTCCATCGCAAGCTGATCGAGAATCGGCTCCGGGGCGGGACAGCGGCCGTGATCCTGGAGCCGCTGGGACCCGAGAGCGGCACCCGCCCGGTCGCCTTCGACTTCAACCGCCAGGCGCGCGAGCTGTGCGATGAGTTCGGCGCACTGCTCATCTTCGACGAGGTGGTCACCGGGTTCCGGGTGGGCATGGGCTGCGCCCAGGGGTACTTCGGCGTTCGTCCCGACCTGACCGTCTTCGGCAAGTGCATCGCCGGAGGGTATCCGATGGCGGGTGCCGTGGGCGGGCGGTCCGACGTCATGTCCAGCTTCGCGGCCGGAATCGGCGGCACCGGCGAGCGCGCCTACGTTGGCGGCACGCTCTCCGCCAACCCGCTCTCGTGCGCCGCCGGCTACTTCGCGCTCCTGGAGATGGAGCGCACCAACGCGCCGGTCATCGCGGGAAGGGCAGGCGATCGGCTGAGCCGGGGGCTATCCGAGATGATCGATCGGCATCGCCTGCCCTACGTCGTCTACAACACTGGCTCGATCGTTCACCTGGAGACCTCGGGCGTGATGCTCCTCGACCTCCATCATCCCCTCCGCCTGGCTCGCGAGCTCAAGCCGCGCCGGACCATGATCGAGGAGATGGGAGCCGCCTACATGGCCAACGGCGTGGTCACCCTGGCAGGCTCGCGCATCTACACGTCTTTGGCGGACACGGACGAGGTCATCGACGAAGCCCTGGGACACTTCGAGGAGGTCTTCTCCCACATCGGGGCGGCGAGGTGAGCGCACCCGAGGAGGCTGGGCGCGTGGAGGGCGGATACCGCGTCTACGGCTACCGCTGGGTGGTGCTGGGCGCGTTCGTGCTGGTGAACATCACCATCCAGCTGCTCTGGATCTCCTACGCGGCCATCACCAGCCAGGCGCAGCAGTACTACGGCATCTCCGGGCTCCAGGTCGGCCTCTTCGCCATGCTCTTCATGATCCTCTTCATCCCCTTCGCGCTCCCCGCCGCATGGCTCATCGACACCCGAGGCTTCCGGGTTGCGGTCGGATTCGGAGCCACCCTCATGGCGATCTGCGGCATCGGTCGCGGGCTGGCGGGCGACAACTATGGTCTGGCCATCGCCGCCACCGTCGGGATCGCCATCGGGCAGCCCTTCCTGCTCAACGCATGGACCAAGGTCCCGGCCAACTGGATGGCTCCCAACGAGCGTGCGACAGGCGTGGCCCTCGCCACCCTGGCCAACCTGGTGGGCATCGCCCTCGGCGAGGCGCTCACCCCGATGCTGATCTCGAGCATGTCGATCGGAGCGGTGCAGCTCGTCTACGGCGTCGTGGTGCTGCTCTCGGCCATCCTCTTCGTCGCGGTGGCGCGCGAACGTCCGGCCACCCCGCCCTGCGCCCCGGAGCTGGAGGTCCGGGCCCTCATGCTCGACGGTCTGCGCAGCGCACTGCGCGTGCGAGCCTTCCTCGCCTTCCTGGCGGTGTGGTTCATCGGCCTGGGCATCTTCAACGGCGTGCTCACCTGGGTCGACGAGATCCTCAGTCCCCGTCACTTCTCCTCGGTCGACGCTGGGATCGTGGGAGCGCTGGTCATTGTCGGGGGTGTCTTCGGCAGCGTCACGCTGGCGTCACTGTCGGATCGCCAACAGAAGCGGGTCGTCTTCATGCTCATCGGGCTGCTCCTGGCCATCCCCGGGCTGCTCGGGCTGACCTTCGCGGGCAGCGGGTGGCTGCTCTACGTGGCCTCGTTCGCCTTTGGCTTCTTCTTGATCAGCGTGGCGCCGATCGGCATGGAATTCTCTGCCGAGGTAACCCAGCCCACCCCGGAGGGGACCTCGCAGGGAGTGGTCCAGCTGGTCGGCCAGTGCTCAGTGGTCGTCGTCTACCTGATGGCGGCGCTCAAGTCGAGCAACGGGTCGTACACGACGTCGCTCCTCTTCTGTGTCGGGCTGCTGGTGGTGGGCGCGATCGTCCTCTCGCGTCTTCACGATCCCACTCCGGCGGCGTCGACGGAGGGACGCCCGGTGGCGGGTCGGAGCCAGCCCAGAGTGGCCTGAGGGGGGGCCGCCGCCTCCAGAGCGGGGCGGACCTATCTGGCCGCCTGCGCGTCGTCGTCATCAAAGTCGATGACATCGATGGACCCGGCCAGGAACGCCGCCAGTCGATCCGCGTTGGCCTCGGGTCGAGCGCTCTGGGCCACGCCGTACCAGAGTTCGAAGGTGACCACGGACGACGTGGAGATGCGGGCGGTGGCCTGGCTCGCCTCCTCGAATCGTCCCCGGACCGAGGCGGACCTCCCGTTGATCAGGGCACGCTGCACGCCTTCGAGAAAAGCGCCCGTAAGCTCGGCGTCGACCAGATCGACCTTCTGATCCTGCACCAGGCGCTGCCTTCGGCGTTCGGCCGGACCCTCGAAGCCTACCGTGCCCTGGAGACGCTGCTCGATGGCGGCAAGGTCCGCGCGATCGGAGTCAGCAACTTCATGGTCGAACACCTCACGACGCTCCTGGAACGCGCGACGGTGGTGCCGACGGTCAACCAGATCGAGGTGCACCCCTACTTCGCGCAGCGACAGGTGCAGGACTTCGGCGCCGAGCACGGTATCCTCACGCAAGCTTGGTCACCGATCGGCGGCATCACTTTCTACCGCGGGGGTAGCCGCGGCAGCACGCTCGAGGACCCGGTAATCGGAGGCGTTGCCAGGGCCCACGGCAAGACTCCGGCCCAAGTGATGCTGCGCTGGGGTCTGCAGCACGGCCGCTCGGTCATTCCGAAGTCCACCAAGCCCAGCCGCATCGCAGAGAACATCAACGTGTTCGACTTCGAGCTGCCGGCCGGCGAGATGGCCGCGATCGACGGTCTGGACACCGGCCGTCGCGGCGGCCCGGAGCTCGACGCGATCACCTTGGAGACGTTCGGCCGCGAGATCCCGGAGGCCTGAGAGTCGTTGCCTCGCGGCAGCGCAGCATGCGCCGGGTGGGCCACCGGTGTGAGGACGACACGCGGTTCATCGCCGTATTCCTCGGCCTGGCGAGGTTGAACGCTCGAGGTGCTCGCTTGCGCCTGACATGCACTCTCTCGAAGGCAGGGGTGTGGATGCGCTTGGATCCCTGCTCTTCCCAACCTCAACGCCGGTCGACGCAGACGGCACCAGCTTCGGCGTAACGCGAAACCGATCGTGGAGCGGGAGACGAGGCTCGAACTCGCGACCCCTACCTTGGCAAGAAGGGAGAGCGTTTTCGGTCGGTTGCGAATACGGGTCGGCCCTCGGCCCGTTCATCGCGCACTCATTTGAAGTTTCGTGGCCCGCAGGAGGCCTCGGGTTCGAATGGATTGGGGCCAGGGTGGGGGTCGTAGCGCGTGGGGCCCTCAGAATCAGGGAGGGTGTGTCACGCTCCCCAGTCCTCCCAGGTGAGGCCGGCGATCCGGCGGAACTCATTGGCGTTCGCTGTCACCAGGGTGGTGCCACGCCGGAGCGCCTGGCCACCGATGAGGACATCGTAGGCACCGATGGGGGTTCCCGCTGCCTCTAGAGCGGCGCAGACCTGCCCGGCCGCCTGCGCGTCGTCGTCATCAAAGTCGATGACATCGATGGGCCCGGCCAGGAACGCCGCCAGTCGATCCGCGTTGGCCTCGAGTCGAGCGCTCTTGGCCACGCCGTACCAGAGTTCGAAGGTGACCACCGACGACGTGGAGATCCGGGCGCTGGCCCGGCTCGCCTCCGCGAATCGTCGCCGGACCCCGAGGGGCTTCCCGTTGATGAGGGCGATGCAGGCGTTCGTGTCGAGCAGGTAGTTCACAGAAGGTCGCGGCCGGCCGGCGTGGGCGGCTGATCTCGGCCCTCGACCATGAACGGCTCCTGTCCGAAGCGGTCGAGCTCCGCGAACCAGTTCTCAGGACTCAGGATCGGTTCGAGAATGACACCGCTCCCGACCCGGCGGACCCGGACCTGATCACCGCTGAAGCGGAACTGCTGCGGTAGCCGAACCGCCTGGCTCCGCCCGTTGCGGAAGAGCTTCGCGATTCCGGTGTCTGACATGAGCCGCCTCCAGTGGAGAGGGGGAGCGATGATCTATATCCATAGTATATACCACATCTGGAGGGAAAGGCAATCCATCAGCAGACTGTTCGCGGACGTCGTGCCGTGGCGACCATGGAAACCGTCCGGTCGCCAGCACTCATTTGAGGTTTCGTGACCCGGAGGAGACATGGGTTCGATCGGATCGGGTCAGGGTAGGGGTCACGCGGGCCAGATTCAGATCAGGGACTCGGCAGCAGTTCGAAGTGTTGCCGCCCGCGCAGCCGGTAGATCTGAAAGTCGGCATCCAGGGTGAAGATGCGGCGGTCACCTCGCTCCTCGGCGAGCGCCACCAAGGTCGCGTCCGCGAGATCCATGGGTCGGCCTGAATACTGGTCCATGAGGCGAGCGCTTCGGTCGACAAGTGCCGGCGACAGGTCGGCGAGAACGAGGCGGTCCGACTCGACTAACTTCCAAAGCGCGCGCTGGCCCTCAATGCCCCCGACCCTGGCGAGGAGGTGCATGGCCTCGGTGAACGCCGGCCATGTCGTAACCAGTGGAAGCGTGAGATGGTCAAGGGCTTCGACGCACGCCTTGTGGTCGGGTTCGTCGGCGTCGATGATCGCGATTAACGGACCCGCGTCGGTAATCGTCATCCCCTGGTGCGGTCCTGGAGAAGTGCGTCAGCGAAAGCCATGCCCGTGCGCCGGGCCTGGCCACCACCGCCGCGGATGGCGCCGGAAACATCCGCGAACCGCTCGCTGGGGCGAAGGGCGAGCGTCTCCTCCGCATCCTCCACAGCGGCTCTGCGAATGAATTCGGACACCGAAACCCCCCTGATGGCAGCCGCACGACGGACCTTCACATCGGCATCGGGATCGAGGCGGAGACTTCTCATGTCGCCAATGTATCACGGGCCGTGACGTGATGTAATACCTGGGGGACGATGCCAAAGAGCCGCACCAGTCAGCCCGGGACCGTACCGCTTGACTCGGTCACCCCGTCACCCTGGCGGCGCGGCGATTGGACGCGCTTTACCGGGAGCCTTGTCTCGATGGGCGTGTCCCACCTGCGTCGGCCGGATTGACGGGCCAGTCGCCGGATTCTAGCTCCTCGATGAGATCGAGGAGTCCAGAGGCTTCCCAAGCTCGGTTCCGGGGCGAGGTCGTCAGCAGAGTGAGGACGTCTGCGTTCTGAAGTTCGCTGATCCCATTGGAAACTGCCGGCTTCGTTCTTCCTGTGGCGGCGACCCCAATCGCTACCGTGATGATGGGATGCGCCGGCAGGACCTTGATCAGGTCCCACACCGCAGCGTCCGACCGGGGGTTAGAGCGCGATCGGACTTGTTCACGCCAGGTCTCTTGCAGCCTTTCGACCGAGGCCACGTAGCGCGTGGCGAGTGTGGCTGCCTGAGCGGTCGCCGCCGCGAACACCTCGATCCAGCGCGAGATAAGTCCTTCCCGGAAGTTGGTCAGGCCTCGGATGTACATGCCCTTGTCCCGTGCCAGCGCGACGCTGATCGGTGGGACGAAGGCTGGTGCCAGTCCGCGACGGCGCAGGATGACCTGCACGAGTGCCCGGCCAGTGCGCCCGTTCCCGTCTTCAAATGGGTGAATGGTCTCGAACTGGGCGTGGGCGATTGCAGCCTGGACCAAAGGAGGGAGCGTAGCGTCATTGGCGAAGCGGCAGAGATCATCCAGGAGCGAGGGGATCTCCTCGGGCGGTGGCGGGACGAAGTCCGCTGCGCAAGGGTTGTAGTCGTTTCCCCCAATCCAGTTCTGGACCTGCCGGAACTTGCCCGCCATGGCGCTGGCATTGGGAACTCGTGCCAGGAGTCGACGGTGGATGTCGAGGAGGTCGTCGTATGCGATGGCGTCAGCTGCCACCGCCCGCTCGATAGCCAGCTGCATGGCATCGATGTTGGCCAGGATTTCGGCAGCCTCGGCTCCGATAGACCTTCCAACCTCCTGCTTGGCCTCGGCGCGAGCCAACGTCCGTGTCTCGACTTGCATGCCCTCCACCTTCGAGGAGGCTACGGACTCGGTCCTCAGGAGAAGACGGGCGAGCGGCTGCAGCTCCAGCCTGGCCCCGCGGTTGAGTTCGGCAATCGCTGCCTCCGCATCGGAGACCACGCCCGCCACTGCGCCGGGAAGGTCTGGCTCCAGCTCGGCGATCCGCTCAGGCACAAAGGCTTCGTACTCGCAACCCCCCCGGTATTTGGAGGGGGCGTAGATCGATGGGTTCCACTGCCATACCCGGTGCTCGTATCTGCCTCGCATATATCCTTTCCCTACGACTGTCAGTAAGGAAAGGATGGAACCCATCCTTTCCCTTCTCGCACCCCACCTACCCTTTCCTTCTTAGACCACATAAGTAAAGGATAGCCGATGTCCTTTACTAGTGGGGAATGCAAGGAAAGACTAGAGGCCAGCCCAAGGGCTCTCCTTGAACGCCAATACGGCTCCGTTTGGATCAAGAGGATCGCCCACGTGTAGCTCCCCCCTCATTGGCAATAAAGGCGGGCGCCTCTGGTCGGTCCCGAATACGAAACGGCGCCTTGGGTCCTCGAACTTGCCCTCATTTCACAAATCTTGACCCGCAGGAGACCGCGATTTCGGACCGTCGCGACACAGGGTGGGGTCGTTTCGGAATCGCGTCCCCGCCCCGTGGTGGCGGTGGCGCTCCGGTCTTCTCGCTCCGCCGAGTGGTACCATATACTGTACCAGTCAGGAGGACTTTGAGTGTGGTTGTGACGGCCAGCGCGGCACGGAAGAATCTGTTTCCTCTGATCGAACAGGTCAACAACGATCGCCAGCCCGTGGAGATCACCTCGAAGCGTGGCGATGCTGTCCTGATGGCCCGAGCCGACTACGACGCCCTCGAAGCAACTGCGTACCTGCTTCGGGCTCCATCAAACGCGAAGAGGCTACTGGAGAGCTTGGAACAGGCCCGCGCTGGAGATCGACAGACCCACGAGCTGGCCTGATGCGTCTGGTATTCACCCCGCACGGCTGGGAGGACTACGTCTACTGGCAGTCGACGGATCGGACGACGGTGAAGCGGATCAACCGGTTGCTGCAGGACATCACCCGGGATCCGTTCACCGGTATCGGCAAGCCGGAGCAGCTGCGTCATGTCCTTCAGGGATGCTGGTCCCGCCGGATCGATGACGAGCATCGGCTCGTGTATCTGGTTGACGGCGAGGATATCGTCGTCCTCCAAGCTCGCTACCACTACGGCGATTAGCAGTAGGGGAGGAGGCTGGAGCGGGAGACGAGGCTCGAACTCGCGACCCCTACCTTGGCAAGGTAGTGCTCTACCACTGAGCTACTCCCGCGCGCGAGGGGCGAGTATACCGCGGGCCGCCGACCCCGCCACCCCTTCGCTCACCTCGGGTAGCGTCAGTCGGGGACGGCGGGGTCAGGCGACGCCGGCCCGCTCCCCGAGCTCGCGCAGCCGCTCGAAGGTGTAGATACCAGTCGAGTGGTCGTCGGCCCACACCGCGTTGAGCCCGTAGGCGCCGACCAGGCCGATGTCCGCCAGCTCGTCCTCACCGGCGGCGAGTTCCGGCTGGGTGGAGAACCGTCCCGGGAG
>Ga0224558_1002874_pt1 | contig 15160 bp, 7 predicted proteins | sample 714S32024metaG_FD_180682 | JGI IMG/M metagenome (GOLD analysis project Ga0224558, IMG submission 180682) | Peat soil microbial communities from Stordalen Mire, Sweden - 717 S3 20-24 | ecosystem: Environmental > Terrestrial > Soil > Wetlands > Peat | place: Sweden: Norrbotten County, Stordalen... | reverse complement strand
ATTGACGAGAATTGGCTGGCAAATAGGAAATGTAGTGCCAACGGCCAGTTCGACTTCTCATAAGTCTTTGGTTTCCAAGTGCTAGCGATTTGTCACTGTAGAAGATCGGCTTGGGTTGGCGGCTGGTTGAATGAGCCGGTTCACCCGCGCGTTCGATTACCTGGTGGTGCTGCGCGCCTGAAGCACGGTGGGAGAGCTGACTTGGCCGTTACGATTGACGGCTGAAACGGCCAGCACTTCCGGCGGGACGCCATTCCATGTGAGGGTGGTTTTGGCGGCGGGCAGAATTTCCCTTTTCCACTCCCGGCCCGTTCTGGTCTGCAGCAGCCAGAGCCAAACCTTGTCCGAGCCGCTGGGCGTCCAGCGAATCTCGAGTTGAGAGCCAGGGTCACCGCTGGTGACCGCAAGCCCTGGTTTCTCAGGGCGGGTGCGGCTGAGCCAAGGCAAAGCCGGCATCAGTGCGGGCTGTGTATATACCTCTCGTTCCAGGACGGTATCGAGGGCGCTATTGCCCATCAGGCTCTTCATGCTCCAATGAATATGGCCGTTTGCACCGGGCTGATTCCGGGTCAGGCGAATCTGGTTGACGATTTCTTGAGGCGGCCAGGCGCTCTGCGATTCAGGTCGTCCGACCTTATCCGAGGACATTCCCGGGCAAATGAGCCGGCCCCGGGTGTTCTGCTCGGTCCACCACCGGAGCAGCACGGGGAAGCTCTGGATCGGCGGGTCAATCTTCCAGTAAAGCTGCGGCGCGAAGTAATCAACCCACCCGCTGGCCAGCCATTTGCGTGAATCCGCGTAAAGTGAAGCATAGGCATCGATCCCTTGGATTTGGGGCGGATTTTTGGGTCGCCAAATGCCGAACGGGCTGACCCCGAACTTGACCCAGGGCTTGGCCACCTTGATTGCTTTATAGACCCGCTGGATGAACGTGTTCACGTTGTCGCGCCGCCAATCGTCGCGGCTTAACTTCCCCCCAGCACCGAAGCGGTTCCAGCTTGCGTCGTCGGGGAAATCCAATTCCTGGCCCGAGCCATTGTGCGCTTTGTAAGGGTAGAAGTAGTCGTCGAAGTGGACTCCATCCACGTCGTAGCGCTTCACCACGTCCATCACCACGCTGAGCGAGTATTCCTGCACCTCTTTCTCGCCCGGGTCCAGCCAGAGGAACTCTCCATATTGGCGGACAAGCTGCGGCCGGACCTTGCTGATGTGGTTTGGGGCGACGGGTGAAATGGCCGAGCGCAGGCGCGCGCGGTAGGGATTGAACCAGGCGTGCAATTCCAGGCCGCGTTTGTGCGCTTCCTCGATAACGAAGGCCAGTGGATCGTAAAACGGCTCCGGGGGCTTGCCCATCGTGCCGGTGAGATATTCGGACCACGGCTCAATCCGGGAAGCATAGAGGGCGTCGCACGCGGGCCGGACCTGGAAAATGATGGCGTTCAATTTGAGCCGGGCGGTGCGATCCAGAATGGCCAGCAACTCGGCTTTCTGCTCCGGGGTGCTGAGCGTTTTGCGGGATGGCCAGTCAATGTTCGCGACTGTGGCTACCCAGGCTCCGCGGAATTCACGCGCCGGTTCAGGCGGGATCACCCTGGAGGGTCCGTACTGCGCGGCCTGCGAGGCGAGGGGCGCGACGAGTGCCGTCAGCGCGAGTATGTCCTGGAGCTTACTTAATCTCATACGGTCGTTTCTTAAGGGGCGGATCATGCGCCATTTGCGCGAGGGTATCGAGGGCAAAACTCCCTCCGATGGGTTAGGGGCGGGTTGAGAACCGCTGTAATGGCTCAGTGACGGCGGAGGGGGCAGGGCGGGCAGCCCTCAGTACGCCGTCGCGCGCTTATGATCTCGAACCGGCGCGCAGCGTACTGCCCGCTTTACCCGTCATGAATGAGGCCTCAAATTCCTGCAGAAAGATGTTGGTAGAACGGGGCAGTTTGGGGTAAGAGAGTGGGTGATAGCGTAGATAATAGAGTTTTTGGCAGCGGTTAGCGGCACAATTCAAATCTCGGTTCCTCACCAATTAGTTGTGCTCCGACGGCATAGGTGCCCTGCATATTGTGGTTTTTCCGCTTTACTCGACAGGGCGGTTTTGATTGATTTGTAGAAAGATCATGTATCTCAAGAACTTAACTGTCTTAGGATTCAAGTCCTTTGCAGACAAGACCTCGCTGAATTTTCAACCGGGGGTGACGGCCATCGTCGGCCCCAACGGGTGCGGCAAGTCGAATGTGTCAGACGCAATCCGTTGGGTACTGGGCGAGCAATCGGCCAAGGCCTTGCGTGGCGGCGAGATGGCGGATGTCATCTTCAACGGCACCGACGGCCGCAAGCCACTGGGCATGGCGGAGGTTTCCTTAACGATCGGCGGGGTGGACGGCGAGCACCTGACGGCGGCGGGCGTCGAAATGGCTTACAACGAGGTGACGGTCACGCGCCGAGTATTCCGGGACGGCGGGAGCGAGTATTTCATCAACAAGACGCCGTGCCGGCTGAAAGACATCCAGCAGTTGTTCATGGGCACGGGCGTGGGCCGGACCAGCTACAGCATCATGGCGCAGGGCAACATTACGCAAATCCTGTCGAGCAAGCCGGAAGACCGCCGGATGATTTTTGAGGAGGCCGCTGGGATCACGAAGTACAAGGCACAGAAGAAAGAGGCCTTGCGCAAGCTCGAGTACACGGAGCAGAACCTGCTGCGCGTCGCCGACCTCGTCCGGGAAGTGAAGCGCCAGATCGGCTCCCTTCAGCGGCAGGCCGGGAAGGCGCGCCGCTACAAACAACTGGCCGCGGAATTGCAGCACCTTGACACGCAGCTTGCCCGCCATCAGTTCGACCAACTGGAGGCTGAGATAGCGGAGCGGCAGGCGACGGCCGACAACCTGCGGAACGAGATCGAGGCCAACTCGGCCAGTGTGCTGCGAGGCGAAGACGAGATCACACAATTGCGAGAGCGGCTGACGGAACTGGAACACGAAATCAGCGGGCAGCAGCAGCGCGGATTGGAGTTGAAAGGCGAGATGGACAGGCACGAGAGCCGCATCCAATTCAACGAGGAACGGCTGCGCGAGTTCGCTACACAGAATACTAAAGCGATGGCCGACCTGACGCAGGCGGAGGAGCGGCGCCGGGCGGCGGAGCAGGACCTTGAGGCGGTCAAGGGTCATCTGGCCGCCAGCGGGACCGCGCTCGAACACCACCGCCAGACGCTTGGTGCCAGGCAGGAAGCGCTGCGGAAAGTGGAAGAGGAGTTGCGTCAGCGGCAGGAGGCCTTGCGCCAATCGCAGGCCGAGGCGTTTGCCGCCGCGCAGGATTTGACGCGCGCGCGCAACGAGATCACCGCGCTGGATTTGCAAAAGCAGGGCAATGTGGTGCGTTTGGAGAAGCTTTCCGCCGAGAAGATTCAGCTCGAAGAGGAGCGGACGCGCCTGGAGGCCCGGCTGAATGAGTTCGTGGCCAATGTGGCGACGGCGAAGCTCAATGCGCAGACGCAGCGCGGCACCGTGGAGGAACGGCAGCAGCGGCTGAGAGCAATCCAGGAAGAATTGGAACGTGCGGCTCGGCAGCAGGACAAGGCCTTGGAACAGCAAGCAGGGACGCGCTCGCGGCTGAATGTGCTCGAGCAGTTGCAGGCGGACCGCGAAGGTTTTGGCGTCGGGGCGCTCTCCGCCCTGAAGCAGTCGCGACATGTGCTGGGCTCGCTGGCGGACAGGATTCGCGTGCCTAATCAGTACGTTACGGCCATCGAGACGGCGTTGGGCCATCACCTGCAACTGGTGTTGACGGAGCAGCCGGAGTCGGCGTGCCAGATCCTGGCCGACCTCAACGTGAATAAGGCAGGGCGTGCCAGCGTGGCGCCGATGGCGTTCGTCGGAAACGGCCAAGGCGTGGCCGCGCTCGGCGATCATGGCCGGGCGGGCGAGCTGGCAACCGATTCCGCACCGCAGCCCGCGTTCGGCGCTTCGTCCATAGAGTTGAATGGCATGCCGCTGCCGGCGATGGCTGTCGTGGAGAGCGAGACTTCGATCCGCCCGCTGGTAGCTCGCCTGCTGGGCGGGACGCGGGTTGTGCGGGACCTGGCGACGGCCACGGCGGCGTGGCGCGAGACTAACGGGGCATTCCATTACGTGACCCTTAGCGGCGAAATGCTGAGCCGCGACGGCGTCTATACCGGCGGCTACAATAACGGGAACGGCGACGGGAAGGCACCGGCTTCGATTTTGGGCCGGAAGAATCAGATCGCGGAGTTACAGACTGCCGTTGACAAGCTGAAGGACCAGGTGGCCGAGATCAGCCGGGTCAAGGGCGGGTTGCAGAGCGAGCAGACCGAGCTTCAGGCTGGCTTGCAGCAGGCGCAGCAGGAGCTTCGCGCGCAGGAGGTGGCCATTGCCACACATGAAGGCGAGTTCAACGCGCTGCAGAATTCGCAGCGCTTGCTGCATCAGAAGATTGATACGGTCGTCTATGAAATCCAGAGCCTGGCCGCGCAGGAGCAGGAGGGCCTGCAAAAGCGCGCGGGTCTGGCAGCCCAGGCCGGTGAATGTGAGACGCGCGAACAGGGTTGCCAAGCGCAGGTCCAGGAGTTGACCGGTTTGCTGGAGAATCTGCGGCAGCAACGTGATACCGCCAACGCCGGCCTGACGGAGAGCCGAGTGGGGCTGGCGGCGGAGGAGCAGATGTGCGCTTCCTTCCAGCAGCAGCGGCAGTCGCTGGAGCAGCGAATTCGGGAGCTAAGCCAGGTCATCCAACAGCGGCGCGGCGAGCTTTCCTCCTTCGTTGTCCGGAAGGAGCAGGCCGAGTCGGAGATCCAGGAATCGCGCGGGTTGATTGAGAAGCTTCAGCACGATCGCGAGCAGGTCAATGCGCAAACCGCCGAACTGGTGGCGCAAAAGCAATCGCAGGACGCGGAGGTGACATCGCGCGAGGAGGCCTTGCGCGAGCAGCGGCGGCGCTTGACGGGGCAACAGGAGCAACGCGGAGCCATTGAAGTCGAGCTGGCACAGAAGAACATGGCGGTGCAGAACCTGCGCGAGCGGGTGCAGCAGAAATACCACGTCAGCTTGGACAGCATTCGCAGCGAGTGCATCACTATTACGTACGCTGACGAGGGGCCAGCCAGAGTGCACGTGATGACCCCGGAAGAGATGGCGGCGGCCGGCGCGGCTACGGACTGGAACGCCGTCGCCCAGCAGGTCGAGAGCCTGCAGCAGCGCATTGACGAGATGGGGCCAGTGAACCTGGTGGCCATCGAGGAATACGAGGAAACCGAGCAGCGCTACCAGTTTCTCAGCAAGCAGCACGACGACCTGGTTCAGGCGAAGGTGCAGTTGCTGGAAGTCATCAATCGCATCAATGTCCAGACGCGCGAGATGTTCCGGGAAACCTTCGAGAAGATCCGGGACAGCTTCCGGGCCATGTTCACCGAGGTCTTTGGCGGCGGCAAAGCGGACCTGGTGCTGATGGACGAGAATGACCTGCTCGAAAGCGGCATTGAGATTGTCGCTCGCCCTCCGGGCAAGCAATTACAGACGATTTCACTCCTGTCGGGCGGTGAACAGACCATGACGGCCGTGGCGCTGCTCTTTTCGATTTACCAGGTCAAGCCCAGTCCGTTCTGCGTGCTGGACGAGCTGGACGCGCCGCTGGATGAGTCCAACATCAACCGGTTTATTCGCGTGCTGCAGCGATTCCTGGCGAACTCGCAGTTTATTGTCATTACTCACAATAAGCGCACGATCGGCATGGCGGGCGTGCTTTACGGTGTCACCATGCAGGAGCACGGCGTGAGCAAGATTGTGAGCGTCAAGTTCCACAAGACCGACGAGGCCGTGACCGACCAGAAGGCGGCTACGCTGGAGACCCCAACCACCATGCCAGACGTGGACACGGAGGAAGCCGCGACGAATAAGCACGGCGAGACGCTCGAGATCGTGATGGCGAAGTAGAGCGCGCGGTGTCGGCCACAGACATGCAGTCAGACGTGTCCGACCAGTATGACCGGTCTGACCAGTCGGACAGAGGTAGTGGCTAAATAGGCCGTGTGCTCTTGTAGTCTGAATGAGCGGAGCAGCCCCAGAACTTCTGCCCCGCGCGTGGTCCCTTGCGTGCCGTGCGCTGGCGCATGGGTTTCTCGCAACAGGGGCAAGCGGGGGGAGGTGGGTCAGTCTTACCTGACGAGTCTAACGGCAAACGCACTATACTTGTGTATATATGGTGTACGTATCTTGTACCTATGGTGTACTGATCTTGTACGGATCGTGTACGTATCTTGTAGGTATCGTGTACCTATTGTGTACGTAGCCAACGGATAGGCAGGTGATAGGGGGGGATGGCTGAGCTGAGGGGCTGCTTGACTTGTGGGGCGGGGCGCTTGTCTAATGGCCGCAGCTTGATGCATAATTCACTGAATCATCGCCTATGAATCTACCCCTTAATGTCGTAATGACGGCCCAGGCAATGGGCTGGAGTGACGTTTTGGCGCTCATGCTCGGCGCGGCGCTGCTGCAAATACCGGTGGCCACCTGGGCCGCGGCAAATGAAGGGGGCGTGGAAGTGGTTCAAGAACCGGCGGTTGGCTCGTCAAACCCGTTCTACGCTGGGAATCGCGAGCCGCTATTGGCCAGCCCACTGATTAAGCTGCCAATCGGCAGTATCATCCCAAAGGGCTGGCTGCGCCATCAACTCGAACTCGAAGCGCAAGGCATGACTGGGCGCCTGCCGGAGGTCTCGAAGTGGTGCAAGTTCGAGGGCAATGCCTGGTCGGACCCACAGGGCCAAGGTCACAGCGGATGGGAGGAGTTGCCGTATTGGCTCAAGGGTTATGGCGACCTGGGCTATGTGCTGGGTGACCAGGAGATCATCAAGAGCGCCCGCAAGTGGATTGACGCCGTGCTCGCCAGCCAGCAGGCGGACGGCTGGTTTGGCCCACGCGCGAATAAGACCGGGCTCGAGGGCAAGCCCGATCTATGGCCGCACATGGTCATGTGCAACGTGCTGGAGACTTTTTACGAGTTTACGGGGGACGAGCGGGTGATCCCTTTCCTGACGAGGTACTTCAAGTGGTTGAATACGCGACCCGGGGACAATTTTGGCGCAGGCTATTGGCCCAGGATCAGGTTCGGCGATAACATCGAGAGCATTTATTGGCTTTACGATCACACGGGCGAGCCCTGGCTGCTGGAGCTGGCCAAGCGCATCCATGAGAACATGCAGGATTGGACCACCGGCGTCCACGACTGGCATAACGTGAACTTATCGCAGGGGTTCCGCGAGCCGGGCGTCTATTACCAACAGGCTAAGGAGGAGAAATTCCTCCGCGCGGCGGAGAATAATTACCAGACCATCATGGGCCTTTACGGCCAGTTCCCGGGTGGGGGATTTGCCGGGGACGAGAACTGCCGCCCGGGATACACGGACCCGCGGCAGGGCTTTGAGACGTGCGGGATGGTGGAGTTCATGCACAGCTTCGAGATGCTGACGAAGATTTCGGGAAATCCGCTTTGGGCCGATCGCTGCGAGGACATGGCGGTCAATTCGCTGCCCGCGTCGCTGACGCCGGACTTGAAGGGGTTGCATTACCTGACCTGCGCCAACCAGGTGCAGCTCGACAAAGGGAACAAGGCGCCGGAGATACAGAACGGCGGGACGATGTTCTCCTACAGCGCGTTCGAGGTTTACCGCTGCTGCCAGCACAACGTGTCGCATGGCTGGCCCTACTACGCGGAGGAACTTTGGCTGGCGACGCCGGACCGCGGCTTGTGCGCTTCGCTTTACGCCGCCAGCGAAGTGACCGCGAAAGTCGGAGCGGGCGCCAGCGTCAAGGTTGTGGAAGAAACGGACTATCCCTTCAGTGACACAGTCGCGCTCAAGATCTCCGCGACGCAGCCAGCGAAGTTCCCGCTCTATCTGCGCATCCCGCGCTGGTGCGAGGGCGCCTCCGTGAAGATCAACGGCAAGGCGATTCAGTGCGCGGCCAAGTCGCTCAGTTATGTGAGGCTGGACCGCGAGTGGAAAGACGGCGACACGGTGAGCTTGCGGCTGCCGATGGAGGTGCGCGTCCAGAGATGGGAAAAGAACCAGAATGCGGCGTCGGTATCATATGGCGTGCTGACCTTCTCCCTGAAGATCGGCGAGCGGTGGCAGCGTTGCGGGGGAACGGATGCCTGGCCGGAGATGGAGCTCTTCCCCACTACGCCCTGGAATTATGGGCTGGTGCTTGACGAAAAGAACCCGGCCAAGTCGTTCGAGGTGGTGAAGCGGGGCAGGGGACCTCTGCCGGCGCAGCCGTTCACACCGACAAGCGCGCCGATCGAGCTTCGAGTCCCGGCAAAGCGGATTCCGGCGTGGAAGCTGGATTCGCTCGGTCTGGTGGGCAAACTTCAAGCCAGCCCGGTGAAGTCCGACCAGCCAACGGAGACGGTAACACTGATTCCCATGGGGGCGGCCCGGTTGCGTATCACGGCCTTCCCGGTTATTGGCCGGAGGCCGGACGCGCACACATGGGTGGCAGCCAAGGCCCTGCCGGTTTCGGCATCGCATTGCGGGGACAATGACACACTTGAGGCGCTGACGGCCCGCAAGCAGCCAAAGAGCTCGAATGATCAGAGCATCCCACGTTTCACCTGGTGGGACCATCGCGGCAGTGCGGAGTGGGTAGAGGTTAACTACGATAAGCCACGGAAAGTCTCGGCAGTAGAGGTCTATTGGTTCGACGACACCGGCGCGGGAAGCTGCCGGGTGCCGCAGTCGTGGAGGGTGCTGTGCAAGCAAGGCGGGGATTGGAAGCCCGCGGAGGGGGCTTCGGGATACGAGACGAAGGCAGACACGTTTAATCGTGCGGCTTTCACGCCCACCGAGGCGCTCGGATTGCGGATCGAGGCGCAGCTTCGACCTGATTTTTCGGGTGGTATATTGAGCCTGAACATCATCGAATGAATGCAATTGTTAGAACCACTTTGAATAAGCTGATTATTGCAGGTCTCTGCTGCGCCAGTGCCCGTGCCTGGGCAGCGGCGGATTCATGGCAGCCGGCCCAAGGTCCATTGAAGACGCGCTGGGCCAAGGATGTCTCCCCGGCGAATGCCCATCCCGAATACCCGAGGCCGCAAATGGTCCGGGCAGATTGGCTCAACTTGAATGGCCTCTGGGACTTTGCGATCACGAGCAAGGAGGCGACTCGCGCGACTTTTGGGAACCAAATTCTGGTGCCGTTCCCGGTCGAGTCCGCCTTGTCCGGCGTGATGCGCCCGGTCAGCGAGAACGAGCGCATCTGGTATCGCCGCAGTTTTGCAGTGCCCCGGAAGTGGGGGGAGCGAAGGCTGCTCCTCCACTTCGGAGCGGTGGATTTTGAAGCGACGGTCTGGCTGAACGGCAAGGAAATCGGCCATCACCGGGGGGGATATGACGCCTTCAGTTTCGACATCACCGATGCGGTCAATCCCATTGGTGACAACGAGTTGATTGTAACCGCGTGGGACCCAACGGACGCCGGCACCCAGCCCCGCGGCAAACAGGTGCGCAAGCCTAATGGCATTTGGTACACGCCCACGAGCGGCATCTGGCAGACCGTTTGGCTTGAGCCGGTCTGCGCCGCCCACATCGCCGGTCTGAAGATCACACCGGATGTGGACAACAGCGCGGTGACGATCCGGCCGATTACGCCGCCGACGCTGGGCGTCTGCATGGTCGAGGTAACGATCCGCGATGGCCGGAAAGTAGTTTACACCGCGTCGGTGAATGCCGGCGGGCAGATCATCATGCCGGTCAAGAACGCGCGGCTCTGGTCGCCGGAGGACCCGCATTTATACAGCGTCGTGGTCAATCTGAAGCTTGGCAACCGGAGCGTTGACAAAGTCGAGAGCTATTTCGGCATGCGCAAGATTTCGGTGGGAAAGGACGAGAAGGGTTTCACCCGCCTGATGCTGAATAACAAGCCCTATTTCCAGTTCGGGCCTTTGGACCAGGGGTTCTGGCCTGACGGGCTGTATGCTGCGCCGACGGACGAGGCGCTACGCTACGACATCGAGATGACCAAGAAGCTCGGTTTCAACATGGCGCGCAAGCATGTGAAGATCGAGCCTGACCACTGGTATTACTGGTGCGACAAGCTCGGTCTGCTGGTCTGGCAGGACATGCCCAGCGGCGATAAATACATTGGAGGCAAGGATCCGGACATTACGCGCAGCCCGGAGTCGGCTAAGGAGTTTGAGCAGGAACTCACCGCGCTGGTTCAGGGACGCGGCAATCACCCGTGCATTGTAATGTGGGTGCCTTACAATGAGGGCTGGGGCCAGTGGGACACGGCTCGCGTAGTGGGGATGATTAAGAAGCTCGACCCGACCCGGCTCGTGGACGATGCCAGCGGCTGGACCGATCGGGGTGTGGGGGATGTCAACGACATGCACAAGTATCCGGGGCCAGGCTCGCCTGAGCCGGAAGCCAACCGTGCGGCTGTGCTTGGGGAGTTCGGCGGTCTGGGTTTGCCCGTGCGCGGCCACACGTGGCAGGGCGAGAAGAACTGGGGCTACCGCAGCTTCACCGACGCGGGGGCGCTCACGACTGCTTACGTTGACCTGGTCGCGAAGCTGTTTCCGCTCATCGAGCAGAAGGGACTGTCCGCTGCCGTTTACACGCAGACCACTGATGTCGAGATCGAGGTCAACGGCCTGATGACGTACGACCGGGAGCTGGTGAAGATGGACCTGAAGAAGGTGGCTGAGGCCAATCGTGGCCATCGGTGAAGAAGCGGAAGACGAGACAGGATGATCAAAGACAGGAATATGATCTCAAGCAGAAATAGCCTAAGCCGTATCTTTGCAGTCGAGGCGAGTGCCAATAAACCGCAGAGACGCGATGGACGCAGAGAAAAGAGCAAGGAAGAAGGTGCTCAATGCGATCACCATTCAGTGACTTGTCTTCAAGTGGCCGAGACGGATCTGTCTCTGCGGCCATCGCGTCTCTGCGGTTTATTGGGCCTTCGTTCAATTGCATGGATACGGCTAAGGCTGCCGGGTATAATCAGAAGTTCGGGGCGGGGTTCGCGTTTCATTCCCATTTTCCTGTCTTTAATCTTCCTGTCTCTCGCCCCCCGGCTGTGCGCGGGGCAGGCGAACTCCGACACCTACTCCGTCCGCGATTTCGGCGCCAAGGGTGACGGGAAGACGGATGGCACGGCGGCCGTTCAAAAGGCGCTCGACACGGCGGGGCAGGGCGGTGGCGGCGTGGTCTATGCTCCGCGTGGCAATTACTTTTTCGCCGGCCACCTAAATGTGCCGGACGCGGTCACTTTGAAGGGCATGTGGGAGTCTGTCCCGTCTCACGTTGGTCTGCGCAATGCCGGCGCGGCAAAGCCGACAGACGACGGCACCACCTTTCTCGTGACGGAGAGCCGCGGCAAGGAGGACGGGCCGGCTTTTATTACCCTGAACAACAACAGCACGCTGAAAGGCGTCGTGATTTATTATCCTGAGCCGGACCCCGCCGAAGAGCCGCAGCCCTATCCCTGGGCGATAGCGATGCGGGGAAAGAACCCCGCCGTGCTGGCAGTCGAACTCCTGAACCCCTACAACGGCATAGACGCCGGTCGCAACGAGCGGCACCTCATCCGGGACGTCCACGGCCAGCCGCCACGGCGGGGTATCTTCGTGGATTCCATTTACGACATAGGGCGGATTGAGAACGTGCATTTCAATCCTTGGTGGAGCATGAAACCGCGCCTGTTCCAATGGCAGCAGGAGCATGGGGAAGCGTTTATCTTCGGCCGCAGTGATTGGCAGTACGTCTTCAACACATTCTGCTTTGGCTACAACATCGGCTACAAGTTCGTTCAGACGAAGGCCGGAGTCTGCAATGGCAATTTCCTGGGCATTGGGGCCGACGATTGTTATACGGCGCTGGTCGTGGATAACTGCGCGCCGTTCGGGCTGCTCATTTCCAACGGTGAGTTCGTTTCCTTCCATGGCCCGGACCCGACTATGGTGCGTGTGGAAGGAACCAATTCGGGCAGCCTGCGGTTTGTGAATTGCGCCTTTTGGGGGCCGTGCAACCAGATTGCGAAGATTGCGGGCAAGGGCACGGTGGGATTCAGCGATTGCACGTTCGTGCAGTGGGATAGCAAGGGCGAGGGCCGGCATGCGCTGCAAGTCGCCGGCGGGACAGCGCTGGTCCGCGGCTGCGAGTTTCGGGCCGACAAGCCCCAAATCGAACTGGGTGAAAAGGTGCGGCGTGCGGTGATTTCGGACAATATCATCACCGGCAAAGCCCGCATCACGAATAACAGCAAGGCGACGGTGAACATCAGCAACAACGCGAGCGATTAACCTGGAGGACTTATGGACAGAATGAAACGATTCTTGTTGGCGGCAGTCTTAACAGGCCTGCTCTTCGGCTGCGCCAGACTTGGGCCGAACGGCGCCACCTCCATCCCCGCCCCCAAACCCGGCCCGGGCGTCTTCTTCGTGGCGACGAACGGCAATGACCAATGGTCCGGTCGTCTGCCCGCGCCGAGCCGGAAAGGAACTGACGGCCCGTTCGCGACGCTTCCCCGGGCGCTCAAGGCTGTTCGCGAGGCCAGGCAACACGGCGCGGTCGAGTCCAGGCAGACCGCAACCGTCTTTCTTTGCGGGGGCACCTATTTCGTCGAGGCTCCGATCGTGCTGACCCCGGAGGACTCCAATCTCCTCCTGATGGCGTGTCCCGGCACGACGCCGGTCCTGAGCGGCGGGCGGCCCATTGCGGGTTGGAAGGAGGTCAGCGTCGAGGGCAAGAAGCTGTGGGCCGCCGATGTTCCTGATGTCCGCGGCGGCAAGTGGCTTTTCCGAGAGCTCTGGGTCAATGGCCGGCGGGCCACCCGCGCTCGGCAGCCGAACAAAGGCTACCTCAGCATCACCGAACTCCTCGATAAGGCGCCGGAGTGGACGCAAGGGCAGACACGGTTCCGTTTCCGCGAAGGCGATTTGAAAGCATGGAACACAGTCACCAACGGCGAAGTCGTAGCGATGACGAAGTGGGTGGAGTCCCGCCTGCCGGTTGTGAGCGTGGACGAAAAGGAGCGCATCGTTAACTTCAGCAAGCGCTCGGTCTTCGGATTGGAGGCGGGTGATCTTTATTACGTCGAGGGCGCTTTCGAGTTCCTGGATGAGCCGGGGGAGTGGTATCTTGATCCGGCTAGCGGCACGCTGTACTACCTGCCGCTGCCAGGCGAGCGACTGGAGACGCTCCAAGCCATTGCCCCGGCGCTGTCGCAGGTGGTCCGTGTCGAAGGCCGGCCCGAAGCCGGTAAATTCGTCGGGCATGTCATCCTGCGCGGTCTCACCTTTTCTCACACGGAATGGTGTTTCCCGACGGGCTTTCAAAGCGGAGAGAATAAGCCAAATATCTCACCCGAGCCGAAAGCCGAGGTCGGCGGTTTCGGCCAGGCGGCCGTGGGCGTGCCCGGCGCCGTTTGGGGCGAAGGTGTCCATGAGTGCGCCTTTGAGAATTGCCGCTTTGCGAACCTCGGCAACTACGGCCTCGAACTAGCCCGTGGCTGCCAGGCAAACCGCGTCGTGCGCTGCGAATTCTCCGACCTCGGAGCGGGCGGCCTGAAAATTGGCGAGACCAGCATTCGCGACCAGGCGGCTGAGCAGACCAGCGCGAACGAAGTCAGCAATTGCCATATTCACGATGGCGGGAAGATGTTCCACAGCGCGATCGGCATTTGGATTGGGCAGTCCCCCGAGAATCGCCTGACGCATAACCTCATCCACGACTTCTATTACACGGGGATTTCGATTGGGTGGACGTGGGGCTACGGGACTGCGCTCGCAAGCAATAATACGGTCGAGTTCAATCACGTGCATCACATCGGGGTTAAGTCGGACGGCGACGGCCCGATACTCAGCGACATGGCGGGCATTTACACGCTGGGCAAGCAGCCGGGCACAACGATCCGCAATAATCTGTGGCACGACATGGCGGGGATCCGCTATGGCGGTTGGGGCATTTACTTCGACGAAGGGAGCAGCGGGATTCTCGCCGAGAGCAACCTCGTTTATCGCACGACGCATGGCGGGTTTCATCAGCACTACGGCGAGACTAATGTGGTACGCAATAATATCTTCGCGTTCGCCCGCGACCACCAGATTCAGCGCACCCGCAACGAGCCGCACCAGAGCTTTGCTTTCGTTACCAACATTGTCTATTTCGACACTGGCGTCCTGCTGACCGGTGACTTGGGAGGTGACCAGTATCTGTTTGATTGGAACGTCTATTTCGACGCCCGCCCGGATGCCAAGCCGGATCAACTACGCGTGGGGCCGTGCACCTGGCAGCAGTGGCTGGAGCGGGGCCACGACCGGCATTCACTAGTGACGGACCCGCTCTTCGTCGCGCCGCAGCAGAATGACTTTCGGCTCCAGGCCAACTCACCCGCTCTGAAGATCGGCTTCCATCCTATTGACCTTAGTCACGTCGGCCCTTGATGCCCAGGCTGAGCACGTGTTCTGGCGAGCCGGGCAGGAAAGGCTCGGGGGCGATGTTGAGCCAGGCGTCCATCTCGCTGCGGTAATAGGGCGAAAGGAAATGGCCGCTTTGGCCGCAAGGCATGTTGAACAACCCATTTTCTTCGTGTCCCGGCGAGACGATCATCCGTTCGGAGACGCCGAAGCCCGGGGGCATGAACTTTGGGCATATGCGAGTCGCCGGACACGGCGACATCCGGCATGTCGAGCCAGCGCCCCAGCCGGGGAACGGCACGAGTCATGGGGTGCTGTATCCCGAGACGGTTGCGGGCGCCCCATGTTGCATTGGTCAGAGCGATGCCCCGGTTGTTGAACTCCGCAAGCAGTCGGCTAACCGCTTCCTCCAACAGCCGATCATAAGTGCCGAATTTGGGATTCAACAGGTGCGCCGGCCGGGCGGTCAACACCGCCCAGGCGGCGTCCTCGTTGTGTATTCTCATCGCGCTGTCAAAACGGGCCAGGTGCTGGTTGACGGGCTCGAAAAGCAATTCCAGAGTCCGGTCGCGGAAGCCACGGACCAGGCGGTAACCCTGGGAATCAACCGCCGCTCGCCCGCCCCAGGACGCGACCAGTCGGCTGGCCGTCCGCCAGTCGGCGTTGGTTGCTGAGCGGGTGTCCAGCGTCAAGAGCATGAGCTTCTGCCAGGGCTCGAGGAACAGGGCACG
>Ga0224558_1002871_pt1 | contig 15168 bp, 13 predicted proteins | sample 714S32024metaG_FD_180682 | JGI IMG/M metagenome (GOLD analysis project Ga0224558, IMG submission 180682) | Peat soil microbial communities from Stordalen Mire, Sweden - 717 S3 20-24 | ecosystem: Environmental > Terrestrial > Soil > Wetlands > Peat | place: Sweden: Norrbotten County, Stordalen... | reverse complement strand
TTGCCATCATAGTACTATGCATACTATTATATTACAATAGCTTTATATATTATTTTAACAAAAAGAATCAGGATAGAGCTATTCTTAGAATACTAAGAAGTCTATCCTTATTCATGATACTTATAAGGCGTCGTTGTCGGTGTATTTCACATGGGCATTGGAGGAGAAGCGCATACAATCCAACCCCACCAATGGCGTCAACACCATAAAAGAACAGCCGCATGCCCCAAAGTGGCTGGAGAGGCAAGACCTGCACGCCCTGGTCCGGGCGGTCAGCGACAGGAAGAAGCCAAGCAAGCGAGATCATGCTATCATTGTCCTTCTAGTTCACACCGGGCTCAGGGTATCCGAGGCCTGCCGCCTCGACATCGAGGATCTGACCATCCGAGACCGTAGCGGCCTGGTCCGGGTTAGACAGGGAAAGGGTAATAAATACCGCGAGGTGCCTCTCAATAGTACAGTCAGAAATGCCCTCAGGGAGTGGATCGGTGAGAGAGAAAGCGGCCCTCTATTCACCAGCCAGAAAAAAGGTGGCAGGCTGACAGCAAGGGCAGTAGAGCAGATGATCTCAAGATATGCCTGTGCTGCATGCCTTGGGGAGGGAGTAAAAGTCACGCCTCATGTGCTGCGCCACACTTTCTGCAAGGGCCTGATCGACAATGGTGTCGGTATCGACCAGGTGGCAGCGCTGGCCGGTCACGGCAATATCAATACGACTGCAAGGTATACGAAGCCAAGCCGGCAGGATCTACAGAGGGCCGTGGATAGGATGGCTTGGGAATAGCGGGGTATTATCCGCTCATGGTCTCTGGTTAGCCGCCTTTGCGTATGGCGTCAGCGATCTCGGATACTAGTGGTGCTTCTAGCGGATTTGCTCTGAATAACAACGCGTTTGTAGCGCAGGCATATCGGTACGATACTTACTTTATAGAGAAATGCTTTCATTAGGAGGATAGGACATTAATGTGTCCATTATATTCGCTATGATTCAAAGAGGAAGAGTTCTATTATTGAAGAATGTATGAGTTGGATTAGACAGTATGACGAGGGGAGCGGGAGAGGGTGTATCAAAAAACATCTTTTATCAAAGACCTTGCTGAAAATGTATCCATCGAGGATGTTTTTGCTCTCGATGGAATGGAACTCCTCCCATTTAGGGAGAAGCCCGGGATATTCCTTAAGATGAGGTTGACGGACCGGACTGGTGAGGTATCTGCCTTCGTCTGGGATAATGCCGAGGATGTTCGGTTGCAGATAGCACGCTCGGACTTCGTGAAGGTGTCCGGGATCGCCCGTATATACAGGGATAAATTCAGTATTAACGTTACCACGGCCTCATGTGTGGACGGAGACATGGTCGATCGGAACGACTTTCTGCCGTGTACCCCGAAGGACAGACATTCACTCCTGGACGAACTCCAATCTCATGCCGAGGAAATCAATAACCACCATCTCCGTAACCTACTCGGCGTTTTTTTTGACGACGCTGAGTGGATCAGGGAATTCTCCAACGCTCCGGCCGCCAAGCGCATGCACCAGGCATATCTAGGGGGGCTCCTGGAGCACACGGTGAACATGATCCATCTAGTTCCGGCCGTCTGCTCGAACTATCCCCAGATTGACCGGGATCTTCTGCTTACAGGCGTCATTCTGCACGATATAGGCAAAATCGAGGAATACGAATATTTTCGTCGTATCACTTTCTCCAACCAGGGGAATTTCCTGGGCCACATCATACTTGGCATCGAGATTGTATCCAAGGCTATTGATAGCCTGGAGGACTTTCCGGACGAACTGAAACTCAGGCTTCTCCACATGATAGCCAGCCATCATGGCAGGTACGAGTGGCAATCTCCCGAGATACCCAAGACTGCCGAGGCGGTGCTGTTGCACCAGCTTGACCTGCTCGATGCCGAGGCCTACAAGATCGTGGCGGCAACCTGCGGCAAAGACGACAGGGGCTGGTCATGGTCAGAGTCTCTCGGAAGATGGGTGTATGCACCTGGCGCAGAGTCTTCTGATGAGAACGGCAATACGGAACTCGACGGAATCTGGGATGATGAGCCGCCCTTTTAAGCGCTAACCGTTCACATTACGGTCTGCCGGAAGGCGTTCTGGTGAAAAAAAGGTCATACGGTTGCAATATGTGGGAAGATAGTTTGTGTGACAGGATATGCCAGTGTCAGTAGCGGCCAAGGTCAGGCCCCGAAGTATCCATAAGGAAGAAAACGGTTCTGGTGATCCCGGAGTAGGATTAAAGAGGTATTGACGATGAACCTTAAATTGGCCCCAAGCTCTATGAAAGAAAAAGGTGCCGCAGACCGCTACCTGAAATACACTCAATGCATCAACCCGGGTTATTTCCATAGACCACTCGGTCTTCATGGAATCAACCACACCAAAAGAGTCCTCTTCTTCGTTGAACTGCTCACCGCCCTTGGAAACCTTGCTGAGTCTGAAAGAGATATCCTCTCATTGGCGGCCGTCTATCATGACATCGGCAGAACCAATGATGGAGTTGATCCGGGACATGGGTATGCCAGCTTTATGAAATCCAATGAGATGGATCTTATTAAGACCGACATTCCTGAGGATTACAACACCGTCAAATATCTGATTGAGACCCATTGCATCAATGACAGAGAGGCTTTTGGCCTGGTCAAGAATTATGCTTTGCAGGAACCGGACAGGGCTGAGAGGTTGCTCAAGTTTTTCAAGGATGCGGACGGTCTCGATAGGGTCAGGATCAACGACTTGAATCCTGGAATGCTGCGGTTGCCGATATCAAAAGAGCTTGTGCAGATGGCCTGGGAGCTATTACTAATTCCAGATGTGAATGCGCTTTTCTCGGCGACATAATGGTGTAACCTCGAATTCGGCGTCCTGCAAGTATGGATCGCCGGACTTGCAAAGAGCGAGGAAGATCATCCAGGCTGTATTGCCGAAGATGTTCCGAAAAGGTTAGTGGCCTGAAATCTGCACAGACCATGTCGGCATGGAAAATATGACACCGGAAGGGTTGATCTAAGTGATAGAGAAGTCGATGCTGGAGTTCATCCACGAAGCGGCGAGCATCCAGAGGTGGAACGATCACGTCAGGCCTGGCAGCGGTTTCACGGAGCTGGACAAGCAGGCCCATAAGATGGTCTTTGCCTACGTCATCGGCAAGATCGAGGAGACCGACAGACGGGCAGACATCAACTGGAGAGGTCTGATCGAGGGCGGTATCTTCGAGTTCCTGCACCGCATCGTCCTCATGTTCATCAGGGTAGACTTGCCAGAGCCGGAGGCCCCCATGATGGCTACTATCTCTCCCTGATCGATCTCCAGGTCGATGCCCCCGCAGGGCGTGCACTTCAACTCCCGACAAGGATAGTTCTTAATCAGGCTGCGGGAGCGGATTAGCGGAAATTTTGACGCAGCAAGGGACATTTGTCTCTCTCCAATCTAAAACTTTTGGTCGTAACCACTATGTGCCTTCTCCAACTGTTGGCCGTTCACGCACATGTGTTAACCGCCACCGCCTGGAAGCCCAAGGGTCGCACGCTCAGCGGGAGACATTGTGTTGCTCTCCTGGCCGCTGTTGGAGGTTGAACCGGATGTCTTGGCCGGTATCGAGGAGCCGGTGACCACAATATCTCCCGCCTTCAGGCCGGAGGTGATCTCCACGTTGACATCGTCGGAGAGGCCGGTCGTCACCATCCTGACCTGGGGTTTGCCATCGACCAGCACCACTACCAGGCCCACGTTCTGGGACGAGCTGGCGCCACTCTGCGGGGCTGAGGCGCCAGTCTGGCTGTTGCCCGGAGATGGAGTCTGTCCCCCTTGCGAATTAATGATTATGTGCTTTCCCTGAGAGGTGGCACTCCCCCTGTTGGCAGCCTGACCGGAACCGGTCTGGAATCGTACGCCTTTGCCACTTCCCGCTAGGGTCGCCAGGTAAGTACGGGAATAGGTCAGGGCGGATTGCGGGACCAGAATCACGTTGTTGGCGGAGGCTGTGACCACACTGATGGTGGCCGGAAGGCCACCCTTCAGCTTGCTGTAGTCATCGATGGAGATGTGGGTCTCATACTCCTGTACGCTGCTGACCGTGGTGGCGTTTGGTGATAGAGAAGCAATCTTGCCGGTGAAGGTCTGGCCGGGATAGGTGTCCACGGTAAAGGTCACTGGCTGGCCGGCCTTGACCTTGCTGATGTCCGCCTCGTTGATATAGCCGTCGATCTCCATTTGGGTGGAGGTCAGGATGATCTCAAACTGGGTGGCGGTGGAAGTTCCCGAGGCCACGGCGCCGCCCCCGGTCCACATCCCCGGGTTGCCGTCGATAGTAGATACATAGCCATCGAAGGGGGCGACGATGCTGGCATCGGCTAAATTTTCCTGAGCCTGTTTCACTTGCGCCTGGGCGCTCTTGACCTGGGCGGCGGCAGCGACCACATCGGCATGGGTCTCGTCCTGGGCCAGGGTGTACTGCGCTGACTGGTACTGAGCCATGGCCTGCTGATAGGCATTGTTATCGCTGTCCACAGTGGACTGGGAGACCGCCCCCGCTCCCAGTAACTGCTGGTCGCGGTCGAGGGTGGACTTGGCGTTGTTGAGCGCAGTCTGCGCCTGGCTGGTTGCGGCTTGTGCCTGGGTGATCTCCTGGGATTCGGTGGATGCCAGCTTGTTGTAACTGGCCTGAGCACCGGACAGACTGGCCTCGGCCTGATCGAGGGCGTTCTGCAGATCAGCCGGATCTTCCGTGGCCAGCACCTGGCCGGCCTTTACAAAGTCACCGAGCTGCACGCTGCAGGTTTTGACGTAGCCCTGGTTCTTGAAGGTCAGGGCGACGCTCTGGTCGGCGATGATGTTGCCGGAGGCGCTGACGGTCTCCTGAATGTTGCCAAAGGCCGCCTGGGCAGTGAGGTAGCCGCCGCTCTTCTTGCCGGCGCTCAGGTGGCGCCAGGCGAAGAAGCCGGCAACCAGCACCACCAGCACCACTACAATCAGGGTGATGCGGCTTCTGACCAGCATGGCCGGAAGTCTTCTGATGAATGACCATACCTTTGGGAAAACTGTTTGAGGAGCTGGCAATGCGATCTTCCTCTCTTTAAATGGCGTCGGATTCTTTTCCGGGTGAGCGTAGCCCACCACAACCTTGAACGGTCATTATTAAACCATTCATTGGAGTAGATTCAATACAAGTTTTGATTAAGATATCTACTCCGTTTGAACCGGCAATCGCCGCATGCATTTTTGTTTGTATCTTTTGTATCTGCTGAAGCTGACCGTATTTATCTTAGTTCGGAAGCAAAAAAAGAACCCTTTGAGGCACATCAAAGGGTTTGCGTTTCACTGTAACAATTCTATGCCAGTTTCCAGCCAATCAGCAGGTGCATAGTAGTGGCAATCGGATTACAAATGTTGATCCTTGTCCCATCTCGCTTTCTGCTGCGATGGCGCCGCCCATCCGCCCGACTGCTTCTTGAACAATGGCCAGGCCCAGACCGGTGCCAGGTATGGACTGGGTATCCACCCCGCGGTGGAACCGGTCGAAGATGCAGGGCAGTTCCTCCGGCGCAATGCCCCGCCCGGAGTCCTGCACCGTAAGCAGCGCCTCGTTGCCATCCACCCGCAGGGTTAACGCCACATGGCCGCCAGGGTCCGTGTACTTGCAGGCGTTGTCCATCAGGTTGTTCAAGACCAATTCCAATAGATGCTGGTTGGCCAATACTTGTATGGGGTTCTGTGGGCAGCTTATTGTCAGGCTGTGGCTGCTCTCGTCTGCCAGCGCCTGGTAAACCGGTTCCAGTTGGCGCACGGCAGCGTTGAGGTCGAGAGGCTGCTGGGAAATGCCACTATCCTCGCTCAGTTGGTTGATCTGCAGCAGGCCGGTAATTACCTGCTGCATCCGTTCAATCTGGCGACCGATGGCGGGCGCCACTTGCTGCAGCCGCTCGGGATGCTCGGCAAGCACGTCCTGGTAGGCCCGCATCGTAGCTACCGGCGTCTTCAGCTCGTGGGCGGCATCGGCGGCAAAGCGCCGGGCCGTATCCCGCTCCATGGCCAGAGAATTAAAGGATTCCCTTAGGCGCAGCACCATCTGGTTGAACTGTTCCCCCAGCCGATCAAGTTCACTGATGTTCGACCTCGTCACTGTTTCCTGGAAGTTGCCCCCGGCCACCGCCTCCGTGGCCGACACCAAGCTAGATAGCGGGCGGGAGAGCCAGCGGCTCAGCAGCCAGCCGATCAGCACAGCCAGTACCAGGGCCAGAGCCAGCACATCCAGCACCTGACGGTACAGGTTGGACAGCGTCCGGTTGCCCGGCACCGCCACTGCCAAAGGTTCCAGGGTGAACTGGTAGGCGGTGGCTGAGGGGGACCCATTCGTGAAGGTCACCCTTGACATGGTAAAGGAGCCCACGCCATGTCTGGATAAAAAAACGAAAATCCCATTGGATCGGGTAGAAGTTCCTCCAGGCAGGGAAGAAAACGAACCTGGCTGAGCTGTGGAAAACGTCCCGTTTCCATTCTGAGATAAGATCTTTCCTGTAAACGTGCCGGGTAGATTCTGCCCCGGTGTTGCCATAACCATCTCGATATGTATACCAGGCAGGTCTTTCTGGAGCATGGCAAGAATTTCATCACCAGAGAGGTTCTGCAGCTTGGCGTCCGATAGAATGCCCCTGGCCTGCCGCTCATACAGGGATAGATGATCATTCTGCACCGAAGTCGCATAGGAATACAGGGCTCTGGAGAACACGAAGCCGGAAAAGGTGAGCAGCAGCACGGACAGGGCCACATAGCTCAGGATCAGCCGCAGGTGCAGACTCCGCCAGATTCTCATTGTCCTTCATCCTGCATCTTGTAGCCAACTCCCCGCACGCTGACAATGTAGCGGGGATGCTCCGGTTCGTCGCCCAGCTTCGCCCGCAGGTTGCGGACGTGGACATTGACTGTCAGCGGACTGCCGGTGTTGCGGTCAGTTTCCCAGAGGGCTTCCATCAGCATCTCCCGCGTGAAGATCATCCCCGGATGCCGGGCCAGGGCGAGCAGCACCTGATACTCGCTGGCGGTGAGCACAATGTGTTCCTGGCCGCGGTAGACAGCTTGCCGCTCCGGCAGAATCAGCAGGTCGTGCGCCCGGATGCGCTTCTCCTCTTCCGGTTGGGGACGGGAGCGGCGCAGCAGCGCCCGAACCCGGGCACGCAGTTCCCGCATGCCGAAGGGCTTGGCCAGGTAGTCGTCGCCGCCCAGCTCCAATCCGACCACCTTGTCCGTCTCGGAGCCGCGGGCGGTGAGGAAGAGCACCGGGATGTTGCTGGCGCGGCGCAATTCCCGGCAGATGTCGAAACCGTTCATGCCGGGCAGCCGGACATCGAGAATGACCAGGTCATGCTCGCCGGATCCCGCCCTGGTTAGTCCAGCGGTGCCGTTGGCTATATGCTCCACCTGCCAGCCCTCGTCCTCGAGGCCCATCTTTAACGCTGCGGCCAGGTCGAGATCGTCTTCCACCAGCAGTAAAAACGCTGACATGACGCGGTCACCCTCTCCCGAACAATGTTGTCCATCCGTTGGCGGAGTGCCCCATTTCCCTCTGCTGATCAATCTTATCACCTCTACTCAGGGCATCCAACCCATCGGTTCAACCGGCTCCTGGCTTCAAGGTGGAACTCTGAAGCTTGGAGCCGGTTATGCAGTGCTTACCCGCTCTTTTACCACCGCAAGGGGGCATTAGAACGGGTTGGCATCTGTGGAACAAATACCATGGCTGGGAACATCCCGTCTTTCAATAGGAAGATGTTCCTTAGCCGCCTGCGCCTGATTTCGAGCCATGATGAATACTGATTGCCTTGTCAAAAGCATTGACCTGGTTTTGATTCAGTGTTCCGTTGGATACAAGCGGCGCCAGGATCGGGTTCTGGATCTGGCCGGAATTCTGCTGCCCCGAACCCTCTTGAATCCGCATGGATCCGTTGGCTAAAGCTTGAGAGTAAGCCTGGGTCACCTTATCTGCCTGATCCTGGGTGATGGTTCCGTCAGTTACCAGTCCCGCCAGGGCTTTCTTGATATTTTTCAGGCGAGAATCATTGGTCTGACCGGGCTGTCCCGGTTGCCCTGCTGCGCTGCCGGTGGTAATCTCCGGGGCGCTGCCCGTCTGCCCTCCGCTGGTTGTATTAGCCGGCACATTGTTGCCGGCAGTCGGTTGTGATTTGCCGGCGCATCCCGCGGCGCCCGCGGCAAGCGCTACTGCCATTATTACTACCAGCAACGCCAACAATATAGACTTTCTCTTGAACATATTGGCACCTTCCTTCCTTTCGTTGGTGGTTTTCGAAAAGATATGGCTGGTCACGATCTTTTTACCTCATCGCATTTCAACATCTCATCCCGGTATCCATATTTCTCATGGCTTCTCTTGCCGCTTGTCATTAAATCACAAGTTGGAGTAGATTCAATGCAAGATTTGATTAAGAAATCTACTCCGTCGGCAACGGGCTAAAAACCACTTACTAAAACTGGAATGAAAGGGATGATTGATTTTGGTTCAGGCCACCAAGGCAGTGGCTATAGTGTATAGCGACACCCGACCCGGGTTCGGTGTTTTCACTGCATGCTCATTTTGCTGGATGCAGATGACGGGCTAGTTGGTAACCAATTGGTCTTTGGATGGCGGCAGGATGAACGTTGATGGTGAGACTCATGGAGTTTTTAGAAAGAGAGGAAATCAGTTAATTCATGAAAACTCATTGATAGTCTAATCGGCACCTAATCTATGCAACGAATGGTTAGGCTTGCTTCTTTGAAATGTTGTAATTTGTCAATAATTGCCGGAGCCTCTTTAGACACTGAAACCGCCTTCCGGCGGTCCAAGTCCGTTATGAACATTTTTCAGTTTCGTCTATCCCCGGATGCCCATCTCCATTACAACCTTCCCTTTTTATTGACAGTAGCCCTTTGTGTAAAAGAATCGTTTTAGAGCCACAGGATTAGCAATACCTTGTGTCAGGTGATTATGCCTGCCGCAGCAAATTGGTGCAATCGTTGAAGAGATACGTTCCGTTCCGCAGATCCGACAGCGGGAGTAGCTGCCAGCCGTACTTCTGCTACTGCACCAGGGACAGAAAAGAAATCGCCCAGTTTTGTCCACCTCAATGATCAGGCTGTCTTGCTGGACCAGCTTGTGACGAAGGTTGAGCAGGCTTTTCGTGAAGTTTTTCGATCGTACGTCAAGCAAGGTGATCGCTTCCCAGGATACTCAGAATTGGAGCGTTCAGTTGTAGATTGTGCAAAACAATTTATTGCTGAAAAATTATTATTTCCATTTTGACAGATTCGATCAACATAAAATCTCGATTTATGGTTTTATAGGCAACTTCTCATACACATAAAATCTCGGAAAGCCTAACAAATAAAGGCGCCCCTTGGAAGGAGGCGCCGGACAAGAAAGGCAAGATCAAACCAGAAACAGGCGGAAGTCCCTGTCGAGAGGATAGAGGTAGATGTCCTTCACCGGCAGTTTGTATTCCTTATAACGGTCCAGCTTGCCCCGGTCCTGCGTGGAACCTACGAAGACCCAGTTGGCCGCCCTGTAACAGGTGCCGGCAAAGCGATCCTTCTCCACAAAAGTCTCCATGAGCACCGGCCGGTAGCCGTAGATCTCCTGCCAGTCGTTCGGCAACCTTCTTGAGCAGAGCGACAGGATCTTGGAGGCGAGGTATTTGCAACTGACCCAGGGCAGGATCAAAAAGCGGGAGTTGTCGACCACCAGATGCAGGTTCTGCACCCGGCGCTCTCGGCTCCAGTCGATAAAGTCATCCCTGGGCGCCACCTTCCAGGCTGCGGCGGAAAAGCCGATGGCGCACAGATATCCCGACGGGGAGTTGATCAGGTACCGGAGTTGGGCGCCAGGCAGGGGAGTGTAGCCGAGGTAGTGATAGCGGTCGACAAGCTCGTTCCAGAGGTAGGATTCCTTCTTGGAGGTGACACGCTCCAGCTCCAGAGGCAGCAGCGACTGCAATGGACCAGCGATCTGCTCCCCGGCTTCGCCCCGCTCAGTCCGGCGGGAGTACTTCCGCCCGTTGGCATTGGAATTCCTGGGCTCCGGCAAGGCGATCATGCCCAAGCGGTGCAGCCGGAGGAGCAGCACCCGGCAGCTCATGTCTTTGAGGCCTCCGTCCGGCTTGAACCAGGACCAGGCCTGACAGACCTAGCGGGAGATTCGCTCCCGGGTGGCCGAGGGATCGGAGGCGATGATCTGACGGATCAGTTCGATGTCGCCGGGGGTGAGCGACCGGCCGCAGATGGTGAGCGGGAAATCAGCCAGGGTGCTCCCTCCCGCTGCGCATGCCGTACTCCCGGATGATCTCTGCCGGGATGTTCCAGGGCAGGAACCGCTCCAGATCCGGCGGGGGACCGCCTGACCTGGCGCAGGCGTCTAGGTAGTACCGGAGATAGGCCAGGGAGTTAAGGTTGTGTTTTTCCGCTGTCTGCAGAACAGACATGGATGAGGCCAGCAGCCTGCCGCTCCACTCGGAGTGAGTGCCGTAGTAGCTCTTGCGTCCCAGGGCGCCAGGTCTCAAACACCGTTCGGCAAGATTGTTGTCCATCGGTATCCTGAAGTCGAACATGAAGTTCAGCGTCTCCGTTTGGTACTTATCAAGTCTTTCTAACAGGTTTCGAAGTTTGGTCTTTTTCGGTTTACCTCGCTTGCCCTTGGGCGGTGGCCAGGCCTCAAAAAATGGATTTTCCTCGTAACCGAGGGCGATGACACTGCTATAGCGTGACAAGAAACCGGTGAGCTGCTCCAGTTCCAGGCTTGTTTTGGAGTTTTCCTTTGCTTCATCCACCGCCGCCTTGGCGTCAAGGAGCAGGTCGTACATCTGCTGCGCCCAGACCTGGTTCAAGTTCTCGATCACCCAGGTGAGTTCCCGCAAATGATGGGCGTTGCAGAGGGAGTGATTGCAGCCTTTATACTTGAAGTACGCATACAAGCAGTCGTGCTTGGCGATTCCTGAATAGAAGGGCAGAATTGCCATCTCGTCCATGGCATCAGAGCCACGCTTTTGATGGATGCCGTAAAAGGTGAGCTCCGGCTTACTGGCCACGTGGAGCCAGTGGTTCTTCCCTTCCACCCGGGCGCCGGTCTCGTCGCAGTTGATTACCGGCTCGCTCAATATCCGGCGCTTGGTCTCCTGCTCGAAACCTGCCAGGGATTCATACAGGACCTGGTTGGCGGTGAACAGGGATCCTTCTGAAAACGGCTGGCCGAACAGGTCTTTGAAAAACTCCTCAACCCTGTCGTAGGGGATGAGCTGATACTGGTTCATGTAACTCGCCAGCGCCTTGATCCGGGGGCCGTACTGCGCCGGCTGGTTCACACCATCCGGAAAGTCTGCCTTGTTGACGGCGCCGCAGATGTGGCAGGTCTTCTGCTCCGCTCGATGCTCGGTCGTCTCCAACTTGAGGGGCGGTGTGTCCACCACCTGGCGCCTCTCGACAGACTCGGATGGCTTGCCTGTAAGAGATGCGCCGCAACACCGGCACCGAGTCACCCGATGCAACTCCACCTTGTCGGGATGATCAACCATCTCCAGGGTGTGGCCGGGATGGCCTTTCTGGGCGCTGCTCTTCTTGCCGGTCTTTTTGCGCAGGCTCTTGGTTCTTTTGAGACCGTCACTGGACGGAGGTTTACTATTGCCTCGACTGTTGGTTTTGATCTGGCTTTTCAACTGCTTGACTCTTTCCGTGAGAGCGGCGATTTGCAGGGCCTGCTGCTGAAAAATCTGCTCAAAGGCTGCCACCAGGGCGACCACCGCATCGAGCCCTTTGTCGTAGATGGCCTGGATGTCCTCACGCTTCACCGGAGATCACCTCCGGTCAGGCGAGCCGGAGTAAGTTCTTTTTTGGTCACAAGGCGCACCTTCCGCTAAAATGCCATTTTATAGGAAGTTCGCGACTCGTTAAAGAATTCCTCCCCGTTTAGACATTTTTTTAAAATATTTTTCGTGTCCCTGACTCACACAACCCTGCTTATGCATGGGGGCGGGTGGGCGGGGAAGTACCGAACAAGTTTACGTGACTGAGCAGTAACGCGGACGTTAAAGTTGTCTGCCGAGGGATGACCCCTATCTGAAGTGAAGAGTTGCTTTTGGTGCCCTTGAAAGTTCTTTAAAGAGTGCTTTTCTATCATTTACCAGCATTGCTGGAAGATAATGACTGTGTTATATTAACTGTAGTTAGTGATGGTCAGGTAGTACCTGGTGGAAACATACTTGAAATTTTTGGTGATAATTAATGAAGATCACATGTTTGGAATGGTATGAAGTAAACAGATGTTTTAAAAAATGGTCGAGTAGTCAGTAATGATAATTTCATTCCTCATGTCTTTCTTGTAAGTCCTTTATAATAGGGGTTCCAGGTGTTATCAGTAAAGATAATTATTGTTCGCGAACACCGGTATATTGGCAAGGAGCTTGCGCAGAGCCAGATGAGACATTGTCTTTCTGATGGTCATGCCCGCCAACCCGGGACCCGGCCTTTCTTTTTTGCCGGATCGTCAATATTGCTCACACGATCTCAGATAGAGCAAGGATCCAGGGGACGGGGGTTGTTTACGGGATTGAGGAGCGCCTGAATGTCAGAGGACTGTTGTCGGCCGGAGGGAGGGCTGCAGGAGGAGAAGCGTAATGGTCGGTTTGTGGAACAGGAGTTTAAAATGTTAGGGATTTCTAAATAAAAAGTACGGAGGGGTAAAGAAATGTCTGAAATGCCAAGACCGATGGATGCAAGTTACAAGATGCTGATCGACGGTAAGTTTGTGGATGCCAGTAACGGTGCGACCTGTAAGTCGTATTGCCCCGCCAACGGGGAATTCCTGGCCAGTTTCCCCGACGCCAGCGAGGAAGACATCGATACTGCCGTCAAGGCTGCTTGGAAGGCCTTTGATTCCTGGAAAAAAATCAGCCCTCAGGAACGTTCGGCTTTGCTGCTTAAAATTGCCGACCTGATCGACGCCAACCTCGATAAACTGGCCATGATCGAGACCCTGGACAACGGCAAGCCGATCCGAGAGACCTCGCTCGTCGACATTCCGCTCGCTTCGGATCACTTCCGTTACTTCGCCGGTGTTATCAGGGCCGCAGAGGGCGAAGCGGTGATGATCGACGACCAAACCATGAGCATCATTCTCCATGAGCCGATCGGGGTAGTCGGCCAGATCATCCCCTGGAACTTCCCGTTCACCATGGCTGCATGGAAGATCGCTCCGGTGCTGGCTGCTGGCTGCTGCACCGTGATCAAGCCGTCCAGCATTACATCACTCAGCCTTTTAGAGTTCACCAAGCTACTGAATCAGGTATTGCCTCCTGGGGTTGTCAACGTGGTCACCGGCTGCGGCTGCTCCAGCGGACAGTGCATACTGGACCATCCGGACTTCCGCAAGCTGGCGTTTACCGGGTCTACCGAGGTTGGCTACAACGTTGCCGAGGCTGCTGCCAAGAAACTGATCCCGGCGACCCTGGAACTGGGCGGCAAGTCCGCCAACATCTTCTTCCCGGATGCGCCGTGGGATAAGGCAATTGAGGGCATCCAGATGGGCATCCTGTTCAATCAGGGCCAGGTCTGTTGCGCCGGCTCCCGGGTGTTCGTGCATGAGGACATCTATGACAGGTTCGTGGCGGAAGCAGTAGAAGCTTTTAATAAGGTTAAGGTCGGTATGTCATGGGAGAAAGATACCCAGATGGGTTCCCAGATTGACGAGCAACAGTTGGAGAAGATCCTGTCCTACGTGGAGATCGGCAAGAAAGAGGGCGCCAAGGTAGCCTGTGGCGGCAAGCGGGCGACCGGGAACGGTTTGGAGAAGGGTGCTTTCATGGAGCCTACCCTGCTGGTGGACGTCGACAACAAGATGAGAGTCGCTCAGGAAGAGATCTTCGGACCGGTGGCAGTGATTATCAAGTTCAAGACCGAGGAAGAGGTCATCGCCATGGCCAACGACAACGAGTACGGCCTTGGCGGCGCTGTTTGGACGAAGGACATCAACCGGGCTTTCCGGGTGAGCCGGGGGATTGAAACCGGACGGATGTGGGTCAACCAGTACAACAACCTGCCCGCTCATACTCCGTTCGGCGGCTACAAGAAGTCCGGTATTGGCCGGGAAACCCACAAGGTGATCCTCGACCACTACACCCAGATGAAGAACATCTTAATCAGCCTCTCTGAGAAAAAGCTCGGATTTTATTAGAATCGAGTTAAGGTGAATAAGCCTTTCTCAATCGGGGGGAGCAGGCGCAGTCCTGCTCCCCTGAAAGAGTAGGGAGCGAGGGAACAGACGGAAGGGATGAGCAGGCATGATCACACGGAACACCCAGGTCGAGGAGATCGTAAAGCTTCCCGGCATCATATCCTATTGCATTGAGCAAGGAGTATCTCTCATCACCTGCGATGGCGCCTTTCCCCAGACCCTCGGCAGGCTGCTGGAGATCAAGAAGGTACCTGATCCGGACGGATTTATCAACAGCCTGAACGCTTATCTGGGGGAACAGGGGACAGCTGTAGACGAGCAACCCTGATTGACACGGTGTGCGAGAGACAGCATGCCGCTTATGTTGGTAATTAGTGGCAGGCATCCTCGAGAAAGAACAACGACCCACGACCAAGGGGGTAGCTGTCCACGCTCTTTGGCATGGGTTGGCTCCGAGGAAACCGGTCGCCTTAGCGTAATTCAGCCAGATCCCTGGCTGAGCCGTATTATCTTGCCGCCGTGATACATAAGAAGTATCGCAGAAAGGATGAAGTATGGAATGGCAAATATTCTCATAAAAACGTAAAACCAATGCAGTTTACTTGATTTCATCATTCTTCCCCTTAACTAATACAAACACTACCCATATAGCACCGACAACGCTAACCACGCGCCAGAATATCAAAGTATAATCGGGTTGTACCACGTTGATATAGGCTGATGTCATTCTGGAATAGGGAATATGCTGCGGATTAGGTTCAACAACGGAGCGGGTTGGAGAGCCACTGAAACAGACGATCAGCAACAAGATTGCGCCGGTGATCAGAATGATTTTTTGAGGCAGATTCATCTAATATCCCTCTTCAGCACTGGCCATTGAGCAAAGGCAAGAAAGAAAAGTGCAATCACGTTAAAAATTGGGATAATCATTAAGAGACTCA
>Ga0224558_1002870_pt1 | contig 15170 bp, 14 predicted proteins | sample 714S32024metaG_FD_180682 | JGI IMG/M metagenome (GOLD analysis project Ga0224558, IMG submission 180682) | Peat soil microbial communities from Stordalen Mire, Sweden - 717 S3 20-24 | ecosystem: Environmental > Terrestrial > Soil > Wetlands > Peat | place: Sweden: Norrbotten County, Stordalen... | reverse complement strand
AACCCGCATCAGTCAGACAAAACACGCCTGTGGTCGGCCAACCATTTCCATCCTAAATGCTCTTCTCTTTTCTTCAAATTCCTACTCGTTTTTCACCTGTGGTAGCCACGAAAAACCTCGAATATCCAATTGTTCCAGCGAGCAGCCAACCGTCCTGTGCGTCAGACGAACCGGCCAAGTCCACGTTCTTCCAGACGGGGTGTTCGAGTCTGTCGCAGATAATGAGCGCGAAGTTCCGGCTATCCGCAGAGTAGTCAAAGTGATTCGCCTTTATCACTGCGGCATTCGGGCCGTCCGGCAGTATTTGCAGATTTGGCGCCGGATTCGTGCAAGCTGGAAAACGGGTTAGGATATTGTAAAGGTTTGTTTCGCCGAGAGACACATCGTTGGTGTCCGCAAGAAACGTGAACCGGATTTCCTGAAACTTTTGCGCGTTGCGCCGCGTATCGGGCGGAGGCGATGTGTTGGTTCCGCCACTACCACCACCGTTACCAATTCCCGGTGGTTGAGTATCATCCATCGTGGACATTGTCCCGGCTTTCCCCCCGGCAGCGGATGTATTCGCGGCGGCGCTGATGACAGTGGCGCTGTTATCGACCAAATATTGGCCATTGCCGATGGAATAAACATCGGCTCCGGGGTCGGGCATGACCGGGAACGGCGGCATTGGTTGGCCGTCTTCTCCGTAGGCAAGCCAGAACGTGCCGGATGCGGGCACTTCGTTCGGTTGCAGCAAGACAGGATTCTGTGTGATTTTGACGTTCGGAATATTGAACCGAAGTTGCTGGCCTTGGACGATTTGGGCCAAAAGACAGCCCAGAGAAACCGCTATGATCTGACGTGTCATTTGAGAGCCTTTCATAGTCTTAAGTTTTTGTTGAATATTCACTTTTCTTCCGGAACTTTTGCCCGGACTCGAAACCCTTTCAACACCTTGGAAAGCGAGAGGCGCGCCCCAGCACGCCCCCGTTTCAAGGCCACAGCGACGCGGCCCAGGCAGAAAACGCGCCAGGACGCGCGATTGCCGCGCGTCGAGGCGAATTTCCGCCTGTGAATGCTTCTAACTTTTTGTCGCTGTGTTTTAGAAACGGGATTCGAGTCCTCGCAACGCAAATTCGTAAATGCGAAGGCTCAACGCCAGAGCGGGCCGACCCGTTCCGGCTATCTCAAAGAACTGCCTTCCACACTTGACTCCCTGCTCGCCGAAAGCAAGAACTATTTTGCCGCCGCCTGTTACAATTTCGCGCTAGACGCATTCGGAAAACCCCATGCCCCGCGCGCCTTCAAATAATCCGCAAATGAGCCTGGACCGCCGCGTTCATGGCGAGAACCAACAAGTCGGCATCCGTCGATGGATTTGGCGGAAACGAAGCGCCTGACGCCTTGTGAAATTGCCGAGTTTGGCCCGCCCGGTGAACGGCCTGGGCAATCTCGAGACTCAGCCGTGGCCAGAGAAGCCGGAAAGTGTTTTCACTCTTGTCGTATCTTTGCCCCCACGCTTTCGCAACCGCTCGCTCGGCGGCATCGCTGTCAAGAAATGCGCCGGGACGGTCCCGAAAATGCAGAAGTAGCCAAAGCTCCACGCTCGGCGTTGAAAGAGCAGCTTTAATTCCCTCGCTGCGCGCCAACTCGAGCGCCGGGGCCAGTTGGTCCTGACGGTTAGGAATATCCGTATCAAACACGACCCAAACGTGATCGAACTTCTCGATGTCCCGGTTGCCGAGTTCGCCTCGCGAACGGCGTTGCGGCGGTTCGTCCCTCAGGTGGACAGCGGCTTGAACCAAACCAACGGCGTCGGTGCAACCGGGATGCACAACACGCACGGTTGCCGCCTTCAGCCGCAATCTCGCGCGCAGGGACTCGAAATACAGCTTCTCGGTGACTTCGCCCTCCGTGACAATGAGAAAGCTGTCGCCCAAGTCTGGCCGGCCAGGGACATCCGGCAACGACTCGGCGCGCTTGTAACTCCGCCGTTCCTCGTGCGGCCGCAAGGGGCCGGGTTTAGCCGGCATGGGGAACGTTCTCCGTTTGATTTGCCGGCTCGTCTTCCGCGCCCGCGGTCAATCCTCGCGGAATGAAAGGCACGGCTCCATAACGACCGGACAAGTAGCCGCGCACCAATGACTCGTCGGCGCGCGGCTTGTAGTCTGTGAGCGGATAAAGAAACGACTCCCCTTCCTGGCTTTTGTCCACGAACCAAATCTGGTCACGGCGCAAGATCGTCATGTCCAGAAGGAGGGGATTATGGGTGGTGAAGATCACTTGAGAGCCGTCCTTGCCGCTGGCGCGTTGAAAGAACAGGCGCAACAGCTCCGCCGCCAGAGACGGATGCAAGCTCGTGTCCAACTCGTCCACACAGAGCACTTGGTTGTACAGGGCGACGGAAAGCCACGGGCCTAAAATGGTAAAAAACCGTTGCGTTCCTGCAGATGCTTCCCCCCATTCGATTGGAAATAGTTCACCATCTTTGCCTTCGTGCTGGAAAGTAACCCGCCAGGCCTTTTCTGGCATTGTGTTGGCAGGAACTCCTGCCTCACGCACAAAGGTCTTTAACGCTCCAAAAGTCTTAATCGCCCTTTCTGTCCTGCTTTCATCGACGGCGGAAATATTTTTGACGCCAAAATCTGCCGATTGCAAAAGGTCCGTTATGAGTTTGCCCGCGTCGCTCGAACTGCTCACCGTTTGCGCCGTGTAGACGTATTCGTTGAGGAGCAACTGCTCCGGTCCCAACTGAAGGAAAAGCAGTTTGCTCGCGAACCATGTGTATAAAGGAGCAACTTGGGCGTTGTTCCATTGTGCGGCGGCGGAAAGAAACAAGGTATTCGGACGGGTCTTTTCCACGATGTCTGGATCGCGCTTAAAATCGGTCGCGGCATCGCCCGACCACTCGTACGACTTGGTCTCCTCATTCCACACACGATCATACCAAATTTGGGCGTGACCGTTCGGGTAGGCCACCAACCGTTCCTGCACCACGCGCTCTTTGGTCACCGCCACAGCCAATTCGTAGCGCACCTTGTCGACCACAAATGTTAGATGCAGCATCGTCGGTTGTCCTGGCGACTCCTTATCCAACGCGAATGGCTGAACAGGCAACATGGCATCAGGCTTCTGGCCACTGGCAGACTCGATCACAAGCCATTTTAGAAAGCTCAACGCCACCAGGACATTCGTTTTGCCGCCCGCATTCGGCCCGTAGAGAGCCACAGCTTTGACAAGCCGAAGATCAGGTAATCCTGGCAATTCTGGCGCGATGATGTTCTCCGGCAGCGACTTGTCGTAATTGCTCGCCACAAAACTCAACGTCTGTTCCTTGCGGAAGGAGCGATAGTTTTGAACGCGAAATTCGATAATCATGGTCGTAATATCGTCAATTCTGTGGATTTGAGCAAGTTTTATCGAAAAATCCGCTTAAGTTCTTAATCTCCTCACCGTCCCACCCAATCAAGCCGCCGCGCTTTCACGACGCCGGCGAATTCAAGCGCGTATCCGGCAAGCGCAAGAAGGATTCCGATGCTGGCAAATCGAATGTCCTGTGTGAGCAAGTAAATAAGAATGATCGCCCCGGCGCCCAGGACAATGAGAGAGATTTTTTGACAGGTTTGTGAATCCAGATTTGCGGCCACAAAAGGCAGCACCGCCGCTGCAATGCCAAGAAGCAGGACGCACCAGCCGAGTCCGTGCGCAATATCGCCGGCCGCAACAGAAATTGTCATGCCCTGGGGCAACATCCCGCTGATATTGGGCATCGGCATGCCTTGAATCCCTGGCATCTGTCTCATCATGTTGTTCATGTTGTTCATGGCTTCTTGAGCATCACCGGTCTTGATGACAAACCAGGGAAAGAAGAAACCGACGATCAGCAGTGCCGCGCCAACCCACACCATCTTGCGATGCGGAGCCGGGGGGGCGGATTGCGGCGCGCGCGCCTGGGCAGAGTGGCCCAGCGCATTGAGCAATTCGGCGCTTTCCTGCGCGGTGATTTTGCCGTCATCCAGCATTTTAAGAACACGCTCGCGTTCCGGTGAAAGGCTGTCACCCGCCGCCGGGGATGTTTGCGGGGTGGTTGTGTCCATCGCCAGGTTCAAAACGGGAAACGCCAGCAACGCCATCAGCATCAGCACCAAGGGCATCCAGGAGGAATATCCGAAACCCAGCCAAAGACAGAACGAAATCAGGACGACGCAGAGAAGATTGCCGCCGCGCAACCAGGCGCGGATGCCTTCGATGCCGGGGGTTTTCTCCGCATCCGTCACGGCGCCGGCAATCCATGTCAGATAGAGTTTGGCGAGAAAAGGAATTGCAGCCCACGCAAGGAGGGATGCAAAACAGATCGAGAGAACATCTTTATCTTCCAGGCCATGGCCCTCGAATTGATTGACCCGGAAATAGCCGAGTACGACGGAGCCGATAAAGCAAGCGAGCATCACCAGAGCGCCTTTCGAGCGTGAAACGCGCAGATAGCGGCCGTAGATGTTCGCGACCAACAATATCACCATCACAACCAAGGTAATGGCGGCCATGAGGACGACGGAAATGCCAACAGGGTGAGTCATACGATTCTTTCTTTCAATAGTTGCGTTGCTTCTTGCACGGAGATTTCTCCCCGCTCGAGTTGTTCGAGGATTTGAGTGCGGTTGACCGGCGGCCCCTTGTTGCCCAAAAGTTCGTTGACCAGATCAAGCCGTTTGCAGACCGTTGGATACGAAATCCCCAATTCCTTTTCCATATCCCGGATTTTCCCCTGGCACCGCAGGAAAATCATGACGAACTCCTGCAAATCCGGCGGCAGCCGGAAGAACAGCGGAATCTGCAATTCCGAATCAATCTGGGTCTTGCATCCACAGCACAAAAGCCGCGCAATGGCCAGATCATCGCCGCAAAAAGGGCAGCGCGTGATCAGTTTCTTGCCGGCTCCAGACAGATTTTTCATTTAATAAATCAAGGTTATACTTGAATAATTCACCATGTCAATGGGAAAAAATGACTTTTATCGATAAAAAGGTTGATTTATAAGTGGTGGGGTGGGGGCGAGCCAGTCACAAAAAACAGATTCGCGCCAGATCGGATTTGGCCTTTGAAGTTCTTTTTTGAAAGCCTCCCGGCGTTGCGGTAGATTGCCCGCATGTCATTAACTCCGTCCAACATGCTGCCGCTCGGAACGCCGGCGCCGGATTTCCGGCTTCCGGACACCGCCGGCAATCTGGTCTCGCTTGCCGATTTCGCGTCCGCCCCGGCGCTGGTCGTCCTGTTTATTTGCAATCATTGCCCCTACGTCCAGCACATCCGCGCCGGCCTGGCGCAATTTGGCCGGGACTACCAGCGCCGCGCCGCCATCGTCGCCATCAACTCCAACGACGCCAGGAACTATCCCGCCGACAGCCCGGATAAAATGGCGCTGGAAGCCCGGGCGGCCGGCTACACCTTCCCCTACCTGTACGATGAATCGCAGGCCGTGGCGCGCGCCTTCCACGCCGCCTGCACGCCGGACATATTTCTATTCGACAACAACCGCAATCTGGCCTATCGCGGACAATTCGACGACAGCCGTCCCGGCAACGGACGGCCGGTGACGGGCGCCGATTTACGCGCCGCCCTGGACGCGGTGCTGGCGGGAAAGCTGGCGCCAGCCCGCCAGACGCCCAGCATCGGCTGCAACATAAAATGGAAATGAATTAAAGCGCGGACGGGCGCTTTCGGCGGCTTGCGCCCGCTCCCGTTGTTTTCGCCCTTTTGGCCGGCGCATAGCGGACCTCGGGTACGGGAGCGCCCCCCGCCGGGGCCGCGTCGCCGAAGGTGCGTTTCAATTCGCGGATTTGGTCGCGCAGCAGGGCGGCCTTCTCGAATTGCAGATGGTTGGCGGCCTCCACCATTTCCTCCTGAAGGCCGCGCAGCGTTTCTGTCACGTCGAAATTTCCCCCCACCTCGTTCAACAGGAACGCCGCCTTCCGCCGCGTGCTTTGATACACCGCCAGGCTCTCCTCCACCGCGCGGCTGACGCTCCGCGGCGTGATGTTGTGCTCCCGGTTGTAGGCCAGTTGCCGGGCGCGCCGGTATTCGCACACCGCCAGAAACTTCTGGATGCTCTGCGTCATCACCGCCGCGTAGAGAATCACCTCGCCGTGCAGATGCCGCGCCGCGCGCCCAGCCGTCTGGATCAGGCTGGTCGCGCTCCGCAAATATCCCTCCTTGTCCGCGTCCAGGATCGCCACCAGGGACACCTCCGGCAGGTCCAAACCCTCCCGCAACAAATTGATCCCCACCAGCACGTCGAATTCCCCTTTCCGCAGCGCCCGCAGCACCTCGACCCGTTCGATGGCGTCGATCTCGCTGTGCAGGTAGCGCACGTTGATGCCCAGTCCTCGCAGGTAATCGGTCAACTCCTCGGCGGACCGCTTCGTCAGCGTCGTGACCAAGGTTCGCTCTCCGGCCTCCGTGCGCCGGCGCACCTCCTCAATCAGGTCGTCGATCTGCCCGGCCAGCGGTTTGACCGTCACCTTCGGATCGATCAACCCGGTGGGCCGCGCGATTTGCTCGACCACCGCGCCTTGCGACCACGCGATCTCCCTATCCGACGGAGTGGCGCTGAGGTAAATGGTTTGCTTCTGCAACGATTGAAATTCCGCGAAATCCAGCGGCCGGTTGTCCAGCGCGCTGGGCAGGCGGAAGCCGTGCTCGACCAGCACCGTCTTGCGCGAACGGTCCCCCGCGTGCATCCCGCCGATTTGCGGCACCGTCGCGTGCGATTCGTCCACCACCAGCAGATAATCCGACGGAAAAAAATCCAGCAGCGTGCCCGGGCGCGAGCCGGGCGGACGTCCCGCCAGATGGCGCGAATAATTCTCTATGCCCGAGCAGAACCCCATTTCCTCCATCATCTCCAGATCGTACTCGGTCCGCATCTTGATCCGCTGCGCCTCCAGCAATTTGCCCCGCCCCTCGAACCAGGCAATCCGGTCGCCCAGTTCCTCGCGGATCGCCAGCACCGCCCGCTTGATCTGCGGCTCCGGCGTCACGAATTGCTTGGCCGGAAATATAATCACCGACTCCAGCGTCTCGCTCTTCTCTCCCGTCAGCGGATCGAATCGCGTCAGCCTCTCAATCTCCTCTCCGAAAAACTCCAGCCGCAGCCCGTCTTCCGTCCCCGACGGCCTCAACTCCACCACGTCGCCGCGGACGCGGAACTGTCCGCGCTCGAAGGCGATGTCATTGCGGGCGTACTGCAAATCCACCAGGCGGCTGAGCAATTGATCACGCGAGAGCGCCATGCCCGCGCGCACATGCTCGATCAGCGCCTCGTAATTCTCCTTGCTGCCGATCCCGTAGATGCACGAAACGCTGGCCACGACAATCACGTCGCGCCGCGTCAGCAGCGAACTCATGGTCGAAAGCCGCAGCCGCTCAATCTCCTCGTTGATGCTCGAATCCTTCTCGATGAAAGTGTCCGTGCGCGGAATGTAGGCCTCCGGCTGGTAGTAATCGAAGTAACTGACAAAGTACTCGACCGCGTTGCGCGGGAAGAACGCCTTGAATTCCGCGTAGAGCTGGGCCGCCAGCGTCTTGTTATGGGAGATGACCAGTGTGGGCCTGTTGACGCGCTGGATGACGTTGGCCACCGTGAACGTCTTGCCCGATCCGGTCACTCCCACCAGCGTTTGATGCGCCGCTCCGGCCAGCACCCCCTCCGCCAGCTTCTCGATGGCCTGCGGCTGATCACCGGCCGGTTGATACGGGGCGCACAATTCAAACATCTCCCCCCAGCGTACGAACGCTCCGCCCAACTGTCAAACCGCCCCGCGGACTCCCGTTCGCCGGCGTCGCATCCCACTTTGGGAACATAGGCATGCGCCGTCAACGGGTGAAACCACAATACACCGGGGGAAAATGACGAATGTCTAAGCTCCAATGACGAAAGAATTTCCAAATGACTTAATGACGAAATGGCCGCTTTAGTCATTCGGGCTTCGTCATTCTTTCGTCATAACAGCTCAACCTCACAAAATGGCGGAAGGGGTGGGATTCGAACCCACGTTAGGGTTTCCCCTAAGCCTGATTTCGAGTCAGGTGCCTTCAACCACTCAGCCACCCTTCCACTCGCGACCTATCGTCAACCATCTGTTTCGCACGCTTCCGCGCCAGGGGCAAGCGGATTCGCCGAGCGGATTCGCCGGAGGTTGAAATCCGGCCAGATTCCCGTCGCCAGGAATGCCTGGCTGATTTTGGGAATCACGCATTAGCCGACATCATCAGATAGGTCGTTCAAGCTCTCCCAATAAACCACCTCCCGGGTTTGGCAACGATCTTTTCTGCCCGGCCTTCAGCCGCTTTTTCTCGCGGATTTCGACTTTTTTGATGCTCTCGGCCACGGGCAGATTCTCCGGCATCGTCCCGCCCAACTCGCGGATGGTCTGGCGGACCTTGCGCCCCACTTGGTGGTGAATCTATTAAGTCTGGCCCAAGGCGACAAGCGGTTTGCTTGGATCGGCGCTTTGGATGACAAGATAACAGGCGTAACGGGAGAGCGCCCAATCCTCGAGTTCGCGCTGCGCGCCCGAACCGATGCCGCCCCTATTGCGCATTTCCGCAAAATGGTCGGCAATCAAATGACCGCTTTTGACGCACGCCTCTTTCGCCTTCTCGATTACTGGCTGAAAGTTTCGGAAGACGGCATATTCCAGCGTTCGCGCAAGGTCGCGTGCCGACCATGATTCATTTCCTTCCGGGCTCACGCGCTTGATGCGCTCGAATGTGTTGTCGGCCGCGGGAACTGGTGGTTGATCGCTCATAAGATTCCTGCTCGATGCCAGATTCGTGTTCTTCATTCAAAGCCAAAATCGTTTCAGTCGGATTGGCGAAGCTGGGCAATGGTGTTCGGTTCGTGCTGTTTCTCTCACCGGACTTCGCTTTCCAATCTCACATACGGCTTGAGCTGCTCCATCAGTTCCTTTGGCAGGCGTTGCGGTTTCTCTTCCAGGCTCGCGCAGACGTGCCGCGTCTCCCCTTCCGCCAGCAACCCGCCGCCGGGATGCGCAATCCGAAATCCGATGTTCAGACGAACGCCCCTCATCTCGTTGACCCACAATTCAATCGTCACCACATCGTCATAGCGCGCCGGCCCCTTGAAATCGATCCGCGCGCCGATCACCGGAAAGGCCGTCCCGCTCTCCTGCCACAGCCGCAGGGGCTTGCCCGTCTGCCGGAAAAATTCCCCGCGCGCCTCCTCCAGCATATCCAGGTAGCGCGCGTAATAGACGTGGTTGCCCACCGTGCATTCCGCGTAAATGATCCGGTGCTGATGTTTGAATACAATTTCCGCCATGTCCTCATCCTTCCAACGCCGCTCCGCCATTGTCGAGGGAAATTGCAATTTGCGCTTTGCCGCCCGCGTGGGAAAATGGGGCGTTGACATTCGACTCCACAGCCAAAGTCCTGCGCGTTTCCGTCCGCGAATTGGCCGAGACCGCCGGCTTCAAGCGCATCGGCTTCGAGCGCGGCGAAGGCTGGCATCGCCTCGGCCTCGGCTCCGAATTGCACGCCCGCGTCCTCCAAGCCCGCTGCCAGGCGCGGCCCCAATACCGCCGCGAGGTCCCTCTCGATTCCTCCTGGCCCGTCGAAGACTGCACCGCCCTCATCTCCGGCCGCCTCGACGGTTGCGTTCAGGACGCCGACGGCTCCTGGCTCATTGAAGAATTCAAATCCTCCTATCTCCCCTCCGCCGACGCGCGCCGCGCCGACGCCGCCTTTGACCGCCACCAGCGCCAGCTCCTGCTCTATTGCCACCTCTGGCGCCGCTTGGGTCACTCCCCGGTCTCCGGCGCCCTCATTTACCTCGACCTCGCCACCGCCGCGGAATTCGCCGTCGCCGTCCCCTATGACGAATCCTCCATCGACGCTGACCTGCGCCGCCGCCTGGCCCAATTGCTGGCCATCTGCAAGGCCCAGGCCGCGCTCCTGCGCCAGAAAGCCGCCGCCGCCGGCACCCTCGCCTTTCCTCACCCGCGGCCCCGGCCGGGCCAGAAGCTTATGATTGACGCAGTTCGCCAGGCCCTCGACGCCGGCGATCACCTCCTTGCCGAAGCGCCGACCGGCTCCGGCAAAACCGCCGCCGCTCTTTTCCCCGCCCTGGCGCATGGCCTGGCCACCGGCCGCCAGGTCGTCTTTCTCACCTCCAAGACCCTCCAGCAAAAAATGGCGGTCTCCGTCCTGCGCGCCTTGAATACCGACGCCGTCTTCCGCACCGCCCAAATCCGCGCCAAGGAGAAGATGTGCGCCAACGACCGCGTCCTCTGTCACGAAGATTTTTGCCCGTTCGCCAGGGATTACCCCGGCAAAATGGAGCGGTCCCATCTCCTGGACCGCCTCCGCCAGGCCCACTCCCATTCCGATCCCGATACCGTGTTCACCGCCGCCAAACGCGAACAAGTCTGCCCCTTCGAGGTCCAACTGGAGCTGGCCCGCGGCGCCGACGCCCTCGTGGCCGATTACAACTACGTCTTTGACCCCGGCGCCGCCTTGAGCCACCTGGACCGCGACGGCCTTGCCGCGGCCATCCTCCTGATCGATGAGGCCCACAACCTGCCGGACCGCGCCCGCCAAATCTTCTCGCCGGAATTGTTGGAGCAATCCTTCCGCGACGTGGCCGGACGCCTCCTGTTCCAGGCCGGCGCCTTGTTCGAGGCTCTCGCCCGGATCGTGGACAGCGCGGCCGCCCTGCTCCGGGAAACCGCCAGCGGCCTGGAAAACACCGAAACCATTGGCGAAGTCCAGCCGCCGGCGCCCTCCCTGCGCGAATTGTGGAAGGAGTGGGAACCGGAATTCGTCCGTTACCTCTCCTGGAAACGCGAAGTCAAACTCGCCCTTCCCGAAGACCCGATCGTGGACCTCCATTTCGCCTGGCAGCGCTTCATCGCCATTCTCAATCTCTTCGGCCCCGGCTTCGCCTGCGTCGTGGAAAAACGCCCCGACGGCATTCGCCTGGCGCTCATCTGCCTGGACCCCGCCGGCGCGCTGGCCCCCATATTCCGCGCCGCCTCCGCGGCCATTCTTTTCTCCGCCACGCTCTCCCCCATCGCCGTCACCCGCCGTCTCCTGGGCCTGGAGAAAGACCGCGCCCGCGCCCTGGCCCTGCCTCCGCCCTTCCCGCCGGAGAACCGCAAAGTAATGATCCTCCCGCAAGTGCAAACGACCTTTGCCGCCCGCGCCCGCCACTTCGGCGCCATCGCCAGCCTCATTGGAGAAATGTCCGCCGCGCAACAAGGCAACGTCCTGGTTCTGTTCCCCAGTTACAAATTCCTCCAGCAAGTCGCCGAAAAAATGCCGCCCCTCCGCTCCGCCCTCGTCGTCCAACGGCCCGGCCTGGGCGAACAGGAACGAGACGCCATCTTCCAATCCCTGGCCACCGCCCCGCCGCAAGGCGTGGTCCTCTTCGCCGTTCTGGGCGGCATGTACGCCGAGGGCGTCGATTATCCCGGTGAACTCCTCAGCGGCGTCTATATTGTCTCGCCCGCCCTCCCCCAGGTTTCCTTCGAGCGCGAACTCCTGCGCCGCCACTTCGACCACACCGACCAGGCCGGCTTCGAATACGCCTATTTGCAGCCGGGCATGACCCGCGTCATCCAGGCCGCCGGACGCTTGATTCGCAGCGAAACCGACCGCGGCGTCATTGCCCTCCTATGCAGCCGCTTCCTTCAGGAACCCTACGCCAGCCATCTCCCCCGCGATTGGTTCCACGAATCCCCCTTGGAACTGGCCGCCCAAAACCCCGCCGCCGAAATTCACGAATTCCTCCTCAAATGCGGCAGAAGCTCCGCCGCCACGATGTAACCCGCGCACGACCGCGCCCCGCAATGGCAGCGATGCTCCCGGTAATTCTCCAAATCATACCCGTAATTGAACGTGACCTCCTCCCCCGACTCAATCTCCCGCAACGCCACAATCCAGACCCGCCCCTCCTCGAACACCGCCTCGCAATTCGGCTCGCAACTATGATTCAGAAACCGCGCCGCGTTCCACTCCACGTTCCCATCCAGATCAAACTCGTCGTCCAACCCGAAAATGAACCAGTTCTCCGCCTCGCAACGCCGCGCCGATTCCGCCTTCGTGATCCTCTCCCCGACGTACTCAATCACCCGCGTCCCCGCCGCCAGCCGCGCGCTGGCGAACCCGCCCCGCCCATGAATCGGCGACGCCGCAATGTGGATTACCTCAGACATCATCTGAATTCTGGCCGAGCCAAACCGCCCGGTGCGAGACAAAAACCTTCACCTTTCCAACCCGGGAAACCCTCACCGCCGTCCATTTAAGCCGCCAAAAGCCGGCCCACAACCCGCGTTAAGCGAAATGTTAAATGTTTAAGTACGACCCCAACGTCTTTTCGATGGCTTTGGTGACTCCGCTTTCCTCCAATCGCGCCATATTCGCGCCAACCTGCTCCGGTCGCTCCCGATGGTGGGAGCGTGGCGGCTCGTTTCGCCATGTCGGGTTTGTCGGGTTTATGTCGGGTTAGGTTCTGCAATCATGGGACTATGCCTTGTGATCAAATCGGGTTAGGGTATGTCTTTTGGGGATTGATAGCACTGAGAAGGATAATTTTCAAAATAATGGCCGGAATGGTGGGGTAGCCCCATAGTGGGCGTATTTCGTTCCCGAACTGGAAACGGACACGGCGGCGGTGGTGGCGATTTCGCCCAATAGGGAGTCCAATAGTCATATTGCGAAGCGGGCTTCGCAGCAACTTTTTCAATTTGGTCTTCGCGAAATCCGGCGTGCCAAACCACTTGCCATCGCGCTGTCAGACCTTGCAAATGGATCAAGCCATCCCGACGGGTGGGGCGGGCATCCCACCCATAATCGCCGATTTGTATTTCCGCCCCTTCCGGTTTAACAATACTCTTGGCATCGGTGGGCAATGCCTTGACCTGATAGATGTTGCGGTGTTTTTCACGCAGCCGGGTGAGTTGTTGTTTATTTCGCCTCCAAGTCCAACGATAAAAAAGGAAGACCAAAAATATGCCAACAAACAATGCCAGCACGCAAGCCACCACTGCCGGTCCCTGACCGTGTTTCCCACGAACCACCTCAAACACCGCAGTGGCAAATCCAATTATGAATATGACGGCCAGCAACTCAATGAGCGTATAAGCCCTACTGCGTTCGCGGTTGGAAATCGCCATAAATTATTCCTGGTTGAATTCGGACTCCCATTGATTCAGGAGCGCGATGATTTTGTCAAATTCGGGCGGCTCACCGAAAAACATTTGCTGCATCTTTTGATGGTCCTCTCGCAAGGCTTTCAGTCGGTGCTCTGGAGGCACGACTCGCAATGTTCCTTTGGCCGCTTCGCCATACTTCGCCCAGGAGGATTTGAAGAACAGACTTTTGTGCTGGGCCACTCGCGCCAGCAAGTCCAGTTTTATGGTTGCTGTTTTTGACACGCCTTTATGAATCAACTCGTAGAAGTCGCCGTAGTGTCGCGAAAAGCGCTCCGGCATCGCCTTGTCCGCCGGGCGATGAAACTCGGCGTGTAGAATTGTCGCCTTCTCCCAAAAGGTTCGTTCCACCGACAAAACTTTCAGCGCGCACTTCGGCTCGCGAAATCCTGTTGGAAACTTTTCCGCAACATACGGAGTGATCGTCTTCGTTTCGCTTGGCCAGTGGTCGGCCCGCGCCCCCATTTCGATTTTTACTGCTCGTCGGATGTAGGCGGCCGTGTCCGGCGCAAAACTCGTTGGATATTCGAACAACAAAGTCTGCATGTCCGGGTCGTCCTCGTCGGAGCGCAGCGACCATGTTTCGTCATGGCGAACCTTTGATTTGATGGCGGCTTGTAATGCAGTCAGCAGGTCGCCTCCGATTTTGCGCTGGCACGCGGCTTTGAGCGCTTCAATGCGCCGTTGCTTCTCCTTGTTGCTCGCGCCCGCTTCCGGCTCGTTCGCGCCGCCGAAGCCGAGATAGCTCCGGTCAATCGAAACGTCAATGTCCTCGGAAAATCGCTCGATGACCTTGAACACCTTTGACAGCGACGTGCCGCCTTTGAAAATGAGGTGCTCTCCAATCTCAGGCAGTCGGAACAACTCCTTCAACGTCCAACAGACCCAAAAGTCTTTCTCGACAATTTGCGCCTCCATGTTTTTCGGTCCAGATGTTCCCTCAAAGAAAATCCGCCGTTCCTCGGCGCTCAATTTTGCGAAGTCGTCCATAATTCACAACTCAGTCGCCAGGCGTCGCATGATATTGCCAATCCAAGTCGGGGCGAAAGCAAGATCGGCCAGCAATTGCTTCCGGTCGTCTGCGGATAATTTGCGTTCCAGACGTTTTACCGTGTTGTCATTGACATGCGTCTTGCCGAGATAACGCAATGCCTGAATCACCAAGCCGCTGATCTTTCCGGCGGTCGCCATCGTTCGCGGCGAAGTCTGTTTTAGTACGATGTCCAATTTCCCAAGCTTGATTCGCTTGCTCCGTCCGTCTGTCAAAAAAACGACTTTGGCGGGCACTTGGTCGGACAGCCCCAGCAGGTTGGCGGCATACGCTCCGGTCGGTTGCAGTCGCGCACCCGCTTTGCCCGCCAGGGCACGGGCGGTCTTGTCCACGCTCGGCGCGGTCGTTCCTACGATGGAATGCTGCCGGGGCACATCATACAACCCGCGAGAAACCCGGCGGATCACTCCGGTTGCCGCCATCCGTGATAGCGCCTTGTCCACTGCGGGCCGCGTGCCAAGGTCAACAAAGTCGGTTGGCGCGAAAACCCAGCCATCCCCGCGCGTTTTGATTCGTGCGAGCATCGCTTGATCTATTGGATTTGTTACATTCATTTCAAACCTATTGTCAGAAATATGTATGCTCTTTTCGGACAATAGTCAAGCCCCGCATCCAATTTCAGCCCCAGATTGAGCGGAGCGTGACGGCTTGTTTGCGAATGAGCCATTTGAGCCAATTGTCCGGGCAGACAATTTGGATTATGGAGCAAAGTCATTTCGTGTGTGTCACACACCCCGCCGTCAGTCCGTTGCGGCAGGCTTGCCGCAATATAAACGGCCAATTGCGGCCAATTGGGGCCGTAGTTAAACATTTAACATTTGTAGTTTTTCTCGTGTGGCAGAGGTCCCGCATAAACGTATATTATTGATTTTTATCCCGGCGCAGCAGGTTCGCCACGGAACCGGCGGAAC
>Ga0224558_1002868_pt1 | contig 15175 bp, 9 predicted proteins | sample 714S32024metaG_FD_180682 | JGI IMG/M metagenome (GOLD analysis project Ga0224558, IMG submission 180682) | Peat soil microbial communities from Stordalen Mire, Sweden - 717 S3 20-24 | ecosystem: Environmental > Terrestrial > Soil > Wetlands > Peat | place: Sweden: Norrbotten County, Stordalen... | reverse complement strand
GAAGGCCCCCGGACCACCCGTCAAGACCCCCCACGGAACACTTTGGTTCTCACGGGGTTCTCACCCGAAGCAGCGTCTCGGCCGAAATGCCGTTGACCAGGACCTTTTGCGCGCTCGCCAGGATTCGAACCTGCAACCTTCTGATCCGTAGGGAGAGTCCGAATCGTCCTGCCCGTTCCCATGGAATCCCGATATGTCGCATATCTGCAGGTCATCGGTGGTGCCTACCGAGGGGCACGGAACGCGATGGGACGATCTCGGACACGATGGGACCGAATTGTTGGCTCGGTTGTTGGCTTTCTCTCCCACGTCGTCACACGTCGTTTCAACGACATCCCGTGGATCGTCACCCCCGCGAGCGTCCAGACGAATCCGAGAGGCTCCGGTAATCGAAAGCATGCGCACGGAACGCCCCACTTCTCGAGTTCGTGGCCACGCTCAAGGAACCCGTTGGATCCAGTCGATCAGTAGCTCCCCCGCCCTGCGGAACTGAGCCGCCGTGGGAACGTTCGACTCCGCCACGCCCGACCGGACGATGAGGCCCACGGTCCGGTCAGCGTCCTCGATCATGCACCTGGTGATCTCGAGTGAGCACCACGGGCCGAGGTCGTGCGGTGCGGCGCGCAAAGAGATGGCGATCGAACGGGTCATGGCCGGGTGGGACACCAACCGGAACAGATCGAGATAGTCACCCCCGGCCTTGTCTGCCCGCGCTCCTCTTCGCCGTGGTGCTGATTGGAGCTTCATGGCCACAAGGCTCGCCGGGGCGGCGAACCGACAGCGCACCCGAGCGGCGATCGTGCCGTCCGTTTCAGCGATGAGGGTGAGCTCATCAGCGGTATCCAATGCCCAACGGTGGGCGAGCACGAAGATGCGGTCCTCTTCCACATCGGGAAGATGCTCTACCGAGAGTTCGGCCGCCGGGACGTCACCCACGGCGATGCAGTCGACCTTGGTTCCTTCGAGCAAGCCGCCGACTCCTTGGGCGGCAATCACCGCCTCCACGACGGTCGGCTCATCGCCGTGTTGGGTGGCCACGGTATCGAGATCGTCGGTGACCCGATGAGCTCCTCCGAGGCGTGCAAGGACCGCCAGTCCGCCGATGACGGCAAACTCGGCGCTCGGCGCCGATTCGGTCAGGGCGGCCAGCGATGCCACCAGGTTGCCGATCCCTGGACCCTCGAAGCGAAGTTCACCAGACACGTGTGAACTCCTTCGGGTCCCAACCTTCGAGGACTTCGTGACCACGCGCCCGGTCCTGGGCGAGGTCGAGAGCCACGACGACGTGGTTCGCCACCGGGTACCCGTCCCGATGGGCCGACGACATCCAGGCGAAGCCATATTGGGACGGGCATACCGCCACCTCGGACCCCGTCCACCCGGATGTCGCGCCGTAGGCGCCGACGACAGTGGCAAGATCCACGTCGTCGGCCACGTAGAGACGTGGCCACGTCCCCGCCGCTCCGGCGACAAGAGGGACTCCGAGAGCCAGGGCCCCCGAGGTGCCGGTCAGCCGGTAGCGCTCCGGCGGCTCGGGAGGCGGTGGAGAGGGCATCGGCGTCCAGCGGGGCTTCCACTCCTCCGCAACCGCCCAGAACAGCTCGGGGATGATCGGAAGGTTGTCCGCCCCGACGAGTCCCTGGCGCCGGAGCGCAGTCAGGATCTCCGAGACCCGACCAGGGGAACGACCGATCTCTCGGGCGAGCCGGTTCACGCCGTGTGACTCGAGCGGGAACCGAAGCAAGCCGAGGGCGACATCGAGGCCAGTTCCCCGGAAGATCTCCATGACCCTGTGAGCAGGCGGGCCAGCACTCGGCTGAACATCGGCGTTCACAAAGATCCCCGCCGTGCGGATCCACAGGTGGCCGCGGCGATCCAGCCAGGGCAGATCGACCTGACTCAGGTGCTCCCTGGCCGCCTCGGATATCCGGTCGGCCACGATGATCGTCGGAGGGCGGGCGGACGCGTCGTGGACGTGTGCCAACAGTGCACCGTCGCTCTCCCGGACGACCTTCACCCGCTCGACCGCAAAAGCCGTACCCCCGATCTCGACCGAGTCTTCCCCGAGCCAGCGTGTCTCGACTCCTGCCTCCGCGAGGGCCTCTGCCAAGTCGTCAGGATCATTCGCTATTCGTGGCACCACGATTGGAGAGTAGCATCTCAGGGGGATCTCCCCGGCTACGAACGTTGATCGGAACCAGGAGGCGAGTGCCAGTCGCAAGCGGGACTACCCCGGCCACGCCAATAGGGGCTCCAACTCACTTTCCAACAGGGAAGGCCGGACACGCTCCTGCTCGAGGCGGATCGTGGGACCGAACCGGTCTTCGACAAGATCGCCATAGAGCGCCGCCTCGGCGTCGGTGAGATTCGGAAGGGGTCGATTGGTCGGGCTGGGCTCCGCGACCCACTGGCCTCGATGAGCGAGCAATGTGGATTCATCCATCAGGATCGATCGAACCGAGTCGAATCGCGACCGGAGCCGATTCAGGATGTCGAATCCGTGCGTGTCGATGTCACCCCAGTACACGATCTCCTTCCCGACCAGCCACGGGAGCGGCCGCAACGAGGCGAGGCCGAATCCCGATCCGAACACCACGAGGGCATCGGGTACGTGAGGAAATGCCAGGTAGGTGATCTCGTTCTCCACCACGAACAGGAGCCGGGAGGTCAACTCCAGTGACGCAAGCTCCTCCGTGCGCAACGTGAATTCCGTGCATGCCCCGGGCAAGGCCGACTCTGACCCGAGCACACGGAAGCGTGTGTACTCGGGCCTGGCTCGGAAGCGATAGCGACGGGCAAAATCGCCCGCTGTGTAGTGCGTGTCAATTCGTCCTTCTGGCAGGACCGCCGTGAGGAGCTCGTCAAGTACCCTTCTGTGACGGTCCACGAACTTGGTGTCGACACCCTCGACGTCGATCTGCCGCAGATAGAGCTGCTCGGCATTGGCCTCCCTGACCCAGGCAACGACGGCGAGCAGATCGCTCCAGACGTCTCCGTTGTCGATGGCCTTGCGCGGATGGGCACGCACCCACGGAACGAGTTCGGGCACGCTACTCCTCGTCTGATCGAAAACCTCATCGAGGCTCCGCACCTCGGGCGTCGTGCCCAGGAGCGCGCACAGCTGGCCGAAGCTCTCGATCCGGATCCGTGCCGGCACCGCGTTAGATCCGACGCTCCGCCCCCCGATGTTCCGGTACTCCACGGCGAACCGTGCTGCACCAGCCCTGGTCCGGCTCTCCCGGCGGAACCGCTCGGCCCAGCGCACGGCGTCGTCGAATCGATGGAGCAGTTCATCGGCCGACGGTGACTTCACCGGTAGTTCGATTGGTGCCCAGGGCAGGCCCTCCGCGTACGCACGCAAGTAGCGGCCTGACTTCCATCGCTTGTGCAGGGTCGCGACCAGGTCGTCCACGTTCGTCCAGGTCATCATGGAGTGTCGACTGCCGCCACGTCCTCGGGGGCCTGAGGATCGGCACGGTTGCCGTGCTCCTCACGACGGCTCCGGAACTCGGTGATGGTCAGGCACTGGAGGCGTGAGTAGCTGCCGCTCGGGTTGTCGACGAAACCGACCGCGGCAACGTGTGGCTCGATGACATGGATCTTCTGCAGGGGGGTCACGATCAGCAGCTGGAGGCCGAGGCGGGTGAACAGGTCGAGGGCGTAGCGGGTCGAGAGTTCCGAACCCCGGTTGAACGCTTCATCGATCACGACGAACCGGAAGGACTTCGACCGCTCGGCGCCCCAATCCAGCTTGAACTGGTAGGCCAGCGACGCAGCCAGCACCGTGTAGGCCAGCTTCTCCTTCTGCCCTCCCGACTTGCCACCCGAGTCCGTGTAGTTCTCGTATTCGACGTCGTCGGCACGCCAGCGTTCGGATGCGGAGAACACGAACCACTGACGGACGTCCGTCACCCTGCGGGTCCAATTGCGGTCCTGATCAGCAGTTCCCTCGCGACCCTTGAAGCGCTCGATGATCTTCTTCACCTGGAGGAACTTCTCCTCCGAATACTGATCGTTGGTGACGGCACCGACCACATTGTCCGTACAAGCCCGGAGTTCGGCCCGGAACTCGCGCACCTCGATATTCGGAGTCTGGTCCGGAACGAGCCGGATGTAGCGACCCTCGTTGTAGTCGATCCCCTTCAGCGAATCATTGATGGTCTCGATGCGGTCACGGATCACCCGTTCGTGCTTGTTGAGCTGAGCGGAGAACCCGGCGATGTCCCGGATCGTGTTCTGATTCAGATAGTTCTTGAACTCCTGTTCGAAGCGGGGGAGATCGTCGGTGGCCACCCGCTGGTGGAGTTGGCGGTACTCGCCGGCCGAGCCCATGGAATCGTCGAACTCGGACGTCTCGGTCGGGTACTTCGTCCGGAAGCCACCCATTGCACGGACGATGCGCACCTCGAGGTTCCCCCGTTGCCCGGTGATCTTGTTGAGCCGATCGGCAAGGCGGGCACCGATCTCCTGCTGAGCGGTCGTGAGTACACCTGCATCAGGCGCATGGCCCTCGAGCAGCGTGGTCACCATCTTGTCGATGGATGGGAACGACGGAGAGGCGTGCTCGAGCGCATCACCGCCGGACAGCAACATGGCGAAGCGGTCGCGCTCACCCTCGGCTGACCGTTGACGCCCCTCCACGGCACCCCACTCGCGCTGCAACCCGTTCCGCTCCTCCTCGGCGACGCTCACCTGTTGCCGAACACGTTCGAGCTCGGCGGTCAAGAGGGCCAGGGTGTCCGACGAGGAGGCGATACGGTCCTGCTCGACTTGGAGAGCTGCGATCTCGTTGACCAGCGCCTTCCAGTCCAGCTCCTCCCATCGGTCGTGCTCGGCAAGTCCGGCCAATGACTGAAGTTGGGACGATGCTGATCTCTCCCGCCCGACGAGCTCGGCGATCACCTGCGTGGCCGACGAAAGCCGCTGGTGCAGTGAGGTGGCGTGGGCCACGAGCGCCTCGACCTTGGCTTGGTTGGTCCAACCCAGAACGTACTCCCGACGGTCATCGATCCTCTTGCGATCGTCCTTCTCGTGCCGTTCCCTGTCTTTGATCTGCCCCGCCCGGGTGGCCGCCTTCCGGGCGGAACGGAAATCGCCCATGGTGTCCACGCACGCGTGGTTGGCACGACGGCCGAGCTCGCTCTCCAACCACTGCTCGAATCCCGTTTCAGGTCTGATCTCGAGCATGTCGACCAGGAGCGGATGAGCAGACGGACGCTCCGGAGGGGTCGACCGGGCGAGGCGGGGTGGGACCCGAAAATAGACGACCCGGGTACCGAGGTGGTGGTCGTTGATCCAACCGGTCACGGCTTCGTAGTGGCGTTCCGGGACTAGCAGGGACAGTGCAAACGAGTGCAGAACCCGTTCCGCGGCGCCTTCCCAATCACGCGCCTCTTCGAGTACTTGGATGAGCTCTCCGGCAAACGGGAGGTCGTCAGGATCGATGCCGAGGTCGTCCCCGAGACGCTGCCGCAATTCGAGACTCACTCGAGGAACGTTGCTGCGACGGGACTGCAGGCTGTGCAGCTCGTCATTGACCTGCTTCGACTCCTCGTCGATCGAGCGTTGCTCGAACCGCCGCTCGCTCAGGTCGTTCTGGAGAGCGGCGTGTTCGCTCTCCAGCTCTGCTCTTCTGGATTCAGCCCGGGCACGGGTGGCGGCGAATTGCACCGCCTCCGATACCGGTGCCATGCCCACCTCCGCCAGACGCGTGTTGTAACGATCGAACTTGTCCTTCCGAACTGGCTTCTCGCTCTCGCGACGTCCGATCTCCAGGTCGATGGCGGCCAACCGATCGCCTCCGCTTCCGGCGATCTGGAGACGCAACTGGTTCTCCTCCTGGCGCGATGACTTGATTGCCGACTCGAGCGACTTGAGCAAATGGCCGAGTTCGAGCGCCCGGGTCTCCAGCCCCGCGAGCTCCCCGTCGAGGACCTGGCGCATCCGGTCGGCAAAGTAGAGCGGCAGGGCCTGCTGCTCTCGTTCGAGAGAGGCGCGTTGCTCCGACAGCTGATCATGTACCTCGATGTCGGCAACCAGGGGCTGGAGGAGCTCGAGTTGCGCACGGGCGCGCTGTACTGCGTCGTGGGCTCGGGTCAGGTTGTCGAAGTGGTCGATCAAGTCGGAGATCTGGGCGCTGGTGTCGAACGGCTCGAGCATGTGGCTGCGGACGAAATCGTTCAGATTCTCGACCGCCTTCATCGACACGGTCTGGTGGAAGAGCTCCATGGCCTGCTCGGATTCGATGCCGAGGTGCCGTCGGAAGTCTCGGCCGTACTCAGGAAACGTGTCGTACAGGCGGGCTCCGACATCCCGAAGCCTTCGCTTCAGGACGGAGAACTCGGAGCCGAACTCGGCGAACTCTTTGAGGATCGACAACTCGGCATCGGAGACCACGAAGAACCGCTCGGGCTGGCCGACATCCCTTGTCCGGAACACCTGGGCCAATGTGACCGTCGTGGCGAAGTCAGTGTTTGCGAATACCCCGAGGATGACTGAGAACTGCCGGTCGTCTCGAAGTCCGACCGGCCGTGAGGCCCCGGTCGTCTCATTGCGTTCCGACTTGTAGTGCCCCTGGACGTAGGAGCGTAGATCCCGCTCTCGGGTCTCCGCGCCAGCGGCCTTGTTGTAGGAGATCTTGTTCGCAGGCAGCAGGAGGGTGGTGACGGCATCGACCAGGGTCGACTTTCCCGAGCCGATGTCGCCGGTGAGGAGTGCGTTGCGGCCGGCGAGTTCAAACGACCAGATCTTCCGGTCGAAGGTTCCCCAGTTGTAGACCTCGAGTCGCTGCAGGCGGCAGCCGGGCAGTCGGCCGGGCCGTTGGTCCTCCAGCTCGATCGGGCTGAACAGCGAGGACGTCACGCTGACTCCTCCGACACATCCAGATCGGACAGATACTCGTCAAGTCGCGCGTCGAACTCCGACAGCCACTGCCCATCGATGTAGGCCTTGAGAATCCGTCGGACTTCATACTTGTCCTGATCACCTCGGAGCGGGTGCAGAAATCCCAGATCGCAGACTCTCTTGACCGTGGTGTCGATATTGTCCACCAAGCGCGCTTCGTTGGTGCTGTCGGGCATGAACAGGCGGAGCAGCTCGATGATCTGGTCGCGGCTGAGGACCAGGCGGACATCGGAGCTGCTGGCATCGAATTCGGCCAATCGCTTGCGCAACAGGGCCAGGAGCACACTCACCTTGAACGGCAGCGTGCGCCTGGCCACCAACCTCGGGAATTCGGTCGCGTCCTGATCGATGACCTGACTGCGCAGGTAGGCGTACCCCTCCGCCTCGTCGACGACGACACTCAGACCAAGCACAGAGACATAGTCGCCGACCTGGTTCCGCAGTCCGAGCAAGTGGCCCCACAGCTTCTCGTGCACATCCCGGTAGAGCGGACCCTTCATCAGATGGACCAACACAAGCGACAGGTCCGTGGGCTCATTCGGCGCGTCGATCGGCATTTCCGTCACGACGGCTCCGAACGGTCCCTACTGAACGAGACCGCCGGTAGGTCGGCCGCTCGCTCGACTTCCCCGGTGCTCCACTGAATCTGTTCATGGCGTTCGTCGTCGAAGACGACGGTGAGTCCGGGCTCCTGCAACGACAGGTACCCGACCAGCTCAGCCAGGCCCTGCTCCAGCGGCTCACCCGCAACCACCTCACGGAGCCCGACCTGGTCGTCTCTTCCGAGTGAGCTGAACACCCGCTGCGCGAGCATGTCGCGATCGACATACAGTTGACTCAGCATGGCCGAGGCGTCGAAGTCATCGTCTCCATGTTCCATCGATTCAGTCTCGAGGCGGTTGCGGCGTGAACGACGAAAGAGTGGACGCTCCATGGGCAAGCCGACGGTGACACCGATGTCGTCAAGCTCCATGGCGACCACCGGTTCGGGTCGGTTGCGAACGCGCAGTGCCTTGCCCTCGATGGAACGGAGTAGGTCGAAGACCCGCCGATTCTCGAGCCACACCTGATCATCGAGGAAGCGGCGGAGCTGATCGGAGAGGAGGCGCACCGTGGCCTGGGTCCGTTCGCTGGCGTCGATCCAGTCGAAGTGGATCCGGCGCAATCGCCCGTCCTGACTCCCGAGGTCCTCGATCTGTTGGAGTCGCTCGAGTAGCTCGGTGAGCTCGGCCTGCTTGTGGTGGGACAGCAGGAAGTCGTAGAAGGTCTGAAAGCTACGGCCCTGGTCCGACTCGGTGATGCTGGCGCGGCTCCCCAGTGCCTCATCGAGGAGGGCGCCCTTGGATCCCGACCAGCCTGCGATCTGCTCGCGGAGTGATCGGTCGAGCCCGCGGAAGTTCTCTTCGACCTGTCGAAAGTCGGCTAGTAGCTCCCGGGCGGTGCGGGCGAACTGCTGGTACCGGTCGCGCTGGCTCACTGCGTCGAGCATGGTGAGTTCCCCCCGCTGGGCGGCAGCGATCTCCTCATCGATCCGTGCCCGCCGCCGCTGAAGCTCGAAAAGACGGCGCCCGGGGTCGTCATCGGCGCCGAAGACCATCTGACGCAGCAGTTCGAATATCGTATTCAGACGTGACTCGGTACCGATGAACTCGCGAGCCGGAAGGTCCTGGACCCAGAGAAGTGCCTTCTCGACTGCGGGGGCCAGGTCGAAGTGGGCTTCATCGGCACCGGCCGGGTAGTACTTCCGTAGCCAGCCGTGTTCGGGCGACGCCCAATCGTCGAGGTAGGCGGTTGCCGACCTCGGAAAGGCATCTTCACCTAGGCGCTGCTTGAGCCCGAACAGCTCGTCGTCCAGCTGGCCAGCGAGTTCGCTCGCCGGGATGCCACTGGCGTTGCCGTCGACGAATACCCGACCGAGGAAACTGAGTACGAGGGCGACGTTGTTCGAGCGCAGGAGGACCCATGCTGGGTGTTGGCTCCTCAGGTGAGCGATCTCGTCGTAATTCATCGTCGCCGCACGCCCGCGTCAGGGGAATGGGAGGACTCCCGGATCGGGCACCGGCGTCTGGTCACGCGAGAATCGTACGTCGCCGGTGTGACGCCGAACTTGATTCCTTCCTGGCAACAGCCCAATTGCCAAACCAGTGATGGAGATCCTCTGGATGTCCCACGGCGTCGCGTTGCTCTCGGGCGTGGCCAGGTGCTCGCCTGCGTTCTCGAGGTCCCCTGCGTTCAGGCGACTCGATCTGAGGCCGGTGCCACGCCGAGCCAGACGGACGGCATGCCAGCGCGTCCCACTTCGCTTCTCCGCATCCCATCAAGAATCATGCCAACTGTTGGCTCTTCGTCAGAGGGGAACAGGAGCCATATGAGACCCCTGACATGGACTTTCACGGTTCCCTCGAGAGGCTCGGACACAAAGTGTTGGCTCGGTTGCGTCCGCAACTACTCTTGACAGCCCTCTGACCAGGAGGTCTGGTGCGCTCGGAGGGATTCGAACCCCCAACCTTCTGATCCGTAGATCTAAAGTGCCCTATATCTGCTATATACCGTTACTGTCTGTAAGTGTCACTTAGGTACCGTGACCTGGAATGTTCATGGATGCCACTTAACCACAACTGACCACTATTCGCCACCGCTTTCCACGGTTTACGGACGTTTTGTTCTCACGGCGGTTCTCGCACAATGGGTTGGCGAGGTCGCTTCTCGATCGGAAATCCGAGCGACCCGTACGCGACGAGACGCTTTGCGTGCATCCGAGCCAGAACGGGAATATTGACATCCACGTAGTCATGCACCTCGACTCTCGACTTGGATGCCGTAGGTCGAAGCACGCGGCCGACGTACTGGACGATCCTGCCCTTGAATGCCAGCGGAAATGCCAGGAAGAGCGTGTCCAGCTCCGGAACGTCGAACCCTTCACCGAGGAAGCTTCCGGTGGCCACGAGAACGAGTCCACCCTCTGACGCCCGTGCGTGCGTATCTGTCATCGCCGAGGCTCGTGCCTTCTTGCCCATGCCGCCGCGCATCACCACAGTTCGGATCCCGAGACCCTCGAGTTCACCCGACAGCTTTTCAACGTGCTCGGTCCATTGCGTCAGCACCAGACAGTTGCGACCGGCCGAAGCTGCGGTAGCGATGTCATCGCAGATCTGTCGGGATCGGTCGTCGTCCTCGACGATGGCCCGGAAGACCTCCTGGATGCTTGCGTCCTCGGCGCCCACCGGGTCATGCGCGGTGGCATGCGCCGTCAGGACACGCTGGATCCTTGCGTCGTCGAGCTCGTCGGTGGTCATTCGATGTCGCTCGGAACCGCAGTACATCGAAATGAGACTCTCCAAATGATCTCGGCGATACGGGGTCGCGGTCAGCCCCAACCATTGACGGACAGGGATTTGCCGCACGAATCGTTCGAAGGTAACTGCGGGAACGTGATGGCACTCGTCGACGATCACGAGTCCGTAGCCACTGGTGACGTCAGCTAAGCCCTCACGGCGAGCGAGGCTCTGCGCCATGGCAATGTCGATGACGCCCTTGGCCCGATTGCGACCTCCTCCCAGTTGGCCGATTTCCTTCCCAACGATTCCGAGGTGCTCGACAAGACGATCACGCCACTGTTCGATGAGAGGTTGCCGGTCGACGACCACGAGCGTCGGAATGGCTCGCCGGGCGATGAGCGCACAGGCGATTACGGTCTTCCCCGAACCAGGCGGAGCCACGAGTACTCCGACATCATGAGGGAGAAGCGCCTCGAGCGCCCTGGCCTGTCGTTCGTTGAGCTCTGCCCGAAGGGAGACCTCTATCCGCCGAGGTGCTTCACACCCGTCCACAACGTCGAGGGTGCTGCCGGCTTCTTGCACGATGCGTTCCGCATGGTCGCGTAAGCCCCTCGGAAGCAGGAGGCGATCCATCGTCTCGCCGTAGCAGCGCAGGAAGCGAGGCGTGTTCCAAGTCGAGAACCGAAGGCGCTCCTTCTCGTAATAGTCGGGGTTATGCAGCGATGCGAGATGCTTGAGCGCGGCCAGTAGGGCTGGTGGTACGCCGATGCGGTCGATCTCGAGCATTGCCCGGGATACGGCATGGATCGTCTCGGGCGGCTTCTGTTGCGGGGTCTGCGCCCTGGGCCGGCGGTAGTGCGTGTCAGCTGGACCGGCGATCACCGGCGTCATGGTCTCTACCAGAGACGCCACGGCTTCCGGCGAGATCCGGGGGACCGAAGCGAGGTACGAACACTGGTCGGCGTACGGCTCGAGGCTGGCCGGGTCGAGGAAGACTGTTGTGCCTCGACGCCGGCATTCACCCTGCAGCGGAAGGGCGATCAGGTTCCCAAAGGAGCCCTTCGGCATGAAGTCCTGCGTAGGGAACAGCCGGTCGTAGCTCGACAGATCCAGCTCGGCCCTGCATTCCATCGCCTCGCGGAGGATATGCACGCCGATTCGGCGGGCCGAAGCGGCCGGAACCGGCCCGGAAAAGAACGTCCACGTGTGCGCCCCATCGCCCGACCGGGAGCGCTCCAGTGCTACAGGAATCCCAAAAGAATTTGCGGCGTCAACGTATGCAAGAGCATCCAGTGCCCACCCTGATCCGTCAAAATCGCATGCGAGCAGCCGACACTCATCACCCTGGAGAAGCGGGTACAGCCCGACGTGGGCGCCACCTGAGAGGTGCGAATCCAACACATCCGCTGTCAGAGGCTCGTACGTACGTCCTGGTTTCTTGGCATTGGCCCAACCACCGACTACTGCCGGGCTCCAGCCAGATTTGCCGGTCTTTGCGCTCTCCCAACGGAGTGCATGGACGTCCTCCCGTCCTACGAACAAGGAGCAAAATAGAGCGATCTTCGACTCCGCGGACGAACTCTGGTCTACATCGAGGGGCACCGCCCGTTCCACGGGTTGTTGGAACAATGAAGGCTCCCACGGCTCCGTTCGGTTGTGCCTGGCCGGCTCGTCGAGTCCGAGTAGCGACCTGAGCCGAGCATTCTCCGCTCGCAATGCCTCGACTTCGCCAAGGAGGCCCTCCGATTCTGGAAGGTCAGCGTCGCTCATGGCCACCCGTCTGTCGCTTCCACATGCTCGGTCTATGCCGTAGGTTCGACATATAGGCCAGCACCGCCTTCCCCACTTGCCAGAGAAGCCGGACCAACCCCGGTCAACTGTCAAGGCCCAAGGAGAGTTGCGCCTGGGGTGCCGGGTCCTCGTCGGGGATGTTCACGGGACCGTACACAGCTTCGAAGATCCTCGGGGCCTCGTAGATCCGGTTGCGCTCCCTTCCCGTGACCTCGTGCAGGTCGCCGCGCCCCACGAGCGTCTCGATGGCGGAGTGGGCTGTTGGTCGGGTCACATCGAGGATCCGCGAAACTCGGGAGGCGCTGACCACCGGTACCGAGAAGAGATACTCCGCTAGCCGGACCACCGAATTCGGCCTTCCTTCTTCGAGGAGTGCGTTGCGCATGTCGTGCTGGAGCTCCACCAGCCGCACGGTTCGCTCCTCGGCATCGCGGGCCTGTCGGCGCACGCCTCGGAGGAAGAACGTGAGCCACGGCATGAGGTCGCCTGTTTGGCTCGTGATGAGGAGGTTGTCGTAGTACTGGCTACGGTACTGCTCGAAGTATGCGGAAAGGTAGAGGAGCGGCTGTGACAGTGCACCGCGCAGCACCAGCATCAGCGGGATGAGAAGTCGTCCGATCCGGCCGTTCCCGTCGAGAAAGGGGTGGATGACCTCGAACTGGTAGTGGGCGAGCGCCAGCTGGACGAGGAGCGGATGATCGTGCTCGTGGAGAAACCGCTCGAGATCGTCCAGCGCAATCCCCATCTCGTGCTGTGGCGGCGGTACGAACACGGCGTTGTCGAGTGTGGTTCCCCCAATCCAGACTGGGCTCTCTCGTAGGTCGCCAGGGCGCCGATGTTGGCCGCGAACCCCCGAGAGGAGAATCTCGTGCATCTCGCGGAAGAGCCTGATCGAAACGGGAAATCCATCCTGCACGCGCTGTAGCCCGAGTTCCATGGCATGGATGTAGTTCTGGACCTCTCGCGCGTCGTCTGCGTCATCCGAGTTCGGCGCCTCGCCGACTTCGAAACGGAGGAGCTGCCCGACATCGGTCTTCGTACCTTCAATGCGCGAACTGAGCACCGCCTCGAGCCGGAGGTGGGGTCCGATCAGCAGGTGCGGGTTGGGGATGAGGCGGCCCACTCCACCGAGCCGGTGGACCGCCCCTGTCGCCTCGTCAAGAAGGACGACCACCTCCGAGGGGAGGTCGAGCCGTCGTGGTAGCGGCTCCGGAAAGAATGCGTAGAAGTCGGTGGGCGTCTTTCGGACCACCCCACGAGCTTGCGAGGTGAACGCGTCTGGTCTCATGAGGGGCCTCCTTGGTAACAGCGCTTTCCTCGTGGACAGCTTAACTAAACTTATCAGCCAAAACTTTACTTAGCTGGACAGGAAGTCAAGCCGGCTTTCCCGCCATGTCGGAGGGGTCTGCCAACGCCCTCAGAGGGCAGGAGCCGGGACGGGCCGGCGTCCGGCAGGAGTGGCGGCTCGCAGATCAATCCCCATGGGTCGCATCATCGTTCAGTTGGCGGTTGAGCAGCTGCGCCCCGCAGATTCCCGCTGGACCTCAACATCTCGTCGATGTCGTCGGCAACCGCTTCGTCCTCCAATGGCATGGCATGGGCGTAGTTGCGGAGCGTCGTGGAGGCGTCCCGATGCCCGAGCCGTTGCTGCGCCTGGAGGAGGTCTCCCCGGCCAACCAGATAGGTGGCGACGGTATGTCGAAGCCGGTGAAGGCTGACACCCTCCAGACCGGCTTCATCCCGAAGTTCCGCGAACCAGTGGCCGAGTCCGCTGGTGGTCAGGCGCCGGCGATGGTCCAGGTCCTTGGAAAACAACCATTCACCGAACACGATCTCGCCGGCAACACGTCGGCGCCAGGCCGCCTCACTGACCCTCCACAGCTCGACCGTCGTTCGTCCCAGTGTCAGCCGGCGCACCTGCCGGGTCTTGGTCGGCCCGACCTGTTCGCCAGACACGGCCCGCTCGATAGTGAGCACCCTGCCGTCCAGGTCGCCGAAGCGAAGGGCAGCCAACTCTCCCCGTCTGGCACCGGAGTCGGCCGCCAGGCGGACCAAGAGTTGGATCTGTTCCGCCTTGTACAGCGCGTGCAACGAGGCCTTCGAACCGTCGAGCTCCGCCTCGGCCTTCTCCACCAGCTTCTCCGATGACTCGATGAGTGTGGCTACGTCCCCTACCGGCACGTGCATGCGAGTGCCGGGGCGGGGCGGCCCTCGCATGTCCCTGATCGGATTGCGATCGATGATCGATTCGGACTGTGCCCATCCGACGGACGAACGAAGCACGCGGTACCGACCCGACACGACGGACACGCTGGCACCCGTCTCCTTCCACCTGGCCATGGCTTGGCGGACGATCTCGGGCCGTAGTGATGACACCCGTCTTTCCGCGAGGACATCCGCGGTGAGCGCCTTGACGTTGGACCGGGCCGAGCTCCAGGTGGTTGGCCGCCAATCGTGGTGGGCGGCCATCCACCGTTCCAGCAGCTCGCCAACGGTCAGGAACGGTGCGGCACGACGGACCGCCCGGTACTCAGCGAACTGGGCCGCCAGTTCACGACGGCGCTCTTCCGCGTCCTCGAGTGCGCCGTGGAACCAGAACGACCGTTGGACCGTCCGACCGGAGACAGGGTCGACGCCGACCGCAATGCGGATCTCGAAGGCCCCGGGCCGCCGTTCGCGCATCGATCCTTGGCCCCAGGCGCTCATCAGGCAAAATAGGGTCAGAAGTAGGGTCACCGGTGGATCCCTACTTCGGCCGACCGCCGATTTTAGGCCTCTGACCAGGGACAACGCCCGGTCAATCGAGTGCGCTCGGAGGGATTCGAACCCCCAACCTTCTGATCCGTATACCGCCAGTGACCACTACACCCCGTTAGTGCCATCTAGCTGGAGCTTCGTGGATTTCGGAGTGACCGTTAGCGACCACTAACATCCGCCACTTTCCACCTTTTGCGCCCGTTTGGTTCTCACGGTGGTTCTCACGGAGGATCCCATCTTTCTATTTACTAATTCGGCGACCGACTGACGGTATTTATTTATCCTAATTCAGTCAATGATTGGCCAACTATGTCCGATGTCTAAGACATTCCGACCCGAGATGTCGTCGCGACTGCCTCCACCCGGGCACGCCAGGAGGAGATGGCCCAGGCCACCGACGAGGCCTGCCACGCTCAGCCTTTGGGGCTCTCCTGCTTGATCCGTGG
>Ga0224558_1002867_pt1 | contig 15180 bp, 14 predicted proteins | sample 714S32024metaG_FD_180682 | JGI IMG/M metagenome (GOLD analysis project Ga0224558, IMG submission 180682) | Peat soil microbial communities from Stordalen Mire, Sweden - 717 S3 20-24 | ecosystem: Environmental > Terrestrial > Soil > Wetlands > Peat | place: Sweden: Norrbotten County, Stordalen... | reverse complement strand
CATCATGTCGCGGTGACTTCGACGCTGCCGGTGTTTGAAGCCCATGCACCGGGGCGACCGACTTTGCAGCCGCGCACGTTGGATGCGATGTCCGCGGAATCGGCGCAAAGCTACCTCACCGATCGTGCAAGAGTTGCCTTGGACTCGCCGATGACGGCGCTGCTGCGCAAAGAGATGGATTTTGAGGTGGCCTTCGTCAAGGCGGGGGGCTTGCTGCTCGCCGGCCTGATCCAACTGGAAATGGTGGCGTACTGCCGGGTTTCGGCGATCAGCGCGAAATAGAGCTGCTCGTGGAAGCGGGTTTCACTCCTGTGGAAGCCATTCAGATCGCCACGCAGAATGGCGCCTTATATCTGGGCCAACAAGATCGAATTGGAACCCTCGCACCTGGCAAACAGGCAGATCTGGTTTTGATCAAAGGCGATCCCTCAAAACAAATTGACGAGATCGAGAACGTCGAGACTGTGTTTAAGGCCGGGATCGGCTACGATTCCAAGAAGTTGATCGATAGCGTGCGAGGACAGGTCGGAATTCGTTGAGAGCATCCATCTGAGTGTTGCGTACTACGACCGGCACGGTTCCGGGCGTGTGGTCGGCTACCCGGAAGTAATCCAGATTGGGACATGCGGATCGGTACCGACAAGTCGGCCGTGCGGTAGTGATGACCTCAGGCTCACGAACCGCCGGGTTCAAGTCCGATAGCATCGTTCACCGCATTTTGAAAGCGCTGCTTGCAGCCCAGGTAGCGCTCAGTGGTTTCGATGGAAACGTGTCCGAGTAGAAACTGGATCTGTTCGAGCTCACCTCCTGCCTGATGACAGAGGCGAGCACATGTTCGGCGCAGATCGTGTGGAGCAAGCCCTGTCAGACCGCAGCTCACAGCTCCCTCTCTAACGATCGACCAAATCACCTTCGGCGTGAATCCATTTCCCCACGTCCGGCCCGCCTTGTTGATGGCTCGGAACAGTGGGCCTGAAGTGAGTCCAGCAGACACTGTCCATTCGTCGATTGCCGTTTTCACCCAGTGCGGCGTCGGAACCGTGCGGATGTGACCGCCTTTTCCATTCAAATCGGCAATCACCCAGTGTCCTTCCCGGAGTTGAACATCTTCCAGCTTTAAGGCAGCAGCTTCCGCCCTTCTCAGGCCGCAGCCGATCAAGACAGCGATCATGGCCCGGTTTCTTCGCTCCTTCGGAGTCGATACGCCAAATGCGCCGACCAAGCGCCTGCCCTCCTCGGCCGTGAGCCAGTTGCCGATGCAGACGCCGAGCCGGCGAGCGCCCTTTACCCTACGAATGCCGGCAGCCAAATCGGGGCTCAAGAGGCCACAGTCTGAAGCCTCGTAGGCGAGCCGACGTACTGCTGCCAATCGCAGGTTGATTGTTGACGGAGCGTACTGCCGCTGCTCCAGCGAAATTCGATATCGCGTTACGACGGTCTTGTTGAAAGCCAGGCGTGGCTCCGAACAATACCAGTCAATGAACTCGCCAATCGCATGATCGTAGGAGCGCTGAGAACTGGGCGACGTGAGGCTGTTGAGCACAGCCGATTTGGACTGCTCAAGATCCGGAAGCTTCAGGATGGTTTTAGGAGCCCGCTTCCGCTTCGCTTTTGCATTTCGCTCCATTGCAACGGCCTCCTTCAAGCCGTGGCAACAGCGTCAACCAGCCCTAGGTCTCCTGACCATCTGCGCGTTTCTAGGTAGCAATAAGGCTAGATCTACCGCCCCGAACAGGCCGAAGTTGGTCCCTGCAAAGAGGCTCATTTCCTCAATCGGGACGGCCAATTCGTAACCAGGATGGCACGCGATTGTTCTGAATTCTCCCCGGTGACGTTCAACAGAAAGCGGCGGCCGTCAGGGGTCGCGTCCCAGGCGGCGGTGTAAAAGCCCGTGTGTTGCAGTCCTGGAAAAGTGAACAGAGGCCGAGGTTTGCCCGCCTCGATGCTGGTGCTGGTGACAGAAACCGGCAACGCAAATACGGGGCCTTGGATGGTGGTAGAGTAAATTGTTTTTCCGTCCGCCGCCCATCGGCTCAGCCAGCCCCCGGCACTGGTAAGCTGCTGTTTGCCGCCTTGTAACACCGAAGTGGCGTATAGTTCATAGCGGCCGGTCTCGATAGTCGCGTACACCACCCATTTGCTGTCCGGAGAGAAGCGCGCGTAGTGTGCGCCGCTGACGTAGTCCGTGAGCGGCCGCGGCTTGGCGCCATCGGTCAATTGCAGAAGTAAGGTTGTGGTCGGAATTTGCCCGTACGACTGCTCGAACAATATGTAGCGCCCGTCACCGGATACGTCGCTGACGTGCAGCGGACGCGGGTCTTCAAAAACCGTGGTCTGTTGTCCGGAACCATCCGCCGCCTTGCGCACGATCTTGCTGGTCTTCGATACTTCGGAGTAATAAAGATACTTGCTATCCCCAGACCACGCCATCCCATCGGCCGTGTATCCGAAGGTGAACCTGGTTCGAGTACCTTGATCGAGATCGAGCAGCCAAATCTCGCGGCTGGTGCCGGCGGTCAACGCCGCAGCCTTGCGGCCATCAGGGGAAATGCGTATATCCAGGAAGGAGTTGCTATCGGGGACGGGGACTGATTTCCCGTCGCTGCCGAACAGAAGCAACTTTTGGCTGTTAGCGTCGGGACCGGGCTGGTAAACCAGGACCCCATTCTCGTTGGCGTCGAAAGCCGCATCCCAAGTGGATGGGTTGTACGCCGCACCTGCGGCCAGCGCGACCGACTCGCCGCTCAGTTTGCCTGTGGTCGGATCGAAGGGCTGCGCCAGCAAAGATCCGCTCTGCTCCCATAGCAGGTGTCCATGCACATAACGCATGTTGGATTCCGCAGCTACAACGAAATGGTTTTCCCTCCCATCGAGCGAAGCAAGGTAGATGCCGTTATTGGCATTGCTATCCGAATTCGAAATACCCGCACCGGAATGGGTCGTGGCCAGATAAAGGAAGTGCTTTCCGTCGGGCAGCCAAACCGGCCAGCGGTGTGTTGTCTGATCGGCGCTGACGGTGGTAATCCGCTCCGGAGTGGAACCTGCGTTAGGCGCAACACGGAAAATTCCATTGGTAACGTCGGGCGCAAATAGGATTCCCTGGCTCCCCCAGCTTCCGCCGCGGAAGCGCGTAGCGTTACAGATTTCCAATATTGGACCGCCGCTCAGGGATACGCGGCGCAACTTGCCTGCGCTGAAAAATGCCAACGATTGCCCATCCGGCGACCAAAAAGGATAGGTCGCATTTTCGGTTCCGCTCACCGGCTTCGCGTCCTTATCATCCAGAGCGCGCACATAAATACGGTCAACCTGCTGCTCCTGCTGGGCAACGAAGGCGATCTTTTTCCCGTCGGGCGATAGCACAACTGGACCGTCCGCATCATCGTTGCTGAGGGTGAAGCTGGTCTTGTCGGGTGCAAGAATGTAGGACTCCACGGCAACCGAACTGGCTGCGTCGGCGGATTTTGCCCAGCGGTATCCTCCCAAACCGGCAAAGGCCACGAAAGCAAGCAGGAGCGCGGCCAACCCGGCAACCCAATACCGATTGAACTGAGGGGAGGGTTTTGCCGATTCTGTCGACGTGGAAGGCACGATCCAGCGCAGGTCCATCGCGAGGTCGTGCGCCGATTGGAAGCGCTCAGCCGGATCTTTGGCGAGGCATGCACGGATCGCGCAGTCGAGCAGGCGTGGAGCGAGCGGCTGGCTGGCGATGACAGGCTCTGGGTCTTTTTCCAGGATGGCGGTGAATACGCTGAGTTGCGATTTGCCTTCAAAAGCGCGTCGTCCCGTGACCATTTCGTAGAGAACGCATCCGAAGCTGAAAAGATCGCTGCGCGCGTCAGCTTCCGCTCCCTGCAAGACTTCCGGCGCCATATACTGAAAAGTTCCAACGATCGACCCCTTCTGGGTGAGCGGCGAGGCAGCCGAAGTGAGAGAGGCCAGATTCATTGTCGGGGTGGAAGGAGTGAATGGGCCAATGGCCTGGGAGCCAATCGACAACTTCGGTTTAGCTAGGCCGAAGTCCATCAGCTTTGCGCCCGCTTTGGTCAGCATGACGTTGGCTGGCTTTAGATCGCGATGGATGATGCCTTGTTGATGTGCCTTCTCCAGGGCTTGTGCGATTTCTGTTCCGATCTTCAAAACTTGATCGAGGGGCAGTGGTCCTTTCTGCAGACGCTCGGCGAGCGTTTGGCCTTCGAGATATTCCATGACCAGGAAGTTGCCGCCATCCTGCGAACCAATGTCGTAGAGCGTGCAGATATTCGCATGTTGGAGCGCAGAAATAGCTTTTGCTTCGCGCTCCATGCGTTGTTGCAATTCCGGGTCAGAGGAAAGATGCGAAGGCAGAACCTTGATAGCAACAATTCGGTCGAGGCGCATGTCCTGGGCGCGGTAGACTTCGCCCATCCCGCCCGCGCCCAGCGGCGATTGAATTTCATATGGACCGAGCTTCGTGCCAGAGGTAAGAGCCATCGGTGCTGGCAATTATAGCGTGTGAAGCAGACTGGGGAGGTCGCATCTATTCCGTTTGTCGGTAGTCCGCAATTAATCTTGCCCCGATATGATGACGGCCCCTGTTTAGTACTGATAAGTCGGCTTATCAGAGGAAACAGCCGAAACTGTCCCCGAATCCTTGTTCAACTCGACCGTCCGGCCACACAATGATGGGCACCAGTTTGCCATATCGGCGCGCTTCGTCTAATGTCGCCTGACTGAGTTCCACGCGGCGCTCGTCATAGACGAGGCCCTCAGCGTCCCATTTTTTCAATAGCTTGATACAGGCGTCGCAGCCGCGGATGGTATACACGATTGGAATGTTGTTTTGGTGCGCCACAATTCCACTCCGAGTGATCACGCAGCATCCGGTAAGTGCAGAGCAGTCGCCAGAAGTTGGCGTATTTCCTTGACAGCATCTCTTCGCCACTGATCGGCATACGGCTCGATCCTCGAGATTACTTCCTGAAGGAACACTTGCCTTTCTGAATCGGGAAGGTTCCCGAAGGAGGCTGACGCTGGCAGATTCAGTTTCGTTTTCGCTTGTTCCATGGCGAGCGCCAGTCCGGCATGAGCACTCGCGGAGCGTTCAGTGAAATGCGTAATGTACTTTGTGTCGGCTGTATAGAAGACGAGCACGGGAATGGCGCGCGATTTCCCGTTGTTGCTTAGAAATTCGTCCATGATGTCCGGATTTTCGTCACGAAGAAAAATTCGCAAGTCGATCCCAGCTGACTCCGCGATGCGCACCGCGGTTGGCAGCTCTCGGTAAACATCGCCGCACCATGCTTCGGCGATCACAAGCAGCTTTCGTGGACCATTCGGAAGCTCGCTGACTTTTCGAAAAAAGAGCAGGTCCTCCTCGGTGAGCACTGGGTTCCCGTAGTTTTGCTCGAACTTGTCACGATTGACCGTAGCGCCGGCCAGGAAATCACCATAGCTGAGGCCCTGGTCAAATCGCGCGGAGGAAACGACCGTGGTTGCAGTTGGCATGCTGATCACTCCTCTCAACGGATTCCATTTCGAGACTCCACGCAGATCAAACGCAGCCCCCGAATAACCGATTCCGGACGCAAGCCTAACATTGCAAATTCATCCTCGGGGTCGACTCGTGAGTCTTTTCCAACCGCGTGTCTGGGCGTCGACGAGTCTTCGCGGCGGCCCGGGCTTACGTTAAATGCGGGGTACATCGGCAAGGCGATTACTGTTTTGGAACGGGATCATCCAGCCAGGGTATTCAGGAGGCAGTGCGCTTACCTCATCGAGTCTCCCGATCTCGTCTGCGGCGAGCTGGATCTCAACGGCAGACAGATTCTGACGAAGCTGATCGACGCGTTTCGCTCCTATGATGACAGATGTGACAAACGGCTTGGCGAGAATCCAGGCCAGGGCGACGGCGGCTACGCTGGTCTCATGGGCCTGTGCGATGGGGCGAAGGACGTCGAGGATACGCCAGGTACGCTCCTTATCCACAACCGGAAAATCAAAAGCGGAGCGGCGCGAGTCCTCGGGCTTTTGATTTTCGCGGGAGTATTTGCCTGAAAGGAGTCCGCCGGCCAGAGGGCTCCAGACCAGGAGTCCCGTGCGCTGGTCCTGCAGCAGAGGCACAATCTCCCGTTCGAGATCACGGCCTGCTATGGAGTAATAGGCCTGGAGCGTATCGAGCTTCGCAAGATTCTTTGCTTCGGAGATGCCAATGGCTTTCATGATCTGCCAGGCATACCAGTTGGAGCAGCCGATGTAGCGAACCTTTCCCTGGGAGACAAGGGTATCGAGAGCGCGGAGGGTTTCCTCGACTGGCGTGACGGAGTCAGCTCCATGGATCTGATAGAGGTCGACGTAGTCGGTCTTTAGACGTTTAAGGGAGGCCTCAACGGCGTCCATGATGTGTCCCCGCGAAGCGCCGACATCGTTACGGCCGGGGCCGGTCCGTCCGAAGGCCTTCGTGGCGATAACGATGTCCTTGCGCGCGATGCCAAGATTGGCGATGGCCTGACCGAGAACTTTCTCAGATTCGCCATTGGTGTAGACATCCGCCGTATCGACGAAGTTGATGCCTGCATCCAGTGAGAGCCGGACAAGTTCATCCGCAAGCTTCTGTTCCACGCCCGCAACGGACTTCCACATGCCTTCGCCAGGGGCGAAGGTCATGGTGCCGAGGCAGAGTTCCGATACGAGAAGGCCGGTGTGGCCGAGGGCGTTATATTTCATGGGCACCTTTGCCTATTGAGATTCATCTTGCACTGATTTAGATGCGATCAGCCGCCGGGCGATTCGCTGTGATTCTGCTTGTGAATAGTGCGTAAAGAACACTGGACTGAGTTGGACGCTCGCTGACCTGATACTGAGGTCTCCGAGAGATGGAATGAGTCCGTCAGGTCAGCCCTGGAGCCTCGCAGGTTACGACAGGGCGCGTGCTGGAGCGGCACATGGAAGGGGTCGCGGAGGCCATAGAACGCGCCTGCGAAGCTAGAACCGGTCTCCAATCATTCGGGAGAAATCCGTCGGGGAGGCGGCGAGCCCGTCTCCAAAGGCATCCACGTTTGCTTTTCCTCCCTAGTTGGTCTTTGGCTTATCCAAGATGCCTAGAATCTTGTATGTTTCCGACTGCATTTTCTTGCCATCTAGGCTGACGGGCCAAATCAACTTTGCATTGTCACCATTGAAGTCAGCTTGAATACTCTCGACCAGAGGCGTGCGGCAACACCTCCGATTTCCTACACGACCAGCCATGTGCTCCGCAAATTTGCTTTCGCAGTTGACAATTGCTAGTCGGCCATCGGGAAGCTGTAATGTGAATGTCGCACCATGAACCTTGAAGGATTTTCCTACTGCAACATTGTTGTAGACCGCAGCGTAGTCATATGCATCTTCTTTGTCCTGTCGGTCAATTATCTTCACCTCCAGTCTCTGTGCTGAGGCAGAAGCAGCGCACACCAGAATCAGTCCAGCAACGGCAATCGTCCACTTCATGACGACCTCCCTTTGGGGTTCAGTATAAGGCAGAATGCCGAGCAACCCGCACACGGGTGCCCGCCAAGCTAGCGGCCATGCTGGTTCTCGTCGCCGGAATCCACAAGCAGTGGGGAGCGCGTTGGTACACGGATAGGTAATGATAAGTCGGCAAGGGTTTACTAATCGACATTTGGCGTCGGTTTATGAATTGCGCCTGGATCACCGGCAAACCTAAAGTTCTCCTTTGCCGCGGCTACGGAAATCGGCTCTTAGCCCCGGTAGTCAAAAAGGGTTCCTCCGCAGCAGCTGCAAGTGAGTGAATCTATTGCCCGAGAAATTCGCGAATGTGCTGGTCAGTCGGGTATACCTTTTGACCAGCGATCACTGCGGCAGCCCGATCCGGCGCAACAGGTCGGCAAAACGCGGATCGGAACGGATGTTGTCGAACCGCGGATCGATATTGATGTCAACAACGCCTCGTCGAGCAAATTCCTTCTCCAGAGCGGCAAATGCCGCATCTTTTTCGCCCAGCATCGCGTAATTACCAGCCGCACGATCGTAGTCGCCTTCAGCTTCGCTATCCTTAGCAGTCTTTCTGAGGTACGTCATGTATCCCGATTTTTCGAAGATTCGCAGGAGTTCTGTGGCACGCGCTTCATGCCCGTGTAACTGTTCGAGTTTGACCCACTGCTCCATCGCGTGCTTGTAGTCCCCCAATTGCTCGTAGGTATGACCAAGAGTGCTTATAGCCATAGCGTTGTTTGGATCGATCTCCAGTGTCTTGTTCGCCTGTTCGATCGCATGACTATACTCGCGTGCGAGGAAATACTCATCCGCGAGAGCAAAGTTATTCATCGGCGAGAGCGGATCAAGTTCCACCGCTCTGCGGCAGTCCGCAAGGGCCTCTTGAGTGCGATGTTTGCTGGCTTGAATCCAGCAGGAGATTTCATGGGCATAGGCAGAATTGGGGTCAAGTGCCAGAGCTTTCTGGATTTCCACTTCTGCTTCGGGGAAATTCCAGAAATAGTTGAAATCGAGATTTGCTAGGGCAGCGTGTGACTCGGGATTCTGGTCATCGAGTTCCAATGCCCGACGTGCGGCAGACCGTGCTTTGTCCATCAGTTCCGGGCCAAAGACATATCCCTCGTAGCCCTGTATCGCGTAAACATCTGCCAGTCCAGCGTAGGCGGCTGCATAGCCTGAATCTTTAGCAACTGCCTGATCGAAAAACTCGGCAGCCGCCTTCAAGTCTGCTGGAGTCCAAGTCTTTTCGTAATAGTGCCGTCCCTTCAAGTAAAGCCGATATGCCTCAGCGTCTTTTGTTCCTACTTTTGCTACGCTTTCCCGTTCACTCCCCGATAGCTGCGGCCGTAGTTGGCTGGCAAGGTCACGGGTTATAGCGGCTTGCAGCAGCGAGGCATCGTTGGCGCTGCGTGTGTATCGTTCGCCCCAGAGTTGTGCTCCCGTTGCCACGTTCACCAATTCCGTTTCGATATTAAGTTCACTTCCATGCTCCACCACGCGCCCCGTCAGCACGGCATCCACATGCAGATCGTGCCCGACCCCTTGCGGATCGTCTTGCCGTGATTTGTAGTGAGACACGGTGCTCCGAGCCATCACTTGGAGATTCGGAAGCCGCGAAAGAGAATTGGTGATCTCTTCGGAGATGCCTTCCCCGAGGTAATCCATTTCGGGGTCTTTGCTCGCATTCGCGAACGGAAGTACGGCTATCGAATGAATGGGTGTCGCATCTGAAGTGCGGGAGTGCAGGGAACGCCATGCCAGAAACGCTGCACCGACAAGTACGACTGCTGCCGCGCCCGCAACTACTCCCCACAGCCTTCGGCGCGAATGCGTCTGCGTTCCCGCTTCTGTCGTAGCCGCGCTCTTCCCGCTCTCCGTGTCCCGCTTCAGCCTCTTCAGATCGGCCCGAAGCTCGGCAGCAGACTGGCAGCGAACGTCGCGGTCTTTATCCAACGCCTTGTTGATGATCCGTTCGAGTTCGGCTGGCACATCGGGATTCAGCCGCACAGGAGCTACCGGAGCGCGTTCCAGAATAGCGTTGAAGATCAACGCCGAAGTGTCGCCTCGAAACGGAAGCACGCCCGTACTCATCTCGTACAGAACCGCCCCGAAGGAAAACAGGTCGGTGCGAGCATCAAGTTCTTTCCCTCGAACCTGCTCAGGAGACATATAAGCGACGGTGCCCAGCGCACTGCCGGGGCTCGTCAGATGTTCCTCAAACTCGATGGTCGCGGCGCTAAGGGCAACGCTTTGCGGCTTCAGCGACACTTTGGCGAGTCCGAAATCGAGAATCTTCGCCTGACCTCTATTCGTGACGAAGATGTTCGCGGGCTTGATGTCGCGATGGACGATACCCTTCGAATGTGCCGCGTCGAGGGCATCGGCGATCTGGATGCCCAGATCGAGCACCGTCTCGATCTCCAGTGGCTTGCCAGCGATCCGGTGCCGGAGCGTCTGCCCCTCCAGCAGTTCCATGGCGATGAAGGTTCGCCCATCGGATTCGTCGATTTCGTGGATGGTGCAGATGTTCGGGTGGTTCAGGGAGGACGCGGCTTTGGCCTCCCGCTGAAAACGGCTGAGGGCTTGTGCGTCGTTGGCGAGTTCGTCGGGAAGGAACTTCAGGGCGACGTGACGACCCAGCTTCAGGTCTTCCGCCTCATACACAACACCCATCCCGCCGCCGCCAATCTTGCGGAGGATATGGTAATGGGAAACCGTCTGCCCCACGGGTTGGGAGGACGTGGACACTGGCGAGAATGTTACGGGGGATGAAGGGCAAGGTCAACGTTCGGCGGTATTCCAGTTCAGGTCAGTTCAACCACAACTGCCACATCGAATTTCGAATAGTACTTCTTCACGTCTTTCGCGCCGTACGTTTCGCGGAACTTCTCGATCACTGATTGCACTGTATTGGCATCAGTAATGGGAACTGCTCGCACCTTTGCTTCCACGCCCCGCGCATCAATCCGAATCGACGGGTTCCGCAGCACGTTCTTTTACCACTGCGTGTCCGAACCTCGCACGGGCAGTAGGTACAGCCTTTCTCCTTCCAAGACGAACCAGACAGGAACTGAAATCGTCTGCCCCGACTTTCTGCCGATCACGCTGAGCTTGATCTGGCGGTAGCGGGTGAGACGGGATTTCAGTTCGCTCTCCTTCACTTGATGGCTCCGTATTTCTTCAGTATCTCAGTGGTTTTCTCAATCGGCAGAGCAGAGCCACTCTTCTATCTCGCTGCTGCGGCAGCTTTCTTGAAAGAGGCTGCGGTCACACGAATTCCCTCGGCGTAGGGCGTCCCGGAGAAACCGAACGCTTTGGCGAACTTGGAAGAGTCGAACAGGTATGGCGAATCACTCTGATAGAGCATCTCGTAGGACTCGCCCACGTCTGAGTTGAATAAACCAGCTAAACGGATCATCGGTCGGCTCAAGACCCGGTACTTCGGTGCGATGCCGAATTCCTTTGCCGACATGGCGATGAACTCTTTTCCAGTCGGCGGATTCGGTGTCGTCGGAACGTGCCACGTCCGATTCCAAGCGGATTCACTCTCGGCGAGAGTCACGAGGCTCTGTGCGGCATCGACCGTGTAGGTGTAGGAGTGTGGAACGGAATCGTTTACAAGCCATGAGGCTTTCTCGTTCTTCGAGAATGGCTCGAACACGAGGATATTCGGCACACCATTTCGTGTGTCCGGCCCGTAGAAGTCGGCAGCGCGGGCGATCATTGCGGTCAGGGTACCGGACTTCCATTCGCTGATGATCGAATTGGCGATCTTGGCTCGAATCTCACCCTTCTTGCTGCATGGGTTGAAGGGCGTTTGTTCCGTCATCGGGCCGCTGACTTTTCCATACATGTAGACGTTGTCGAAAAAGACCAGCTTTGCACCCGCACGCTTACAAGACTCAATCGTATTGCTCATAATTCGGGGCCACATTTCCGCCCAGAGTTTGTGGTCGTACTTCAAACCCACAAGAAGATGTACGACGCTAGAACCTGCGACCGCACGAATCGTCTGTTCTTGGTCGGCAATGTCAGCCGAAATAGCTTCTGTGGCACCAACCACGTTGCGTGGGTTCCGACCAACGAGTCTGAACGACTGTTTCCGAGCAGAGAGGAGCTTCACGAGTTGGTTGCCGATAGCTCCGCCTGCTCCGAGTATGGTGATCATGTGAAGGACCTCCCGTTTTTATGTCAAACAAGAATTATTTGCGAGAGCCACAGTCTAGCAAACGAGATTTGCCGCTGGTGCAAAACGTTCCATTTTTATTGGCGAAAGTACGGGCAGATTGCCCCATTTTCTGGAGGTCAGGATCGGTTTGCCATCCAAACCTTCAGGGCCGCAGCACAGAACAAAGGAACCACAGGCAACTCCAGCAGCACCGGATGGGATATTGTAAAGACCGATGAAGATACGACGTTTCTTGGCGTTCGCATCGTTGCTGTTTTCGTGCTTGGCGGTTAGCCAATCACCGCCATCAATCACTCCGCAGATCGTTGTGGTTCCGAGTGGCAATCTGCGCCTTAAAGGCTACCTCTGGAGACCTGCCGGATCGGCTCCATCTCCCGCTGTCCTTTTCGTTCACGGCTCTGGCAGCACTGATGCCTCGCATACTGGCGGCTTTGCGATTACTGAAGCAGCCGAAAGACTCGCGCCGACCTTCATCAAACATGGCTACGCTTTCCTCTATCTGTTCCGGCGAGGTCAGGGCCTTTCCGCCGACCAAGGGCCTTTTATGCAGGATGTGTTGCAGCGGGAAAAGGATACCAAGGGAGAGGAAGCTCGTAAGCGTTTGCAGTTCGTTTTACTGACTACGGATCATCTCGACGATGTCACCGCAGGCTTGTCGTTTTTGAAAAGCCTACCCGGAGTCGATTCCCGCCGCATTGCGGTCGTAGGGCACTCGTTCGGTGGTCAACTCACCCTCCTCGCAGCAGAGCGCGATAGCACCTTGCGAGCCGCCATTACTTTCTCCGCTGCTGCTGGTTCTTGGGAGAGTTCATCCGAGGTACGTGAGCGCATGCTGACGGCAGTGCGGAAGACCACCGTTCCCGTCATGCTGCTTCATGCGGAGAATGACTACTCCACCGCACCCGGCAAGGCGATGGCTGACGAACTGGCGAGGCTCGGCAAGCTGCACGTTCTGAAGATTTATCCTCCGGTCGGTAGAACGGCGGATGATGGGCACAATTTCGTGTACACGGCTGTCGCTCAATGGGAGGCCGATGTCTTCGGATTCCTTGATCAATATGTCCGACGTTGAGACAGTATCGTCTCGGATGCGTAGTTTAACCTTTGCGATCTGTGGGCTCAGATCAGCAACAGCCGCAGGCCTTCCCGCGCATGGCTTCCCGAGCCTCCCAAACGATAAGGGGCAGAACGGCTAAAGCCGCAAGCGGGTCTGCCCACTTTACGTGCCAGATCACGTTGATCGCCAGTCCCCCCAATGCGATCAGCGACAGGTAAGCACACAGAGCGGACTGTGCGGCGTCCGCCCTCAACGCTGCACTACCCGTGGTTGCCGACAGACGGCGCTTCTCCTTTGCCAGCCACGGCATGACGACGGCTGCGGCAACCAGAATGGCTATTCCTAGAAATGTTGGTCTCGGTTCGCTATACCCCAGTAGACTCGTAACCGAAGTGACGGCAACGAAGGCAGCCAGCGCGAACAGCAAGGCTCCCGCGACACGGGCTGCCCGCCTTTCGGCGTCCTCATGTGCAGTCGTCCGAAATCTCCACAAGATTACTACTGCCGAGAAAAGCTCGATGGCGCTGTCTCCGCCGAAGGCGAGTAGAGCGGGACTACGCGCCCGCCAAGCTGCGAAGAGGGATACCGCAGCCTCTATACTCATCCATGCGATTGTTACTGCCTGCACCCTGCGAATTCGTCGGAAGGTGTCTGGAGTACCGATTTGCGGCACCGAGACCATTTGGGTGAGTATTATCGCTTGGCTCGGTACTTTTCCCGAAATTTCTCGACAGTCCTATTTTTCTCCGTGCAACTGCTGCGCGAGGTAAGCGCCGATGCCCGATTCGCTTAGTCGGCGGGAATGCGAACAATGCGTTTTCCGCCGTAGCCAGTTCAATTCAATGACCCCAGCCGAAGAGACCACTCGCAAGGCTCGGCCCTCCCTGCGTGCCGCATACGAGAACAGTCGAGCCTGAATTTTAGCAAGTTCAATTGTTCAATTAGCACTACACGGGACTGAGATCGTGGATACTAATAGGCGGGGTGTTGTGATGCCCAAAACTGCAAAGAAAATCGTCCTAGTCGTCGCCGCCTTCATAGTGGTTGTATTCACCATTTTCCTGTTCAACCAGACGATGCAGATCGTCCAGTCGGCGCGAGCGGTCAATGTCGTTTTCGGCAACGGAGTGATGTGGGGTCTCATCTTCACCTACTGCATACTGCTAACGACTCCGCTGGTGCTTTGGTTCCGGGTGCCTAAACGGATGCTGCCGCCAGAAGCGACCGAGGGTGCTGCTTATGACCGATTTCTTGCCGATTTCAAGAAACGGCTGTCACGCCATCCTCGCCTGCGTGGACACGCTCTGAATTCCACGGCGGACATCGAAACAGCCCTTCAGAAACTCGATAAGCACGCTGACGATGTAGTCACGTCTACTGCGTCAGCGGTGTTCCTCAGCACAGCGGTTTTGCAAAGTGGTCGATTAGATGTTCTGGTGGTGTTTGCCGCTCAAACTCATCTGACAGGTTGCCCACGTGTACTACCAAAGACCGTCGCTTCGGGACTTTGTGCAGCTATATGGAAACGTGGCTTCGACAGCTTTTATCGCTGCTGGCATTGAGGATATCGATGTCGATGTGCTGGTTGGGACGATTTTCGGCTCGACTGTTGCTGCAATTCCGGGAATGCATCTTCTCGCCAGTTCTGTCCTGTCTGGTTCAGCGAATGCCTTCCTGACGCTCCGCGTCGGAATGATCACGAAGGAATACTGTCGCTGTACGGTGCGGGTTGAGAAAACGGGTCTCCGGAGAGCCGCCACAGTAAAAGCTGCGAAGCTGCTTGGCTCAATTGTTCGGGAGGGAACTGTGAAATTGTCGAAGGCTACGGTGAGGGCATCCAAAACAAAACTGAGCCTAGCGTTCGAAGTCGTAACCGGACGACGTGGAAAGGTGGAAACCTCCTAGCAAGCGCATGCGCCTATCTGAACCGCTTGTGCCGCATATTCGGTCACCGTAAAATCTTGAATATGGAGTTTTTCCAGCTTCACCATCCGCTAAACGCGACCGTGTTGTGTGATCGCAAAGGCTGCGAGCAAGTGGCCGACTACTTGGAAGTGGACGATCACGGTCAAGAATACCGGGTCTGCGCTTCGCACACCGACAGCAAGACGCATGCTTCGCGGTTGCCGACGCGGAAGCCGAGTCCTGATCTTCCTTTCCGAAGCCGACCTGTCGCTTGAACCGTTGGCGTTGCCCCTGCACACAGCGACTTGCAGACTACGTTGGCAAGAACACACAAACGAAAGCGCCCCAGACTCATCGAGTCATGGGACGCCCGTCGCAGTGCGGATTTCAGGACTGCAAGTGGAGACGAACTTTTCCCCTTGCTACATAGGGTGCGAATCCCAGTTGACGACATGAATAAACGAATAGGAATACACCGGGAAGCCGACTAGAAGGCAAAGGAGACTTACAAGGAGGGACGACGTACCACGACCTTTTCCACAATTTCAAAACTCAT
>Ga0224558_1002865_pt1 | contig 15183 bp, 16 predicted proteins | sample 714S32024metaG_FD_180682 | JGI IMG/M metagenome (GOLD analysis project Ga0224558, IMG submission 180682) | Peat soil microbial communities from Stordalen Mire, Sweden - 717 S3 20-24 | ecosystem: Environmental > Terrestrial > Soil > Wetlands > Peat | place: Sweden: Norrbotten County, Stordalen... | reverse complement strand
CCTGTCGTGACTCACTTCGCCTTCCACCATGGCAGATAGCCCAGTTGCCGTCGCGGCGCCAAAGGTACTCAACAAATAGTCCGTATACAAGTCCATATCTGCTCTCTTCATGAAGGAAGAGTATCAATGCCTGGAGGGTGCTGGAACGTGACGAATCAAAATCAGCAACAGCTTTCAAACACCAGCCAATTTCCCATACCGACAGCCCCTTGTATCAGCTCTGAACCGCGTAACATCAGTCAATAAGTAGGGCTGGTGGCGCGACCCCGTTCGCAGGGCCAGGAACCTTGCGGGTCTTAAGGAAGCAGATATCAATACTGAACTACTGCAAAGGCTTTCCCGCAAAGGTTAAATAAGTTATGTAGCCTTGCTTGCTGGAAGAAAGGGTTCTCCGGCCTCTGGCTGCGTTCTGGTGAGTCTGTGCATGGCCTCATCCAGAGCAGTATCCCAGGAAGAGAGGCGGACTGCAAAGCGTGCTTCGAGCTTCTCATTCGACAGGCATGAATTCAGCGGACGCTTGGCTGGGGTTGGATATTCGCTCGTTGAAATGGGATTGACCGCTGGCATCTTTCCATCCAGAAGGGCTTGTGCGCGCATGAAGATGGCGCGGGAAAAGCCGCACCAGGAAACTGAACCACTGCAGGTCATGTGGTAGAGGTCTGCCCAGTTTGGTGTCGCGCCGAATTGGCCGTCGAGCACACCGCCGACAATCCTACGCGTTGCGTTGGCCAATTCGATGGAACTGGTTGGCGCACCGATCTGGTCGTCCACAATGTTCAGAGACTCGCGTTCGCATCCCAGCCGGAGCATAGTCAGCAGAAAATTGCTGCCGTGTGGGCCATAGACCCAGCTTGTACGGAAAATCAGATAATTGCCGCCAACCTGCTGGATGGCTTGTTCTCCAGCCAGTTTGGTGCTTCCATAGACATTCAATGGATTCGTCTTATCGGTCTCGGCCCAGGGGCTTGTTTTGGAGCCATCAAAGACATAGTCAGTGGAGTAGTGCACCAACAATGCGCCCGTGCGCAGAGCCTCTTCGGCCAGAATGCCGGGAGCCGTTGAGTTGACCGCCATGGCCACTTCCGGCTCGGATTCGGCGCGGTCCACAGCTGTATACGCGGCGGCGTTGAGGATGATTTCTGGCGCTGCGTCGCGAACCATCGCACGCACTTGATCCGGCACGGCCAAGTCAACGGTGTCACGGTCGCGGCAAATGATTTCACCGTAATCGTCAAAGCTTCGCTGTAACTCGAGGCCAACCTGTCCGGCTGCGCCAACGATAAGAATACGGGGCCGATTGCTCAAGCAAAGACCTCCGCATCGCGCAGGGGCGCGCCCAAGCTGTCTTTCGCGGAGACGATGGCATCTTCACGGCCAACCGGCCATGGAATTCCAAGATCGGGGTCGTTCCACCGAATGGTCCGCTCACCCGCTGGGCAGTAATAGTCGGTTACCTTGTAGGCGAAGCCAGCGTCATCGGTAAGCGCGAGAAAGGCGTGTCCGAAGCCTACGGGAATCCATAACATCTTGCCATTCTCTTCGCTAAGCTCTACCGCAACATGCTTGGCAAACGTGGACGAGCGTCGGCGCAAATCCACCGCCACGTCAAGCACCGCGCCGTGGGTCACCCGTACCAGTTTTCCCTGCGGCTGGATGGTCTGGTAGTGAACGCCACGAACCACATTCTTCTTTGAGACGGAACAGTTATCCTGCACCCAGGCTGAGGGTAGTCCCGCCTCAACCATCCCGCGCAAATTCCATGTCTCACTGAATGCGCCGCGGCTATCCCGGTAGATGTTCGGTGTAAGTATCAGTACGCCGGGAAGCCCGGTTGCCGTAATCTTCATAGGTCATTCGCCTCTGTTGCAAACTGCGGTTCGTGTTGTAAGGCAAGCAGGTACTGCCCGTATCCGCTCTTGCGGACTGGTTGCGCCAACTCTCCAAGCTGGTCGGCGGTGATGTAACCAAAACGATAGGCAATCTCTTCGGGGCAGGCGATTCTCAGTCCTTGGCGCTTCTGGATCGTTTGAACAAAAAGTCCGGCATCAAGCAGCGAGTCCTGCGTCCCGGTATCGAGCCAAGCCATGCCCCGGCTCATGACCTGCACCTTCAGGTTGCCGGCTTCAAGATAGAGTCTGTTTAGGTCGGTGATTTCCAGTTCGCCGCGGACAGATGGCTTGAGCGAGGCGGCCAGGTTCGCCACTTCGTTGTCGTAGAAATAAAGACCGGTGACGGCATAGCGCGACTTGGGAGATTCAGGCTTCTCTTCGAGGCTGATTGCATGGCCGGTCTTGTCGAATTCCACGACGCCATAACGTTCCGGATCCTGCACTGGATAAGCGAATACAACCGCCCCATGTTTTACAGCCGCAGCGCGTTGCAGCCGAGCGGAGAACGACTGTCCATAGAAGATGTTGTCGCCCAGGATCAGCGCACTTGTATCTCCGCCGATGAAATCGCGTCCGATCAGAAAAGCTTGTGCCAACCCATCAGGGCTGGGCTGAACGGCATAACTCAGATTGATTCCCCATTGCGATCCGTCGCCTAATAACTCCGCAAACCGGCCAGTATCCTGCGGAGTGGAGATGATGAGAATGTCGCGCAGTCCCGCCAACATCAGAGTGCTGAGCGGGTAGTAAATCATCGGCTTGTCGTACACCGGCAAGAGCTGTTTCGAAACGACATGTGTCACCGGGTAGAGCCGGGTCCCCGATCCTCCCGCTAGGATGATTCCCTTCATGATGGAATTCTCTCCTGATAGTTCTTCCGAATCCAATCCAAATACGCGCCGGTACGTACATTCTCAACCCAGCCGCTGTGTTCCAGGTACCACGCTACCGTTCTGCGCAGTCCGCTTTCAAACGCCTCGGCAGGATGCCATCCAAGCTCGCTACCGATCTTGGATGCGTCAATCGCATAGCGGCGGTCATGTCCGGGGCGGTCGGTGACGAAACTGATGAGGTTTCTGCGCTGACCGATCGCGGCATCGGGGCGGAACTCGTCGACGAGGTCGCAAATGGTTGTCACAACATCCAGGTTTTTCCGCTCACTGTTGCCGCCGATGTTGTACGTTTCTCCCACACGCCCGCGATCGAGTACGGCACGAATGGCCGAGCAGTGATCTTCCACAAAGAGCCAATCGCGCACGTTGCGGCCGTCGCCATAAACAGGCAACTGCTTGCCTTCGAGGGCATTCAGGATTACCAGCGGAATGAGCTTCTCGGGAAACTGGAATGGCCCGTAGTTGTTTGAGCAATTTGTGGTGAGTACGGGCAAGCCGTAGGTGTGGTAGTAGGCCCGTGCAAGGTGATCGGAGGATGCTTTCGACGCCGCATAAGGGCTATTGGGCGCATACGCCGTGGTCTCTGTAAAGGGAGGGTCGTCAGGACCCAGAGAACCATAGACTTCGTCGGTCGAGACATGCAGAAAGCGGAAGCTTTGCCGGTCGTCTTCGTCCAATTCCGACCAATAGCCCTTGGCCTGTTCGAGCAGCGTGAATGTACCCTGCACGTTGGTGCGGATAAAAGCGCCAGGATCGGCAATCGAGCGATCCACATGACTCTCTGCCGCGAAATGAACGATGGCTTTGGGTCGGTGCTCACGCAGAATCGCGGCAACCAGACTCGCATCGCATATATCGCCATGGACTAGTTTGTGGCGGGAATCACCTTCAAGAGTCGTCAGATTTTCGGGATTGCCCGCATAGGTAAGCAGATCGAGATTGACCACAGGCGTGCCGACTGCTTCAATCCACTGCAACACAAAGTTGGAGCCGATAAACCCCGCGCCGCCAGTGACGAGAATGGCGTTGCTTGCACTTGTCATTATCCGTAATGCCCTTCATGTTCAGCGATAGAGAAAATACTTTCGCTGGAACTATTGCAACTGCGAATCGGACAGATGAAAGACTTCATTTCAGCCTGTCCCATAAGAAGTTTATGCAGAGAAGTCTAGCACGGCCTTACCCCTGCAGCTCTATGGTAAACCCTCTGTGATCCTCTGACGGAAGTGAGTAGTCGGAGGCATCCCAATGAAAGGAATCGCCTAGTTCCCGCGCTGCTTTGCAGCGGTTGCAAGCTGACACGTCATCCCAGCAGGGTAACTGCAGGAATACTTTTGTATACATTCGTCAACATGAGCATTTTCAGCGGTTTAGCATTTTGCGTTTACAGGCGTAAACATGGCGGCATCACGGCCAGCTTTGATGTGTTCCGTGCGTAAACACGTTCTTCCATAAAGAGTTATCGGAGTTTGTGCAGAAATAGCGTCTCCGATGGCGCAGGCGTAAAATGCCGCTATCGAGGTATCTGACGATGACCTCCTCCGACGACAAACCGCAGGCAGCCGTTCCAGCAGCGGCCCCTTCCGCGCCGACAAGCTAAAGCAACCGCACCAAGTCCATTGCGACGCGGCTCACCGACGCTGAGTTTGCCGAGATCGAATCTGCGGCAGCCAGTGCCGGGAAGAAGGTGGCCGAGTGGCTGCGCTCGCCCAGGCCCGCGTTGCCGAAGAAGAGAAGACAGACACCGTCCTGCTGGCAGAACTGCTGGCGTTGCGCGGCATGGTTGTCAACCTGTTCGCGGTTGCTTCCAAAGGTCCATTGAGCGACGAATCTTTGCGCAAAATCTCCGCGTATGCCGATGCAATCAAGGACAAGAAAGCAGAAGAATTGCTGGCCCGAAAACGCCGCCGTATGGCACCCGAAACCCGGGAGAACACGCCGTGAGATTGCAGTGGATTCGCTCTGCATTTCCGTGGCGGACTGCGGCACTCCTGGCCATGATTTTTGGTGTGCCTGTGCTGGCGTTTGCAGCTTGGTTTGTATGGGAGATTGAGCCGCTTCAAAGCTGTTATTTGCCTGCATATCGGCGATGCAGCAAAACTGCGGAACAGACAGGTTCGACAACCGAAATCCGATGGCTGATGAAGACCGCTCCAGGACGTGCGAGTCAGCCTGTAATACCGTCCGATGTGACCACCGAATGGACTGGGGACCTGTCTATTCGCCTCTCTTCTTCCGCACTCGATAACGGCTGGCGAGGTCTGGAGAAGTCTGCTCCTGAGCGGGGGCATTCCGCCGAGTTGGAAGACTTCTTGCGCAGCTACATATACGATGGCGTTTCCTACTCGAATCTCATTGCCTTTCCGCTCCTGGAAGGCAGCACCATGGCGTTGATGGTTGTGGCCTTTATCGCCTTCACAATGAGGGCGGAGTTGTGGCAGGAGTGGCAGCGCCTTTGGCGGCAGGTAATGGCGGGCAATTCGGTCACGGATAACTGGTGGGATTCGCCGCCGATTCGGCATGGAATCAGTCAACGTATTGTCATTACTGAACCTCGCATAATAGGGTTACACGATAGATCAAAAAAAGAGCCCAGCGTGGTGCAGAAAACGGCAGCTTGGCTTGACGCACGCGATCCATGCCGCTGCTCACGCCGTCTTCGGCCTCGCCAAGTCCGGCAACACAGCGGTTGGCAAGTTCCTGACCCTTGATGTTGCTCCATAAGTCCTCTACCGGGTTCAGGTCAGGAGAATAACCTGGCAGCGTTTCCACTTGTGACCAACCACGCTGGCTCTCCAGATATTGCTTCATCTTCCGGTTCTTGTGCGCAGGCAATCCATCCCAGATCAGAATCGCCGCTTGCCCGCGCAAGTGCTTCTTCAGATCGCGCACAAAAGCAATCAGGCGCGCGTCGTTGTAGCTGCCTGGCTGGGTCTGAAACCACAGCCTTGATCGCTTGCCGTCCCAGCGATAGCCGAGCGCCGCGCTGATCGACAACTTTTTCCAGTTGAAGGCATAAACCAACACCGGAGTTTCCCCCTTCGGCGCCCAGGTCCGTCTTACCGGCGGCCGCTCCGAGACTCCACTTTCGTCCTGGAAAAGGATCCTGGCTCTTCGCCGCCGGGTGTTTTTTTATTGCCGGCCAGCGCTTCGCCATCCACAGCCGCCGCCCCTCGTCATTGCGTTCCCGAGCCCGCTTGGCAGGCCGCTGCAGGCTCCACTCCAGAGCGGCAAGAAGCCGCGCGGCACGGCGCACTGGATCGTTTTATGTCATACAGCTCACTGCCATACGACTGAGCTTGTCACTATATTATGCGAGGTTCAGTAAGCCGCTTGTGAGCTTCCGTTTCCGGATCAGTTACCGTCAGGCCAACAGCTTCCGAGGCGGTCTTTGCTTCCAGTTTGGCGGCAACCCGTCTGAACGTTGCCACAGCGTCGGCAGCGTTGCGCCCTGCGGGCTGATAGGTCGTACTGCCATCCTCAATGCGAATCTCGAAGGAATAGATTTCACCGATGGCTTCAACACGCGTCTCCCGTGTGATTTTGTCTCTGAAGACAACCTGTCCGGCTTTAACGCGACCAGTTCTTCCAAGGCTGCAGGGCGTCGCTGCCAAGCGGCATCGTTAAGGCGTTTGAAGCGGAGCATGAGGGTAGCTTTAGACATATCTATATTTCTTGAAATCATTCTATACCCGACAACGGACCGACAATTAATATAAATAGTTTGTTTTCAATGCAAAGTAGAGAATTTCCTCTCTCCTCCATGAATCCTTCTGAACACGTCCAAGACATTCGGAAGAAAGCCGCAACGCCTAGAAAATGCTAGGCCTTACGGCTTTCTGCGTCCAAATGCGTCCAATGCAGCCGTGTTTGACAGGGGTACTTTAAAGGGTATTTTGATTTTGAGGTGGAGGTATTTTCCAAAAACGGGAGGCGGGCGAAATGGCGCTAACCGATACGGAAATCAGAAAAGCCAAGGCTACGAATAAAGCCTACAACATGAGCGATGGAGGCGGACTTTACCTCGGGTCAAGCCGACCGGCGGGAAGCTCTGGTGCTGGTCCTATCGGTTTGACGGCAAAGAGAAGCTGATGTCGTTGGGAAAGTATCCCGATGTTTCGCTGGCGCAGGCCAGAGAGCGGCACAGCGAAGCCCGTAAGCTCCTTGCTTCTTGTGTCGATTCAGTGGCATAGCGCAAGGCCAAGAAAACAGCCGAAAAGGACGCCGTCGAAAACTCTTTTCAGAGTGTCTCCGCTCGTTGGTCGGAGCATTGGCGGGATGAGAAAAGCCCACGTCACGTTGACTATGTAAAGCGGCGCATTGAGGTCGACATTCTTCCCTGCAATGGAACTCGTTCCATTGCGGAGATTGAGGCACCGGAATTGGTGGCGATGGCCAACGCAATTCAGGATCATGGTACGTGCGACACGTATGCCGGCAAACTCACTTTCTACAATATTGCTTCAGTTGCTTCCATCTTTAACTTGTCTCCAGAACGCACTGCACGGTTACCTTGGAAATCCCCCGAAACCGGCCCGTAAAGAGGGACGCATTCTAAGAGCAAGGTCAGTCTGTGCTGTTTTGCTCATGTTCCGTTTTTCCGAACGCCGCGGACGAATTACGCTATATCGATTGATTTCGTACGCCCAGACATGCCAATGAGGATACAACGCGTTTGCCTCATGTCAAATGAACGAAGCACAAGAATTTTGTTTCTAGCTAAGAGCAAATATGACCAGCCACCGAGTTCCCTGCTCTGACATGATCTCTTTGGAGAGAACCGAACGCCAGCACATACCACGGATCTTGCGCGGTGTGCTTGGTAAAAGCGAGACCTGTCGGAGGCGATTCCTTGAAGTCATTCACAAAAAAGCACACTTCGCAGCCATTCTGTTTCTGCCATGCCGCTTTCGCGACAAAGCGCGGCATAAACATCCGCAGGATGCTGCCTCTGTTGCTAATCACCGCAGCTTTTGCAATTCTCGCAGTTAAGGCCAGATCGCAAGTTATGCCCTCTTCTGATAACTCCACGGGCACAGTGACAGTCGCAACCACAGAACAACTCAACCTGACATACGTGCGCCCTACGGAGAAAACGAAGCTCCATAATTATGTTTTCGACGCATACGGCCCGTATCCAATTGCCGGCGCCGCGCTCGTAGCTGGCATCAACCAGTTCAGCAATGCTCCTCCAGAGTGGAACCAGGGAGTAGAAGGTTACAGCAAGAGACTTGGGTCCAGTTTCGGCATTGCAATGGTAAGTACGACGACACGCTATGGACTGTCAGAAGTCTTCAAGGAAGATGCAATGTATTACCGTTGTGACTGCCGAGGGGTGCTGCCGCGGCTAAGTCATGCCGTGATTTCGACCTTCACAGCACGCCGCGGAGAAGATGGCCACCGTGTGTTTTCTATTCCGGCGCTTGTCGGCCCATATGCAGGTTCTATGACCGCCATCTATGGTTGGTACCCAAACCGCTATGGCGCCAAGGACGCGTTTCGGACGGGTAACTACAGCATGCTGCTCTATATGGGCGGGAATATTTCCCTGGAGTTCCTGTATAGCGGCCCCCACTCCTTGCTTCATCGCATACATCTGAACAATGCACACGCCGCACCAGACCCAGGTCCAAACCATTGAGTAACAGCGAAACCACTCCCGACGCTAGCATCATGTCGTCACTTTCGAAACAACGAATTGACCCCATAAACACCGCTGTCAATTCTTCCATGGGACGGGTCGATGGATTCTTCGAGTGGTTCGGCAACATAGGACTTTTCTTCTGGCAGGTCCTGCGCGCGGCGGTGACGCCGCCGTATGAGTGGCGCGAATTGATTCGCCAACTCGACGAGGTTGGATCAAAGTCCTTCCCTTTGGTGTGCGCGGCCGGGGCAGCCATAGGCGTAATCCTTTCGCTGGAAGCGCGCTACAGCTTAACTCGATTTGGCGCAAAATCGATGTTTCCTGTCTCTCTGGTGTACTCAGTAGTTCAGGTTATGGGACCGGTCATCACGGGGCTGATGGTAAGTGGTCGTGTGGGCGCTGGTATTGGCGCGGAACTGGCGTCGATGAAAGTAACCGAGCAGATTGACGCCATCGAGGCGTCGGCAATTAACCCTTACAGAATACTGGCAGCGCCGCGAATTATTGCGTGCATTCTGATGCTGCCGCTTCTAACTCTAGTTGCGGATGCATCCGGTCTCTTGATGGGCTGGTTTGCGCAGACGCTTGTCGAGCCACTCTCATTTCAGCAGTTCATCGAAAGCGGATTCAAAAATGCTAAGCTTAATTCCTTTCTGCCGCAGACATTCAAGACTACTGTTTACGGCCTGATCATTGGCCTCATCGCGTGCTATGAGGGAATGAGCACACGCGGAGGCGCCGAGGGCGTGGGACGCGCCGCAACCAAGTCAGTGGTGCTGGGCTCGCTCTTTCTTATTCTCTCCGATGTTGTATTGGTGAAATTCATTCTAATCGTCTTTCCCTAACCTTTAACCATTGATGCAATCGTCTGTGAGATAACAATGGCCACAACCTATGACATTCCGACAAAACAAGGGCACGTTGAGAAACAAGACAATGCGCTTATAGTCGCAGTGAAAACTCTGCGAAAATCCTTTGGAAGCCACAGGGTGCTCGATGGGGTCAGTTTGAACGTCACCCGCGGGGAAACATTAGCTGTGCTCGGACGTAGTGGAACCGGCAAAAGCGTACTACTAAGGCTCATTATTGGCCTTGAAACGCCTGACTCAGGATCGGTCTGCATCAACGGACAGGACATCGCCGGACTCGCTATCGATCAGATGGGAACGATCAGGAAGAAGATGGGCTTCCTGTTTCAGCACGCTGCACTCTACGATTCGCTGACTGTCGCCGAGAACATAGCTTTCCCGCTTGCTCATCATCGCAGAGACCTCTCCAAGTCCAAGCGCAGTGATCGCGTTGAACAATTACTTGCCGAAGTTGGCATGGAAGGCGATCTTTCAAAAATGCCCTCCGACATCTCCGGTGGAATGCAAAAACGCGTGGGTCTGGCTCGTGCGCTTGCTTTGGACCCGGAGATTCTGCTTCTCGACGAGCCCACTGCCGGACTTGATCCGATTAGTTCAGGAGAAATCGATGATCTGATTCTCAAACTCCAGCGGGAACGCAAGATGGCATCCATCGTAGTCACTCACGATCTGCACAGTGCTAAAACAATCGCAGACCGCTTGGCATTGTTGGATCAAGGCAAGGTAGTAATTGAGGGCACGTTTGAAGACCTTCAGCAAAGCGACATCGCGTTGGTAAAGGAATTTCTGAAGCAATCGTAAGGGGGATTTATGTCCAAAGTGGCACGATTGGGAGCATTCATCATAGTGACGCTGGCAATTCTTGCCACTGGAGTTTTTATCATAGGGAGTAAGGAGTATCTGTTTCGCCCGACTTACCAGCTGAAAACACAATTCAACAATGTGGCCGGCTTGGCAAATGGTGCCGACGTACAGGTTGGCGGTATTCACAGTGGAACAGTGACTGACATTGAGATGCCTCACAGGCCCGGCGACAAAGTGACAGTGGTCATCAACCTCGACAAGTCAACACATGAAATTATCAAGCAGGACTCAGTAGCCTCGATCGAAACCGAGGGGGCATTGGGAAATAAGTTCCTGGCTATCTCGTTTGGCTCTGTCGGACAAGGTGAAGTAAAGAGCGGAGATACCATCCGCAGTCTGACGCCGCTGGTAATGGCGGACATGATCAAAAAGGCAAGCAAGGTTCTGGATAACACTCAAGAAGTTACAGCACATCTGAATTCGGTAAGCGCCAGAATCGATTCTGGGCAAGGAACCGTGGGGGCGCTCGTGAACGATAAGCAACTCTACAACAACTTGGCACAGACTACGGCTACACTGCACGAAACGACGATTCGGGCGCAAGCTGGGGTAACGGACTTCCAAGAAAATATGGAGGCTTTGAAACATAATTTTCTGTTAAGAGGCTACTTCAAGAAACGCGGATACGAAGACTCCGGCGATCTGGCAGCAAATCGAATTGGAGGACTTCCGCAAGGTACGCCACTGAAGGCATTTACCTACTCGGGCAAGCAACTGTTTGATGCTCGCGATTCAGCCCAACTTAAGAATCAAAAGTCTCTCAATGCCACCGGCGAGTTCCTGGCGCAAAACCAGTTCGGAATTGCGGTTGTCGTGGTCTCGGTTGGAATGGAAGGCGATACCCCAAAGGAGTTGATACTCACGGAGGCCAGGGCCATGGTTGTGCGCAAGTACTTGGTTGACAACTTTGGATTTGACGACAGCCAGCTTAAAACGTTGGGAATGGGAAAGCAGACAGGCGCAAACCTGGACGAAGATTGGGGCTCAATCCAGATTCTCATCTTCTCGGAAGGAACGAAGATGCCATCTGACAACCTGACGCCATAGGGCAGATCCTCTATGACAAATGCTGACCGGCCCGTTCAAATCACGACTGCAAATCTTCAAGAACCCTAGTGTACGTTCTATGAGTAGAAGCAGAGACCTTACGCGCCGTAACGAATAATTTGCGGCAAGAGAGAGAAAATGACAGGAAGCAAGCACAATCTTGAAGGAAATAGCAGCGACAGCGGCAAGCCAGATCCAGGTCCTTATTGGAGGCGCATGCATCGTGACTGGCGTTTCTGGCTGGGCGCAGTCTTCATGTTTGGAGCGCTTACCATTTACATTCTAAGTGAAAACCTAGCGCGGGTTCCAACCGGCCAGCCGCGACAACCGTTGCCAGCAGCATCCGAAAAGTAGTGAGCCCTTCCCCCTTCGATGAATCAACGGTTTTGAACCGTTGTCGCTGGAGCCTGTGTCTTTCTCCTATCAGCGTAGTAAGGCTTTGTGACATTGCGACTATGACAGACATGAGGATCATTGGAACCCTGGTTGATTCGACCGCCTCTTAAGGCGGATGGCCGACACATTGGTGCGGCGCGTTTTAATTCGCTGGATCACCTGCCAAAAGAAGCAGATGCCGACATCCATATAGCACATTCATGTTGTCGACTGCTGTCTTCGTGTTTTTCCGCCTGTTCATTTTAGCTCAGCTATTTTCTCTTCCCCTTGAAAAGATAAACAAGAAGAAGAGTCACAGTTCTCCTCTTCCGCCTGACTTCTGAGCAAACTCAGGCCATCGGGCATGTGGTTTTCTTGGCTGTTCGTGTTGCACAAAGGCAGGCCGCAAGGATCACCATCGTGCCGCAGACAGCACTCCTGCTCTCCATGGACATGCAATTGTAGCAGCAACAGAGAAAAGCAAATCAACTTCTTGTTCGCTTCAGAGATGCTTAGTGCGTGATCCGTTCAGAAATTAGTAATTGGAGGATATGACATGCCGCTCGTCACCATTGTTATTACACTCTGTGTAGTCGGTCTGTTGTTATGGCTGATAAACCGCTACATTCCTATGCAAAGTCAAATCAAGAACATCTTGAATGCCTTTGTTGTAATTGCCGTAATTCTGTGGCTTATGAAACTATTCGGCCTTTTCCAGTACCTTACCCAGTTTCGTGTCGGACATTGAAAGACGAAATAGCCGAAGCCTTGAAGTTTTATACCACGAACGAAAACACAAGTTCAACGTAACGCGGCAGAGTTCTGCCATTAGGAGGGATCTTGAAGAGCATACTTTTGTTGGCAATTGGAAGTGTCCTCAGCTTAAGCGCGTTTGCGCAAGTCAATTCACAGACGACTACGGTCATCGAAACTAGGGGTGCAACATCCACATACCGCGTGATTGTGATCAGTCGCTCGGTGCAGGCAGTCAACTATCAGCATCGCAGCGGGGCGACGAATGTGGATTTTGCTGGCACGGCTTTGCTGCCTTCAGCGGACGGAAAGGCCACGGTACGCAGCAAGCGCGGCACGATGGAAGTCAAAGCCGAATTCGGAAACCTGCAAAGTCCAACGACCTTTGGCGGCGAATATCTCACGTATGTTCTTTGGGCAGTCTCACCAGAGGGCAGTGCTGTAAACCTTGGAGAAGTGTTGGTTGGTAACAACAGCAGAAGCAAGCTTACTGCAACCACCACTCTCCAAGCATTTGCTTTGATTGTTACGGCGGAACCGTATTTTGCCGTTCGGCAGCCAAGTAATGTAGTAATCCTGGAGAATGTCATTCGCGCGGATACCAAGGGAACGACCGAGGCAGTGAATGCAAAGTACGAACTTATGGAGCGTGGGGGCTACATCCCCTCTGGCTATAAGTTCGATCCTGTTGTTTTGAATGCCAGCCTCCCGCTGGAATTCTACGAAGCTCGAAATGCTCTACGAATCGCTCAATCCGAGGGTGCGGAACAATATGCGAGCACAAGCTATCAGCACGCAGTTCAGTTAATGAACAATGCCGACGCTTATGCTGCGAGCAAGCACATCAATAAAAAGCCCTTGATCGCTGTTTCACGAGAGACGGTACAGACTGCCGAAGATGCGCGAGAGATCTCTGTCAAGAAGATCGAAGAGGAGCGCCAAGTGAATGAGCGTCAGGCTGCAAGTAACGCAGTGGCACAATCGAAGACTCAAGCTGAGGATGCTACACGCCTGAAGGAGCAAGCGCAGGCTGATGCAGTAAAGTCCCAAGCTGATGCGGAACAGGCCCGCATTGCTGCCCAAAACGCTCAGCAGGGCGAGCATCAGGCAAATAGCGACAAGGCCGCGATGCGTGCGCAATTGTCCGAACAGTTGAACAGAATTCTCGAAACGCGCGATAGTGCGCGTGGGCTCATAGTCAGCATGTCCGATGTATTGTTCGACACCGGGAAGTTTTCTTTGAAGCCCGGTGCACGAGAAAAGCTTGCCAAAGTTGCCGGAATCCTGATTGCCTACCCTGGGCTTAATATCGAAGTTGACGGCTACACTGACAACGTCGGCGGCGATGAAATGAATCAGAAATTGTCAGAAAATCGTGCAGGAGCAGTTCGCGATTATCTGGTGGAACAGGGCGTTGGCACAACTTCAGTAACGGCAAAGGGCTTTGGTAACACATTAGCAGTAGCTTCCAACGACAACGCAAGCGGCCGTCAAGTCAACCGAAGAGTTGAACTGGTTGTGTCCGGCGATGCGATTGGCAGCCCAGCACACACAGCAACCGAAGTCGTGCGCTAGGTGTTGAATTGTGCGAGTTTTTATTTTTAGGTTTGCGAATTCCGTTTTTTGCTGAAAAGAGCGAAAGGATGGAACACGGAAGATAACACATAAGCATTTGGTCTCTGGTCCCTGTTCAAAAAATGGGCGGCAAGAGTTACATCCTTGCCGCCGCCCGTCCCTGGGTTGTCTTGAAGTTACTGCAATCGTACGTTTGCTACAAACCTACTAACTCTGCAAAAGCTTGGTGACTTCCTGCTCCACGCTGTTGGCTTGTGCGAGTGCTGCGATGCCGGTCTGGCTGAGGATCTCGTACTTCGACATAGCCGAGGTAGCCGACGCGTAGTCCGTAGCCTGGATGGCGTTCTGCGCAGAAGTCACATTCTCCTGCTGCGTGGTCAGCACCGAGCTGAGCGAGTTCAGCGTATTGATCTGCGCGCCAATGTATCCATCCATGGCCGCCACATCCGAAACGGCCTTATTCAGATCGGTCAAAGCTGTCTCTGCATCGGCCGTCGTCAACAACGATGTGCCTTTCAGCGATACGCCAGCCTCATCCGAGTAGCTGGTGGTGGCCGTTCCGCTCGACGTGCTAGTAATGCCAGAAGTTGCGGAAGTAAGAGATGTGGCGCCTGACGTAGTGTCCTCGACAGACACAGCGGTGATCCCAATGCTGTGTGCAGCAGTGGCTGTGTAGCTGATCGCCGTACCGGCTGTGCTATCGGTCAGATTTGAGGTGACGGTCAATGCGTCCGTGGTGGTTGTGCTCGTCAGCGTCAACGCATCTTTACCGGCTGTCGTAGTCGTATCCTCCGCCACACTCACTCCGAGTGCGGTGTCGGCCTTGATGTACTTTGCCAAGTTAGCGACCGTGGCCGTACCCTCGGCTGCCGTCACCTCAGCCATGGTCACGGTCGTCGACGCACCACTTCCATCCTGGAAGGTGATAGAACCAGAAAGGTTATCACCGGTCGTGGTCGCTGTCAGTGTGCCGGAATCGCTGAATGTGCTTAGTGTAGCGGAAGTTCCCACCGCTCCGGTAATTTCGATGCCGTATTTGGCAGCCGTCGCAGCGGTTCCGCCAGCCGTGCTGCTTCCTTCGGCTACAGCTGCCGTGGTGTAACTGGCAGTAACCCCTAGCCCAGATGCGTTAATCGCTTCGATCAACCCTTCAGCCGTATCGGCGTAGCCGGTGGTGCCGCCGGTGGTGATGGTCGTAGTAACCGTGGCGCCCGTCGACGAGAGCGTCTCGACGGTAACCGATGCGGCTGTGCCGGCAGTTCCAGTGGAATCGG
>Ga0224558_1002864_pt1 | contig 15190 bp, 10 predicted proteins | sample 714S32024metaG_FD_180682 | JGI IMG/M metagenome (GOLD analysis project Ga0224558, IMG submission 180682) | Peat soil microbial communities from Stordalen Mire, Sweden - 717 S3 20-24 | ecosystem: Environmental > Terrestrial > Soil > Wetlands > Peat | place: Sweden: Norrbotten County, Stordalen... | reverse complement strand
GAAGATCAGCACCGAGGATGGCGCCCTGCGGGTCTTTTCCCGCCGCAAGGCCAAGAACCCGCCGGCCACACCCGCCTCAACCGCAACGGCAGCGTCCGGCACGCCCGCGGCAACGCTGCCGGCTCCAAAGGCGAATGAAAAGGCCGCCAACTCCGCAGGTCCTGCCAAAGCCGGCGGCGGGGCGCTCAAGGGAAACGGCGCCAGGCCGGCATTGGGAGCAGGTGGCAACAGATAATTTCGCGCCTCCCAAAGCTTTAGCGTCACCGAATGACTGGCAGCCACCCGCATCACCGCGCACGGACCTGAAAGCTGCTCCGCCCGGTAAAGACCCGTAAAAACTGGGGTGACCCGAAAAGGCGGCAAACAACCTTTTCATGGAACCGTTCTACATTGTAGCCGGTGATCTCCACACGGAACGCGCGCAGTACGGGTTGTCGATTCGCTATGAGGACAACCAGCGGTGCATTGAAGCCATCCTCCAGGAGGCCTGCGCCAACCCGGAATGTTTAGGCGTGATCCTGACAGGGGACACCTTCCACCGGAAAACCCTTCTGCCCAAATACCAAATCCAGCTTCAGAAAATCGCTCAGCGCCTTCACTTGGCGGGCAAAGAACTCTTCGCCATCGACGGCAACCATGACGGAAGCGATGCATCCTGGCTGGACACGATAAACCCGGAGATCAACGCCAACGGCCGCATCCAGAAGCTGGGAGAGGTCACCGCTGCATTTCTGTCATTCCAGCCGCGGGAAAAACTGTACGAGAAAATCAAGCAGCTGCCGGACAATACCAGGTGCCTCTTCCTGCACGGCCAACTCTTGGAACTGATGGCCTGGGCTGCGCACCAGCAGGAGCCGGAATATGATTTGAGCGCCCAAGAGCTGCGGGAGTTGGGCTTGAAGGATTGCACGGTTTTCATGGGCGACCTGCATACCTACAGCGATTACCACGATCCGGTGGGGAACAACTGGTTTGTCTACAGCGGCTCGACCGAGATGACCGAAATCTCGGAAGGAAGCGTCATCAGCGATCGTTTCGGGGGGCGCTATGACACGGTGAAGAAATGCCTTCGTTTCTATCCTGGCCGGGAGCATGGCAAGAATTGGGAGACGATGGACCTGCCGAACCGCCCCTTCCTGAAACGCGTGATTGGTCCGGAGGAGGCCCCGGATTTGGCGATTCAATCCATCAACCAATGGGTGGAGTCTCACGCGCAGGGAATCCTCGCGCTGCACTATCCGGAAAGCCTGCGGGCGGTCCTCAAGCAACACTTGGCCCGCTGGCGCCAGAAGCTGCTCGTATTCTTTGAAGTCCCGCTGTCCCGAGGCATGGCCAAGCCTTTGCAGGATATGAAGGAAACCGATATTTTGGAAATCGCGCAGAAAGAACTCACTGAGCGACAGCTCCAGATCCTCGCCGTCGTTCTGACGCAGGATCCTTTTGACAAGCCCCTGTCCAGCCTGGTGCAACTTCCGGCAAAACCCGCATGAAACTTCTCCGCCTGGAGCTCAAAAACTGGTGCCAGCATCCCGAGCTGGACCTCACCTTCCCGGATGAGCCGATCATTCACCTGAGCGGTCCCAACAATGGGGGAAAGAGCAACCTCATCCGGGCGATCGGGCGCGTCGTGGCCCAGGGCCGAAGCGATTTCGGCAATGCTTCCGATATCCGATTTGGAGCCAAAGAGGCCTCCATCCGGCTGACTGCCCTGACCCATGAACGCACGCAATTCACGCTCTCGCGGGCAATCAAAAAGCTCCAGTCCAAGGCCACGCTGGAGTTTGAGGACAAAGTGCTGACCGGCGCCGACGAGATTCAACGGCAGATGCAGGAATGGTTCGGCCGCCAGGAGACGCTGCTGGAACTGCTCATTGCCCCGCAAGGCCAGATCGCCAGCCTGGTCAAGGAGCGCGGCAAAGATCGGCTGACGAAGTTCATCGAGATTTGCGGGTTCAAGGGTTTCTTGCAGAAGCAAGCGGCCCTCAACAAATTTCAGCGGGCTTACCCGACCATCACGGATCCCGGCCCGCTTTTGCTGGACGTCGAAGGCAAACTGCGCCAAGCCGAGCAACAGGCCGCAGAAAAGAAAAGCGCGCTCCAGACGCTGCCGGACCGCAACGGGCTGCAGGGTGAGCTGGCTGGACTCCAGCAAACCAAGACCCTCCGGGAAAGCACAGAAAGAGATCTCGCCGCCAAGAAAGAAAGCCTTGCCAAGGCACAGGCCAACGTGGGGACGCAACTCCCCAATCTGGAGGAATTGCAGAACCGGATCCAGGCCATCCGCGGCGCGCTGGCTCGATGCCAAACCGCGCTTCGACACCAAAAGGCGGAGAAAGCCCGCCACGCATTAGAGCTAGCCCAAAAAGAACTTGCCGGGCTGCCGCAAGACACCACCAACTACAGCCAGCAGCTACAGGAGAACAGCCTTGCGCTTCAGACGATGCTCAAACGCCGGAGCGAAATCGCCCGGGCGCACACGGCGTTGGAGCAGCTCCGCAAGGACCTCGAGAAACTGGATGAACGCATCGTCCTGAGCCAGAGGACGATCACCGACCTCAAACACAGCACCAACTGGTACCAGCTTTCCTCGGAGCAAATCTCGCAGCTCCAGACTTCCAGCTACCAACTACAGGTCCAGGAACAGGCCCTCAATCGGCAGAAAGAAAGGCTCGAGCAGCTCGAAAAAGTGCCCCCACCGTCCGCCGAAATGCTAAAGGCCTGCCAGGCCAGCGAAGCCAAACTACAGGAAATCGTCAGCCTACACCGGCACGCCGCCGCCGCGGCCGACACCTGCCCGCTCTGCCAGAGAGCCTGGGAGACGGCCGCCGTCATCCAGCGCCGCACTGAGCTCGACGCTCAAGCCAAGGAGTTGCAGCATGACGTGAGCAAGTCGCAAGAGGCTACCGCCGAGTATCAGAAATGGATTCAAGCCCAAACCGAGATTCCAAAGATGCGGGAGCAAATTCAGAAGGCCGAAAGCGCCTGCGCTGAGAAGCGACGCGAGTTGGCCGCGCAGATGACCGCATGCCAGTTGCCGGAAGGCGAAATCGCGCAGGTCGGGGTCGTGATCGCGGGCTACCAGAAGGTGCGAGAGGCCATGAATCCGCCCGTGCAGGAGGCCCGGACCTTGCGCGATCAGATCGCCCCCGAGACCGCAGCCGATCAGGAGCGAGCCGCCGAAGACGACCGACTCGCCCAGGACCTGGAAAAGGGCAACCAACGGTTACGCGAGCTGCTCCAGCAACAGACGGAGGCGGGCAACCGTGCCACGAAGGGTGCCCGGTTGAAGCAGCAGGTCGAAACGCTCCAGCGCCAGGTCGCCGAGTTGGAGCAAGACCTTGGCGCCAAACCGGAAGATTATCAGCCCGAAGCGGATTACCCGGAGCTTTGCCAGGCGCGTGAGCGCGAATTGAATCAGGCACAGGATGCCTTCCAACAGGCCAGCCGCGACTGGACGGAGCGGTTCGAGGGGCTCCGCAGAGTCGAAGCGTTGAAGAGCGAAATTGCCTCCGCCGAACAAAAGATCCAAGCGCTCGTTTGGGGGCAGACCCAAGAAGAACGTACCGCCCAACTTCAACAGGCCATCGCTCAAATCCAGGAGCTCAACACCGAGATCAATCTGCTCCAGCAACAGGCCGGCAAACTGCGCGCACAGATGATCGAACTGCAGAGGGAACAGGAGCGGTTCGACCAGCAAACCCGCAACGTGGCCGATATGCAGGCGGTCAGCGCGTTCCTATCTTATGATAACGGGCCGCAGAAATTCCTGACCGGCTTCTTCCAAGAAGCCCTGAGCCAAACCAATTTGCTCCTCAGCGAAATGGGGCTGCCAGTCAAGCTGCACATGGGGGCAGACCTGGAGATCATGGTAGAGGATCGCAACGCGCAAGAAAGCTCGGCCTTGGCGCTGGGCGGCGGCTATTCCAATCTGGTGGGTATCGCCTTCCGCATCGCCCTCCAGCGCATGATACTGCCCCGGGTCCATGTGCTCATCCTCGACGAGCCGAGCACGCACATCGACGAGGCGAACATGGAACTGCTGATCCCGTTCTTCGAAAAGCTTAAGGAGAACCTGAGTCATTACGGGATTGAGCAATGCCTGATCATCGATCACCACCCCAACTGGCGGAATACGACCACGGCGGTCATCAACGTGGGAAACAACGGGTTCAGCCCGCCACCCGAAGCGGACGCCAAGTCGAATGGAGCAGCCGAGGTCGTTCCCACGGGGACCGACCTGCCCAACCCCTCAACCGAAGCTATTGTCGTCAGCTAATTTTCCAGTCCGAGACATCCAAACGAGCCTTCGCCCGAAGGTGAAGTGAGTTCATCCGAACAGGCGCACGTAAACCCAACCAGCATGCCCAATTAGGGTTTCGGTTCAAAAATGGTTCAGTTCGCGCAGCACTTCAGGGGGAAGGCGGTTTTGCTCAACCTGCTCGAAAGAAAGGCGCGGAGCCATCGCCGCTTGGCCCCGAAACACCCCGGGTATGAAAGGGTCGAGCTGGCGATCCAGTTCGGCTTGGAACGGGTTCTGCGACATCCATTCGGCCCATCGTGACGCCTGGCTTTCGGGGGGAAGCGCTCGAAATTCTTCCAGGTAAACGGTGCCGCCATTTTCATCTCCAGAGAGAAGGCACCCCACTTCCAACACCACCCGGCTAACCACATCCGGCGGCAGTTCTCCGAAGGCGCGGTCATGGAACCTTTCCTGCGTTTCGCAAAATGCCTCGGCCTGTTCGCCCAGCGATTTCAGCCGGCAGGAAATTTCCGGGGACGGATAACTGACCGCGTAATCCTGATCCACATACACCGAACGGTTCATCAGGTCGAGCAAGGGAGCAAAGTCGAAGACATTCCCCTGAACACAGTGTTTGGCAAAGAAATCGTCGATCCCCTTCTGTTTGGATCCGGGCGGGATGACCCCGACAAAAACCAACGCGCCCGCCTCGCGCAAGACCTTGCACAGACGAAGAAGGGCATCCGCCACCTTGTGATTGCGCCAACTGTCCTGGTCAAACAGCACGCCGACCCGGCGACAAGTGCCGTCTTGGGATTTGAACCGGTAAGCCTCCAATTCCGGCGCCATCTGCCAGTGATCCGGTCCTTGCTTGCGACCCCACATCCAGACCCCCGGGATTCCCACCACATCCATCTTCAAGCCAACCAACATCGGCAGCAGGGCGAGACACATGGCCTTCTTCTCTCCCTCGGTGATCCAGAGATCGTAATTCACGTTGGCCAGGACGGAGCGGTGGAAGGCGTCTGACCAGCGGCTGATGATCTTCCCGGTCAGGAACAGCTTGTTGTGAGAGGTGCCAAACGGAGTCGCGTACTTCAGTTTCACCTCGGGAGGGGTGCAGCCCGGCTTGATTCTGCGATAGCTATGTTCCGCAAACGGCTGATAAGGGAAGGCCAGCGCCGGCCGATCCGCCATAATCCGGTGAAGACGGGAGGGCTGGATCTTGCCGCCCCCAGTAAAGACCTCCAGGATTCGCCCAACCGACCGCTCCGTATACGCCCCGGAACGGGCCAAAGCCAGGGTCAGCGGCGCGCCGGAACACAGGTCCGCATGGTTGCGAATCGAGTTGGCCGTCCCGTAGATCCCGGATTCAAGAATCGTGGTGGCCTCATCTCCTTTCAAAAGCCGATCGGCCGCCGCCATGCCTTCCTGGAGGTTTTTCCCCGGCGCCACCACGATATAGGCTGAACCCGTAGCCGCCTCATACAGAAACTCCTGATAACGAGCCCATGATTCCCGTTCGTGATCAAAAACCTTGTATTCGCGGCAAGGATGCACCCCGCGCGGCAGCCTCGCATCCCCTTTGGGGTTAAGGTCAACCAGGGTCTTCATTGTCATTTACCTATTGTAACGCTCAGGCACCCATTCGTTGGCTCCGGGCACAGGTTTCACGGGCGAGCCTATAATGGTGAAACGATGATGGAAGCTGAGACAGCCGCAAGAGATGAAGCGGCACGACTGATCGCTACGCCAGGGTTACAGCAGCTGCTTGACCGGTTTGCCCAGGAACATTTCCTGCGGTTCGAGGAACCTGTGGCCAACCTGTTCGAGTTTCTGACCTCGAACACCATCCGCTCCAGCGATGAGAGCTTTCTCGGGGAAGAGGACTTGACCGCTTTCATTGCCGAGGCACTGGAGCTGCCGTTCCTGACCAATAGCCACCTTGGCGCCGCCCCGGCGCTCTTCGCTCGCTGCCAGGCCCTGGGGTTCCAAAGAGCGCCCGGCGGACACGTCCCGGTCATGGCACAAGGTCCGGGCCTCCTCGTGGCGCATTACGACCCGTACGTTCCTGTGTCGGGATGTTTCCACAAGGAAAACATCCAATTGGTCCTCTGCACTTGGAGCACATTTCAGAAGTTGGCGGAGCTATGGGATCAGCGCTACCCCGGTCCCTCAGTCGACGCTTACGTTGCCGACAACAATCCGCCCCCCGCGGCGCCGAGGGAATGGGCAGAGTGGCAGATGGCACACAACGCCTTAACGGAGGACGACCGGCTGATCCTGGATAAAATCAAGGAAGCCGACAGTTTTTCAGGAATCCCGCCGGAGTGGGAATACTGGTTCTCCCGCAAGATCAAGGGCCAGCCCTGCATCTCGCTGGACATCGTCGACGTGCCGCAGGAATCCAAACGGGCCGCCTCCGCTGCCCTCAAAGCCGTCGAAGCGGTCATCCTGTTTGAAAACCACCGGTTGATGCAATTGGGCTACGTGCTGAACTGGGACAATTTCAATAACGTCGAAACCGTGGCCGAACAGGTCCGCCGGCAGGGCCTGGCGGTGCAGCTGCTTCCCATCCTGCAGCGGGACTTCAATCACTTTCTGGAGGAGCAGGTCAACAAGACGATTCAGTTGTCCAAATACATCAAGCAGGAGGAGGACCTTCCCGACAATGTCGTGGACAGCATCGATCCCGCGCAGTTCACCGACGAACAGCTTGACCCGCAAACCGTAAAAATCAAAACGATTGCCGAGGCGGCTCTCTTTGCGGCTTACAAACGCGGCGCTTCCGACATCCTGATCGAGCCCCAGACCGGCGATTACCGGATACGATTCACCATCGACGGCATCAACACCACGTTCTTCGAAGGGATGCCCAAGCAGTACGGCTCCAACATCGTGCTGCATCTCAAGGTGCGCGCTGGCATGAACATCACCGAGAAGCGTCTACCCCAGGACGGCAAAATTACCCTCAACATTCGCGGCACGCCGGTTGAAATCCGCGCCGCCACCATGCCGGTCCTCGACAGCCAAGAGGAGAAAATCACCCTGCGTTTGCTCAGCTCCGCCATCCGCTTCCCCAACCTGGACAAGCTGGGCATGCGCCTGGGCCATTTGCAACTCATGCGCCGGGCGCTGGGCATGGTTAACGGCATTATCATCGTGACCGGCCCCACCGGTTCAGGCAAGACAACGACCCTTTACTCGGCCATCCAGGAAATGGACCGGGAAAGGTTCAGCATCGTCAGCTTGGAAGATCCGATCGAGGTTTTCGTCCCGGGCATCAGCCAGACCCAGGTTAACGAGGCCATCGGCCTCACGTTCGCGCGGGGTCTGAGGGCGTTGCTCCGTCAGGCCCCCCAGGTCATTCTGGTCGGAGAAGTGCGCGACCAGGAGGTGGCGCACATCGCCGTGCAAGCTGCGAACACAGGCCATTTGGTGCTGACCACGCTGCATACAAATTCTGCGATCAGCACCTTCGACCGACTGCAAGCCCTCGGCGTGGAAGCGCATCAGATTGCCGACGCCGTGCGTCTGATTCTGGCGCAACGCCTCATACCGCGACTGTGTCCCGTCTGCCGGAAGAATCGGAAGCCGACTGAATTGGAGACCCTGCGCATTCGCAAACAGAGCGGCGTGCAGTTGAATGCCACCATCTACCACGCCAACACCCTTGGCTGCCGGAATTGCCACAAGGGTTATACCGGGCGGCGCATCATCACCGAGGTGATCCCGGTGGATGCCCGCATGCGGGAACTCTTGCTCAAGGGACAGACGCACGGCGAAATCGTGCGTCATGCGGAACAGGCGTTCGGTTTCCGGCCCATCCTGGTGCAGGCGATGGAACTGGTGAACGAAGGGCAGGTCGACTTGAAGGATGCCCAGAAGCTCTTCCTCGATTTCCAGGAAGAGGACCATAAATAGGCCGGAAGAAACAAACGCAGCGGGAAAGCCCTAAAATGGGAGGATGACTGGACTCCTTTTGGGCGCGAATATGAAACGATTGACCATTTCCTGGCTGTGCCTGATGGGCGCAGCCCTGCTGGCACAACCAACGGCCGAAACCCGGCCTGAACTCGACAAAACCGCCGCTGTGGATATGACGCCCGCCGCGCCGGGGGAGTCGGAGAAGCCTCGGCTCCCGTTCACGACCGACACCCAGGTGCGGGTGATGGGGTTGTACGAACCGGTCGCGGCCAACAGTTCAGTCACCCCGAATGCTTCCGGGAACCAGGACGCGCCCTATCTCGCCATCGAAGGCGTCCCCCTCCGAGCGGTGTTCCGGCTCCTCGCGCGCCGGGCCGGGCTCAATTATCTGGAGCCGCAGGAAAATCAAGTCCCGGAGGAAGAAGTTGCGCTGCAAATGACCGAACCCAAGCCGAAGGAGTTGCTCGAATTTCTCCTGAAGCACCGCGGGCTGGAGCTCTATGACGCCGGCACCGGCCTCTACACCATCCGCAAGTACACCAACCAGGTCGCATTCTACAAATTCAAGCTGAAAGACAATTTCATCGACCGGTTCAAGGGCGGTGCTCAGAGCGCGCCCACGGGCGGCGGCGGCAGCTCCGGGGGCAGCTACGGCGGGGGCAACGCTGTTTCGGCCAACGCGGGCTCCATCACCGTGGAGAACGGCGGGAAATACGGCGAAATCGAGTCGCTGCTGGAGAAGGTTGCCAATGTGGGCGACGAAAAGAACAACAAGGTTTGGTACTACGATGAAAAGCAGCAGGTGCTGCTCTGCGGCACGCGGCCAGCGGCTGAGCGGATTTCCAAGTACCTGGAGATCGCCAACACCAGGAACCCGAATATCCGGATCGATGTCCGCATCTTCGCCACGACCTCCAATCCGATGAGCCGGATGGGAGTGGATTGGGCCAACCTGCTCTCTCCTGGCTTGACCTTCGGCCTGTTGCCGCCGGGCACATCGGCTTCGGGCGGCACCAACTCTTTTGCCGCCATGAACACGCTCAAGCAACTGGGCTCCGCCTTCGGAAACCCGATGAGCTCCGTCGTCCTGCGCAACGACATATCCGCCACGGTCAACTTCTTCGTCAATGACCAGAAGGGCGAAACCGTGGCACAGCCATCGACCATCACCGCCAACGGGCGTGAGGCCGCCTTCGCAGCGACGCAACAAATCCCGTATATTTCGGGCAGCTCCGTTGCAGGGGGGTCGTACAACGGCAGCGCCGGAGTGGGCTACGACAACACCTCCTTTGTCAACGTGGGCACCACCATCAACATCCTGCCGCGCATCCAGGACGGCAACCGCCTCAAACTGGGAACCGCCATCAGCGTCAGCCAACTCGACCAGTTCGTGACGGTTTCATCAGGCACGCAAGGCGCACCGCCCCGACAGGTGCCGCAGACCTCTGGGCGCGCGTTCAACGGAGAATTCACGCTCAACAGCGGCGATACCGTGGTCATCGCCGGCTTGCGCACGTCCACGTCCAGCAAGAGCCGGAGCAAGGTGCCTTACCTGGGCGACATTCCCGGACTGGGCAAATTGTTCCGCAACGAAGCGGACACGAAGAATATCAACTATCTGACCATTTTCATCACGGCCACGGTCCTCGACGACAACAACAACCCGCGGATTCCGGAAGGGAAACTCAAAATCGAAGACAGCCAGCCCGACAACGAGTCAACCTTGTCCGCCGAGGCCAATTCCAGCTTCCTCTTGCGCAAGGGAGAATGGACGGACAAAGCCCTGATCCATGCGAAGAGAGAGGCCCTGGAACTTCGCACCGAACAGGCCAACCAGATCATCGCCCATCGGTTGCAAGCCGAGAACAAGTGCCAGGGTCTGGCGCAAGAAGCAGCCGCCAAAGCCGCCGAGGTCCAGCAGTTGGAGCAGCAGAAGAAACGCCGCACGGCGTTGGAGCGCGAAGGCGCGATCGACCGCATCGCGGAATCCGAGATTGAAACCAAGCTTTCGAAAGCAAAAGCAGAGCAGGCGCAGTTACTCAGGCAGCTGCAGGAAACCCGCGAGAGCCTCGAGAAGCTGAAGGTTGACGAAGAGGCATCCAAGACGGCCGTGGAACGGGCCGAAGAAGATTTCACCGGCTCTTTGAAAGAAGGGCTCACGCCTGAGCCAGGCAACCCGCAGACCCCCTCTCCGACTCCGAAAGGCCCAGGGCCGGCCACAAAAACCGAATTGGACAAAAACGCCGGAGCCGATGCGCTCAAACAGAACGCCAACCTTCTGAATCAGTTGAAGTAGCACCATGAACGCGAATGCACCACGAATCAGCGGACTTGAGCCCCCGGAATCCTCAACCGACACTCAAAGCGCGCCTGAGTTAGTAGCTGCAACGGTGGAGGCCGAACCGCCAATGACGGAGGCTCCCGGGAGCAGCAGGCTCTCCCTTCGAACCCTCGGGCTCATCGCCGCGATACTCGTCGCCGCCGGGGCCGGCCTTTACACCTGCATCCTGCAACAGAAAGTCCAAGTTCTGAGGACGCAGTTGGTCCGGACCCAAGCCGCCGCTCAAGCCGCGTTGGGCGAGATCAACAGCCTCAAAATCCCCAAGGATCTCTCCGCCGACGTCGCCAGCCTGGAGGCCACCGTCAACAAGCTCAAGGCAGCCAGCGAAGCCCGGCAGAAGACGCTCGATGAGGAGATCAAGAAGATTCCAGCCCTGGAAAGCCGGCTGGCTGCGCAGGGCAACGCTCTGGCCTCAAAGCAGACCGCGACCGAGCAGGCGCTGAAATCGTTCGTGGAAAAGAACGAAGGACGAATGGACACCATCATCGCTGTGCTGAAGAACCAGGACCAGGTACTGCGCAGGCTCGTGGAAGGGAAAGCTGAGGCGACTAAGGAGCAATGAGCCTTGAATGCGACATCTTCGCCGCGGAGGAGATTCTCCGTGAGGCCGATGAGTTGGAGCAAAATCCACCGCGCGGAGACACCGCACTGGACGCCTACTTCGCCGCGCTTGAAGGGTGTCCTAAAATTGCGCCCAAGCTCCAGGTCGAGATGGCTGCGGAATTCCGCAAGGAGATCGCCGCCTGCCGCGACATCCTCGACCACATCCCCGGCAAGGTTATCCCACTGACCAGGGTGCTGGAGCAGGTTCTGCACGGGGAACGACTGGAAAACTGCTTCCTGCCGGCCCGCTTGGAGAAGGAAAAGCAACAGCGGCAGGGGTCGCTTGACCGTTACGAATTCTTCAAGAGCCTCCAGGAGCGTTCTGCTTTGAAGAACCCGCGCCTGGCGGATTGGGGCATCCGGCCCAATCTCATCCTGGCCTGGAGCCGCGAATTCATCCGCAGGTATGCGGAGCTGCCGCAACGCCCCTGGATCAGCCGCATCATTCCCTCCCGGCGCCAGTCCTCTGCCGAACTCGCGCGGTGGGCCCAGGCCGTCAAGCAGCTCGAATCCGACACGGGATTGAGAATCAATGAGTTTGCGCACTGGATGTGCCGGCTCGGGCCGCACACGGAGAAGGCTGACTCCCTTTTCACAGCTTTGGTCGAGGCCAATCTCAAACTCGTGATCCACATCGCCAAAAGGTTCCAGAATCGCGGGCTGGCTCTGGATGACCTGATTCAGGAAGGCAACCTCGGCTTAGTGAAGGGCATCGAGAGATTCGAGCCGGAAAGAGGTTTCAATCTTTCAACTTACGCCGTTTGCTGGATTAAACAGAGCGTCATGCGCGCCCTGGTGATGCAGGGCAACCTGGTGCGTTTCCCGCCGGCGGTGCATGAGCTGATGCGCAACATCCAGAAGCTGCGCGAGGCGGCCGTAAAGGCGGGCAAATCGGAGCCGGCCACGGAAGATTTGGCCGAAACACTCAACACCTCGCCGGCAAACATCGAAGCAGCTCTGTCCATGCGCCAAATCTGCAGTCTCGACCAGCGAGCCGGCGAGCGCGAGGAGAATACCCTCGAGCAGGCACTCGTCGGCGACGAGGGCATCACCCTGGATGAAAGCGAAGCCGTGCGCGAGGCCATGGCGCACCTGCTCAAGAGCCTGGAGCCCAAAGAGAGACGGGTTCTGCGGCTTCATTACGGCCTGTCCAAGGGGTACGCCACAACCATCGAAGAAATCGCCGCCAGGCTCAAGCTCACCCGCGAGCGGGTCCGCCAGATCGAGGCCAAGGCCATCGCCAAGTTGCGTTCCGACACGAAGGTCCAGAGCGAGAAAGCCCGGTTCCTGGAGAGTTAGGTCGCCGGCGGGGAAAGGCTTCGCCCAAGAAGACTGCCGGCAGAATGCTGAAGTGGTTGTTCCGAAAATCTGCTGCGGCGCCGCCCGAGAATCAGGGAGAGGTCCGCCGGCGTTTGCAGGCCGCCCAGCGGCTTGTTCGGCAGCAGAAAGAAAGCAAGGACGCCCCCGAAATTCCAAATCAAGGCTCCCCCGGAAATTCCACCCGAGAAATTCTTCCCTCCAACGAGCCAGACGCAGCGATTTCCTATCGGCTGCCGTCTCCGCCGCCGGCACGATCAACCCTGGCAGCCGCGTTGGAGTCCATCCTGCAGGGCCGCAGAGTGAGCCCCGACCTTTTCACCCAGCTTTACCGTGGCGGTTTCGTCTTCAAGGATCCCCACGGACGATGGGCCATCACCGAAATGGGCAAGGGCCTGATCGAACAGAACAAACTGTTCCTGCCAGACCGCTGCCTGGTGGATGGGGTGGAATGCGCCAGCGGCTGGAACAAGTAAGGAATAGCTCGTAATAAGAAAGCTCTGATGGAAATTGAATCACACCAGGCCCGCAGCCGAATGCTCCGGAAGGCGCAAGCTTAGTTGTCCTGGGTTCCAAATACGGAGAGAAAGCCGCCGCGGTAATACATCGAGATTTGCTTGGACGTCAGGTGTTCAGAGGGATAGAGCTTGTTGCTCCCGACCAACTGGGCGATCACCGAATCAACGCTGGCATCGGCCAGCTGGCCCGAAACGGAATCCACTACGCAAAGGTTCGTAAGCGCGCCGCCATCCCATTGGAGCCGCTCCACCGCGCCCGCAATTTGACGCCCGTTATAGTTGTTGCGCTGCTGGATCGACTGGGTGCGGATGACCACGATCCGAGGAATGACGATGGCCGCGAGTATGAAGATGACAAACAACACCGCCAGAACCTCGATCAGTGTAAAAGCCCGCTTGTGAGGCATTGATTTCATAATTCATTCCAGGTCCTTGAGGGCGCGAAACGGAAAACAAACGCACAAACGAAGAACCCCGGCAGTCGCCCGCCGGGGTCTTGCGTGCGCGGTCCAATTACGGGGCCACCGTGAAGTTGGGGAACGAGCCGGTGATGGCCGGCGTCGGATTGGGCACCTCGGAGAGGTAAGGGGCGCCGGACATCCCGTTGGTGGCGGTGGTCAACACGGTGTACACGGACGCCTGGTCGGTTGCGTTGGCGGCCGTAAGGGCCCCTTCGACGGCGGCGCGCTCGATGGCGCCCTGGACGATCTTGGCGTTCGATTGCGCGCGAGCATTGCTGGCCTGGCCGCGCAGGTCGCCGATGCGGGGCACGACGATCGCCACGAGGATCAGGATGACGCTGACGACAGCTATGAGTTCAACCAGGGTGAAGCCCTTGGCCTTCTTGAAGAAGTTCTTCAGTTTCATACGTTTTGTTTTATTGGTGCAGCCGACCCTTGCGCCTCCTGACATCCGCGCCGGGCAACATTTACACCAGCGCATCGCCTCCCGACAGGGAGCTTATGCCAGTCGTTCACCTGACCGGCCGACAATACCATTTTAGGGCTTCGCTTTTGGAATATGCGGTCGGCTACCTGGTTTTTTAATGCTGCCGCAGGGACGTCAAATGGGGGGCATGCTCGTCGAATATCGGATGCGCTGGGAGAGCCTGTTGGCGGCCCTCTCTGCCAAACAGAAACCGTAGCGAGACACCAGGGGTAGTTTGGCATCAAACATGAAAACGCATGAACACGACGACACCGCCGGCCACGCGTCCTTTGAACGACGCCACTATCGCCACCACGCAACGCGCCGTCAGCAACACGCTCGGCGGCCTGCTCTCGCCTTTGGAGGCGCGCCTGGCCAAGGGGTTTCAATCGCACCGGGACAAGCCGCTCGTGCGCCCGTTCTGCAATATCTTTGAACGCCACCTGAAAGTTGAACTGGACCAGCAGAGTTTCATTTGGTCGGACACGTTGCGGCTGAACGCGCGCCTGGTCCAGGGGATCGAGGCCGCGGCGATCAGCGAAGACGAAAAGAACGAGGCGGTCTTCTGGCTGGTTTTGTTCTGCACGAGCTACTTTGCGCTCGGATACCAAACGCGCTGCCTCAAGGCCCCTGCCGAGCAGCAGCCGCTGCTGAACCTGGCGCAGACTCAGGCGGTGCTTCATCACATGCGGTCCCTCGGGATCAAGCAACCCGCCAACGCGCCGCACTGGGAGCAGAACGGTTACGTGTTCAAGGCGCTGATGGCGTTGGAACCCGGCCCGAAGATCGCCGAGGAAGCGTTGAGCCGGCTGGAGCAGGGCGCCATTGCGGTGGCTGAGGTCACGCACACGCCGCTCCTGCAGTTGACCGATTTGAACGGGTGCGTCGCGAGCCTGCAGGAGTACTCGCCGCAGGTCCACGAAACCTTCGCGCAGGAAATGATTAACGACTGGGTAGCCGAATTCATGAAGACCAATGATTTCGGGAGCGAGGGATTCAACGGCATCCGCCTGCTCTACTTCAAGGCGAACGCGCCCCGCGACGCGAGCGAGGCCATTATGGATTGTCTGCGTTCCAGGTATCCCGTGGCGGACGACCTGGCCCTTTACCACAATCGCAAGCTGGCCAACGACTATTTCGCGCCCCGCAAAGCCGACCCCATTGAGGAAACAACGGGGCACGTCGAGTTGTTCATCGACTGTTCCGGCAGCATCTCCGCCGGAGACATCGGCGATTGCCTGAAGGTCTTCCGGGATTTCTTCGCCAAGCGGAAGAAAAACATGACCTACGGCATCAGCTGCTTCGACACCGCTATTC
>Ga0224558_1002862_pt1 | contig 15199 bp, 15 predicted proteins | sample 714S32024metaG_FD_180682 | JGI IMG/M metagenome (GOLD analysis project Ga0224558, IMG submission 180682) | Peat soil microbial communities from Stordalen Mire, Sweden - 717 S3 20-24 | ecosystem: Environmental > Terrestrial > Soil > Wetlands > Peat | place: Sweden: Norrbotten County, Stordalen... | reverse complement strand
GCCCGGATAGCTGTTCTCCAACCACGTCCCGCCCACGTCGCCGTTTTTTTCGTAGATGTGCACGCTGCAGCCGGCCTGCCGGAGCCGCTGGGCCGCGGCGATTCCCGACATGCCCGCACCGATCACCGCCACCTTCACGGAGCGGCCGGGTGCCACCTCGGAGGCTCGCCACGAAGGCGCCCGGTGATCGATGCCACCCAGGGCGAGCTCCTCTGAGAAGAGCCGCAGATGGTCCTCGTCGAGTGGTCCCGACACGAACTCGATCAACCTTCGCAGCTGGTCGGGCGTCGGCTCCGGTCCGGGCTTGCAGCCACCGTTCCTGAACCGGATCAACGCACCGGCCGCCAGATCCCGGCCGCGCCCGAGTTGCTCGGGCGTGTAGCCGTCGTCGACCATCATCACGATCTTTGACGGGTCGGGGCGCAGGTCCTCGGCCAGCAGGGTGTGCTCGCCCGTCAGGTGCGCGACAGCTGCCACCAGGGGGGCCAGGGGAACGCCGTCGAGGCGCGTGCGCAGCGTCCGATCGTCGTCCACAATCGGTTGGGCGTCGAAGTCCAGCCTCATGGAACGAGGGAGCGCCTAGAGCCCGACGAGGACGTCGGCGAGTTCGCCCGGCCAGGAGTAGAACGGGGAGTGGCTCCCCTCCATCTCGATGAGGTCGGCCCCGATCTCCTTGGCCCTCCGGCGGGACCACTCCTGCCCCACCGCGCGGTCCTCTTTCATCAGGATGTAGGTGGACGGCACGTCGGGCCAGACCTCGAGGGGTGTGCGTTCGGTCATTACGGTGAAGGACTGGCGCCGGAATCGCTCCCACGCGTGCCGGGCCACCTCGTCGTCCACGTCGTGGTAGAAGCCGGCCTTCGCCCGCTGCCAGCCGACCACCTGATCGTCCTCACTCGGAATCTCCCCTTCGGCCAGGTTCTCCGCGCCGGAGAAGACCACGGCCTCCGGCTCGGTGGCCAGATACTCCAGATTGCTCATTCCGGGAGCAGGAACCATCGCCGCGAGAAAAACCAGGCGACGGACGGGACGCAGCTGCGCCACCAGGGGGATGGTGAGGCCCCCCAGAGAGTGACCCACGACGACCACGTCGTCTGCTCCCGCGGAGATGGCGTCGACGACGACCTTGGCGTTCTCCAGCGCCCCGGCGGTGTCATCGTCGATCGGGAGATCAGGGGCGACCGCCGAATGACCGCGCTTCTCCAACTCCGGCACGAGGAGCTCCCAACACCAGCCCCCGTGCGCTCCCCCGTGCACCAATGCGAACAAGCTCATGATTCCCGGCCCACTTCCCCTCGAAGTTCATGCGGACGAGATTCTCCGCCGCGGTCCGGCCGCCGCGGAAGCTCCCCACGCAGAAAGTACCACCGTGCGGAGCTGACCGGCCCCGGATCACGGGTCAGGTGTCGGCGAGGCGCGGTGGGAACCCACCCGTGCTGATCGGTCCCCATTCCTCGGGTACCAGCCGGATCAGCACCTTGCCCTGATCGACCATGGCCTGCCGGTACTCGGCCCAGTCAGGATGCTCCCCGCTTATGGATCGGAAATAGGTGACCAGTCCCTCCAATGCCTCGGGCAGGTCGACGACGGCGCCCGGCCCCGACACCTGCACCCATGGACCGCCGAACTCGTCCGACAGGACACAGACGGTGGCCCGGCCGTCCCGACGGAGGTTGTGCACCTTGGCCCGCTCGGGATAGCTGCTCACCAGAATGACCCCGTCCGGGCCCAGGCCCATCGTGACCGGGGACATCTGGGGGGTTCCGTCCCGCCGCCGGGTGCTCAGAACGCCATGGTGGCGAGTGCGGATGAACTCCTCCAGCCCGGCGCGGTCGACACGGGTCTCGGTGGCGATGGAGCGGGCCATCACACCGGCGGCTGCTCGTCGGCCATTTCGCGCAGCCGATTCTTGAGGATTTTGTCGAGGGTGCCCACCGGGAACTCCTCGACGACGTAGACCGCTCTCGGCACCTTGAAGGTGGCGAGGCGGCTCGCGCACACCTCTATCAACGCCTTCTCCAGGTCGGCGTCGTCGATCTGCTGGTCGGTCTTTACGACGAAGGCCACTGGCACCTCGTTGAGGAAATCGTGGCGCTTCCCCACGACCGCCACTTTGCTGACCGCGGCGTGGGCCACAATGAGGTCTTCCACCTCACGGGCCGAGACATTCTCGCCGCCGACCTTGAGAACGTCCTTGTCGCGCTCGACGTAGACGACAACGCCGCCCTCGACCGTCCGGACGACGTCGCCGGTCTTGAACCAACCGTCGTGAAAGCTGTCTGCCGTCGCCTCCGGGTTGCCGAAGTACTCGAGAAAGATCTGGATACCCCGCGTGCCCCTGACCCACAACTCGCCGGGCCGACCATCGAGGCAGAGCTCGCCCGTCTCCTTGTCGACCACGGCAATCTCATAGCCCGGTGCCGCCCGCCCGATGGAACCGGGAGTGAGGTCTTCGGTGGGCTTTCCGGTAACCGCGTGCGTGACCGTTTCCGTCATGCCGTAGGCGCTGTACACCTCGAGACCGAACATCTGGGGCCCGGTGGGAATGATGGCGCCGAACACCCCGACCCGCAGCGAGGTCGAGGGCCGCCCCGGGTCCATGAGGGGCGCCATGCTGAAGGGCATCAGCGACATGTGGGTTACCTCGTGGCGCTGGACCACCGGCCAGAACCCCGAGGTCGACCACTTCGGCATCAGGACCACGCTGGCGCCCACGCCCAGGGCGGGGAAGAACGACCAACTCTGCGCATTGACGTGAAAGAACGGAAGGTAGATGAGGTAGCGGTCGTCTCCCGTCAGATCGATGTTGCGAGGGCCCGTACGGCTCGCCCAGATCGCGTTGGCATGGGTGTGCACGACGGCTTTGGGACTGCTCGTGGTGCCCGAGGTGAACATGATGCAAAAGGGGAGCATCGGGTCCACGGGGCGTCCGGTCCAGCCGGCGGCTTCGCCGTAGAGCGACGCGTACGCCTCGAGCCCGTGGTCCGCCTCGCCGGAGGCCGGCGCCTCACCCGAGTTGTCCTCGGTCACCACGATCCACTGCAACGAGTCGGAGGCTCCGGAGACAGCCGCGGCGTAACGGGGTTGGGTGATGGCGCCCACGCAACTGGTGCGCGCAATGAACGAGGCGATCTCGTGCGAGACCGACTTGGTGTTCGTCGTGACCGCCACGGCCCCGACGACGGCGCACGCCAGCCAGGAGAGCACCATCTCCGGGCAGTTGTCGGCATGGATCAGGACATGGTCGCCGATGCGCACACCGCGGCCCACGAGCCCGGCGGCGACTCGACGCACGTCGTCGTCGAGCTCTGTATACGTCCACTGGCGGCCGTCCCCGTCCCGGGGAGCCCAGATCAGTGCCGGGTGATCGCCGCGCTTGGCCGCCCGATCCGCCAGGAGCCATGCGATATCCTGCCCGTGCATGTGGAACTGCTCGAGCTCCGACGGGTTCAATGACGAACCCCCGCTTTGCCGGGGTACTTCGGCGTTGCGTTCCACGCTCTCAGCCTGAGGGGACACTGTGCTCTCCTTTGCTCGTAGCTGCATCTGACGGCCTCACAGCACCAACCCGGCGAGTTGATCCATCGACCGAAGCCAACTGTCGAGATCCCGCTGCCACGGCGCGGCGACGACATGCTGGACGCCCGCCTCGGCAAAGGCGGCGTACTCCTCCCCTATCCGGCCGTGGTCCATGCCCTGGGGATCCCATCCGGTCCGGAGCGAAATAGGGAAGTCGGCCGCCGGATGATCCCGACGAATGCGCTCGACGACCGGACCCGCCGCCTCCGGCGTCAGACCCACGGCCTGGAAGCCGTCGCCCCGCGCCGCGGCGCGACGGTAGGCGGGCTCGCTTCCCCCGCCGATCCAGATCGGGATCTGGCGACTCGGCTTCGGCAAGAGGCGCAGGTCGTCGAACGAGGTGAACCGCCCGTGAAAGCTGAAGGGGTCCTCGACCCACGCTCGCCGAAACAGATCGATCGCCTCATCGAGGCGCTCGCCGCGATTGGAGAAGTCGTACCCGAGTGCCGCGTACTCCGGCTCGGACCAGCCCACTCCCACGGCGACCGTGAGACGGCCGCCGGAGAGGAGATCGAGACTGGCGAGGGAATTCGCCAGCTCGAGCGGATTGTGCATCGGAACGACGAGGACGCTCGTCCCCAGTCCGATGCGCGCGGTCACCGCGGCCGCCCACGTGAGGGTGACAAGGGGGTCGAAGAGATAGGGGGACGGATAGTCCTGCGCCGCCGGGTGGACGACATGGTCGCTGACCCACAGGTCGAGAAAGCCCAGTTCCTCGGCGTGTCGCGCCGCCCGCGTGATCGCGTCCGGGCCGGCGACCCGCCCGTATTGCGGTAAGTGAACTCCGACCCGCATCCGCTCCCCGGCTTCTCGACTCGAGCCTCGTCATGCGAAAGCCCTCCGCACTCTGCCACACTCGCCACCCCATCGCCACACTTCAGGGGGACGCCTTCACAATCCGGAACTCGGTCCCCGCGATCATGTGGCACTCCCCCACACGATGTTGGTCGGAGGCAGAGACATCGACGGCGACCAGCCCATCCCTTCCGGACGCTGCCGCGACAAATTCAATGGTCTCCCGACCCAGACGGAGCCGGGCTCCTGAAGAAGGAGGGATACCAAGGAACACGGCCCAGCGACTCGCCATCGCGTCGGGGTCGGCGGTGGCGATCCTCACCCCGGCGATGCCCCCGAGTGCGCTCGCTCGGGATCGTTCCCGCCAATTCGGGCCCGCCGGCGCCCACTCGCCCCCCTTATCGTGATCAACCGACATGAGCGAGCCCATATCGCGGGGATGGAGGTGCAACGTGCTCCACGTGTCCGAGTCACCACTAAGTACCACCCGGCAACCCGAAGCTTGCGCTCTGACCCGAAAAGGGGCGACCGCGTCGACCTCGAGGACAACCATGTAGCCAGCCGCGCTGCGGCCTTTGTTCTCCAGGAATCTCCGCACCGGCGCCTCGACGGTGACCGGACGGACGAGTTCCACGAACTGATCACCGACTGCGAAGACATGGTTCTCCAGCCCGAAGTCAGCCACCCCGGGATCCTGGTACCCCGGAGAGAGCCCAAAGATGGTGCGCAACTGGTCGACCACCTCGTGACCATTGAGAGCGGCGACGGCTACCTGACGGAGTCGCACCCCGCCCACTAGGAAGTCTCCCCGATTCTCTGGAACTTCGGCGCCCGGCGCTCGAGAAACGATGCGACCCCCTCTGCGAAATCGGGCTCGCCCAGGCTGCGCATCGTCGCGCCATGACCCTCTTGTGCCGCGGTCTCGAAAGAAGCCGACCAGTGCGCGTGTACAAGCTCCTTCGTAATTTTGAGTGATCGCGGAGAGGTGGATGCCGCCAGGTCCTTCACATAGGCAGTCGCCATCTGAACCACGTGCCCCGACGCGGCGAGTCGTTCCGCCAGACCCATCTCGACAGCCTCGGAGCCGCTCACCCGTCTCGAACTCCACAACAGGTCAAGTGCTCGCCCGCTTCCGACAAGGCGCGGCAGCAACCAACTCGTGGCATGCTCGGCCACGAGGCCGCGCTTCGAGAACACGGTGGTGAAGACAGCATCCTCCGCGGCAAAACGCAGGTCACACATGAGGGCGAGCACAAAGCCACCGCCGGCACACATCCCGTTTACGGCAGCAATGACAGGCTTCGGCAAGTCCCGGATATACGAGAAGAGTGCGGGCTCAGCCGGGATGGCGTTCGTGTCCGGTGGCTGCTCCGCCGCCTCGGCCAGGGATGCCGCGTCGAGTCCGACACAGAACGCGTTCCCTGCACCGGTTATGACTGTTCCCACCACCCTCTTGTCCGCCATTGATCGCTCAAGGGCATGGCGAATCTCACTCACGGTGACCCCGGTGAACGCGTTCATGCGGGAGGGTCGGTTGAGGGTGAGAACGGCGACGGGATCATCGACCAGGTAGCGGATCTCGGTATAGGCCCCGTCGTTCATGCAGACTCCAATGCGCTCGGTGCGGGGCTCTTCAGGACGGCGCCGGTACGGTGCCCGTGAGGACGCCCGACATGAGGCCGCCATCGACCGCTAAATCCACGCCGTCACGAAAGCCGAACGAGGTCCCATGAGAAACCCCACCACAGTCGCAATGTCCTCCGGAGTGGCGTGCCGTCCGAGCGTCTTTTCGGACCATCCGATCGGCATATATTCACTGAAGTCCTGGAGTATCGGAGTGACAGTCGCGCCGGGACTTACCGTATTGACTCTGTAGCCGGCCGACCAGGCGGCGTGGGCCCGCGTTTTTGCGTAATAGATGACAGCTTCTTTGGAGAACGCGTACGCCTCGGGGCCGGTCCGGGGTCCGGCCTCCGACCACCACGTGAGGCCGGAGTCAAAATCAGAAGTCGCGATCAGCTCCGCCAACCTCTGAATGTGACCCGGCCAGCCTGCACCGGCAATGGATGCGACGTGGACAACTGACCCGCCCTGCTCGATTCGTGGATGCAACGCCTCTGTGAGGTATCTGAGACCGAGAAAATTGACGCGGCCGATCGCGTTCGCATCGGCCGTCCCAGGCAGGCCCGCCACGTTGGCGAGTCCATCGATCGACTCGGGCAGCTGCCGTACGCACTCCCTGAGCGAATCCGGCTCTCCCACGTCACACGGGACGAAACCACCATTCGGCTCCTTGGACGGCGTGGTCCGGTCCACCCCCAGGACCGTGGCACCTTCGTCAGCCAACAGGCTGGCGACGGCAGCGCCGATGCCGGAGGACACGCCGGTGACGACGATACGTGAACCCTCTCGTGTCATTCCCTACCCCTCCACCAGGTGACCGATTCGAGGTCGACGACCTCGCCCCCCATGGACAAGGGTAATCCCGCGACGCACGCAGATCGACTGCCTCCCGGAATGCACCGGGCCCGGTCTGCACCTACCGTGTTCATCGACCATGATCGTGATGCCGGGGCCCGGGGACGGGACGGCGAGGGTGAGGACAAGGGGTGAGCGTGACAGACAACGGTGAACCGCGGCGCGTGTTCTATGCCGCCAGCGTCCACGGCGAATCGGAAATCGAGGCCGTCGTCGACGTGCTGAGGGATCCCCGTGGCTTGTGGGTCGGGCGGAGGGTGGGTGCCATGGAGCGGGCGATCGCGCCGCTTTTCGGGAAGGGGTCCGGGGTGATGGTCAACTCCGGGAGCTCGGCCCTCTATCTGGCGATCGAGCTTCTGGGCGCCCAACCCGGGGACGAGATCATCGGGTCTGCGGTGACGTTCTCCACCGACATTTCGCCCATTGTCCGTGCCGGACTGGTGCCGGTCTTCGTCGATGTGGAGCCGGACACCTACGTCGTCGACGTCGACGGCATAGAGGCGATGATCACCGATCGAACACGGGCCCTCCTCATCCCCAACCTGATCGGCAACGTCCCGGACTGGGATGCGATCCGCCGGATCGCCGACCGTCACGGGGTCCTGCTCATTGAGGACTCCTGCGACGCGCTCGGCGCCACGCTGCGCGGCACGCCGACCGGCACGCGGTCCGACTTCAGCGTGACGAGCTTTGCCTCCTCCCACATCATCACGTGCGCCGGCGGGGGCGGGATGCTACTGCTGGACCACGAGGCGCAGCGGGACCGGGCGCTCCTCCTCCGCCGGTGGGGTCGGAGATCCGAGCTGCACTTCTTCGGGTCGAAGCGGCGCGACCACGACTTCTGGGAGGATCTCGACGGGATCCACTACGACAACCAGTTCATCTTCGACGAGCTGGCGTGGAACTTCGAGCCGTCGGAGCTGGGCGCGGCCTTCGGACTCGAACAGCTGAAAAAGCTTCCGGACAACCACGCGCGCCGGCAGCGGAACTTCGACCTCTACACGGAGTTCTTCCGTCGGCATGAGGATCTCTTCGTGCTGCCGCGGCAGCTCCGCGAAGTCGACACGGCGTGGCTCTGCTATCCCCTGACCATCCGGCCGGACGCGGGTTTCGAACGGGCCCAGCTCCAGCTCTACCTCGATCAGCACGGTGTGGACACCCGAACGATCTGGACGGGCAACGCCACGCGACAGCCGATGCTGCGCGGCGTCAACGTCCGGTCCCCGGCGAGCGGGCTGCCGATCGCCGATCAGATCATGGAGTTCGGATTCGTCCTGCCCTCCAACCACGGGATGACCGATGACGACGTGACCTTCGTCACCGGCCACGTCGAGGACTTCCTCTCGGGAGGGAGGACGTCGTGAGGTCCGCTTCGCGCTCAGGAGCCCCGTTCACCGTCATCTGCGCTGGCGAGCATCTCGTCGAAGTCGGCCCGGACGCTCGGGAGGTGCGCCCCGCCGTTGGGCAACACCCAGAACTGATTGTCCTTCACGGCCCTGACGATCATCTCGGCCGCCACGTCGGCCGGCATGCCGGCCGCCAGACCGCTCTCCAAGGCGTCGAACAAGAACCTGACCTCGGCGCTCTGGCCCGTGCCCGTACGCTCCAAGTGGGCGCGCATGCCCTCGAGAATGGGCGTGCGCACCATGCCGGGGCACACGACTGAGACTCCGACCTCGGTTCCGGCCAGTTCGGCTCGCAACCCCTTGGACAGGCCGACCACGGCATGCTTGGCGGCGGCGTAGGGCCCGATCAAGGGGCTGGTGAGCAGGCCGCCCATCGACGCAGTGTTGACCACGTGCGCGGGCCCACCCTGCGCGAGCATGCGGGGGACGAAACTGCGCACGCCGTTCACGACACCGCGGAGACAGACGCCGATGACCCAGTCCCAGTCGTCAATCCCGATCTCCCACTGCCTCCCTATGGTCGAAACCCCTGCGTTGTTGCACACCACTGTGACGCGGCCGAACCGATCGGTGGCGTGGTCGGCCAGGCGTTCGACCGCTGCGGCATCGCTGACATCCACCACAAGAGCGACGCACTCGACCCCTCTGGAGGTGAGCTCGTCGGCCGCCTCCTCCAGGAGTGGCTCGTTCACATCGCTCAGGACGACCTTCATCCCCTCGGCCCCGAAGGCTCCCGCCAATGCCCGGCCGATTCCCGATGCGGCGCCGGTGACCACACACACGCCCGTCTCGAGCGTCGTCATGGCGCTCAGTCCTCCGCAATGCTGGCTGCGATCCCCTGGGTCGTCTCGATCCACTCCTCGATGATCTCGAAGAAGACATCGCTGGCGGGACGGACCGCATGGACGCGCCCGATGATCTGCCCGGCCGGCGAGCCCGAGAGCGGGCGGGACCGCACGCGCATGAACCGGTGGGCCGCCGGAGCGTAAAGGATGCCCTGGAGCGGCATCGGCAGCGGGGCGGGTGCGTCCTCGGCCTCCCATGCCTCGGTCCACGCGGTCCTGATCTGGCGGGCCGGCTTCCCGGTCATCGAACGCGAGCGGACGGTGTCGGAGAACCCGGCTTCGAGGAGGTTTTCGATCACCCACGGAGCGGTGTCCGACTCGGCGACGGTCAGCCATATCGACCCGGTCCATGCGCCCTGGGCCCCCAATGCCATGGCGGCGGCCATCTGACGTCCCCGTCCGATCCCACCGGCCGCGAGGACCGGGACGTCGGGCCCGACGGTGTCAACCACCTCAGGGACCAGCACCATCGTCGAGATCTCCCCACAGTGCCCCCCGGCTTCCGTGCCTTGCGCGATCATCACGTCCACGCCTCTTTCGAGGTTTCTCTGCGCGTGCCGCGGTGATCCGCAGAGGGCGCCCACGAGGACCCCCTGCGCGTGCGCGGCTTCGACGGCGTAGGCGGGAGGGGGACCGAGGGCATTGACCAGCATGGAGACGGGATGTCGGAGCGCAAGTTCCACCTGAGCCGGACCCTCGGCCTCCACCCCGAGCCCGGCCGCCTTCATCACGCCTTCGACGCCCTCGGGCAAGGGTGGAACTCCGTGATCGGCCAGGATCCCCTCCACGAACTCCTGGTGCTCGGCCGGGATCAGGGCGCGGAGGGCCTCGAGGTCGAAGGACTCGCCCTTGCCGACGAACTTCTCCGGCATGGCGAAGTCCACGCCGTACGGCCGGCCGCCGCAGTGCTCGTCGATCCAACTCAGTTCGACCTCGAGCTGATCGGGGCTGAAGGCGAGGGCGCCGAGCACCCCGTACCCACCGGCACGGCTGACCTCGGCCACGACGTCACGGCAGTGCGAGAAGGCAAAGAGTGGGAATTCGATGCCAAGTCGGTCACAGATTGGAGTGCGCACGGTTGCCGACCGTAGCAAGAAGATGTCTCATTCTCACTCACCCGGGGCTGGGTGACGAGGTGGGCATCGGCCTTGCCCTGGCTGAGGGACTATCTGGCGGCGGGAGCGAAGGTGGTCGGGGCCAGCCGCCGACGGCGGGAGGACACCGCGCTGAGGTCAGGCCGCGCTCATCGGGCGCCGCTGAGCGCGTCGGGGCGGTACACGACGACATCGGCCGGGTCGATCTTTCGCCCGGCGATGCCCGCGAAGCCGTCGCTCTCCACGTAGGCATCCTCGCCGAGGAAGAGCCCGTCCTCGTCGATGGGCCAGACGATTGCCATCCGCGTCTCGTAGAGGTAGTCGGCCGCGGGGTCGTCGACCGCAATTCCCATGGCCGTCAAGGTGCGTCCCGGGTAGGCCATGCGCATGACTCCCTCGGTGAGAATGCAGTCACGATCGACGACGAGCCGATCGACGTCGAGATGGAGCTTTCCCGCGCCCGAGGCCGCAAAGTTCTCGTAGAACTGCTGGACGGCGGCCTTTCCCTCCGGGCTCGGTGCGTCCGGATCTCCCGTGTAGGAGTGGTAGTGCGCCCGCTCCGACACCGTGGCCATGAGCGCCTCCATGTCGAGCACGGCCTCGGCCTTCATGTGCTGGAGAAGCATCTCGAGATTTCGGCGTAGAACGGGATCGGTCTCGATGGCCAGACGCTCCTCTACCTTTTTCCAAGTGAGATTCTGGTCGATGAGCGCCATGGTCCACCACCTCCGTCATGTTGTCGCTTCGGATGGGCAACGCTACCGCCGTGAGGTCGACGCCGCTCGGGGCCGCCCTCGGCCCGACCTCATCTACCCGGGACCAGGTCCACCCGCACGCAGATGTGCGGCCACGAACCCACCGAGAAGGGAGAACGCCGCTTCCGACTCGGGGATCTCCGGGCCGAAGACGATCCACATGTGGATCACGCCCGGGTGCTCGATGTAGGTCACCGCGACCCCGGCCTGCCGACCCCGATCGGCGAGACGTCGGGCATCGTCGAGCAGGGACTCGCGGCTCCCCACCTGGATCTGCAGGGGTGGCAGCCCGGTGAGGTCGGCGTAGAGGGGTGACGCCAGCGGCGACCTGGGGTCGCTCCCGGCAAGATACGCCCTCGCCATCATGCGCAATGCGTTCCCTGACACGACGGGGTCGTCGGCAGTCTCCGCGCTCGGGCCGCTCACCGCCAGGTCCGTCCAGGGCGAGAAGCAGACAGCTGCCGCGGGCAACTCGACGCCCTGGTCACGCAGCGCCACCAGGGCCGCCAGCACCAGTCCGCCGCCGGCGGAGTCGCCGACGAAGGCGATGCTGTCCGGCGCAGTCCCCTGGCGCAGGAGCCAACGGTACGCGGTGACGGCGTCCTCGACCGCGGCCGGGAAGGGATGTTCGGGCGCGCGGCGGTAATGGACTCCGACAGCACGCGCTCCGGTGACGCGGGACACGGCCACCAACACCGGGACATAGGTGTGCGGCGTCATCCAGAGGTACCCACCGCCGTGAAAGTAGACCACCGTGCGCACCGGCACGTGGTCCTCGGGGGTCGCACACAGCAGCGGCACCCCGTCGGCTTCGGTCATGGCGAGGGCGAACCCGTCGACCGGTGTCAGCGGAGAGGACTCCTCTGCGTCCCGCATGGCCCGGAAAGTCTCGGCGGACGGCAGTTCCTGGGGCGTACGGAGACCACCTGCAACGATGCGCGCCACCATCTGTTCGTGTTCGGCGCTGGTCACGGTTTGTACGACCACGTCAGACTTCCAGGGAGAACTGCTGGCCGACCAACTCCTCACTGAGCGCCCAGAGCCGGGCCGCCGCGTCAGGATCGAGCGCCCACGGCGCATGGTGGTCGCTGACCTGACAATCCTCGAGATACGAGCCACCGATCGCCTCGAGCCCGGGGGCCGTGGCCGCCCACACCGATGTGGCGGCTCCCTGTTCGAGTGACTTTCGCGTGGGCATTCCTCCGCCCTGCTTCGCCTTTTCCATCAGCTGGTCCAGGACCTCCGGGGTCATGTAACGACCCAGAGCCGTGCCGACCAGTCCGGGGTGCACGGCGTAGGCATGGACCCCACGCGCCGACAGCCGCCGCTCGAGCTCGACCGTAAACAGGATGTTGGCGGTCTTCGACTGGCCGTAGGCGATGAAGGGGTCGTAGGCACCTCGTTCGAAGTTCGGGTCGTCCCACACGATGTCGGACGCCAGGTGACCGCCCGAGCTGAGGTTGACGATCCTCGCGGGCGGGTCGCGTAGGAGCGCGGGGGCGAGCAGGCACGTGAGGAGGAAATGGCCGATGTGGTTGGTGCCGAACTGAAGCTCGAACCCATCGGCCGTGCGTTCGAACGGCGTGGCCATCACTCCGGCGTTGTTGATGAGCAGGTGGAGCCGATCGTTCGCCGCCAGGAACTCCTCGGCGAACCGCCGCACCTGGGCCAGCGAGGTGAGGTCCAGATGACCGACCTCGACCGTCGCCTTCGGGGCGTTGTCCGTGATCCGGGGCACCGCGGCGGCCAGTTTGTCGTCGTTGCGCCCCGCCAGGATCACGCGGGCGCCGACGGCCGCAAGGGCCCGCGCCGTCTCGCGGCCCAAACCCGAGGAGGCGCCGGTGACGAGAGCCACCGTTCCCGTCAGATCCAGACCGGCGGTGATCTCGTCGGTTGTGCTCGCGAATCCCAATTCCATGGCTCCGTTCCCCTTTGCCCTTTCGCACCCCGAGGATCCGATTCGATCACACCGACGCCATCGCTGGACCGCTCCCCGCGCCTCCGCGTTCGGCGCCCGGGATCACCGTCGCCTTCCGCAAGCGAGCTGCCAGTCCCGAAATGGCCTCAGCGGGGACGGGACGGGGAAAGTTGGCCAACGCGAGAAGGGCCAGCACCGAGCCGTCCGGGCCGAAGACGGGCGCCGTCATGGCCACCACGTCGTAGCTCGAACCGGGCGACACGTCGGCGAGGAAATACTCCTCGTGCGCCAACTCGGACAGGAGGGCACCGAGTTCCGGCCCCGACCAGTCGTCGGTCCCCCCGATGAGCTCGCCGACGCGGTGTCGGGTGGACGGGTTCAAGGAGACCGCATAGCCACGCTCACGGACACTGTGGAGGGCGTGGCGACACCGTTCCCGGTCGCGGTGACTGAGCGGGGGGTCCGAGCGGGCCAGGTAGGCGTCGATGGACCCCGGATCGGACCACGCCACATAGGCCGTCCCGAAGGGCGGGATGAGCGGGTAGCGCTCGCCGACCCGGACCCTCCGTCCGAACGGCTCGACGGGCCCGGAACGGGCGATGACCACCATTTCGTCACTCTGGGCCACCGTGGCATGACAGGTGAGACCGAGTTCTTGCGACATGCGCTCCATCTCGGGGACCAGGTCGTCAGCCAGCCTGTAGCCCGATCGGGCCGCCGCGCCGAGGGCGAGCAAGGCGGGGCCGAGGGAATAGGTGAGCGTGTCGGGGTTGCGCCGGGCGTACGAGGCCTTGACGAGTGACGCCAGCAGCGCGTGCAGGGTGCCACTACTCATGCCCAGGTCTCGACGGAGCTGGGAGAAGGTGAACGACCGATCAGCGTGCGCGGCCAGGTGATTGAGGATCCGAATCGTTCGGTCGGCCGACGGTGACACTTTCGATGTGGCCATGCCGCGCGTCACGCGCATCCCTCCCGCGGCCGGCGGCGATGCCTCGACGGTCACCGAGTTCCTCCCTTTCCGGCTGTGTGCCTCGCGCCGGCCTGTTTTCGCCATTTGGAGCAATCCGTCGTTATGTCGAAGGTGAAGCTACACTCGCCGCGCGGAGACGGCAACCAGGGCACGACCCGACGGCGGGCCGACCTCAGCACGAATCGGCGGCCGCATCGGGGAGGAGAGGGTGCGCATCGGATCGATCGACGTCACCGAGGTGATCGACGCCACTGCAGTCATCGACCCGGTCGCGCTGTGGGGATCGGCGGCCGGGGCCGGCGGGGCGACCAAGGGGGCACGCGAGGTCGACTGGGCCCAACACCCGTCGTTGTTGCGCGACGACGGTCGCCTGGACATGCCGGTCGGAAGCTTTCTCGTCCGCGGCGCGGAACACCTCGTCCTGATCGATTTGGGTTACGGCCCCGAGCCGCCGGCCGGGCTCTCGGGTGGCTCCCTCCTGGCCAACCTCGGCGCACTCGGGGTGCGACCCGGCGACATCACCGACGTGGTGTTCTCCCACCTCCACCCCGACCATGTGGGGTGGGCCTCGCTCTCGGGCGCGGCCACCTTCCCTCGCGCCACCTACCACTGCCACGCCGAAGACTGGAGCCATTTCGTGACCGGCTCGGCCGCGCCGGGTGTCGCCGCCCTCCTCTCCCCCCTCGCCGACCGCATGGAGATGTGGACGGGGAAGCACCGGGCTGCGCCCGGGGTCGACCTCGTGGCCGCGCCGGGGCACACGCCCGGTAACGCCTATGTGGTCCTCAGCTCGGGCTCCGCGCGGGCCTTCCTGCTCGGGGATATCGTGCACTGCCCGGTCGAGTTGATCGATGACGACTGGGCCGGGCTGGGCGATGTCGACCCGGTGCTCGCCCGGGCGGTCCGGATGAAGCTGGCCCGGGAGCTCGAGGGAACGGGGGCCCAGATGGCGGGAGCGCACTTCCCGGGCATGCACTTCGGCCGCCTGCTGACCGGAGAGGGATCACGGAGCTGGCGTTGGTCGTGAGGGGCGCACCCGCGCACCGGGTGCCATCACGTCAGAATGCAGTCAACGAGCAAGGGGACACATCGACATGTTCGATCTGGTAATCCGCGGTGGAACCGTTGTCGACGGATCGGGCCGGCCCCGGTACCGGGCCGACGTCGGGGTTCGGGACGGCCGCATCACCTCCATAGGCAGGATCAGTGAAGCGGGCACCGAGGAGGTCGATGCCGAGGGCAGATTCGTGGCGCCCGGCTTCATTGAGATCCATACCCACATGGACGCCCAGGTGTTCTGGGACCCCCTCGGCACCTGCTCGTCATGGCACGGGATAACCACGGCCGTCCTGGGGAACT
>Ga0224558_1002861_pt1 | contig 15201 bp, 15 predicted proteins | sample 714S32024metaG_FD_180682 | JGI IMG/M metagenome (GOLD analysis project Ga0224558, IMG submission 180682) | Peat soil microbial communities from Stordalen Mire, Sweden - 717 S3 20-24 | ecosystem: Environmental > Terrestrial > Soil > Wetlands > Peat | place: Sweden: Norrbotten County, Stordalen... | reverse complement strand
GAGATGCAGGAAGGCGCCCTCCTGCTCCAGTTCGCCCAAGAGCTGCGTGAACCGGAGTCGCGCATCACCATTTGGGACCGCATTCGTTTCACGGTGAATGCCTGCCTATACCCGAGCCGCTGGAGAAAGCTCAAGCCACGGGATCAGGTGCGCATTCTTAACGTGCGTGCATTCGAGGACAAATTCTCTGATGCAGCAGGCCACACGAGGTCGGCACGGAGGACCCATGCGCAACGATTTTAAGCACCTCATCCGCAAGGTTGCACAAGACTTGCGGGTGCTCTACCTGCTGCCGTTCGTCCTGCTGGTTTGGATCAGTGAGTTTCTGGACCGCCGATTGTGGCGCTACTGGAATATGAAGTCTGTGGAGAATTGGCGTCGGTTTCAATGGAGGTGGCCAGCCTACATCATCGCTCTGGTCGGCTGGGTTTTTGCCGCCGCCGCTCTCCTTTGTCTGATGCACTGGAGATGGTGGTGAACGACATCCAGCAGCGGCGAACCGGTGCCGCCATGCGAGGTCAATACAAGCGCATTGCTTGAACTCGACTGCCGCCAACTCTTAAGCAGAACTCGCACAATCAACCGTACAAACAACAGTCAATGCTATGTATGAAACCGAGATACGCAAACCAATCCACAGAACGAATCTTGCGTCTGGCGAGATCATTTCCTTGCCTGGCACGGAAGCTCGAAGGCTGGCATCCGGCAGAATTCGACCCGGAGCAGTTTCTGGCGCTCACGGACGGATGGTCGCACGGTGAACTCCTGTGCGCCATGTTCATCGTTTGCGTCTGGGACCCGGGCAGCGCCAGGCTCCGGGGATGGAAGTTCGATCTCTTTGAATTTGCCGGCACGGCTGACCCTGACCATCGAGTGGCCTTGATGCTATGGTTGGCGTGCCCAAGTTGGTATTGAAAGACGACTGCATTTGCTTGTGCCGCGCCGCAATCCAGTGAACCCAATGCGGGGAGATACGCTCTCGTGCGGCCGATCATGAATCATCCGCCAAAGGGGGCCTGTCGAACCATTGACAGTTGTATCATAATATCGTAGTATGATAATACTATGAAACAAATCCTTGCGAAGGAAGATGTAGAGAGGGCGATGGCTGACTTGTCGGCCAAGGGACGCAAGACAACGCTTGCTGCGCTGCACGCGGCGCTCGATCACCGGGGTTCGATGTCTACCCTAATCAGATTAAAAGCTGAGATCGAGGCTCCTCCAAGCGGGCCCCGCGACTCCGAAGAGGCTCTGAACGCTTTCCGACAGCTATGGAACACGGCGCAAGAGGACGCCAGGAAACAGCAGGGCGCGACTATTGCTGATCTCCAAGAAACCCTCAAAATGCTTGCGACCGAGAACGAGCGGTTGGACGGAGTTGCTGCTGTCGCAGAACTCCGTTGCGCAGAACTTGAGCAAGCAAAGTCTGCGGCAGAAACGGAAGCGCTTCAGATTCGAGTGAAACTCGAAAGCGATCTCAGTCGGGCACAGGGCGCGTTGAGCGACGCAAATGCTCAGGCAGCGAGGGCGCTCGAAAAGTTGGCGAAGGTGCAATCGGAACATGCGGCCGAACTGGCCGACATGCAGCGGAAGTTGTCCGAAACGCTTGCCAAAGCCCACGATCAGGAAATTCGATTGGTCCGCGCAGAGGCCTCGGCAACAGCAAAAGCCGCAGCGAGGCCGAAAGCCTAGGAAAATGACCAGAGATGCGATTTACCAGAACTGCTGCAGGTCGAAAGCCGTCGTGAAAACGTCTGACAAAAGTCGCGAAATGATTGAAATTCTCCAGGCAGCGCCTAGAGAATCTGCGAGGCCACAAAGGTGTTGCCCGTTTGCCGACGCCGCCTCAGTTTGGACCGCGATAGCGTGATCGACGCCAGATAAGCATGAGCGAAGATTCGGGACGAAGCGTGACACGGAACAAATCAGTCAAATCAAGCGCGCAAATATAAATGCCCCTGAGCGTTTCAGTCTCCAATTCGGGCCCTATGCGGCCCCCAAAGTCCCACGCAATAATCGCCTATTTTGCGAGATGCGCGGCTATCTCAAAGTTTCGCCGTCTTGGTCGGACGGTCCGATTCCATGGCCGCGGCGTTATCGAACAGGCTCCATCATTCTCTGCGGAGATCTGGTCCGCGCGGTGAAAATGGAATCTGTGGAGGCCATTTGTTTTCACTGGGGTGTCTGCCGGAATGTGGTCCAAAACTGGCGCCACGCCCTTGGTGTGCCAGAGTCCAATCCCGGTACCCAGCGACTTCGCAACCAGGTCCGCGCCGGATTAAATTCGCCGGCGCGACGGCGAGCCACCCTGCGGGCCAAGCATCCTACCGCTATCCTTAAGCGCGAAAAAGCGCCGCATGAGGCGGCCCATCCGTTGGTGCGGCCATCAACGTCGCTCCTCGTGCGTGATCGCATGGCGCGAACCGGACGGCACATCAACCCCCAACTACGACTGTGGACTGCCGAGGAAGACAAACTTCTGGGTACTGCTCGCGACGAGCAAATCGCCAAAAAAATCCATCGAAGCGAAGATGCTGTGCGGGCGCAGCGCAACACGTTGGGAATTCCCGCGTGGAACGCCTCCTATTCCAAGCCATGGACGGCGCGGGAAGATGCCCTGCTTGGGGTCATTCCGGACCACGTCTTGGCCAAGAGACTAAAGCGGACGTTTCTTGCGGTGCAGACGCGGCCTCTTGGAGATACCGTTCTCGGACAAGAGACCGGAACTTCGCCAGGAACTGCTTGCAGTTGCTTGAACGCCCCCACCGCATGTCGACGAACGAACATGGATTCTGTTCCCAGCGAATCCAAGCGCGGGTTGCTTCGCAGACTTTGTCGCGGGGGCGATCAGATAACTGTCAAACACAAAGCATGTCTAAAAATGCCTGCAAATCGAATCCCCCGGATATCATCAGCGCCCCGGCTTTTCCGTTTAGTGGCCCCCAGCTATTCCAGCGCATTCGAATGAACCTTGCCGATGTGTGCGGGTTTGATGAGCCTACGTTCGACCGGATAGCTCAAATTCTCGGAGTGAAAACCAACAAAGTCCACTACTGGTTTACGGCATACCGACATACACATGTCATCGCGTTTCTGAGCCTGCTCGAACGGCTTCCCGAGGGCAAGCGGGTCGATTTGCTCAACGTGTTCTGCCGCGAGTTGCCCTCGCTGGGTTCCCCACGGCTGACCCATGATCCGCTGGGTATTTCAAACCTCGAAAATCTGCTACGGCTGGCCAGTGGGCTCACGCTGATTCGCGGGGGAACGGAGTTCCAGCGGACTTTTGTGCTGACCGCCCTCGGACATAGCTTCCCACGAATCAAGGGGCCTCGCGCGTTGGTCTGCGGGCTTGATTTGCATGAACCCAAGAACTGGGTGCCGCTGGAAGGAGTACTGTATTTCAAGGAACCATTGCCCCCGGCCAGGGTCAGGGATTTGATGGCCCAAGTCTGGCCGCGGATTCTTTCCTCTGATGCGCCCCTCGTTCTCCTGAATTCACTTTGGTCAGCCGGGCCGGCGTTCCATGCCGAAATACTGCGGCTGGCCAAAGAGCACCATGTGGTTGTTGCCGACGGCAAGATTCCTGAACCCATCGACATTCGGGGGAGGAATCGGTACCCAGTCCACGTGGTCACTGTTGCATCCACTAGGGAGCACGAGCGATGGATCATGGTTAAAGTCGAGTCCATCTAATTCTCAAAAATTTAATTATATTGGAAATTTTGGGCATGGCAGTAGTGGAATATCCAACCCGGTTGGATAAATCCTCCAACCGGTGGGTAATGAGGCAGTATTATCAGACTTGAATGAAGATTCTATTTAATTTGGCCGCCGGCTGAGACGGACGCCCGCATGGGTCTGAGTAACGGACCAAAGCAATGACAACATGGATCGAGAATTACGCCTCGAAAAATGCATCGCAACCAGATAATCACCATACTCCGGGAACACGGTTTTGCTGATGGACGTCTGATCGCCCACTCGAAAACCGGATACTGTAAGCGTTATCCCAAACATTTTGTGGTCTTCAATGCGCAGATTCTTTGGCGCCGTGGCAGAATCCTGAAGCAAGTAGACCTCGACTTGACTCTGGACGCGGATAAGCTCACCGCAGCAGCTCGGACCGCCGGCGAGAATTTTTACGTTTTGTATGAAAATCGCCCACACCTCGGCTGCCAGCGGAAGTTGACGGCGATGATACCTGTGCTCCGCGATGCAGTATGGTGGACCCGAATTCGCCGAGAAGACCAAGATGTTTTTCTCCCGGTAGAAATCGCGCAAGGGCGGTCCACGCGGGTGCAACTGGCCTGCAGCACCGGCTGGTGGCAAGGGCAACCCGCTTATGCCGTGGATGTGTGGCTAAATCCAAAGTGGCACAATATGCACATGTCGGGCGCCGTCATCGAACTCTGCGGGCACCCGCCCCGCCATTTGCGCACGCTGAAACGCGCGAAAGGTAGGGAGGAGTTCGTACAACAGCCATCCTCGACACGCGGCCGGGCTGTCCGCCCAGTGTTTCGCCAGAAATCAGGATTGCTGCAATTTGTGTGGTTTAGCCATGGTGCTACCGTTCCTACAGTGCTGTACGACAATAGTGTTGGCCTGTTGGACGACCTGACATTTAGGTGCCATGCGGGTTGCCAGGCCATTCATGTGCGTCGGGACGGGAAATTCATCGGCTTGATCTGGCCAAGCAGGATATATGCCCCCGATGTGGTCACAAATGCACACAAACAACTGAACGCTCGCGGTAGGTCACGGAAGCAATCATGAATGATGCGCTCCCAATTTGCGTTCGTGTCCTCACCGCGACCGATTTACACCAATCGCGGCTGCTCTACGGAGGCCTTACCGAGGCTGTAAGAAAGCACAGCCCCGATGTTGTGGCCGTTGTCGGCGATGCGTTGGAGGCCTTTTCACGATCAGGCAAACGGCGGCTTTCGGCCGAAGAATGTGCTCAGATTCTGGCGGATCTTCCCATCGAGCATGTTCTATTTACGCGGGGAAATCACGAAGACACTAACTGGTCAACGTTTGCTTACGCGTGGCCCCACGAACGTCGCAGACTGATTGGCCTTTACGGGACCGCTTACACTGTTGGCCCATTGCGAATCGTCGGATTTCCGTGCGCCACTGGATCTGAAGAGACATGGTGTGAACATTTGTCTGCCAGCGGCGACACAATGATGCTTTACGCCGCTCAACATCGCAAACCGCTGCCGCTTGACACTCATACGTGGCTGCCGGGACTAATGCGCCAGTGCGGTCCATCGGCAAGGACTCTTTGGCTGATGCGCGAATGTCCGATGGGGCTGCCTATTGCAAATCCACGCGTGTACAATCCGAATTGGACGGCGGCAGTGGAGCGGTATTCCCCAATTGTGACGGTCAGCGGGCATGACCACGAAACACCGCTGGAGAGCGGTCTGTGGCATGCGCTGCTGGGTGGCACGAGGTGTATAAACGTGGGCCAAGCCGAAACGGTCCTTCATTATGCCGTTCTGGATTTTGAATTTGAAGATTCAAGTCCGCGCCTGCCATCGGAAACCATCGTGAAGGCGTTTCCCTGGGGATCGGAGGTTGTCATATGAGACGTTCCGGCTGCGTAAAAGTTATTATCCTTCTTCCCTTCATTCTTCTGGTTCGCATCATTGCCAAACATGATCCCCACCTGTTTCGCTACTGGGCTGTGGACTCAATGGAGTACTGGCGCCGGTGGGGGGCGAGTTGGACGTGGAAGGCATATGCGATGGGGGTGGCAGGGTGGGCCATTTTATTTGGCGCCGTGTATTTCCTAGCCCGCTTGCTAAATTAGGCGGCGGAAACGCCAATGCACCGAGTCGAACACGAATAATACTTCAACACAAAAATACAAATTATGCGACTGCACATCCTTTGTGACCTTCACTTGGAATTTGGCCCGGTCGAAATTCCCGCGACGAACGCCGACGTCGTCATATTAGCCGGCGACATGCATGTGGGCACCAAAGGAGCGGCTTGGGCGCTTCAGCAATTCCCAACAACACCCATCATCTATTTAATGGGAAACCACGAATTTTATCACAATTCTTTACCGGCGTTAACCGGCACGATCCAGCGTGGAACGGCTGGCACCCACCTTCATTTGCTCGAGAACAGCGCCGTCGAGATCAATGGCTACACGTTTCTTGGCTGCACTTTGTGGACAGATTTCTCTATTGCTACCGATCCGGAGGCTGCGATGCGAGTGGCCGAGGAGAGAATGAACGATTACAGGATCATCACTAACAGCAATGAAAAACGGGCCCTGCGCGCCCATGACACGGCAAGGATGAACAGGGAATCGGTTGCTTGGCTTGCAGACCAACTGGCAAAATGCGATCCTGAACGCACCATCGTCGTCACGCATCACGCGCCAAGCCAACGGTCGGAAGCCCCGTATCACGCAAACAGCCCGTTGAGCCCAGCGTTCATTTCCAACACGGATTCTTTAGTCCAACAATCTGGCGTTCCACTGTGGATCCACGGTCACACGCACTTCAACGTAGATTATCGCATTCAGTCAAGGCGTGTGCTGTCAAAAAAAGAGTCTACCCGAGTACTGTCAAATCAATTTGGCTATCCTGGTCAACCGTGCAAGGGCTTTGACCCCGGGATGGTGGTGGAATTGTGATGTTGTCCCGTTTCCGATTGTATGAAGCCACCGATGAGTAAGCACAAGAAAATCAGAAATGAACTGCCACCCGCCCTGACGCGCAGATTGGCTAAACTCATCGATGTTCGCAAAATTCGACGCCCCGGGGAAAGCGCACCCGCCGCGTTCGCACGGCGGCTCCGAGGAAAAACGAACGGGCAGATAATACAGATGCTTTACGAGCTGGAAAGTGGAGAGCCGGGCGACGACATGAATACTTTGAGACTGCCAGTAGGGTTGGCCTGGCGTAGCCGGCGGGGTCAGTTGGCAAAACGGCGATCTTTTGGAACATGGCGGATGGAATGAAATTGTTTGGTGGAGCAGATCGACTCCCAAACAGCGAAGTGAAATATGAAATTTGCCCTGTTTTCGGACGTCCACGGTAGATTGCGAATTGTGCTACATCTGATTCGCAGGTGGCAGATGGCGCATAAAACCTACTTGGATGGAACTCTCATCGCGGGGGATTTAGGTTGCTTTCCCGACATTACCAAAGTCGACCACGCGACACGTCGCTGGATGGGAATCGATCCTGAAGAAGCCGGGTTCTCCAGATACTTCGTTAAATCTCAATCCGCCATCGAGCGTCTATTTACACAGGAATTTGGCGAATTTTCAGATGTTCGATGCCCAATTTACTTCGTTCCCGGGAACCATGAGGATTACGAGTTTTTAAATGCCAAGCGAATGGCTACCGCGCAAAAAACTTTTGCGGTGGATTGCTACCGACGGCTCCATTGCATCCGAGATGGGGCGATTGTTCGAATCCAAGGACGGGACGGCAATTGCGTGCGGGTTGCTGGAATCTGGGGGATTGAAAACACCAAACCCCACGCCGCTTACAAGATCAACCCGGCCAGTACGGGGCACCTTGAATCTCTCGGAAAGGATGAATTTGATGTATTGTTGACGCATGATGCCCCGGCCGAAGCATATCCCGACATGGGATCGAAACTGATCATACGCGTCATCAAGGCTTGCCAGCCCAGCATCCACCTGTTCGGGCACGTTCATCCAATCAGAGGCCGTCATGAATTCTCACTCGCAGGCAGCAGGACGAAGTCATTCATCTTGAAAGACGTGTCGTTTGGAAAATCAAGGAACGAAGACCTCTCAGGTTCGTTGGGTATTTTGGACTGGGACGGCTCAGTTGCGCGTGTCAGTGTGGCCACTGATCCGTGGTTAAAGCAGATGCGTTATCAAACTTGGGAGCAAGTGTTGCCAGATGTACCTTTAATTGCATATTCCGACGGTTGTCGGACACCCATTCCGATTCATATCGGACAGTCATTCCAATTCAAAGCGGACACTTGTTCCGATTGATATCGGACAGTGATTCCGATTTCATATCGGACACTTTTTCGGTGAGTCGGAACGCTGTCCGATATCATCGGAAGGGTGTCCGACTTGCCTCGGCACGGTGTCCGGTATGGTCGGAACTCATTAGGAGCGGAGCGACGCAAGATAAGCTACCAGAAGCGTGGCTGTTGCGATTTGAACCCATCGTGGCAGGCATCCCTATGGCCCGAGAACTATTGTCTATGCGTCAGATTAAAGAACTGCTTCGGCTCAAACATGACCACGGACTGTCGGGGCGCGAAATCGCTCGCAGTTGTGGCCTGCCGGTCAGTACCGTTGGGGACTATCTCAAGCGAGCCCAAGAGGCCGGTCTGAGCTGGCCGTTGCGCCAGGAACTGACCGAGGACCAACTGGTCGAAAAGCTGCTGGGCAGCGCCGCCTCAACGGTGGCGAACCCGCCGGCCAGGACCTTACCCGACTGGAAAGCGATCCACCAGGAACTGCGCCGCAAGAGCGTCACGTTGCAGTTGTTGTGGAACGAATACCACCAAATCCACCCGGAAGGGTATGCTTACAGCCGCTTTTGCCAGTTGTATCGAGAATGGGAAGGAACGCTCGATCCGGTGCTGCGCCAGGTGCATGTGCCGGGGCAAAAGTTGTTCGTTGACTGGGCCGGTCAGACCGTGCCGATCCACAACGCCACCGATGGCACGCTGACGCGGGGGCACCTGTTCGTGGCCGTGCTGGGGGCCAGCAACAAAACCTTTGCCGAGGCCTTCCCCAACGAGCAACTGCCCTGCTGGATCGCGGGCCACGTCCATGCCTACGCTTTTTATGGTGGAGTGGCCAGCGTGACGGTGCCCGATAATCCCAAGACCGCCGTGGTACGGGCGTGTCGTTATGAACCGCAGTTGCATCGCAGCTATGCCGAGATGGCGGAGCATTACGGGACGGTCGTGCTACCAGCCCGCCCGCTCAAGCCTCGGGACAAGGCACACGTAGAGACCGGCGTGCAGATTGCCGAACGGCAAATCCTGGCGGCTTTGCGCGACCAGCGTTTCTTTAGCGTGGGCGCTTTGAATGAAGCGATCCTTCCGTTGTTGGCGAAGCTCAATGCCAAACCGTTTCAAAAGCTCGAAGGCTCGCGGGACAGTTGGTTTGAAACGGAGGAGAAAGGCCGCTTACTGCCCCTGCCGGCCACCCCCTTCCAATTGGCCGTCTGGTCGCAGGCCAAGGCCAACATTGATTATCACGTCGTGGTGGATAACCACTTCTACAGCGTTCCCTATCAACTGGTCCACGAGCAGTTGGAAGTCCGCACGACCGACGCCACCGTGGAGTTTTTTCATCAGGGCAAACGGGTGGCGGCCCACGCGCTGAGCCATCAAGCCGGACGGGCCACCACGCTGGAAGAACACCGGCCCAAGTCCCATCAAAAACACTTGCAATGGACTCCCAGCCGCCTGATTGACTGGGCCGCTAAAACCGGGTCCAACTGTGCCCAGGTGGTCGAGGAAATCCTCCGTCGCCAGCCGCATCCAGAGATGGGTTATCGTTCTTGCCTGGGCATCATCAATCTGGGCAAGGGGGCGGGACTGGAGCGCCTGGAAGCCGCTTGCAAACGCGCGCTGCACTTTAAGGTCTGCTCCTACCGGAGTGTCAAATCCATTCTCCAAAACCACCTGGAAAACCAGCCCCTGGAAGAACAACTGCATCTGCCCAGCCCGCCGCATGAAAACCTGCGCGGCGGCCCTTACTACGACGACCAAAACTCAAACCCCTCCACTCCTGTGAACCCCTCCACCGGTTCCTAAACCTATGCTCTATACTCAAACCCTCGAAAAACTCTCTGCGCTGCGCCTGGACGGCATGGCCCAAGCCCTGGAAGAACAGCGCCGTCAGGCCAATATCACCGAGTTGGATTTTGAAGCTCGGCTGGCCCTGCTGGTCGAACGCCAATGGAGCTGGAAGGAAAATCGCGCCTTTTCCCGGCGCCTCCAGTCGGCTCAACTCAAAATCTCTGCCAGCCTGGAGGACATTGATTACCGTCACCCCCGCCAACTCAAGCGGGCGCAGATCGACCAACTGCGCGCTTCACGGTGGATCCAGGAAAAGCGCAACTGCCTCATCACTGGCCCCGCAGGCATCGGCAAAACCTACCTGGCGTGCGCCTTGGGTCACCAGGCCTGCCGGGATGGGCACCGGACCCTTTACTATTACGCGCCCAAACTCTTCCGGGCGCTGCAGACCGCCCAAGCCGATGGCAGCCTCCTGGGCTTGCTCAAGAAGATGGCCCGCGCCCCTCTGCTGATTATCGATGACCTGGGCATTGCCAGTGTCACCGGCAAAGCCTATCGCGACTTACTGGAGATCCTTGACGACCGCCACGGCCAGGGAGCCACCCTCATGACCAGTCAGTTTCCGGTCAAAGAGTGGCACCAGGTCATTGCCGATGCGACCGTGGCCGACGCCATCCTGGACCGCCTGGTCCATAACGCCTATCGGCTCGAACTCAAGGGCGAGACGATGCGCAAAAACACCGGGCTCGACCCCGAAAAACAGACGCCTTCGGAACTATGACTTCGAGGATCAGAGGCGCGCCTATTTGCGCGGGCGGGGCGAGTCCGTTACGCGTGGCGACCGGCGGGAGCGCGAACTGGAGTTCGGGGGTTCGCTCCCGCCGCTCGCCCGCCCGCGCAAATGCACGGCGCGACGACCCCACTGGTGTTCGCAAGACGCGTCGCTCTTTCAGAGCTCCGAAAAACATAGTGAAACCTTGACTCATATCGGACACTTATTTATGACTAACCGCAGAGCGTCGCTTCGCTCCGACAACTGTCCGATATCAATTGGAATGGGTGTCCGATATGAACTGGAACAGGTGTCCGCTTTCGTTGGAATACGCACTTTAATGTGAGAATGCGAAAACACAGGCACGCAAAATTGAATTCCCCCGTCGCCAAGGCTGACAATCGTCTGGCTGGTGCCAGGGCTCGGGGAATCGTCGGCCGTCGTAAGCTGATGGAAGCAGAAGGTGGCAGTCTATCGGCGGAGGAGGCAGCTCGGGAGCTTGGTATCTCCAAGGCAGCAATTTCGGCGCGGTATCGCAAGGGAAAACTGATTGGCTGGCACGATGAACGACAGGACGCGGTGCGTTTTCCAGTGTGGCAATTCAAAGATGGCGAGTTGCTGGACGGCTTGGAAGAGGTTTTTATCGCGCTAAATGCTGGAAACCTATTGGATGATATCGGTCAGATGCTGTTTTTCCTTGCAAATCACGGTTACCTCGGAGGGGAAAGGCCGTTGGACTGCCTGCGCGCCGGGGATGTGAACAAAGCTTTGCGGGCGGCTGAAGGGTATGTCAGGTAGGACAACTCCTGCCGCCGGTTCTACAAAGTTCTATCTGTTTTCCGATAGAACCCAGTAGAACTCGGTAGAACTGGCCGAAAACGACGAAATCCAATTGTCTTTTGTCTGAGAATGTGCTTAAATCCAACCCAATTTGAAAAGAAAAGCGGAATCATCGTTGTCAGAATGGCGGGATCGTCCCGGCCGCAAGCCGCTGGTCTTACGCGGCGCACGACAGGTCGGGAAGACGTATTTGGTGGAGCACTGGGGAACGGAGCATTTCGATTCGGTGGTGACGGTGGATCTGGAGCGCGAGCGGGATTTGCACAGTCTCTTTTCCCAGTCAGATCCAAAACGGGTGCTTGATGAACTTGGTGTATTGCGAGGCCGGAGTGTGACGCCCGGCAAGGCGCTTTTGTTCCTTGATGAGATTCAGGCGTGTCCACCTGCCCTGGCGTTGTTGCGCTACTTTCATGAACTGATGCCGGAACTGCACGTCATCTCCGCCGGGTCACTGCTGGATTTTACGATGCGCGAGTTCGAGTATTCCATGCCGGTGGGGCGGATCGAATTCCTGCATTTGCAACCCATGTCCTTCGAGGAATTCGTGGCCGCGACCGAGGGCGAGGCGCTGGTGGATTACCTCAAAACGTGGAGCCTCGCGCAACCGCCCTCCGAGGCTGTGGCGAAAAAACTGTTGGAATTGGTGCGGCGCTACTTTTTTGTGGGCGGGATGCCGGAGGCTGTGGGGGCTTACGCGGAGCGGAAGGATTTGCTGGAGGTGCAACGCATCCAGACGGCTTTGGTGGAAACCATGCAAGCGGACTTCGGGAAATATGGCCCGCGACGGTTACAGGAGTTGATGCGCAAAACCTACCGTCACGTTGCGGAGAATGTCGGACGGAAGATCAAGTTCGTGAACATCAGCCGGGAGGAACGGTCGGCAGACGTGCGGCGCGCGCTGGAATTGCTGGCGTTGAGCCGGGTGGTCCATCCGGTAGTACATACTTCAGCCAACGGCCTGCCGTTGGGCGCGGGGCGGGACGAGCGGCATTTTAAAGCGCTGTTCCTGGACATCGGCCTTGTGAACCGGCTTTGCGGACTGGACCTGGTGGGAGCGGAGGAATTGATTACGGTGAACGAAGGCGCGCTGGCGGAGCAGTTTGTGGGGCAGCAGTTGTTGTGCGCGGCGCCGGCGTTTGAAGACCCGCAGTTGTTTTATTGGGCACGGGAGGCGCGCAACGCCAATGCCGAAGTGGACTTTGTCATCAGCCGGAACCAGGAGATTCTGCCGGTTGAAGTGAAGGCGGGAAAAAGCGGCACGTTGCGCTCGACGTTTCAGTTTCTGCGGGAAAAACAGCGGAATCGAGCGGTACGGTTTCACACCGGGTTCCCGGCGCTGGAGGAGGTCAAGTTGCCGGGAGAAGAGGGGACGACGGCGCAACTGCTCTCGTTGCCCCTGTACGCGGTGGGGCAGCTGGACCGTCTGCTGGGAGCATCGTTTGGATGAAAGCGTTAGAACAATCCCATTCGCTCGTAATGTTGCTCGTCCCGTGGCAACGGCTGATCTTCGGTCAACTCTTCCTTTTTCAAATCAGCAATGATGTGCAAACCGCTCGCTACCCCACACGACGCTGGCGCGGCACTCTGTCAGCCGGAAGGTTTGGCATCTGCCATAATGCAGGTCGCAAACAGCATGGCGATGCTGTCGCCAAGGATGTCACCCCAAGGCGACACCGGAAAATCTTCGAGCTTTATTAGGTCTGTGGTAATCTCCATTCGTGACGGCATTTCGTGTCATATGCCATTTGGACATGGACGCGTTTTTCGCCTCCGTGGAGCAACGGGACGACCCGGGGCTACGCGGCCGCCACATTCCAGCCACAACAGCTGCACCGAACCAAATGCTCAGGAATGAGTTTGCAAATCTGCCGAAGCAGGTTCAATTTCGACTCGGTTACCAGGCGTTTGCGTACGCTTTTCGTCCTGTCGTGTGGCAGGGTTGCGCTCAACCTTCCAGCTTTTCTTTTAGATCTGATGGGATGGCTGTTCATGTTTATCATGATTCGACGCAACGTGCTTGTGATGAACTCCTTGGCCCCGGACTGATACCGGAGTGGAACCAATCGCAACATCAAGTCGGTTAACATGAAAAACGACGAGCGGTGATGGTGGCAGAAAGTCCGGAAGCAATTCACTGGGATGACATCTTCAAAAATTATTTCAGTCGCAATCGTAATTGCGGCGGGTTTGCTCGGCGCCTTGTTGGGTGGCGCTACTGGTTTTATCGTCGGCATAATCCTGGGGATGGCGATCTTTGTAAACACTGCGAGGAAACGCCCACAGAACATCCCGCCTGTAATACCCTCAGAGGAGAAGCCTGCTCGCTTCATTTCCGCTGCCATTGCACCCCCGAGGCAAAGGACTGGTCTTCGCTGGATCCCAGCCAATGAGCCGATTTCCATCGGGAATTACTACATTCCATCCGGCATGATTTATGTCAGTGACGGGGAATCTCCCGTCCCGGAAGCATCATGCATCAATCTCCGGAAGCCGGTTGGCCAACCCATCATCGGGATTGCGGCACGGCTCAATTATTATCCTCAGTACGCGTATCTTTCAGCCGACCAACGTGCTGCTTATCTGGAATGGCTGGCGGCAGACCGGCGGGATGAAGATCCATCTGCACGCGAACTCGGCTACATTTTTCTTTTTTTCTACGGTTTGGAACGCCGCCTATTGGTGGACAAGGGGCAGGACCAAGAGGTGGTCGCTGAAATCGTGAGGCTGCTTCATCATTACGGGACTTACACTCGGAGCAGGTCGCTTCAAAGCTATGGCTGCCAGCTTGTGCACTTCTGGGGCTGGCAGCAGGGAGAGCAGTATTATGCTCAATTGCTGGATTGGATGAACACACTGCCCGTGTCGCTGATGGGGGACGACGAACTGGCCATTGTCTTGGCCAGCCATTTCCAATCGAACAAGCCGTTGCCACCGGAACTCGCCTATGAATTGACCTCGCGCGACTTGATGTCCCGCCGTAGCGTTGTTGTCTCCCGAGTCAACAGGGAGTTCCGGGAACTGTTTTCGAAGCGCTATTTGGAGCAATTCCCGGGCGGCATGAACTTGTCCAGGTCCAAACGGCTCGCGCGGCTGCAATATCGTCCGGCTAGTCCGACATTGCTCTACGGATCGCGGGACATGTTCTCGATTCAAGTTCCAGAAGTTTTGGGATTGGCCAGTCAATTCAAGCCACTTCCCGCCATCTGGAACGCTTGTATTGAGGATTTAATCGGCTACAGCCGGGCCAAGGCCAAGAATGGGGGGGCATCCGAGGGCATGAAGGCTTATCTGGCACTGCCGGCGGACCTGCGAACTGGTGTTGTCCATCCATTAGCCAAATCATGGGACGAGATATTAGCGGGAGCCCGACCGGGAAAGGATTGCAGGCTTATTGACGTGGGCAATGCAGCTCAGTTGTTTGATATTCCCCAGCGCGAAAAACTGACACCAAAGCAAAGCTGCGACTTGGCGCAGGCCATCGAATCCCTGGGTTTCGTGGTCGAACCAGACGCGCGGCACGACTCGGCGTACGCCTGGGATCAGGAATTGGCCGTTTTTAAGCCTGTTGGCTCGAAGGTAATGGCACCGTCACCGAATTATTTAGGCGCTTCGGTTCTTTTGAAGCTTTGCGTGCTGGTGGCTGGCGCCGATGGGCATGTGGCACCCGAAGAACTCGACGTTTCACGCCGGTTCGTCGAACAGAAACTCAGTATCAATCCGGAAGACCACCGAAGACTGGAAGCGTTGGAGCAGGTTCTGGTCGCCGATCCAACCAGGGTTAGCGGTTCGCTTGCGCGCATTGCCCGGCCGGTACCCAA